>Ga0116189_1001668_pt1 | contig 17038 bp, 14 predicted proteins | sample AD_JPNTR3_MetaG_FD_89895 | JGI IMG/M metagenome (GOLD analysis project Ga0116189, IMG submission 89895) | Active sludge microbial communities of municipal wastewater-treating anaerobic digesters from Japan - AD_JPNTR3_MetaG | ecosystem: Engineered > Bioreactor > Anaerobic > Digestate | place... | reverse complement strand
GGGCGGTAGAAGAGCCGTTCGTGGAGCCGCCGGACGTTGCGGGAGCGGCGCAGCCGGGCCTCCTGGACCTCGCTGGCAGGGTCGGCGACGAAGCCGACCGAACGCCCCAGGGCCCGCAGCTCGATCGGGCTGACCGGCATGAGGTGGGTGCGCCGCATCTTGGCGAGCTGGATCCGGTGCTCCAGGGTCCGCAGGAAGCGGTACGCCTCGTCCAGCTCGGCGGCATCGTCCCGGCCGACATAGCCGCCCTTGGCCAGGGCGCCGAGCGCCTCGAGCGTGGTGGCCGAGCGCAGTGAGGCGTCATACCGGCCGTGGACGAGCTGGAGCAGCTGGACGGCGAACTCGACGTCGCGCAGCCCACCCGGCCCGAGCTTGAGCTGGCGGGCCGCCTCCCCGGCCGGGAGGAGCCCCTCGACGCGGCGGCGCATGGCCTGGACGTCCTCGACGAAGTGCTCCCGCCCGGCGGCCTCCCAGACCATCGGGCTCAGGGCGGACTTGTACGCCATCCCGACCGCACGGTCCCCGGCCGACACCCAGGCCTTGAGCAGGGCCTGGAACTCCCAGGTCTTGGCCCACCGACGGTAGTAGGCGACATGAGAGGCGACCGTCCGCACCAGCGGACCGGCCTTGCCCTCCGGGCGCAGCGCCGCGTCGACAGGCCACAGCGAGCCCTCCCCGGTCGTGGCGGAACACGCCTTCATCAGGCCGGTCGCCAGAGCGGTCCCGACCTCGAGGGCCCGGTCCTCGCCGACCCCCTCGGCGGGCTCGGCGACGAAGATGACGTCGACATCGGAGATGTAGTTGAGCTCGCCCCCGCCGGTCTTGCCCATCCCGATGACGGCGAGCCGGCAGTCCTCGTGGCCGGGGCCGTACTCCTCCCGGGCGACGGCCAGGGCGGCTTCCAGCGCCGCCTCGGCGAGCTGGGCGAGCGCCTCGGCGGTCACCGGCAGGTCCGCGACCGGGTCCGGGGAGGTCAGGTCCAGTGCCGCGATGGCGAGCAGCTCGGCTCGGTAGGCGATGCGCAGCGCGTCGTATGCCGACCGCGTGCCGCGGGTGGCGGGCTGGACGGCGGAGACGAGCCGGTCCCGCAGCTCGTCCCCGGTGCGTCGCTGTGCGTTCGCGACCGCGCGCCATGCGCGGGGGTGGCTGACGAGGTAGTCGGCCAGGGCACTGGAGCCGCCGAGGACGGCGGTGAGGCGCAGCCGGGCGACGTCGTCCTCGCGCACCGCGCGGACCAATGCCGCCGTGCCGTGCTCGGGGTCGTCCCGTAACGCCCCACCGGCGACCGCCTCGCTGACCCGGAGCAGCCCGAGCACGGCCTGGTCCGGGTCGCTCGTGCGGCCCATCGCCTCGACCAGGGCGATCGAGGTGGCGTCGCGGTCGTCCGCCACACCGACCAGGGCGGTCATCGCCGGGTCGTCGAGCATCCTGCGGGCCCGGATCGGGTCGACGAAGCCGAGCCTGGCCAGCCGGGCCTCGACGGAGGCGGCGCGGGGCCGCGACGTGCCGCCCGGAAGGCTCATGGGGTCGAGACTATCGGGGCCGGCACCGCGCCCCGGGTGGCCGCAGGCACTCGACCGGTGGCCGCACCAGGCAGGCCGACCGCCGTGCGGCTACAGCCGTGGGAGGTACCGGTCGAGCTCGAACTGGGTGACCTGGCGGCGATAGTCGGCCCACTCCGCGCGCTTGTTGCGCAGGAAGAAGTCGAAGACGTGCTCGCCGAGGGTCTCGGCGACCAGCTCACTGCCCTCCATGATCCGGACCGCGTCACCGAGCGACCCGGGCAGCTTGTCGATCCCCATGGCCAACCGCTCGGCGTCGGTGAGATTCCACACGTCGTCCTCGGCCTCCGGGGGCAGCTCGTAGCCCTCGGTAATGCCCTTGAGCCCGGCGGCGAGGATCACCGCGAAGGCGAGATAGGGGTTGGCCGCCGAGTCGAGGGAGCGGAACTCGATCCGGGTCGAGTTGCCCTTGTTCGGCTTGTACATCGGCACCCGCACCAGCGCGGAGCGGTTGTTGTGGCCCCAGGTGAGGTGGGCCGGCGCCTCTCCCCCACCCCAGAGCCGCTTGTACGAGTTGACCCATTGGTTGGTCACCGCGGTGATCTCGGCGCCATGCCGCAGCAGGCCGGCGATGAACTGCCGTCCGGTCCTGCTCAGCTGGTATGGCGCCCCCGCCTCATGGAAGGCGTTCGTGTCACCTTCGAAGAGCGACAGGTGGGTGTGCATCCCCGAGCCGGGGTGCTCGGCGAACGGCTTGGGCATGAAGGTCGCATAGGTGCCGTGCTCGAGGGCGACCTCCTTGACGACCGTCTTGAAGGTCATGATGTTGTCGGCGGTCGAGAGCGCGTCGGCATACCGCAGGTCGATCTCGTTCTGGCCGGGCGCACCCTCGTGGTGGCTGAACTCGACCGAGATGCCCATCGACTCGAGCATGGTGATCGCGGCCCGGCGGAAGTCCTGCGAGGCGCCATGGGCGACATGGTCGAAGTAGCCGCCCTGGTCGACCGGGATGGGCTGGCCACCCGGCGGCGGGACGTCCTTGAGGACGAAGAACTCGATCTCGGGGTGGGTGTAGAAGGTGAAGCCGAGGTCGCTGGCCTGCTTCAACGCCCGGCGCAGGACGTACCGCGGGTCGGCCATCGACGCCGAGCCGTCCGGCATCCGCAGGTCGCAGAACATCCGGGCCGTGCCGGGCCGTTCGCCGCGCCACGGGAGGACCTGGAAGGTCGACGGGTCAGGGCGGGCCAGCATGTCCGCCTCGTAGACGCGCGACAGCCCCTCGATCGCCGAACCGTCGAAGCCGATGCCCTCCGCGAAGGCTCCCTCGAGCTCGGCCGGGGCTACGGCGACCGACTTCAAGGTGCCGAGGACGTCGGTGAACCACAACCGGACGAACCGGATGTCGCGCTCCTCGATGGTGCGCAGCACGAACTCTTCCTGACGGTCCATGGCGTGATCCTGCCGCACCGACGTTTCGGCGAGGTTACGTCGACGCGCCCAGCCCGGCCAGGAAGATGGCCTCGGCGAGCGCGGTCCGACGGATCTCCTCCGGGTCGACGCTCTCGTCCGGTCCATGGATGCCGGCTAGCGGCTCCTCGACCCCGATGAGGAGGATCTCGACCTCCGGGTGGACCGCCGCGACCGCCGCGGCGAAGGGGATCGAGCCGCCGTCCCCGATCCGCTGGACCGGGGCGCCATACGCCTGCTCCATCGCCGTCGCCAGGGCCGCATACCCGGGTCCGTCGACGCGCCCGAGGTAGGGCTCGCCGTGGCTCACCGGGGTCACCGTGACCTGCGCACCCCACGGCGTATGCCGGTGCAGGTGCTCGATGAGCCGTTCCTGGGCGTGGCCGGCGCTCATCCCCGGCGGGACCCGGAGGCCGACGAGGGCGGTGGCCGAGGCGACGATGGCGCCGACGGCGCCCTCGACCCGGGGGGCGTCGATGGCCAGGACCGAGACCGACGGCTGGGCCCACACGGCGTTGGCGACGCTGCCGTGCCCGTCGTCGCCGAGGACGCTCACCCCGTCGAGCACCCCGGCGTCGGCCCGCACCTGGTCCACCGGGTAGGGCGCACCGGTCCACCGGGGCGCGTCCTCGAGGCCGTCGATGACCGTCCGGCCGGAGGCGTCGCGCAGCGAGGTCAGCGCCACCATGAGCGCGTGCAGCGCGTCGGGGGCGGCTCCGCCATAGCTGCCGGAGTGCACCGGCGCGCGCAGGGTCGACACGGTGACGACGACACTGCCGGTGCCCCGCAGGCTGGTGGTCACCGTCGGGACGCCGACGGCGATATTGCCGACGTCCGCGATGACGACGATGTCCGCCGTGACGAGGTCGGGCCGGGTGGGGACCAGGTCGATCAGCCCGATCGTGGACTGCTCCTCGGAGCCCTCGACAAGGGCGACGACCGACACCGGCCAGGACCCGAGGACCTCGCGCACCGCGCGGAGCGCGACGAGGTGGGCGACGAGGTTGCCCTTGCAGTCGGCGGTGCCGCGGCCGTACCACCGGCCGTCACGTTCGGTCAGCTCGAACGGCGGGCTGGACCACGGCTCAAGCGGACCGGCGGGCTGGACGTCGTGGTGGCTGTAGAGCAGGACGGTCGGGGTGCCGGGCGGCCCGTCGCCGCGCCCGACGACGACCCGGGAGCCGTCGGGGGCCTGGACGCTCTCCAGGGTGAGCCCACACTCGGCGAGAAAGTCCTGCGTGAGGTCGGCCGCCCGGTGGCACTCCTCGACCGGTTCCACGGCCGGGTCGAAGACGGACCGGCAGCCGACGAGCTCGGTGAGGTCGCGGCGGGCGCGCGGCATACCGGCCTCGACGGCGGCGCTGAGGGCGCAGACGACGTCGGCGGCGAGCGGAGCGGGGGTCGGTGTCATGGGACGATCTCCGAGACATAGGTCGGCAGCATCTGCCACCAGGTGGGCCAGTCATGGTCGTAGGCCGGGCCCCAGTCGTCGACCCGGTTGGGCACGCCCTTGGCCCCGAGCGCGTCGGCGACGGCCCAGGACTGCCCGATGTCCTCCCACCGGCCGGTCCCGCTCGCCAGGATGACGAACCGGCTGCGGAGCCGCTCGAGGTCGGGCCCGTCGAGACCGGGGAGGAAGTGGGTCGGGGAGGCGTAGTAGAGGTGGTCGTCGAAGGCTCCGTCGACGAGCGGCTCGAGCCGGTAGGTCCCGCTCATGCAGATCGCCGCGCCGACCAGGTGCGGCCAGCGGCAGAGCAGCGCCAGGGCGTTGAAGGCACCGATCGAGGCCCCGGCGACGACGACGGAGCGACCGCCGCCGAGGTCGTTGCGGATCGCCGGCAGGACCTCCTGGGCCACCGCGTGGTGGAACTGGTCGATGAGCCACAACCGGTATGCCGGCTCGCCGCGTCGGGCCACCAGTGCCTGACCGGCGACGCTGTCGCACGAGTAGACGCACACCCGCCCGGCGTCGATCAGCGGCCACAGGTGCGCGACCAGCTCGTTGCGCTCGATCTCGTGCGCGTCGCCACCGGCGGTGGGGAAAACGAGCAAGGGGACACCGGCGAAGCCCCACCGGGCCAGGGTGAGGTCCTGCCCGAGCCGGTCCGAGTACCACCGCTGGGTGACGGTCATGTCCGGTTCCTCACTCGTAGACGAACTTCTGCGCGCCAGGGAACAGCCAGGACAGGCCGTCCCGGAGCCGGTCCCGCCAGTTCTCCCAGTTATGACCGTCGCGTGCTTCGACGGACAACACGTCCATCCCGGCCGAGCGGAAGACGGGGGCCATCGACCGGTTGGGAGTGATGAGCGGCTCGTAGATGCCGCAGGACATGAAGAGCCGGTCGACCGGGGCGCTGGGCGCGGCCCGGAACCGGTTGACGAACTTCACGACGGGGTCGAACGCGGGCCCGCCGCCGTGGTCGTGGCCGATGTCGGTGAAGACCAGCGAGGCGGACTGCAGCAGCAGCGAACCAACCGCGTCCGGATAGCGCACCGCCGCGGCCAGCGACGCGATCCCGCCGAAGCTGGCCCCCATGAGGCAGCAGCCCTGCGGACCCTCGCGCAGCGGGAGCCGTTCGGTCAGGTAGGGCCGCAGTTCTCGTGCCACGAACCGAGAATGCGGGGCGTGGTTCGCGTACTCGACGAGCCGGTCCCTCGGGGTGAGGAAGGCTGCGACGACCGGAGCCATGTCGAGCCGATGGATGAGGTTGTCGAGGACAGTGCGCAGGGCGGCATACGCGAGGTAGTCGCCGCCGTCGTGGACGACGAGGAGGGGGTACCGCTGGGCGGACTGGAACCGGGCCGGAAGGTAGACCTGGACGGGCTGGTCCCGGCCGAGGGCCTTGCTCGGGACGACGAGGTCGACCATCTCGCCGGCGCGGGCCTCGGGATCCGGCAGGGCCCACTCGGGGACGGCGTAGCCCTCCGAGGCGCAGACCGAGGAGGCCCCGAACGGACCGTGGGCGAGGCGGGTGTTGAGCGGGTCGTTGAACCGGACGACGGTCGAGCCACGGACCGTCTCGACCTGGTACTCGACCCGGGAGCCCACCGGCAGGACCGTCGTCACCGCCCACAGGTCGCTCGCGCCGACCCGACGCATCCGCAGCGGGTCGGGCAGGCCGACAACGCGGTGTCTGACGTGCACCTCGTCGGCCTCGCCTCGGTAGAGAAAGGTGGCCCGCTCCCCTTCGACGATCGGTGAGCCGTACCGTGCGACGAAGCGGTCGACCGACTCGGCGTCCAGCGGTCGACGTTCCTTGAGCCGGTTGATCGCGAGCTTGGTCATCGGTGCTGCCCCTTGCGGACCGTCCCAGCGAGGGTGACCACTCGGGCCTCCTCGGGCAGCTGGCCGTCGGCGTCGATGCGCAGCCGGGCGCCATCGTCGAGCAGGACCGCCTGGCGTTTGCGGAACCGGCGGGCCAGGACCGACATCCGGGCCTTGTCGTCGAGGCGGAGCCGCCGCGTGGCGTGCGGGAGCAGCAGCAGGTCCGGCAGCCGACCCAGCCCGCGGTCCCACACCGAGGCATCGGAGTCACCCTGGGGGGCATAGTCGTGGAAGAGGACCACCTTGCCGGTCAGCACCATCGCGCCCGCCGACCAGGCGATGACCGGCACGTGCTCGGGCAGGCGGACGTCGAAGAGACGCAGGGCGGTCAGCAGGGTGGCGACATTGCCCCCGGTGAGGACGACGACCCGACACGAGGCGAGGTCGGCAGCCACCTCACCGCGGTGCCAGGCGACGACCTCGCTCTGCGAGGGCGGAGCCTGTTCCTCCCGGCGTTGATGCAGCTCGGCGAGCTCGGCGAGGTACCAGCGGTCGACCGTGCGCACCGTGCGCACCGACTCCTCCAGCGCGGCCGCGGCAGCCCCGGTGGGGTCCCCATGGCGGGCGATCCGGTGCTGGACGGAGTATGCCGCGGCGAGGGCATGCCGCAGACGCAGCTCATAGAGCGCGACGAGGGTGTCGCGCTGCTCCCCGAAGGCATAGGCGGCCGCCGCGACGTCGGGGTCCTTGGCGAGGACATCGGCCATCCGGGCGTGCAGGCGCAGGTTGAGGGTCCGGCCGTCGAGGACGGAGTCGAGCTCGCGGTCCTCGCCCTCGCGCTCCTCCCAGCCCGCGTTGACGGTCGCCACCGCCCCCTCGACGCCGAGGGAGCGAAGTGCGGCCCGCGCCGTGACGGTGAAGCGCTGCGGTCCGAGCAGGATCGTCGTCATCCGGCGTAGCAGTGGACGGTGCGTCCGACGTCGTCGAGCATGTCCCGCAGCACGTCGTAGTCGGGGTGCCGCAGCCGGATCCATGCGTTGGCCATGAAGCCGGCCTCGACCGGCTGCGTCGGTGTCCCCGGGCCGGGGAGGTGGGCGTCGAGGAGCCAGGCGGCATACCGGCCGGCGATCTCGTCGTACCCCGAGTAGCCCTGGATCGTCCCGTCGGCGTCGGGCCGTATGGCGACCAGGCCCGCCGAGTAGGGCCGACGCTGGGGGGCGCTGACCGACCCGTGGACGATGGCGTGCGCCCACTCGCGGTAGACGTCGGTGTCATTGCTCGCCGCGTAGAGGTCCCAGCAGCCCACGCCCGGCGGACGGCACCCGATCTCGGAGAAGCGCAGCCCCTTGGGTCCGTAGAACCACTCCATGTGCGTTGCCGAGGTGTCGATGCCCAGCGTGGCGACGACCTTGCGGCCGAGGTCGCGGACCTCGCGGTAGAAGGGTGAGTCGTCGATCCGGTTCGTCGTGATGAACTGCGGTGAGATCCACCGGGTCCGCATCGCCTCGAGGACGTTCGGGTAGTAGTGCGTCGCCCAGTCGTAGGCGACATGCCCGCCGACGGTGATGGTGTCGTAGAAGCCCTCGTGCCCCTCGACGAACTCCTCGACCGCGACCGAGAGCGAACCGTGAGCGGCGAACACCTCAAGAGCCCGCTCCAGATCGGTGTCGGAGTCGACCCGGAAGGTGTCCTGAGCGCCGGCGGCGGCACGCGGCTTGAGGATGAGCGGGTAGCCATTCCACGCGGCGAAGTCGCGGACCTGCTCGGCGGTCTCGGCGCCGGTGCTCGCGGCGGTCGGCACCCCGGCCTGACGCAGCGCCTGCTTCATCGACGGCTTGTCCCGACACAGCCAGGTGGTCCGCACCGAGGTGCCGGGGATGCCGGTCGCCTCGCGGACTTCGGCGGCGGTCAGAGTGTGCGCCTCGATGACGGCTTCGAGCCGGTCGACATAGACCTTGCTCTGGATGACGCGCACCGCCTCGGTCATCGCGTCGACATCGACGACCGACCCGACGCGGTAGTAGCCCCCCAGCGCCGAGCGCAGCTCGTCGTCAAAGTGCGCCTCGTCATACTCACCGACGCCGATGACATTCGCCCCCACCGAGGCGAGGGCCAAGACGAACCGGCGTTGGTTCGCGGGGAAGAACGGCTCGACGAAGATGACGTTCACGTGGCGACCTTATCGAGATGCTGGCGCAGCGCCACCTGGTGCGACCCGTCGGTGCATTTCCGGCCACACCGGGACGTGGGCGTGCTCATACTTGCTCATCGCCGCCCGCGGGCGGGTCGTCGACACCCCAGGAGGTGGCGATGTCCGTGCCCCGAAAACTCTCACCGAAAGCGCTGGTCCGCCGGCTCAGCCCTCGGTCCTTCGCCGCGGGCTTCGTCGTCGCCGCTCTCCTCGTTGGCGGCGGAGCCGCCTTCGGCGCCATCCCCGCCCTCACCACCGGCAAGTTCACCGCCTGTGTCACCACCTCGACCGGCGCCACCCGGATCATCGACTACGAAGCCGGCAAACGGTGCACCAGCGCCGAGACCACCGTCTCGTGGAGCAAGGGCTGGACCTACCGCGGCACCTGGCAGCCGGCGTTCACCTACGCCGTCGGCGACGTCGCGTACTCCAACGGCACCAGCTACCTCGCCAAGGCCCCGTCCACCAACCAGTCCCCCGCGACCAGCCCGACCTCCTGGTCCATCCTCGCCAGCCGGGGCGCCACTGGTGCAACCGGTGCCCGCGGACCGGCCGGCCCCAGCTACGCCAAGACCGTGCTGGGGAACACGCTGTTCCCCACGCCGTGCTCTCTCGTGACCATTGCCAGTACCACCTTGACCCCATCGGTCCAGACCGGGGTTCTGGCGCTCGGGGAGGTCGGGTTCGCGGCGAACGGAAGCCCCGGAGGCATCTCCCTCTACCCCTGGGTCGAGGTGACCGAGGGCGCCACGATTGTGGGGTACCACCAGGCGTCCACCGTGTGGGTCTCCGGCACCGAGAGTGTGGCCGTGAGCGTCACGGGCCTCATGCTCACGGCGGGCGGGGCGACCGCGGTGCTTCAGCCCGGACACACGTACACCGCAACACTGAAGGGCGGGATCTCGGGCACGTGCTCCGGGACCCCGGAGATCCCGCAGTCCACGCTGACCGTCCAGTACACCGGCCTCACCCCCTGACCAACGGGCGCCCCGCGGAATCCCGATGCACGCGGCGCGCCGGCTGGTCGACAATGCCCGGGTGCCCTCATCACCTCGCCTGCGCCTGGACCTCACGCCGTGGCGCAGCTCGCGCGACTTCCGGCTGCTCTTCGTCGCGGGGACGGTCTTCTACCTCGGCGCGATGGTGTCCTATGTCGCCCTGCCGTACCAGCTGTACCACCTGACCGCGTCGAACCTGCTCGTCGGGCTCGTCGGTGTGGTCGAGCTGGTCCCGCTCGTCGTCTTCGGACTTTGGGGCGGGGCCCTGGCCGACCACACCGACCGCAAGCGGATGCTCGTCTGGACTGGGGTCGCGCAGGCCGCCCTGACTGCGGGGCTGGTCCTCAACGCGGCGAGCCCGTCGCCCTCGGTGCCGCTGATCTTCGTCCTCGCGGGCGCACTTTCGGCGGCCCAGTCGCTGCAGCGACCCTCCCGCGAGGCGCTGCTGCCGCGCACGGTCGGGCATGCGGTGATCCCGGCGGCGGTGGCGCTGTCCTCTCTCGGGATGCAGACCGGCATGCTGGCCGGGCCGGCCCTGGGGGGTCTGCTCATCCAGCACACCGGCCTTGCCTGGTGCTACGGGGTCGACCTGGCCGGGCTCGTCATCGCCACGCTGTTGTTCACCCGGCTCGGGCGCTACCCCGTCGCCGTCGAGCAGGCCGCCGGCTCGCCCGGGCTTGCCGCCGTCGGCGACGGGCTGCGGTATGCCGTCTCGCGCCCGGACCTGCTCGGCACCTACCTCGTCGACATCGTCGCGATGTTCATGGCCATGCCGACGGTGCTCTTCCCGGCGTTCGCCTCGGACGTCTTCCGGGAGCCCGGCGCGCTCGGGCTGCTCTACACCGCGGGGACGGTCGGCTCGTTCGTCGCCACCGCCACCTCGGGCTGGACCGCCCGAGTCCACCACCACGGTCGGGCGGTCGTCCTCGCCGCGGCGCTCTGGGGAGCGGCGACGGCGGCGGCCGGGCTCAGCGGCTCGGTCTGGGTCGCCATCGCGTGGCTGGCGCTCGCGGGTGGGGCGGACATGATCAGCGCCTTGTTCCGCTCGGTCATCTGGAACCAGACGATCCCCGACTCGATGCGCGGCCGGCTCGCGGGGATCGAGATGCTGTCGTACTCCGTGGGGCCGCTCGGCGGTCAGGTCAGGGCCGGGCTGGTCGCCGACCGGTGGTCGGTGCGCGGCTCGATCGTCAGTGGTGGGGTGCTCTGCGTCCTCGGCGTCGGCCTGTGCGCCGCCTGGCTGCGTTCGTTCTGGGGGTATGACGCCCGCACCGACGAACATGCGGTGCGGGAACGACGCCTGCGCGACGAGGCGGCGGCCGCGACTGATGGGACGATGTCGTCGTGACGACACGCTGGGAGCAGCTCGCCGGGCCCGACTCAGGCGCGGACTACCAACGCCGCTTCGACGCCCTCGCCGCCTCGGGCCAGGACATGCACGGTGAGGCTCGCTTCGTCGCCACCCGGCTCGCGCCGGGTTCGTCGGTGCTCGACGCGGGCTGCGGCACCGGCCGGGTCGCCATCCGCCTGCACGAGCTCGGGTATGCCGTTGCAGGGGTCGACGTCGACGCCTCGATGCTCGCTGTTGCCGCGGAGCGCGCCCCGCACCTGCCCTGGGTCCATTCCGACCTGGCCGCCCTGACGCTCGACGAACCTGGCCCCTTCGACGCGGTGGTCCTCGCCGGCAATGTCATCCCGTTGCTCGGCCCGGGCACCCTCGACGCCGCCGTCGGTGCGGTGACGGCCCACGTCGCTGCGGGCGGGGTCGTCATCGCCGGTTTCGGGCTCGACGCGGCACACCTGCCGACGGGGTGCCCGGTGACGCCCTTGGCGGCATACGACCTCGCCTGTTCCCGGGCCGGGCTGGAGCTGGCGGACCGCTTCGGGACCTGGGACGGCACGCCCTTCCTCGACGACGGGTACGCCGTCTCGGTCCACCAGAGGTGCGCGTCCTCAGGCAGCGGCTAGGCCGGGCCGGACGACGTGGGCTTGGCGTTGAGGCGCCTCAGGTGGGACGGAGTGCCTCAGGTGGGACGGAGTGCCTCAAGTGGCTCGACGCGGGAGGCCCGCCAGGCTGGGTAAAGCCCTGCGATCCCGCCGACCAACAGCCCAAGCAGCGGGCCAAGAATGGCGACACGGTCGTCCATGACCGTCGTCCACTGCTTCGCGAGGCATACCACGACCACCGAGACGACCCCGATGCTCGAACCCACAAGCCCTCCCAAGAGGCCCAGGAGTGTGGCTTCCGCCAGGAACTGCGCCTGAATGTGTCGCGGCCGAGCGCCGAGAGCCCGGCGCAGGCCGATCTCGCCGGTTCGCTCCACAACAGAAACAATGGTCGTGTTGGCGATACCGATCATTCCAACGACGAGGCTGACCCCGGCCAACAGCAGTAGGAGACTGTTGAGGTCTTGCGAGACCTGGTTGCGAACTGAGCGAGGATCCGGCGGCGTCCTCACCTGGTAACTGCTGGCGTGGTCAGGATTGGCGGCGTTGGCTAGCTGGGCGGCAACGACGCCGGATGCCCCCGGGTCGACCACGGCCCACAGGCTGTAGCCCGTACTTGGCGGTGCATGAAACAGAGCTCGAGCGGTGCTAGCGGGAATGACGACTGCCGTCAGCATCTCCGCGTGACGCTCGGTGTTCGCGATGATTCCCTGGACCAGGAAGGGCTCATCTGCGACCCACACGGTCATCCCCGGCACGACCCGTGAGATCCCGAGAACCCGAGCGACCTGCGGCCCCAGGAGCACGAGTCGTTGCTGGTGATCCTCGGCCCACGTCGAGTAAGCGGCCCCGGCACTGAGACTGACCCCCGCCTCGCGAAGAAGCCCCGGTGTCGCGGCCATGACTGGACTGAAGTTAGCCCGCGGCCCCCCCGAGGGCGGCAGGTTCGACAGACTCTTTGCTCCTTCGACCATCCAGCCAATGCCCGCATGGACGACTCCGCGTAGGGCCGCCACCCGCTCCTCAGCGTCAGGACGGAAGGTGTAGGACCAGGCCCTGATGTGGTCAGTGTCGGAGGTGACACTCACCTCGTTCGCGACCGCAGGGTCAAATCGCTTGCCGATCTGTGCCGAGGCCGACGTAGTCAGCCCCAAGACAGAAATGAGGACGGCGACGCCGAGGACTGTTCCTAGGGCGGTCAGGATCGCTCTCGCGGGACGCTGGACGATGCCCGCGACAACCTCGCCGAACAAGTCCCGGAACGTCATCCTGGATCTGGGCAGTCCAGACACTGTCGAGGCGGCTCTCATTGTTCCGTCAGCACCCCGTCGAGCACGCTCAGCCGGCGCCTGCCCGCCGCCGCGATGCGGGGATCGTGAGTGATGATGACAACAGTGGTCCCTGCGGTGTTCAGATCCGCCAGGACGGTCATGACTTGATGGCCGTTGGCAGAGTCCAGGTTCCCGGTCGGTTCGTCGCACAAGATGACCAGGGGAGCGCCCATCAGGGCGCGCGCGATCGCAGTGCGCTGCATCTCACCACCTGACAAGGTGTTCGCAAGGCTCGACGCCCGCGGCCCAAGGCCAACCCGGTCGGCCAGCTCGAGTGCTCGCCGACGGCGCTCCCCTGGCCTCATCCCTCTATAGACGCCCGCGAGCTCGATGTTCTCCCTCACGGTTCGACGCGGCATGAGGTGGAAGCTCTGGAACACCAGCCCGATCCACTGGCCGCGAACTGCGGTCCTGTCGTCCTCTCCCAGGTCGGTGGTGTCGACGCCGTTCACGGTGACTTTGCCGCTCGTTGGACGGTCCATCAGACCAGCCAGGCTCAGCCATGTGGACTTCCCGCTGCCGCTCGGTCCGCACACAGTCACCAGGTCCCCCGCGTGGATGCTCACGCTGCAGTCGCGCAGCGCAGTGACCTCGGGTGGCCCGGCAAAGAGGCGGGTGACCTCGTCGAACATCAGAACGGGCGGCTTCTCCATCACCAATGGCTAGTCTCTGTGGTGGCCGGACTGGTCGTAGACCTGCCTTGGTCTCCCTGACCTATCAGCACCACGTCCCCAGCCGAGAGTGTCTCGGTCGTGGTCGTGGGCGTGACCTGGACCCTACCGTCACCTTCTGCCCCAGTAGCCACGTCAACGATTCGGACCGAGCCATCCGATGCTTGTACAGCGATCGAGGAGGACCCGGCGGCATTGGTGAAGACTGCGCCGACGGCAACGTTGAGCACCTCCGAGGCTGTGCCTTGCAGGTGAATCAGGACACGCACCTGAGTGCCGAGCTGGGTGTCAGAGATCGCGCCGTCCGGGGTCACCACCACCCTGACCGGGCGCACCGAGCCGGTGTCGGCGACTGCCGGCTCGTTGGAGGTGGCGCTACCGTAGGTCACGCTCGTGACCTTGGCCGCGTGGTTGGTGCCGTCACTAGCGAGGATTCGGGCACGCATGCCGACGGTAACGTCGCTGGACGACGCTGAGGTCAGTTCGCTGATCACGGCCACCGGCGAGCCGCTCACAAGGTCTAGCGCTATCCCAGTGCCAGGACTGCCGAGACCGACCGACACGTTCGCAGCCCTCGCAGGGAGCGTCGGCACATAGACCACCTCGGCCATCGGGAAGCACGTTCCCGCCGCCGCGGACGCGGTCGAGCTCCTCTTCCGGGCGCGGACCACCTCCTCGTTGGCCCGCACCAGAGCACGTTGGGACGCGGCAAGTGAACGCAAAGCATCTTCAATGCCGTCTGCCCTGGCCTGCACAGCGGATGGATCGGCGGCTGCGCTACCACTCAGCGGTCGCCGCGCACGACGCAGTGCGGTCTGCGCCTGAGTCACGGCATCCTGGGCCTGAATCTGGGCCTCCTCGGCAGCTGACGCCGCGTCCGCAGCGACCGTTGCCTCGTCCTCGCCCACTGTGCACGGCGAGTAACCCGCGCCCCGGTAAAGCGATGCAAGCGCCGATTGGGTCGCGGGACCCATCCCACCCTCAGTGGCTCGGAGCAGCCCCAGCCCACGCAGAGCGGTCTGAAGCTGAACGACGTCCGGGCCGCCCTGCCCAGGCATGATGATCCGGTAGGCGGGCAGCAGGCCGGGGAGCACGAATATCGGGCGGCCACTCAACTCCAGAACGACCTGCCCAGACACGATCGCTTGCCCGTCCTTCACTCGGACAGCGCTCACCACCGTCTCACCGGATGATGATCCGCTCGTCAGGGCCACCGGAGTGGTCCGCCCAGGCTGCACGGTGGCTGCAGCCGCAAGGCTATGAGTCACCACGGACAACTGCACGACGTCCGTTACGGGGGTCAGTGGGGGGGCCGCACTGTCGGCGGCCTGCTGTTCGGGAGACCTCACAAACCGCCCGCTGACCAATCCGACTGCAAGCGCAACGCAAGCCACAGCCACCATCGGCCCCAACTTTCGGACACGAGAAGACGTCTCTCCCATCAGTGACTGGCGGCTAACACTGATCGTGCCTTGAGCAACGCCGCCTGAACACCGTCGTAGGCGGTAGTGAACTGGCTCTCCCGATCAGTGATATATCGGTTCTGGTAGGCGATGTCCACGGCATGCTCAATGCCAAGAAAGTTCACCTGCTCAGCGCACAGCAAATCATCCACCGCGGTCTTGATTGCATCCGGCCCCGTCCGTCCACGGACCGATTCGGATGCCTCAAACCTATGCGCAAACGCGTAACCTCTCGTGGACATACAACTAGCCCACGCGCCCTCAGCTGCCTCCAAACGGCTATCCGTCATCGTCTGGTTCCACGCATCAGACAAGCCAGCCTGCACAAGCCCAATGAGGTCCATCCGGTAATTTCGTTGGCCGAGGAGTTCATGATGAGCCTCGCCAAGACACCCGCCCTCATGGATCTTGGTGCCCGAGTTGTCCACCAGTTGCGACGGTTTTCCTGCGGAGTCCAACCCCGTCAGCACTTCATGTTCACTGGCAGAGGGATTCCATCCGTTGGCAGGCGACTTGTCAGGGTTGTCGACCTCCGTAAAGTTCGTCGGGTCTCCCGCGTATCCGTAGCGACCGGCGGATTCCGCTGAAATTACCCCGTAGCGATTGTCAAGCAACAGGGCATCGCTGGCGAGGGACACACCGTTCGGCTTCAATGTCGTAGCAACGCCGAACCTCGCGGCGCATGGGACAGCCAGAACGGTTGCCGCGTTCTCAATGATCGCAGCGTCTTGAGGGGAGAGAACGTACCTAGCCAGCGGCATATCTCGTGCCGACGAGGCGGTGAGGCGCGGAGGGCTGGCTGGGATAGCTGGCTCTGTCCGCGCTTGTGAGGATTGACCACATGACGCCAGGACGAGACACCCCACGACAGCCATATACCGCCGCGCCGACACCCCATTCATCGCGAACTTATGTAATCTGGAACGACCTTGGCTTATCGTTCTTTGCGTCGCCGAAGTAGTATGGGTTTCCTGTGGAGAAGTTGAACCAGCCATTGCCGGGCCACAGTTGACCTGAGAAGGAAACGCTATCGAAGAACCTGATATCACACGAGTTATAGTCATTGGCCGCGCTCGCTTGGCAGTTCCATCCGACGAGCCCCTGTTCGTCATCACCGATTCTTTGTCGCCATACGTTGAGGTGCAGGACGTCGAGCCCCAGACGCTGATCGCCGCCCCCCCCGTTCCGAAGACCCTGATCCTCAGCAAGGCCCCAGATCACCAGCTGACGTTGGTTGCAGCACTGGCGGAAGGGCCAACCAGACTCCCGCCCACGGTGAGCGCCACGCGGGCCAGAATGCTCAACCGCTTCCGACCTTCCAACATCCTAGCCTCCCTGTTATCTAGACATGTCAGGGCCGAATACCGCCGACCCCCATCCAGTCTACGCAGCCCTCACGATCTTCGCATGGCAGAGCCACGCACAACGGATGGGACACCTATCAGCGCTCCCTCGCCAGGCACGGTCGCGACCGGGCTCTGCCTGCGGCGAGTTCCACACCGGCCGGGTAAAGGGTGCTGGCGACGCGGGCAGTTAGCTCGACCTTGAGCGAATTCATCGCGCCGTAGGCGCGCTGGTGGCCGAGCGTGGTTGACCTCGGATTCCGAGGTACCCGGTGACGCCCTTGGCGGCATACGACCGGGCCTGCTCCCGGGCCGGGCTGGAACTGGCGGACCGCTTCGGGACCTGGGACGGCACGGCCTTCCTCCACGACGGGTATGCCGTCTCTGTCCACATTCGTCCGAACCTGTCCGGCGGCGAGTAGACCCTTCTCACATCCTCTTACACCGGTTCTGACGTTCGGTTAGGTCCTGAGGTACTACGTTCGGAACTCATGACTCGCCTCCGCGCTACCGTCCTTGGGTGTGCCCTCGTCGTTGCGGTGACTTTGACCTCCCCCACCCCCGCAAACACTGAGACCATCGAGCCGACCCTTCGGTTCAGCGCTGCCGGGGACTTCGGCAGCACCTCCGACGCCGCGGCAGTGCTTAGCCTCATCGGCGGCATCAACAACGACCTGCACCTCGCCCTAGGAGACAACTCGTACGGCGTGTCCGGTGAGGAGCAGAAGTGGTGCGACTTCGTCAAGGCACGGGTCCGCGAGGCCTACCCGTTCCAGCTGCTAGCCGGCAACCACGAAAGCAACGGGCGAAACGGAAATATCAACGACTTCTCGGCCTGCCTGCCCAACCAGCTCCCGGGG
>Ga0116189_1001667_pt1 | contig 17042 bp, 13 predicted proteins | sample AD_JPNTR3_MetaG_FD_89895 | JGI IMG/M metagenome (GOLD analysis project Ga0116189, IMG submission 89895) | Active sludge microbial communities of municipal wastewater-treating anaerobic digesters from Japan - AD_JPNTR3_MetaG | ecosystem: Engineered > Bioreactor > Anaerobic > Digestate | place... | reverse complement strand
GGCTGTTCAATTCCAAACGGTAACATATACTTTTGAAATTGATGAATATTTAGCAAAATACAAAGATGAAGAAATAAATATATCATTGGATGATGTTAAAAAAGATTTTCAAGTATTGCTAAAAGATATTGATGGTAAACCATTTGATGAAAAATATCATCAGATAGATTTATCAAAGCAAGACTATGATTTAATATTACAAGTATATGCTTTTTTTTTACAATACAAAAGGAATGCTTATATCAGGCAATTACAATACAACAACGAGCAATTGAACTTAGAAATAGAGAGAGCAAAACAGATATTAGAGAAGATACCGGAATTGATAAACCAGATTATCTCAAAACAAACTACTTGATATGGCTTATTGCAAAAGATGTTTATAATTACGATTATATTAAAAGAAACAAATGCTTATGTGCTTTCATGGAATTATGGGAAATGGAATTAATAAAAAACATAGAGATAGAAAAAAGTATAGAAAGGATTAAAGAGAATTAATCTCTATCAAATTTCTCCCATTCCCAAAATGGTATCTCTGCTATAGGGAATATACGAGCAATTAAATAAGAAATGATAACGCTAATCCAAAAAATAATAATATCTAGCATACAACCACCTAATTTAATATTAAATATAAAAAAAACATATGGCATATGCAAGTGAAATAACATTAAAACTTACAATTGATGGTAAAGAAGCCATAGCTACTCTAAATGTATCTAACGATCACATTAAACAATTGATAGCATCTTTCAATAATGCTTCAAAAGAAGCCAAAAATTATTCATATGGCATAGTACATTCCCTTCAAATAGCAAGAAATTCAATACAAGGCTTCCAAGAAGCATACAATGTATTTGCAACTGTATTTGCAAAACCAATACAACTAACAGTAGAAGCTGAAAATGCAAAAGCTACTTTTGCTACTTTTTTAGGTTCTGCAGAAAAAGCAGAAGATCTCCTAAACCAATTAAGGCAACTTTCAACTAAAACACCATTAGAATTCACAGGTATAAGAGATACTGCACTACAACTAATGCAATTTGGGATATCAGCACAAGAGGTTATCCCAACTATTCGTATGCTAGGGGATGTTGCAGGTGGCAACCAACAACGAATGCAGCAACTTGCTTTGGTATTTGGACAAGTAGCTGCAAACGGAAAACTCACAGGTCAAGATCTTATGCAAATGGTAAATTCTGGTTTTAATCCACTACAATATATGGCTGAAAAAACTGGGAAAAGTATATCTGAATTAAAGAAAGAAATGGAACAAGGTAAAATATCATTTGCAGATCTAAAACAAGTGTTTGTCGATGTTACCTCCGAAGGTGGAAAATTCTATCAATTGATGGAAAAACAAAGCGAAACACTTGGTGGGCAATTATCTAATTTATCTGATACAATAACATCATTTCAAACAGCTGTTGGTGAAACAATTGGTATTGGTTTATCACCTTTACTGTCTCATTTTTCCCAACTTGCAAATACAATTAACCAATTGCCATTACCAATAAAAGGTACTATTGGCACTATTGGTTATTTAACTAGTGCTTTTGTCCTATTAAGGGTAACTGGTATTGGTTCTGCAATTAAAGAACTGTTGTATATGAAACCAGCACTTTTAACAATGGCTGCATCATCAGGTGTTGCAACTGGTGCTGTTGGTGGACTTACAATCAGTTTTAGGGCTGCAGCAACAGCTGCAAAATCTTTCTTTACTTCTCTAGGTCCTATAGGCTGGGCAATACTAGGAATTACTGCTATTATTGAAGTGTATAATGCTGTTGCCTCTAGTATGGAAGATGCAAATCAAAAAGCTGGTGAATCAACACAACAACTTAATGAAAAATTCAAGGATTTTTCAAATGATAAAATATTAAATCATCTCAAAGAAACCAAAAGACTAATCGAACAGAATGAACAAAAAATTAAAGAACTAGAAGCAAATTATAACAAAATTAACTCTCAATCATCATCTTCTAATTCTGAAAGTAGGCAGCAGTTAAAACAGCTTATCCAACTAAACCAAGAAATCAGTGATAGGAAAAACACTCAAGCAAAATTGCAAAAATATCTTAATGAACTTCAAGATGAATATAATAAAAGAAATCAAGATGCGCTTAAAATACTCAATCAACAAATTGATGAGCTAGAGAAAAAAATCATTCTGGATAGCAAATCACCTAAGGAAAGAAAATTAGAAGAACTTAAATTAGAATATGAAAAAGAAAAAGCCCTACTTAAACAAGGATATGAAGCAGGCATTAGAACTGAAAGCGAATACAATGTCTTACTTAAACAGCTTACTGATAATTATAACAAACAACGCAATGAAACATTAAACAAATATGCTAGTGATAGGAAAGATAAACTCTTAAATAGCAAAATTAGGGAACTAGAAATAGAAACGCAGTTTACAATCAAATCAATGGAACTAAATAATGAGAATAAAAATACAATACTACTAAAAGAAATAGAATTTCTTGAAAAGAAAAAATCATTATTGCTTAAATATGGACAAAATACCTTACAAATTGAGAAAGAAATTGAGATAAAAAAAATTGAGTATATAAAAAATAGCCGAGAAAATGAATTTCAATATAAAACAAAAGAGATAGAAAAAGAAAACGAAATCAATAAATTACAACTAAATTTGAACAATGCTAGTAAGAAAGAAATATTAGAACAAGAAATCAAATATCTCAATCAAAAATATATTTTGTACAAAGAATATCAACAAAATACATATGATTTAGAAACACAGTTGCAACTAAAAAAAATTGAATATGATAGCTATATTAAAAATGAATACAAAGCATCTAATGAAACAAAAGAAAGCTATAAAAAAGAGTTACAAGAATTTTATAATACAAACAAACAAAAATACCAAGCGTTAAAACAGTGGAAAGAGCAAGAATTACAGCTTTATAAGAATGATGAAGAAGCAAAACTTTTGATATCACAAGTATATGAAAAGAGAATTACTGAACTTAAACAACAAGAAGAACAAATAAGAAGAGAAGCAACTATTAGTTCCCTCAATTATATTGCAGGTGCATATGGTAAACATACAGCTATTGGCAAGGCTGCATCTATAGCAATGGCTACAATTAATACATATGAAGCTGCAACCAAAGCTTTAACTGCAGGACCAATAGTAGGACCAATACTTGCAGCATTAATTACTGCGGCCGGACTTGCTAATGTAGCTAAAATAGTATCTACAGAAACACCTAAAGTAACGGCTTATGAAAAAGGAGGTATTGCATTAGTAGGTGAAAAAGGACCCGAAATAATAGCTCCTGCAATGGATTATGCACAAGGACAAGCTGCATTAATTAATGCAGTGGTACGTAATATTAAACCAGCTTCAGATAATGACATTGAAAAAGTAATAAATAAATTAGATAATTGGAAAAACCATTTAGAATTCAAAATCTCAAGGGGCGATTTGTACGCAACTTGGGATAAAGAACATAAATATAGGGAAAGAAATAAAATATGATTATTATACAAAGTGATAACAATAATTGTATATTTAAAATAATAGTGAACGATATACCATATTCTCAATTGCCTATATACAAACATTGCAGAATGATAAAATTACCAGAAATTACATATAACGCAGACAATGTAGAATCTGAAAGTATATTTTTCCCAGCATCACTTAAAGTGGAATTCTTTCTTGATACAATAAATCTCTTATATGATACCGATATATATACTGCAGAAATTACCTTATATGAAAACAATGAAATAATATTTGTAGGCAAAATTGATGGAGAAGAAATATATTATGATCCTAATATCAATACATATAAGATAACATTTGTAGATTATTCTAAGGATATAGCACAAAAAAAATACAACGAATTGTCACCAGTATCTTTTTGGTATGGTCAAAGTGAACTTATATGGTTTAGTGATATAATTAGAGCTTGTATCAAAAGCAATATGGAAATAGATTATACGCAAATACCATATAATTATGCGGTAGCAAAAGTGAATAACAATGTAATACCATACAAAGATATGATTACATACAAATTATTGTGGTTTGATGGTAGTTATGAGACAGCATTTGATATACTGAATAAACATTTGTCTTCACTAGGCTTAATATCATATATTAAGGGGTATAAATTAGTCATAAAACCTAAATTTCAGCATTCAATAAAAAATATATATAAGTATCGTATAACTGAAATCAATTATGTTGATAGATATGATTATATAGTAGGTGATGTTAAAACAGGAAGTGGTCGACAACAAATCATTGATGATTTGCGTCTTGATCCAACCAAGCCGCCCAAGAAAGAAATAACTATAAAATATGAGATATGTGGAGGTAGATATCCATATAATCCTGGTTATACATATGTAAACTACATTGCAAAGATAGGTAATGAATATTATTTTATGGATCCTAACACTTTTCAGATTGGCAATAATGTGGATGCACCTTGGGCTGTGGTGCATTCATTTGCAAGAGAAAGACTAAAAAAAAGAAGGGAAAAAATCAGTGCATATGTATATGAAAAAGTAGAAATGTTTGATCATATCAGAATAAACAATAAAGATTACATAATCATTTCACTTAGCACAACTCTTAATAGCAATAAATATAAGATAACAGCATTAAGTATATAGTTTACACTGTCAAATTTTCTCAAAATCGTGATAATTTTTCTCAAAACGGTGATAAGTTATAACTATTAAACAAATTGCCGATATTATGGATATTAATATTAATGAAGTTAGAGAATTACTAACTTCGCAAAATAATAGAGCAGAAAAAATATAAATTAAAAATTTGTACATTTCCATTAAGGGAAATTATCTATGTTAGCAGCAAAAATAAATAAAGGTATTCAGAAAATTAAAAAAAATACCTATAAAGAAGGCAAACTCAAAAGAAGATTTTAGATTTAATCTTTATATAAGAATTATTTTATTCTTTGTCAAAATACTAAATTTTTCAAAATTACAATTGAAAAAGTAAAATAGTTGTTAATTACACGATTAAAAATTTACCTATATTTTAATCAAGTTCTTAAAACAAAAAGTAAAAACTGTAATAAATTAATCAATCACTTTAATATATTACAACCTCTTTATTAAATTTACCTAATTACTTTGCTAATCCATAATATTTTTTAATTATCCAACAAACCAAATATTTTGTATAATCTAATAATATTATTTTCTTGTCTCAATGAACAAAAAATCATTGCATTCATAATTTTATTTTAACTATAATTTTTCTATATTTGTATTTTAAATAATTGTGATAATTATGAAAGAAAAAATATTAGTAACTGGAGCTGGTGGCTTTATTGGTTCTCATCTTGTAGAACTTTTAGTAGAAAAAGGGTTTTCTGTAAAAGCTTTTGTTAGATACAATTCCAAAAATAATTGGGGATGGCTCGAAAATTCCACAATCAAAAATCAAATTGAAATAGTCACTGGTGATATTAGAGATTATGATTCAGTTTACAACTCAATGAAAGATATCAAATATGTATTCCATTTGGCAGCACTAATTGGCATACCTTATTCTTATGTATCACCCAAAGCTTATCTTGAAACAAATATCAACGGGACTTACAATATCCTGCAAGCAGCCAAGGAATTAAACATTGAACAAATTCTAATTACATCAACATCCGAAACTTATGGCACTGCTCAATATATACCTATTGATGAAAAACATCCATTAGTTGGGCAATCTCCTTACTCTGCAACCAAAATTGCTGCAGATCAATTAGCAATCAGTTATTACAGATCTTTCAATTTGCCTGTTAAAATAGTTCGTCCTTTTAATACTTTTGGTCCTCGACAATCTGCAAGAGCTATTATACCTACAATTATAACTCAAATTTTATCCGGTTATGATACAATTAAAGTTGGTAATCTTCATCCTACAAGGGATTTAACTTATGTTAAAGATACTGTTTTAGGTTTTTATGAAATCTTCAATTCTAATTCCCTTTTTGGAGAAGTTACTAATATAGGTATGAATTTTGAAATTTCAATGCAAGATTTAATTAACCAAATAGTTAAACTAATTGGTAAAAATATCAATATCATCAGTGATACAAGTAGAATTAGGCCTGCAAATAGCGAAGTGGAAAGATTATATTGCAATAACTCTAAACTTTTATCTAACACAAATTGGAAACCCAAATATAACCTTGAAACTGGTTTAATCGAAACAATTAAATGGATTGAACAAAATTTATCAATTTATAAAGCCGATTTATACAATGTATAACGATAAATTCAAAAATGATTTTGTTAAATTTGTAAAAGATTTATACTTTAACTATGATTTTATTCCTTTACACGCTCCCGTATTTTTAGGAAATGAAAAAAAATATCTTGCTGAATGTATTGATTCAACTTATGTATCTTATGTCGGAGAATTTGTAACAAAATTTGAAAATTCGATTAAATCTCTTACAAATGCAAAACACGCAATAGCTGTTGTAAATGGAACAGTAGCACTTCAAATTGCTTTGCACTCTGTCGGCGTTAAACCAGATACAGAAGTTATTACTCAATCTTTAACTTTTGTAGCTACAATAAATGCAATATCACATAACTTTGCCAAACCTGTATTCATAGACGTAGATAAAGATACTCTCGGAATGTCTCCCGAAAAACTATCTTTATGGCTTAAAAATAATTCAACCTATAACAAAGGAACTAAAAAAATAATCAATAAATTCACTGGTAAAGAAATTACTGCAATCTTGCCTGTTCATATTTTTGGACATCCCTGCAAAATCGATGAAATTATATCTATTGCTAATGAGTATAACATCCCTGTTGTTGAAGATGCTGCAGAATCAATCGGCTCTTTTTACAATAATCAGCATACCGGCACTTTTGGAAAAATTGGAATTCTTAGTTTCAACGGCAATAAAACAATTACTACAGGCGGCGGCGGAATGATTTTAACAAATGATGAGAGTATTGCATCTTACATAAAACACATTACAACTACTGCAAAATTACCACATCCTTATGAATTTATTCACGATAAAATTGCTTATAATTTCCGTATGCCTAATGTTAATGCCGCTATTGGTTTTGCTCAAATGGAATATTCTAATCAAATATTTGAAAACAAAAGAGAAACTTTTAATAAATATCTTGATTTTCTTAAGCCTTATGAAATAAATTTAATCATTGAACCTAAAAATTCAACTTCTAATTATTGGCTAAATGCGTTAATTTTTGATAATATAGAACAACGAAATAATTTCCTTGAATTTACAAATAACAATAAAATTCAAACTCGTGCCATTTGGCGTCTTATGAATATGCTTGATATGTATAAAAACTGTCAAACGGACGATTTAACTAATTCCAAATTTTATTATGAAAGAGTTGTTAATATTCCAAGTGGTTATAGATTATGAAAAATAAAGAAGATATAATACTAATTGGCGGCGGCGGACATTGCAAGTCTGTTGTTGATGTTATTCTTTCAACTGAAAAATATAACATCGCTGGAATAATTGATTTGAAAGAAAACATTGGCAAACAAGTTCTGGATTATAAAATCATCGGCTGCGATGATGATTTAATCGATATCTTCAAAAATATTAAAAATGCAGTTATTTCAATTGGACATATATTAAGCAACTCTGCTAGAGTAAAATCATACAACCATTTAAAATCAATCGGTTTCAATCTACCCATTATTATAGCATCAACTGCTTATGTATCAAAATTCGCTCAAATTGGCGAAGGAACAGTAATTATGCATCAAGCTGTTGTAAATGCAGATGCTAAAATTGGAATTAATTGTATCATCAATACAAAAGCGCTTGTAGAACACGATGCAATTGTTGGTAACCATTGCCATATATCAACTGGAAGCATTGTCAACGGCGGCGCCATTGTTCAAGATAATTCTTTTATTGGCAGTAATTCAACTACTATTCAATATAGAAAATACTCTGGTTTTCATCAAGCTGGTAAATTACATAAAGGAAATATAGAATAAAGCTATGTTAAAAAATTATATCATTAACAAAGATCAAAGCATTTATAATGCTCTTGAATTATTAGAAAAAAATCCCTATAAAATTTTATTTGTTGTTGATAGTGATGATAAAATCATTGGTTCTCTCACAGATGGAGATATTAGAAGATATATCCTAAGCACTGGTAACCTTTCCGGAACTACTTACGATGCTTGCACAAAAAATTTTCTTTTTTTAAATGAATCTAAAAATAAAAGCAAAGTTACAGAACAAGCACTTAGCGTTGGAGCGAAAGTTATACCTGTATTAAACAACCAGAACAAATTAATAGAAATCATTTTCTTAGAAGATCATCAAGAAAAAATTATTGCTGATTTTGAAAATATCGAATATCCTGTTATCATTATGGCAGGCGGACAAGGAACAAGATTAGAGCCATTTACAAAAGTATTGCCAAAACCACTAATTCCTATCAATGATAAAACTATTCTTGAAATTATAATCGAAATATTTAATAACTATGGTTTTAATAATTTTTATGTATCAATCAACTACAAAGGATATATTATAAAATCTTACCTAAACGAATGTAAATTTGATTTTCAAATAAATTACATAGAAGAATCGCAACCTCTCGGAACAATTGGAGCTCTTTCTTTAATAAAAAATCAAATTAATAGCGATTTTGTTATTCTTACCAATTGCGATATTATAATAGATATTGATTACTTATCACTTATAGAATTTCATAAAAAAAACCAAAATGATATCACCATTGTTGCATCAACTAAAAAGTATAAAATTCCTTACGGTGTTTGTCATTTAGATAAGAATGGATTTCTTGCCAATATTGAAGAAAAACCTGAATTCCATTTTTTAGTTAATACCGGAATGTATATTATAAATACACAATTACTTCAATTAATACCAGAAAGTACACTTTTCCACGCAACTAATTTGATAGAAATTGCCAAAGAAAAAGGTTATAAAATTTCAATTTATCCTGTAAGCGATAATGCGTGGATTGATATCGGAGAATGGACCGAATACAAAAAAACTTTATCAAAATTCAATATTTAGAGTAAATTATGAAAAACATTATTATTATCGGGGGCGGCGGTCTAATTGGCCAACAATTAGTTAATTCATTTCTTGATGATAGTTTTAATGTCGTCATTGCCGATTATAACAAAGAAAACTGCAAATATTTCCTCAACAAATTAAAACACAACTATCATCAATCCAAATTCAAATTCATACAAGTAGATATTAATAGCAAAGAATCACTAGAGAATTTAATAAATCAAACGCTTAATATTTATAAAAATATCGATGCTGTAATCAATGTTGCTTATCCTAAAAACAAAAATTATGGTAAAGACTTGTTAGATGTTACTTATGAAGATTTTTGCGAAAATATAAATTTGCACTTAGGGGGATATTTCCTTGTAATGCAAATATTTACAAGATTTTTTATAAAACAAGGTTACGGAAATATTATAAATACTGCTTCTATTTATGGAGTTGTAGCTCCTAAATTTGATATTTACGAAAATGAAAATTTTACAATGCCCGTTGAATATGCCGCAATAAAATCATCAATCATACATTTAACAAAATATTTTGCAAAATATTTAATAGGTAAAAATATAAGAGTTAACTGTGTAAGCCCAGGTGGAATATATAACAAACATAATGAAAATTTCAGAACTAATTATAAAAAATATTGCATCAACAAAGGATTATTAGATGTAAAAGATATAGTTTCAGTATATAAATTCTTAATCTTAGATGATTCTTTTGCCATAAATGGGCAAAATATTATTGTTGATGATGGCTTTACATTATAAATCATACCATATAATAAACCTATTCATTCATAATTAATGATTATCGAGTGTTAACAAACTCATTTGCTGCCTATGCTAAGTTGAATGCAGCGTAGTTGAACGAAGGTTATCGGTAACTATAAAGCACCATTTGTAAAATAAAAAAAGTGGCTACTTTTTGCAAAGCAGCCGCTTTATATTATTCCAATTGTGCAAAATTATTCAGTATACTGAGTAACATTTTTATTTTACTACCAACCTGTCCATAAGCCCTGTTGTAAAATTTTCTCTTTCTCTTCTTTTGATAGTTGTTTATATCTTTCTTTTTCTTCTTGAAGTTTTTTCAATTTTTCTTCATACTGCTGATTCAAATATTCATCGTATTCTTTTTCTCTTCTGGATCTTAAGAATTTTTCAGCAACTTGTGGTAGTAATTCCATCAACAATCTTTCGCGTTGATTTTGTATTAAATGGACATTTCCAAATTCTGGCAATACAGGATTTGGTTGTTCTTCGTATTTATCAACATTATAAGGAATTTCTTCACGACTACCACAGATCTTTTCACGAAAATCAGGATCAACAGGCCAAGGAGTTTTACCATATTGTCCCATCACTAAATCTCTAAACTGTGCATTTACATTAGTATACCATGGAAGACCTTTATTTTCATCCATCACACACATTACAGCCTGCACGCCAACTATCTGGCTTGTAGGAGTAACTAAAGGAATTAATCCAGCATCATAACGAACTTTTGGAACGCACTCAAGCACTCTGTGTAATAAATGCTCTTGTTTAAATTGTTTTAATTGTGCAACCATGTTTGTATACATACCACCTGGGATTTCTGCATCTCTTACAGCTTCATCTGGTGGTGGGAAGCCAAAGTAATCTTCAATCTGTTGTGAATAAATTAATAAATGCTCTATATCTTCTTTTTGTGCTGCTTCAATTGCTTTATCAAAAAGTTTATCTATTTGTGGTGGCATTTTATCTTTTCTAAAATCAAACTGCATAGGAAGTTTTCTTATTGTATCATATTTTTTTAATTCTTCGCGGAGTTCTAATAATTTTTCATTTATCTTATAAGTAGCATCAAGATTGACATCGATTTCTATATTTAATCTACGGCAAACTTCCCAAACGAATTCAAATGCAGGATGAGAAGGACCACCAGCCCAGTTCCATAATACAGTATCTACAATATCAACATCATTTACAATAGCAACAATTGCAGACGCCAATCCATATCCTGGTGTAGAGTGTGTGTGTAAATCAATTGGCACTTTAACAGCTTTTTTGAGTCCTTTTACAAGCTCCATTGTTCTCTTAGGATGCATAATACCTGCCATATCCTTTATAGATATCATATCGGCGCCTAATTTTTCCATTTCTATAGCTTTATCAACAAAGTATTGTGTATTGAATAAATTTTCTGGTAATTCTTTACCTGCAAGCAATGCTTCATTTCTTTGTCTTGGTGTAAACTTTGGATCTACTGTATAGCAAATAGCACAATCTGCTTTTATTCCATATTGTTTTGCAAATACAACATTGGATTTGATATTATCTATATCATTCAAAGCATCAAAAATTCTCATGATACCAAGGCCAGCTTCAGCTGCACATTTATAAAAGCCTTCAATTACAGTATCAGGATATGGTTTATATCCAAAAAGGTTTCTACCTCTTGATAGTGCTGTCAAATAACTTTTATCACCAATAATTTTATGGATAGATTCTAATCTAACCCATGGATCTTCATTGAGATATCTCATAATAGAATCAGGGACAGCACCGCCCCAAACTTCCATCGCCCAAAAATTTGCTTCTTTGTAAAGTTCAATTACTTTGTCAACCTGTGATTGTGACATTCTTGTAGCAAATTGAGATTGTTGACCATCTCTTAATGTAAGGTCTCTGATAAGTAACTTTTTCTTCCCTTTTGCCATTGTAACTCCCTTAAATTTACTATTTTAAGTATATACAAATTTAATTAGATTTTTCTTTAAAAAAAAATTTTTTGAAAAATTTATAGTATTTTAATACTAGCATATTCTAGTATCTTTCTTAAGCTTATTAACTATCTTTTAATATTATAGAAGTGTATACTAATACTTTTTTACACATTCCCAACATATTTTAAATTTATTATTTTTTTATAATCAAAGATTAAAATATAATTATTTCAATATAAAATTAACTAACAACAAAAATAAAACCTTCAAAAACCTAAAATAAACTATCATTATTTTAAGGCACTTTTATCTACCCACCAAAAGTAAAGCAAAATAAAGTATCTTATACTGAACGGAAAATATTCATACTTGTAATATATATGAACGGGAAAAGAGTTTTATCAAACGTGATATTGTATTAATATTATAATCTTTAGACGTATATAAAACATATTTTTAACGCAAATTACGCTCAATTTTTATGTTTTAAGCGTATTAGCAGCTAAATTTAGCGTAAATTACGCTCAGGATTAACTCTGGAACGGAAATTACGTTCAATTAAGCGTATTTTGTGCTCAAAAATAATTTTGGAACGGAAATATCGCTTATAATATTTAATATTACGCTTATTATTATTTTGAATGCAATTTACGTTCGGCTATTTTAATTTACTCTCAAATATTTTATTATAACGGGCTACTCGTAAGAATTATGGTCGTTTCTTTTTCATTTATGATAATTTAATGATAGTTTCCCGTTTAATTGTTTTAGCTTTGTGTTGCTTTATAAGTGTATTAGTGTTAAATTCTCGTTCAGGCATTCATAAAAGCTACTGGATTTTAATTTTGTGGCTTTTTTAATTATTTAAGATTCCTTTTAATAAAAAGAAAGTTTTTCTCACTTTCAAAATCTCTTATATCACAATCTTTAATACTGCAGCTTATCTTAAACTAAGCCACTATTAAAAGTATGATTGTTTTCATCTTATAAATCATTTTATAATTTCTTAAATTATTCTTAAATTTTGGAAAAAGATTTTTTTTAATGCGGTTAATAATTTTTATCATTTTAAATTTTACAATTGCTTTTCAAATATTTTCTCAAGATTTCAGAGTTGATTCTATTGCAATCTTTGGCAATAAATCCACTAAAGATTATATTATTACAAGAGAGCTAACTTTTAAAATTGGAGATACAGTTACAGATTCAATTTTAGCATACAATAAAGATAGAGTTTACAGTTTAGGAATTTTTACAAAAGTAGATTTTGTCCCTATTGAATTTGATTCTGTTAACATTCTTAATATTATAGTTGATGAAGCCTGGTATATCTGGCCACAAATTTTTGCTTATAAAAAAAACAATACATCAAACAAATATAGTTATGGTATAAGAACCAAAATTCTCAACTTTCGTGGAAGAAACGAACTTATCGATATGATAAATCAATTTGGTTATGATAATGGTTTTCAGTTAGTTTATTATGCACCCTATTTCTTATCTTCTCCTTATTATGGATTATATACCAAGTTTTCCACACTTAAAACAGATAATGTTAGTCATGAATACAAACAATTAAATAATGACACTAATTTTACACTTAATAATTTCATTTTAGGTAATGCCATAACTTATAGAACAGATGTTTTTAATAGCTACACATTTGGATTTTTCTATAATCATTATAAAATTGGTAAAAATTATATAAATAAATCTATCCCCTCACAAAATCACAACTATAATTTAAGTTTTTCTTACAGTTACGATACAAGAGATTTAAAGCAAATACCTCAACAAGGTAATTATCATCGAATTTTCTTAAACACCTATTTCAACGAAAATAAAAGTTTTTACAACTCTATAAAATTCGATTTACGTAATTATGGCCATTTATACTATAATTTCAGTTATAAATTTAGATCCGTTTTTGCCTTTTTAAGAGGAGAAAATATAGATTTCACAAATAGATTATTTATCGGTTTAGATGACAAAATTCGTGGCTATACATCTTCAATACTTGAAGGATATAATTTACTCCTTCTTCAATATGAATTACGTCATCCACTCCACGATGAAACATATTTAGATTTAAATTTCAAATTTTTACCAAAATCTTTAGGTAGATATAGATTTCAAACTTTCTTACAATTTTTTGTAGATTACGGCAAAACCACTTTTCATTTCGACCAACTATTAAAAAAATCATCACAATACGGAATTGGAGTTAGTTTGAATTTTCTCTTTCTTCCATATGATGCTTTAAGAATTGAATACGCATTTAACAAATATAAAAAAGGAGAATTTATAATTGAAGGAGGTTTTTCTTTCTGATATTGAACTATATTTTTCAGATTCAATTAAAAAAAATCAAATTATAATAACTGGTGACGAAGCTTATCATATACAAAAAGTTATGCGGCACACCGTTGGTGATATCATTTATGCCACTGATGGTAAAGGAAAAATTTATCAAACAAAAATATCATTAATAAAAAAAGATATAATATCTCTTGATATTATCAATAACTATTTATACTTTAATAATTTTGAAAACATTTTTTTTTGTATCCCTATACTAAAAAACTCGGATAGATTTGAATTTGCTATCGAAAAACTTGTTGAATTAGGCATAACAAATATTATTATTTATAATGCCGTACAAAGTGTAAAACAAAAAGTAAATGCCGAAAGAGTAAATAAAATTGTAAAACAAGCATTAAAACAATCACTAAGAGCATTTTTGCCTAATATCGATTACAAAAAAGATTTATCGTTTATAAATCAAGATTATAATAACATTGCTATAATTCTTGATCAAAATTCAAATAATTTTATAACCGATATGGTTTTTGATAGTAGGAAAAATTACTTTTTTATCTTTGGCCCAGAAGGTGGAATTGATAATAAGGACATTAATCAATTAAAAAATATTCAAAAATATAAAATTGCAAAAAATAGATTAAGAGCTGAAACAGCAATAATTTCAACAGCAACTATAATAAACACTATAATAGATTATGAATAATTTAACAAACGCAGAAAGTCAACTTTTATTCACTAACTTTTTAACTGCTTTTCAAAATCTTATCAATCATCTGGAAAAGTACCAATCAAATTTTAATAATTTCCAGAATGAGTTTTACGTAAAATATCAAAAAGCATCTAATATGTTAAATAAATTATATGATGCATTTTTGAAAATGGATGAAAAAAATAAAAAGTTAGCACTATTGAATTTTATAAATCTTTTAGAAACTCAAAAACTAACTGTTGAAATTTTTTCAAATATTGTTGAAGATAAAGAAATATTAGAGAATTATATATCAACTCTTATTGATTTATCCGATAAATTACTTCCATATCTTGAAGAATATCAAACAAAATTAAAAAAATAAAAGGATAAAAAATGGTTATTGGTGTTATACCCGCAAGATATGCCTCTACAAGATTACCGGGGAAACCTTTGGTAGATATTGGTGGTAAACCGATGATACAACACGTTTACGAAAAAGCTAGCCAATCTAAATATATCGATCATGTAATAGTCGCAACTGATGATGAAAGAATTCTTGATGTTGTTGAAAATTTTGGTGGTAAAGTTGTTATGACACCTTCAGATCTTCCATCTGGCTCTGATCGTATTGCTTATGTTGTAAAAAATATGAATGATGTAGATATAATTGTCAACATTCAAGGTGATGAACCTTTTATTAACCCAATTACAATCGATATGGCTATAGAACCTCTTGCTTTTGACGACAAAATTTATGTTTCAACTCTTGCAAAAAGAATTTCTAACGTTGATGAATTAAAAGATCCTTCTTGCGTTAAAGTTGTAATTGATATGTATAACGACGCACTTTATTTTTCTCGATCACCTATTCCTTTTGTTCGAGAAAATGGTCTTTCTCTTGAAGATAAAATTAAAAAACATAAATTTCTTAAACACATTGGCCTCTATGTTTATAAAAAAGAAGCTCTGTTAGAGTTCACTCGTTTAGAAAAAGGCATTCTGGAAGAATTAGAAAAATTAGAACAACTTAGATTTTTGGAAAATAAAATTCCTATAAAAGTTGTTGAAACTGAATGCGAAAGTATATCTATTGATACACCGGAAGATTTAAAAAAAGCAAGAAATTACTATCAAAAATTACAAAAGAAAAAATAACTTGTTTAATACTACATAGGAGTAGAAAAAGTGAAAAAACCACGTTTATCATTCTGGCAAATCTGGAATATGAGTTTTGGATTTTTAGGCATCCAATTTGGATTTGCTCTACAAAACTCAAATGTTAGCCGTATATTTGAAACTTTAGGCGCCAAAGTTGATGAAATTCCTATTCTCTGGATTGCTGCACCTTTAACTGGATTGATTATTCAACCTATAATAGGCCATTATAGCGATAAAACCTGGACAAAATTAGGACGAAGGCGACCATATTTCTTATTCGGCGCTATTGCAGCATCATTAGCTTTAATTATGATGCCAAATTCTCCTGCCTTATGGGTAGCAGCTGGCATGTTATGGATAATGGATGCTTCTATTAACGTTTCAATGGAACCTTTCCGTGCCTTTGTTGGAGATTTACTCCCGGATGAACAACGCAATTTAGGCTTCACTATGCAAAGCTTTTTTATAGGAATAGGAGCAATTATTGCATCCGCTTTGCCTTATGTTATGACAAATTGGTTCAATATTCCAAATACTGCACCGGAAGGATTTATTCCACTTTCTGTTAAACTTTCATTTTATATTGGCGCCGCTGTTTATTTCCTTGCTGTTTTATGGACTGTCGTTTCAACAAAAGAATATTCCCCAGACGAATTAAAACAATTTGAAAACGAGCAACTTGTTGATGATAAAAATTCTGGTAAGCTACCATCTGCAAATAAATTACTAAAAGATGCAACTTTATGGTCTATTGCTGCAATTATTTTTTATTTTATATTCCACTTTGCAATTGGTAATGATTTAGGTCTTAATCTATTTTTTGCTATGATTTTGCTTTATGGAATTTTACAATTTATAACTTTGTTTTTTGTTAAAAATAATCAAACCAATGCTCTTGTTGAAATTATCAACGATTTGCACAATATACCTACTACAATGAAACAATTAGCAGTTGTTCAATTTTTCACCTGGTTTTCACTTTTTGCAATGTGGATATATACAACTCAAGCTGTTACATCGCATATTTTTCACACAACAGATCCAACATCAGAAGCATATAATCAAGGTGCTAATT
>Ga0116189_1001665_pt1 | contig 17045 bp, 16 predicted proteins | sample AD_JPNTR3_MetaG_FD_89895 | JGI IMG/M metagenome (GOLD analysis project Ga0116189, IMG submission 89895) | Active sludge microbial communities of municipal wastewater-treating anaerobic digesters from Japan - AD_JPNTR3_MetaG | ecosystem: Engineered > Bioreactor > Anaerobic > Digestate | place... | reverse complement strand
CTTGATAGGAGAGAAGACGCTGTCGGTTTCGGTCCCTCCGAAACCCGAGGCCATTCCGGACGAGTACACAGACTATTGCGGATACTACATCGTGAGTAGCGGGAGCTTGGTGAATGTGAGCATCGATGCGGCGGCAGACCGCGTCCGCGTATTGAGCATCACCCAAGACATGGAAATCCCGGTCCTGTGCCTCTACTACAGTGATGGCGCCTTCTACAGCGACGATTTCTCCGGCACGAGCGTCTACTTCACTACCGTCGACGGCGAGCAGTGCGCAGTGCAATCATACCTCGGTTTTGACATGCTCACCATGCGCAGACTGCCGGCGATTGAGGTCCCCTGCAGCATGGATGTGGATATGAACGGAAAGCAATGGTTGCGCCGTAATGTCAAGCCGTTCGAGGGCGCCACGCTTGTCGGTACGCATATGGTTCAGTCCGCCACTGTGGAAGCGCTGCCCGGATACGTGGACTTCGGCGGGATCAAGAGGATCGAATCACCAACGTATGCAGGAATTCCGGCCGGCGCGACGCGCGATTTGAGTGATCTGACTCTGCTGAATAGAGACGGAGCGACGTGGGCACAAGTCCTGGACATGCTGTATAGTCCGGACGATAGCGCCACAGCGCTTGTGAGCGGCGCGAATGCGGTAACCATCGGCGACAGTGGGTACAGTGAGTGGCTGAGGGCCGCAGGCGATTCCGTTCTGACTCTTCAGATCCCAGCGGGCGGCAGGGTCATCGTATTCGCCCCTGATGGCTCGGCCAAGTACGACAGCTGTGTTGATAAGGGCGGTGTCTTTGTTAACGGAGGCGATTATGTAGAGGTCTCAGGAGTGCCGGGTGATCAGTTCGGGATCACGTGCGAGGCAGCCTACAGATAGCCCCCGTGGTTCATTGGCCAGGCCAGATCGCGAATTTTCTCGGATTGGGCGAAGGAGTAGCGCCCCCCGCGTGGAAAACCCCTTCCGGAATCGCACACATAGAAGAGGGGCGTTATGATGAAAAAGCGAAACCTGATCTACAGCGCATCGACGGCCATCTTCCTAATTGCCACTGTCTTTCTCCTTCTCTCAACGCCCGCAGGAGCCAACCAAAACTTCGCTCTGGCACGGGTCGTTGACCTGCAGTGCACCGAGCTTGGGCGGCAGGCCCCGGGTTCACCCGTATACATGGACACATTCCTGAAGGCGGCTATCCCCTACCTCACCTTCGAGCACGGGCAGGACCCCCTCTACGTCGCGCGCAAGCAAGGTTTCATCAAGTACGAGCCAAGCGGCCCTCTCTATCGAGACGACATTCTCTACCCTCTTCTGCGCATGACTTGCGTCGATATCCCGAAGAGCGCAGATCTGGCGCAGTTGGCCATAGAATCCGGCATCATGCCTGCCGGCGACGATCCTCTGCAGCAGAATGTCCAGATCACCGCCGGTATTGCCTGCCAGATGATCGTCAACGCGCGCAACGCCTGGTATGCCAGGCTCGAAGCCGAAAAACCGGCAGAGCCGCTGGACATGATCAACTACTACATATCGAACTCAACCTATTCGTATCCGCTTTTCTCATTCTCCGAAGACGGACAGGTCCTGTGGTATAACGTTGGAGGCGAGTGGCAGGCGGTAGACGTAGCGGACGGAACTACATCCAGCCGGGTACCGCCCGACAGGCCCGCAAGAGAGGAGTACCCTGCGAGCGGCGACGAAAACGCCACAGACATCTATGACAACGCCGGAGTGCTGAGGGCAGTCACTATTGAGCTTGCCAAACGCCGCAACTACATTACCGACAAGTACGTCCTCTACCGCGAGGGCCCGAACGATCCGTGGAAGCGCATCGTCGACTTCGACCTGGCGGTGACCCGCGATTTCGAGGTAATCGGGTTCACCGCCGACAACGAAAGAATGTTGGTAAAGACCAACTTCTACGACAACTACGTCGCGATCTACGAGATCGATCCCCGGTCCATGTCAAGGGAACTGGTGTACCGCAATGAGCATGCCGACGTGCCGGTAGACATGATCGCCCTGCTTGCGGGAATCCCCTCCTTCGGGCTGAAGCATCCCAAGACAGGCGTGCCGCTGACCGCTGTGTACATCGACGACAGGCTCCGTCTTGTCCGCCTGGACGCAGGTATTGCCGCAATAGCTGATAATGTCCTTCGGGACCTGGGTGAGAACCACTTCCCGGTGGCGATAAGCCCGGAGTTCGACTACGTTGTGCTTATGCATAGAGACGACAGAGACTACGGCAGCTATCGGCTTTACAATGTGAAGACAGGGACGGCGACTCTTCTCCTGTCGTCCGACATACCGATAGAGGATGTCGGGCACACCTATCCGGTGTCGTTCAGCGCAAGCGACGGAGCGACGGTCTTTGCATACCTGACAGTGCCGCTCGGCAAGAGCCCGCGCAACCTACCTCTCTTGATCAACGTCCATGGTGGGCCCCAGGCCAGGTTCACGTGGGCCCCGAATGAGCACGCGCTGCTCGCATCAAACCTGGGGATAGCGGTGCTGTCGGTAGACTTCCGCTTCTCTAGCGGATATGGCAACGAGTACACGGATACCGCAAGCCAGAACATGCTCCTGGCGCAGCAGGATGTTTGCGAAGGCGTTCAGTGGGCCGTAGAGAACGGAATCGCGGATCCTAAGTGCATCGGCATCATGGGGCACTCCTATGGCGGGTTCATATCGTTCTACCAGGCGGCAGTCCATCCGGATACCTACAAGGCAGTCATCTCCCTAATGGGAGTGTGGGACTGGACCGACCTGGGCGTCGAACTGACAGACGGCGCACCCGTCCCGGACTACCACAAATGCTCTGCGCCGGAGCCACACACCGAGCTCGCCAGAGTGTTGTCGCCGTCAAGCTATGTTGATGCGCTAAAGGCCCCCATCCTGATCGTCTACTCCGGCAGTGACGATGCAGTGTATCCAAGCCAGAACATACGGGCTATCAGAGAGCTTACAGAGGCCGGAAACACGCCTCAGGCGGTGTACCTGCCCAATGACGGCCACATGCCGGGCACGGTGGAGAGCATAACTGAGACTTTCGAGGCGATGCGGAGATTCCTGATTGAAAGGTTCCTTGAGGAGGACTGAGCCACTCGCGCCAAGGCCGTCCCCGCGTCATCGTGCGCCCACTGGCTATAACACTCCTTACTTCATGCGGGCGCCGGGTTAAGCTTGATGTATACTCAAGCATTCTGCAACAATATCCGGTTCTCACGCTGGGGGGCGCATCTGTGAGCCCGATTGGGCGGACTGGAGACCGTGTGAGCCGTACCAACCTCAGGCCGGCTCTGGTCTTCATTCTGGCTGCAGTCCTGCTCGATGGGCCTACCATGTTCGCCCTTCCTGTGAAAGCCGTATGGTCGGCGCTCTTCGCGACCTTGATCTGGCTTTCGTTTCCATGGGCGCATAAGGGCCCCGCAACCTGTGGACGCTCGCCTGTGCAGCAGCGGCGCTCGCAGCAGTCTGGCTGGGCTATCCATGGAGATGGCTCGCGCTTGCAGCGGCTACATGGATTCCGTTCTTCGCCCCTCATGACGGATTCGGCATCGATCCCCAGCTAGACACCGTGTGCGCCGCCATCGCGTCATTGACAGGGCTATATGCACTGGCTACAGACGCTCTCGGACTCCAGTGTATCTGGACTGAGCCGGCATCGCGCGTCCTGTCCTCATGGGCATCGTTCGTTTCATCACAGCCGTTCTCCGGCGGCCCCACCTATCTCGGGCTGCATTTCGTCTTTGCATACATCCTCGGCTGCCTAGCCGTATTCGCCGTGGGCGCGCGGCTCGGCCGGCGCGCGGCCCTGAACCTGGGAGCCGCTCTCGGGGGCGGGATCGCGGGATATCTGGTGCTCCTGACAACCTTCGCCCGCTTAACGCGGCTTACGGGGTTATGGTTCCTCGCGCTCACCTCCTGCCTGGCACTGATGTTTGCGGCCATGATCGCCGTCTATGCCTCGGTCGTCAGCCGCGAACCCGTCGCTGCCGCCCGACCGAAGCTCTCGGAAGCACTGATCGGCGTCGCCGTGGCGTCTCTCATCGCCTCCATTGCCACAGGGATCATCGAGTCAGGCCAGGCGCGCAGGTCAGTCATGTTTCTGTCGGAGCAGAGCGCCAACTTCCGGCCGACATCTCCTCTGGACTTTTCGGATAAGTTCACTCCCTCCTTTGGATGGCTCGCTGTCTATTTGGAGGGGACCGGCTACGAGGTCTCTTGGGGCGATCTGTCTGGCGACGATCTTGAGCGCGTGCAGACTCTTGTTGTGATTAACGTAGTAGACAAGCTCTCAGGCGAAGCGCAGGAGGCGGTTTTGAGATTCCTTAATGACGGGGGATCTCTCCTGGTCCTTGCCGACCACACCCTTTACCCGGACGGTTCACACCCGCTCGACTTCGTCATGAATCCTGCGGGCATGGCGCTCAATTTCGACTCAGCGAGGAGCCTTTTCGACTCAGGGTGGGGGCAGCCCAATCTCGAGTTCCGTCAGCACCCTGTAACCCTTGGGATCACTGATGAAGCCCAGACGCAGATCGGCACAGGAGGTTCCCTGCGGGTCAGGCCGCCGGCAAGGACTCTTGTCGCAGCAAAGATACGCTTCGTAGACGATCCGAACATGAACAATCCCGGCCAGGGCTACTTCGGCGACCTGAAGTTCAGCCCCGGTGAAAGGCTCGGGGACATACCCCTGGTTGCGGCCGGCCGATTCGGCTCAGGCATGGATACGAGTGTGGGGTTCTCGAGCGCGCCGGAAAAAGCCCTCAGGCAGCCCTTGATCTACTAAGAAAACCCAGATTGGTCCGGCCCTCTTCGCCTAGCCGTCAAAACCTCGCACATTCCAAGGAGGTACGTCGGAAAACCACCCACATTTGTTGTAGGCTCGCTAATCCCCTGCTAAACGCCCGTTTTACCAAAGACCTGTGCAAAGCCTTTTTCGCCTGTAACTATCGTTTCCGAGCCTAAGCAGGTCGCCGGCCCGGTAGTCAGTCAGCTTATGCGGTCTGGGTACCCATGGTACGGCGTCAGCAGTTTCCCGCTCAGCTGCAATATGTGGACATCCTTGGCGCTTCGGCCTTTGTATCCGGGCCAATCCATGGATATGGGTAACGTGTAGAAGGAAAACGGCCGGTTTTCTGCGCAGGCTGTTCAGAATGTGCCCGGTTTTGACAGGCAGAAGCCGGGGCCCAGCTGATTTGGGAGTGATTAGGGGTCTGAAACCCGTCTCCGGGGCCTTTCCGAGGAGACTCGGAAGGCGTGTGCGTATGACCGTATTATGCAACTCGCCTCTGCCTGCGGTTTTTCCGAGGCCTTGGCTCCAGAAAAAGGAGGGCGCCGTTGCCGGCGCGAATTCTGACAAATGGCCCCCGCCAAACCAGGCAGGATCTGAACAGGATGCCCGAAAAAGGTGTTCAGAAACGGACAGGATGCCCCACAACCCCACAGGGGGCCACCGGACGTACCCGGGGAGACATCCAAAGAACCGATCAGTCCGGCAGACAACGCTCAAAGAAGCGGTTGATCTCGTCCATGAAGCCGGTATCAAGTTCACTGGTCAGGGTTTTGTCTATATTCGCGTAGTAGTCGGCCAGGACGTCGTCAGGTATGCTGCCATTGTAGAGATCATGTAACTCCTGGTATACACGGTTTTTCTGGTTGGTGTACTCAACCGCCGCCTCAGATCGAAATAGGTTTCTGTGCCCATTGTGGTTCTCGGCCGTGCACGTCTTGTAGACCACGTTCGGATTTGTTATCTCGCCCTGATGCGCTATGACGCCGGTCCTATTGTACGACACTGTTGTGTCCTTGTTGCCATGGATGATCATAACCGCAGTGTCCGCGCTGTTTATGCCGTCGACTGCCGTAAGCCGCGCGGCGCGGCCGAAAAGCATCGTCTGGTATGCCCAGAGAACCGGATATTCCAGGTATGCGATCGACCCCATCATCTTCTCTGCCCGCTCGAAGAGGATTTCCATAGGTGCATTGAAGCCGGCGATACTCGCCGCCGCGGCGATGTCGTGGCCATAGTTCAAGACAGCAGCAACCGCATAGCCGCCCCAGCTGTGCCCATAGAGCATAGCGGGGAGACCATCCAGGGAGCTGTCGCTCTCTATGTAGCTCAGAGCTGAATTCAGGTCCAGCACTGATTGTGGAAGCCCGATAGTGCCCTTCCCCTCGCTCTCGTGGCTTCCAGTACAGTCGAACGAGAACACACGCCAGCCATTGTCCACAAAATACATCGTTTCCGCCAGATAGCTTTCGGCGCCGCCCCCTAGCCCATGGGCGATGACAACCAATCCCTTGTCATTGCGCTCACCGTATACGTAACCCGTAAGAGCGTTGTTGCCCGACTTGAACCGCACAGCTCTGCGGTGGTATCCGTCCACATCGCCGTACGTAAGGTAGCCCGAGAATCTGGGCTTGTCGGCCCTCTGAAACTGCTTGTCGTACATGGTCTTCACAATGACCATCGAGCAGACCGAGAACAAAACGACCACAGTTGCCAGACCGATCAAGACGACATTCGCTATTCTTGGTCTTCTCCTGGCTGTTCCCCTCACTGTAAGCCACACCCCTTTGATCGAGTGCCGCGATTTCGCACGTTGGCGCCGTGAGCGTCCATATGGGCCCATCATATCCCATTCCGCACAACTCCGCCAGGCTGCGGCCGGCCTATATGAACTCTACACCTCGCCCGGTCAGCGCCTCCATAGCATCTTCCAGCCGGTCATATTTCACAAGAATGTAGTCGGTGTTGTACGTCGACACGGAGAATATGCTCACGCCTGCTTCAGCCAAGACACTGCTGATCGCCGCAAGTATGCCGGTCAAGGAGAAGCTCAGAGGACCCAGAACCTTAAGGACCCGCCAATCTCCTTCATACAGGACCTGATCGGGTATCAGCTCCTGCAGGCACACGATCGACAACTCTTCCTGCGTGTGTGTTGCGGACCAAAATGGGCCATCTACCCAGTCAGCGACACCGGCCCGGCTACCAACCGAGCCTTCCACCCGACATATGCCATATATGCCGTCTAGCAATGTCATTCTCAGATTGAGGTTCCGCCGATTGTCCAATGTACTGAGAGGTGTAGATTCACCAGACGTGACGGAAAGGCCGTTCAGCTGGCCTAGATGCGATGGCTGTGGGTCAAACACGGCGGGAGCTGGCATAGTGTCAGTTTTTGCTATTAGTTTCGGAGATCCCCGCAACTTTTGAGTACATCGATTTCGAAGAGCCACCTGACCGCCTCCAAATCACGAAAACCGGGGGGTATCCGACGCGTTTGGGCAGTGAAGCAGACGGGCGGACCGACATAATATCCCACATCATGGGTTCATTTGGTAACGGCACGTAAGCGATGGCACGTTGCGCCAGCGCTTCACCACTAAATCGGCGGTATCTGGCCCCGAGGGCTCCTTTTTTGGGGTCGATTCGCCCCCCGGGGACCCCGGCCTAAATCGATGTACTCAGAACTTGCGTTTTTCGCCGAAACTGGTGTCAGAATGTGACCTTATCCCCGGGCGGATACCCCCGGGGGTATATTCCTGTGCCTCAGCAGTCATCTTTCCGTCCGGCACAGCAGCTGTCCTCAAGGACGCCATTCTGATCTACAATGGAACTAAGGCGTAGACGTGCGCAGGGTTTCTGCGGAAAGACGTGGAACCCCTGCGGGCGACCACGTCTTCCCCGCACACTTCACCGACCTCAAGCCACGCCGTGCGCTCGAGCGGCGAGAACATCTAGGGAAGTCTTGTACGCGAGAGATTCTGCGACTTCGAGATCCATAACCGGCCGCTGTGGAAGGCGCCGCGACGGCGATTCTCGAAAGGATAAACGAAACCTGATAAGGTGATTTTGGGAGGAAGAGTGCGGTGAGAGTACTTGTACTTAACCGCCCCAACCTGAATATGCTGGGCATCAGGGAACGTCAGCTTTACGGCGACAGGACCTACTCGGAGCTTGTGGAGTTCATAAAGCAAGAGGGCAAACAAAAGGGTGTTTTCGTTCAGGTTTCGCAATCCAACTGCGAGGGTAGGCTTATCACGGCGATTCAGCGAGCCAGGGGGAGATTCGACGCCATCATCTTGAACGCTGCCGGCTACACCTTCACGAACATCGCCATACTTGACGCACTTAAGGCTGTGAGTCTGCCCGTCGTCGAGGTACACCTCACCGATATCGGATCGAGGGAAGACTTCCGGAAGTTCTCCTATGTTGCGCTTTACGCCGAAAAGGTGATAGTAGGCAAGGGCTTCGAGGGCTACGCCGAGGCCTTGGACTATCTTTTCGACAAATATGGAAGCTCAGGAGGCGATGGCGGGAAGGGATAGGGCCTTCTCGCAAGCCTTGCTAGATGAACTGTGAAGGTTCAACTTCGGTAGACTGGCAAAGACCATGCGCGATAGTGGCTGGGACAACGTTGGCCGAATTCTACCGCCGGTTGCTGCCCCGAGGCCTGGCCGTGCGGCCGGCGGGGCGGTCCGCCATGGCAGCTGCTATCATATAGATGCCCTGCACAATGTCTGGCACGATGGCCAGTAGCAGGAGCAATGCGATGTCCGGCATGAAGTAAGCTCCTACGACCCGGAAGTTCCAAGCCCTCGGCTCTCTGAGAATCACACTCCCGAGGAAGCTGTACAGCACGATTAGGGTGAGAGCCGGAACCAACAGGTGCGGCGCGATCCGCCACGCTATCTGCCGAGCTGTAAGAGACCTGGCTTCGCGACTCCATCCACGCATGCGTATGAAGGAACGAATCGTGCCTACGAGCGCGATCAGGAACACGGCAAGTATGACGATGCCGATGAGCTTCATTGAAATCCCACCATCATCGGGCTGTCGCCCGATGAGCAAGTCCCGGAGGCCGATCTGAAGTTGGCTGGAGGCCACCATGCCGTCTATGAGATGCTGTTCGTTCATGAGCAAGGCATAGCCGCGATGCCGGTCTGTTAGTAACGCCGTCTGACACGAATACACCTCATCGGAACCTCCGTGCCCGCCGATCGGCTCTCCGCGGTGTGTGCCGGCGCTCCAGCCCATCCCGTAGCTAGTGCCCCGCACCTGGTCAGGCGGCGACGCCATGAGTGCTACGCTATCCGAGGACAAGATCCTGCCGCCTTCATAGGCCCCCTCATTGTCTATTGCCATCAGAAAACGGCTCAGGTCGCGTGCAGTCGAAACGATGTAGCCTGCACCCAGCAGGTAGGCGCGGAAGACAGGCCCGCGGGCTACAGGGAAACCAAACAGCTTGCTGTGCCCCTGGGCCAACCCTGCCTCCAGAGCATCCTCTTTATCGGCATAGCTGTTGGTCATCCCCAGCGTCTCGAAGATGTGTTCAGTCGCATAGTTCGCGTAGGACTGCCCGCTGACTGTCTCGATAATCAGCGCCAGGGTCGCGTAGTTGGGGTTGAAGTACTGGAATGTAGTGCCCACAGGCGCAGTCAACCGGGCATGCTGGAGGTCACGCACCCCTTGCTCAAGCGTCGCGTCGCTACGTAGCACGCGGTTGTAACCGAGCTCGGAGAGTCCGCTTGTATGGTTCAATAGATGGCGGATAGTGATGCTCGTCGAAGCAACGGGGTCTGACACGCGGAACCACGGCAGGTAAGCTTTGACAGGCGAGTCAAGGTCGACGAGGTCCTGCTCGACTAGCTGCAAGATAGACACTGCTGTGAACGGCTTCGTGGTCGAACCTATGATCATCGGTGTATCAGGCGTCATGGGTTGCCCATGCCCTGCGGTGCCGTAGCCTTTGGCATAGGTCACCTCACCGTCCTCGAACACGACAAGCGAGATGCCCGGGATGCGGTGCTTGTTCATCTGCCGGTCTACGAGGCGATCGATAGCCGACATGTCGGGAAAGCCTGCCGCCGCATCCTCTGCAACAGCCGTCGTCGTAGCCACAGCGCCTAGAGCGCCCATAGCGCCCAGGGCGCCAACTAGGATAACAGCCGCAAGCCACCTCTGTTTTGCCCAACGTCTCACTTGGCAGCCCTCCCCAAGTCGCTTTCGAGTATCCTTCCGCTGGAAACAGCACCATCATCTCACAAGTGAGTCTGCAAAGCAATACTTCGAAGGGATACCCCCTCTGGCACAATCACCTGCTAGCCCTGTGATTCTGCCTTGCGTATCTCCTCATCCCAGTCCTTGTTAGCGTGAGCCATATACTCCTCATCGCTGATCAACTCGGCGTGAATTTTCCTGACAGTCTCGTCAGAGACCCGACCGCCGGTAACCATCTCCTTGCCGGCCTGCCGCAGTGCGTCGTAGAACTCGCTAATCGCTGGGATGTCAGCTGCTCCGGCGTCACTAAGAATCGCTCCGCAGTTACGATAGACCTCCAGCACAGGGGACATCTGAACAACCATGGCCTTAAGCAGGTCGAAGTTGTGCTCCCCGGGGAATCCGCAATTCGCCACGCAGAACACGCGCGGGAATCGCTTGACTCTGCCGTCATGATAGAAGGTGCCATCCGCATTCTTGCGGATGTGAGGCGTGGCTAGAGGCAGGAGTCTTTCCGTGAAGCTCTTCAGCAATCCCGTCATGTACATAGAGTAGATCGGAGTGCCCAGTCCCACGTAGTCCGACTCAAGAAAGAGATCCATCAGTCTGGGCATCTCATCGTTGATCACACACTTTCCCGGTGTCTTGCCCCAACAGCCAAAGCAGCCCCGGCAGTGCTTAATGTCGCGCTCTACAAGGAATACCTCTTCTGTTTCGGCTCCTGCCTCTCTTGCCCCTTCCAGCAGCGGTTCAACGATCCTATGAGTGTTGCTGTTGCGCCCCCGCGGGCTGCCGTTGAAGACTGTCACCTTCATCTAGACCGCTCCCCTCTTATCCCCGTCTTGTCCTCGACTAGGGTTCCGTCTTGCTCTTCTCTTGAGACTCCCCGGCGCCCAATGCGCCTCACTTATCTCCGGAACGATTCGTCAAGACTCTGGTTCTTCCTGTGCCGATACTCAGGGCCCTTTAGACAAAACCGATTCTATGGCACGGCACAGCATCGACATTGGATTGGCATAGTTGACAAGGAGCGCCTCAGGGCAGCATGTGTGGATGTAACGTTCAGCATCTGCGGTGAACGCTACAAAGTTGGAGAGGAGAGACGAGCGGGATTGCCAGAACCCAGGGTCGGATGTCCAGATGGGCGTAACCACGCGACGCCCGGGTGAAACGTTGGCGCCGGGCAGGTCTTGATACCTGCCCGGCGCTACGCACTTCGCTGACGCTTTCAGCTTCCTCTGGGTCGCGTTCGGAGGCGAGCACGTTCGTTTCACTCCCTGCCGACGGTCAAATCAGGAGTGTAGACCGATGGAACCAACTAGCAGGAGATTGCCTTGCGCCATGATCTCTTTATAGGGGCCGTCTTCAGCTCACCTCACCCCGATAGCGCCAAGACCCTTGTTGATGGTCTCCTGGATGCTCGGACTCCATTCCGAATGAATGTTCAGCGTAATGAACGCGGGCACCTGCGTCTTGCCTAACGTAGAAAGCTGCGCATAGCCTGTGTAGTCGCCGTCATCCAGAGACCGAGAGTTGTTGACATCGATCCACCCGAAGACATATAGCGCCGCAGCTTGCGGTAAGCGAGTCATGCTGAACTGCCTGTTACTCCCTGGGTACACGACAGAGCTGATGGCGTCGAATTGGTCGTTTGTGGCGACGAGAGCAGCCCTCGTGAGACGGGCATTAGTAACTGCAGCGTAAGCATTCACGAAACCGTAACCGAACCACGTGTCCCATCCAAGCATGTCTTGTGGTCGTATCGCTGTCTCCCGTAACACCTCTCGCACTTGGGATGATGGTACGCCGTTCGCCAGCATCAGCCCTACCAGCCCGGCAACGTGGGGCGACGCCATTGAGGTCCCCTGCGCATATGCATAGCCATGCCCAGTCGAGGCACTGTAATTGGTGCTATATACACTGACCCCAGGAGCGATGAGATCGAGGCTAGTCCCTCCGTTGGAAAAGTCGGCTACGCTATTAGGCTTCGCGGCGGCCCCGACGGCTATCACTTCCGGATAAGCGGCCGGATACATCACTGAGGAAATCCCGTCATTGCCGGACGCCGCGACGATTATGGCGCCTCTACGTGCAGCGTAAGAGACCGCCTCCTGTAGCACACTTGAGCCCTCGTAACCACCTAGACTAAGGTTGATGACATCCGCCCCTGCATTGGCGGCCCACCGGATTCCTGAGGAGATATCTGCCCACGAGCCCCGACCCGTCGTGTCGAGCACGCGAACTGACATAATTCGCGCGTTCCAGTTTATACCAGCAACGCCAATAGAGTTGTTTGTCAGTGCCCCTATCGTTCCAGCCACATGGGTGCCGTGACTGCTGATTGATTGGCCTGGCTTACCCGGATCCCACGGGTCACTATCTCCGTCCACGAAGTCCCAGCCTGGAACGAGGTTGCCGATATCAGGGTGATTGTACCGTAGACCAGTATCGACTACCGCGATAGTAATGTCTGCTCTTCCTGTGATCGTTTCCCATGAGGCGGGGAGATTCATGGCCCCATACCAGTAGGCTTGCTGTGAGTAGCTCGGATCATTGGGGACCCTGGCAGCCGCTACAAGACCATTGGGTTCAACGGATCTCACCATGGGACTTCTCTTGATCTCGTCCATAAACTCGTCTAGTGATCGCCCTTGAGGAACCTTCACTATTGCCCTGTTGATGATTTGCCTGATCTCGTACGCACTACTCCCGACATCTCGTAAAAGCGCATCAACGTTGGCGGCAGTAAGGTCACTCTCTAGTTCCACGAGCACACTATCCGGCTCCCCCAAGGCGACAGGATCGGTCCACGCATCGTGCGAGGCAGCGGCAACTCTCCCATACAGTTCGCTCGCCATGAACTCAACCCGGCCATCCACAGAGACTATCCCTGTACCGGCCGGAGCAGATACAAGATAGAAGTCCTGCACTATGGTGGCGTTGTTGAAGACCGCAACGGTGGCCGTTGCCGGGGCGTAGTCTTTCTTGGTGACTGTGATCGTCACCTGACTGTCAGTCGTCGTAAGCCCGTGGAGCTCAAATGCACCTGCGCTGTTTGTCGTGGCCGCAACCTGGCCTACTGAAACTGCTGCTCCTGTGACTGGATGTGCTGTCACTGGGTGGCCAAGGCCAGCGGTTGTCACACGCCCAGTGATACTGAATGTCTTAGTCCCTACCCCATCGCAACCGTTACAACCCGCCAGCGATGTGAGGCCCAAGCAAATGATGAGTGCGAGCAATGGCTTGCGATACCTCATGTTTTTCCTCCTCGTCGAAGTCTTGGGACGGCCTACCTGCACCAAAGCAAGTGGGAGCCATAGTCCTTCGGCCCCCGAGATTCTGGAATCCTCGCAGACTTGTATTTCGATAGAACACTGCGTAATCCTTCCAGAAATGCCAGTCCCGTTATCAACCTTCTTCGAGGTTTGACTTAGGCAGGTTTGAGGATGGGGCGATCTGGTAGCCGCATATGTCAGCGGCGATCCTCTGCGGTTCCGGCCGGACCAGCACGTCGTGCCCAGTCCGCAGTGGCCAATGTGGCGAAGTACTCTACAGCCACTAAACCCAGACCTCCGATGAGCGTGACCACTCGCAGCAGACCTATGGTGGGCTCGAATGGCAAGCCGAGCATGTGCTGCACCTGACTAGTAATAGTAGGCTCTGTCAGCGCTAACCACGCGGTCACACAACATAGCACGAACAGAATGCCTGCAGAAACAACCGCTGCAATGCGAGCGTCGTGCTCGGCACTCAAGGTGCGTATGCGATCTCCGCCGTGGCGACTACCTACGACAAAACCGCCGAGTATCCCGACAATCAGGTTTGGAACCGGAAAGGCCATGAAGAATCCGTAGATCAAGACCGAGTAGAAGACCGCCACACACACGAGGGCCGGCCACGGAATGGTGTATAGCGAACCCAATCGGCTGCGCAGGATCGTCGCGTCCAGTGTGAGCCCGGAAAGGAAACCGGCCCCTGCCATCCATGGAATCCACGGGGTATCGCCAAGGAGCCAGAGCGTCCCCCACCAGCCGAGGAGCATCAGGGCAATAGGTGCGATACTGCCCAGCACGATCATGGACACAGCCCTATTCCACGCTCGCATGCAAGCAGACCCCCATTACGCTAATCATCGCAGGTATGATGCCAGCTGAGGTGGCCTGTGTCAGCGGCGGCGCTCTGAGGCCCGAGCTGAGCCACCGCACTCGATCCCGTGCCCTGGACATGCTTGCGGTGCGCCTCGTTTCACTGGACACTAACCCTCTCGACGACCGCGTCAGGGGGGATGCCGCGCAACCCCTGCTCCCTTCGGTCCTCGAGGATCAGGCGGATAGCCTCCGAAAGGCTCTTGAGCGCTTCATCCTTCGTCCTCCCCTGGCCGTTGGCGCCAGGCACTTCGGGAGAGTAGGCGATGAACCACTCGCAGTCTTGCTCGATGACTGCCGTAAACTCGTTGGTCATAGGCTCCGGCCTCCTCTATTCATGCCGGTATGTCTGTCATCTCGGCATATCTTGACATCTTGGTTTCTCCGTACACTCGGTCCGCTGTAGAAAGGCCTAGCTCTGACAATCACAAGATCTACACCCGAATTCTCGTCCGCAGCGCCAGCGCAGGATCCAGAGAGGATGTCAGCGTCAAGACTGCATTCGGATGCCGCTACCAGCACCATCTCGCTGATCAGTGTTTCAGTTACGGCGATTGCTGGTACCACCTTCTTGCCGTTACGTCAAGTGCCAAGATGATCTTACCACACCGATAGTGCGTCAGCACTCAGCCCGGTCTGGCGGATTCGCGTGTCAGCGGCGGCGCTCAGCAGTTCCAGTTGATCCGCCAGCCCAAGTTCGTCCCACGGGGCACGCTTGTTAGGCGCCGCGAACGGCTTGTCGTCTTCGGAGCTCTCTCGTCCAGCCTCAGGACGTATTCGGGCTGGTCTCCGTAGCAGTCTCCAGTGGGCTCGAACCCAAGTCGCCGGTAGAAACCCTCCGGGCCTGCCGGACCAGTCTCGCAGCACGTGTATAGTTCGCGCACACCCATCGACCGCAGATGAGCAAGCATCCTATGTATGGCGCGAGCGCCGTATCCTTTCCCCTGAAAAGGCCCTGCAATCATCAGTCTCCAGAGGAACACGCCAGGGCAGTCAATCCCATCGTCGTAGTCCGATCCGAGATGCAGCATTATGAAGCCGACGAGATCGCTGTCCGCGTAGATTGCTCTCACCCACGCTCCGTCTGAATAGGCGGCTTGCGCGAGCGAGACTGCGTTGTCGGCAACCATCTTACGCTGCTCATCAGAGAGGGTTTGACTGAGCTTGCATACGTCCAGCACTGTGGCAGCAGTTATTCGCTTGAAGTGTACATCAGGATCATGCATATGCCTATCTCCTCCTCCGCTGATCTTCAGTCAAGCGCAGCAGCAAAACCGGCACGCCCGCACACAATCGTCTCAAAGAAGTCTATCTAGGTCGACAAGAAGAATACCTTCCACACCCAGCGGCAGGGACGCTACAACCTCACCGCCTGCCGAAACGGCGAAGGCGCCTCCGAAGCTCGGGCACTCCTCAATATCGGGATCGCCGATGTAGTTGGTCATGAGAGCGGGCGCGCCCACCGACGCGACCTGGCGAGCATACTCCGGCATCTCCTCTGCATCCCAGCGAGCCTGATCTGCCGACCCATCCGGAAAACACCGGGCGAAAGGGAACAGGAGCAGGTCAGGGCGGAGTGCTCTGAAGCGGACAACCAGGGCATCATCGAAGAGGTCGCCGCAGATGAGAAAGCCGACATTCCCGATGGGCGTGCGGGCGACTTCGATGGAGGTTCCGTGCCTGTAGATGGCTGGGTCCGCAGCGACACCGTGCCAGTGTGGTTGGTTCCGTCTATACCTCAAGGCAACGGAGCCGTCCGGTGCGATCAGGACGGCGGAGTCATATAGACAATCGCCGTCTCTCTCAATCAGTCCAAAACCAATCCACAGGCCGTTCAGACAAGCTACAGCCCCGAGTCTCTCCGTTGCCGGGCCCGGAACGGACTGACCGAGCGGAAGATCGTGCGCCCGGTCATCGTTGTTGATCAGGCCCGTGAGCACAGCTTCCGGCAGCAGTACGAGCCCGGCACCCGAGCCGGCAGCGTCCGCCGCCATCTGCTCAACACGGTCGAGATTTGCAGTGCGATCCGCGGTGATACGAGGCACAAGCAGTGCTGCCTTCAAGGCTACTCCCCCTAGTGCTGAAGGAGCGGACAGCGGCGATCACCAGACGCGCTTGGTGGCCCGAGGTCCCTCGAGTTACGGTCATCCCGCGCAATATCGTCGCCACCGGAGTCCATCCAACGTACTGCGGCTTCTCAAACCCAGGTCCGGGAGTCAACTCTTCGATACCTAAGTAGTGGTCGGTGCGGGCTCGGTTCCATGCATGGATGACTTGCCCATCACCAAGAGACAATCCAATATGGCCCCAGTTACGGTACTCGCCCTCGATGGTTCCTAAGCAATCGTAGAAGACGTATGCGCCTCTCGGTGGAACGCCTCGATGCTCTCGCGCACAGTACGCGTCTGCTGCCTCCTTGGCTGTCGACCCCTGTCCGTCAAGCACGATGCTGTTTCCAAGCTCGTAAGCATCCTCAACGAACAGATAGCACAGAAACGCATAATCGGTGATACCCAGCTTATCAACTGCCCAGGTGATGGCGCCCTCGGCATACACATTGGGTTCACTTTCCAATAGAGTCCCCCTCTTCTCATCCCAACTCATGCCGTGACAGTATCATGAATGGTATGACCCGGCTAACAAGCGGGCGAGTCGACAAGTCCATCGACGTCTGTCCTGTGGTCGAGCTAACCCCGCTCACTCCACCGGGTAATTGCACGCAACTCTGTGCCCTGGCGCCACTTCCACTTCGCGCGGTGGGCGGCCGGGTTCCATGCAGTCGGGCTTGGCCCTGGGGCAGCGCGGATGGAATGGACAGCCCTTGGGGATGTTGTAGGCGTCCGGGATTGTGCCTTTGATGGCTGTCAACCGGCTGGTGGCATGTTGG
>Ga0116189_1001662_pt1 | contig 17069 bp, 13 predicted proteins | sample AD_JPNTR3_MetaG_FD_89895 | JGI IMG/M metagenome (GOLD analysis project Ga0116189, IMG submission 89895) | Active sludge microbial communities of municipal wastewater-treating anaerobic digesters from Japan - AD_JPNTR3_MetaG | ecosystem: Engineered > Bioreactor > Anaerobic > Digestate | place... | reverse complement strand
TTCTCCTTGTGTTTTGCACCTCTGAGTGCGTGTTTACGGTTTCCGGCATTTTGCCAGAAAACCTTTCACAAGGAGAACAGCCTTCTCATCTTACCTCAACGTTCAACCAGAAACCAGAAACCTCACGCAACACCCATGCCGCCATCCACGCGCAACGTAATGCCGGTAATATACCGTCCCGCCGTCGAGCAGAGTAAGACCGCCGCACCGGCCGCGTCCTCCGGCATCGCGAAATCACGCAGCGGGATGCCGGCGCGCACCTTTTCGGCATAGGTGGGATTGTTGAGCGCCTCGGCGTTGCGGTCGGTCGCGAAGACGCCGGGACAGAGGTTGTTGACCGTGACTCCGTCCGCGCCACACTGCTTGGCCAGATTGCGGATGAGGTTCTCAAGCGCCGCCTTGCTGGCCGCATAGACCGGCATGTCGGGATGCGGCTTGACCTCCTGAACGCTGCCGACCGAGATCAAGCGTCCCCAGCGCTGCTGGCGCATCGTGGGATAAGCAAGCTGGAACAACTGGTACGTCGCATGGAAGTTGACCTGCATCTGGAGCAGCGCCTCGGCTTCCGTCACCTCCAGCCAGGGACGACGCACCTGGACCGAGGCGTTGGCGATCACGATGTCTGGCGCACCGATCGCGGCCGACGTCGCCTCAAACAGCACCCGCGCGCATCCCGTTTCGCCGAGATCGCCGGTCACCGCCGCGCTCGACGGCACGAAGGCGCGCACATCGGCCAGCGACTGGTCCAGCGCGTCACTCGCCCTCACTCCGTGCACGGCAACTGTCGCGCCACATTCCGCCAAGGCGCGGGCAATTGCACGTCCAATCCCGCGCGCCGAACCGGTGACCAGCGCACGACGCCCCTCCAATGAAAAGGCTTCTTTCACGCTATCGAATTGCTTCATGTTTTTGATCCTTCGTAGTCTTTGTTAAAGAACAGGGTACACGCCGCCAAGATGATCATGCCGCCCAACACGTAGGCAACGGAGAGCGAGGCAAGGCCGAACGACAGACCGAACTGCGATTTCAGATACCCCAGCACTGTCGGCGAGAATGAGCCCACCAAAAAGGCGAAGGAGAGCATCAGGCCGGTTGCCGTGGCGCGGTATTGCGGCTTGATCACGTCAAAGAGCGAGGCAAACAGATTGGAGTCATAGATGCCGCGGAAGAGTCCGAAGAGCCCGAGCATTGCGAAACAGAACCACTCGGAGGTTCCGCGGGTCATCAGACAGATGAAGGGCGCACCCAGCAACAACCCCAAGATGTTCGCCTCAAAACGGATGGTCTTACGCCGCGCAGCCAGACGGTCGGTCAGACGCCCGCCCGCCATGACACCCATGAACGCGCACACGAAATGGAAGAAGACGGCCGAAAAACCGGCCTTGTCCGGCGAGAAACCGAATTTCTCGATCAGGAACGTCGGTGTCCAGGTCTTAAAACCGACGTCGACATAGACCATACAGCCGAACGCCAACGCCAGCATGATGGCCGAGCGCTTGCCCAGGATGTGCCCCAGCGTTTCGCGCACCGTGATACGCGCGGCCGTGCCCACCGGTTTCTGGTTGGGCGTGTCGCGCAGAAAGATCAACAACACCAGAGACCAAAGAAGGCCCGCTGCACCGAAAATCACAAACGGCGCACGCCATTGCATAGAGAAGGTACGCGAGAGATAGCCGGAAAAATACCCGCTGAACATGATGCCGACATAGAGCGCCGTCTGATGGATCGAGAATGCGGTCGCGCGGCTCTTCTCATGGAACTGGCTCATGAGCGAGGTCGCCGGCGGGTAATAGAACGCCTCGCCCGCGCCGAACACGATCCCGTAGAAGAGGATCAGCGAGATCAGTCCGCCGCCGAAACCGGTCAGCAGGGTACCCAGGCTGAACACAAAGACGCTGAACAGCAGTTGCCACTTGCGGCGTAGACGATCACCCAGAAAACCGGCCAGCGGCACGCACAGTCCGTAACACGCGATAAAGACCGAGGCCACCATGCCAGCCTGGACATCGCTCAAGCCCAGTCCACCCGCATCAGCGGCCGCCTTGATCTGCGTCAGGACCGTGCTGTAAATCTGACGGTTGCCCTGGTTCAGAAAAAACGCTACGCACAGCAGGCCGACCAACTGCCATTTGTACGATGGCGAAACCTGCCCATTCTCCGTCGCGCAATCCTGTCCCATGTTGAACCTCCCCGTATTGGCACCCTGATGTCATTTAAAACCGTGCGACAACCTTAGCGCAACAGAGTGGGGAAAACCAGGGCCTTTTGCGCAAAAAAAGTATCGTTTTCGCGCAAACGCCCACACCACGAAGCAAGGGTTGAACCAGAAAATTCGGCGGTACCGGCAGTGACGGCAGGATCGGGAGAGCCGGCCGTACCGGGGTGCCGGTGATGGCCGAGGACAGGCAGGCAGGCCTGTCCCACCCTTGCGAGCCGCGATTAGCTGGTCGAGACTCCCGCCAGGCGACCGGAAGCAAACGCCCACGTGAGGTTGTAGCCACCACAGCGACCGTCAAGATCCACGACCTCTCCGACGCAAAACAGGCCGGGACGGCGGCGGCAGGCCAATGTCCGCGGGTCCAGCTCGCTGAGGGCCACGCCACCCCGGGTGAGCATGGCGCGTTCCCAGGATTCCGTCCCGGTTACCGATATCGGGCATTCGGCACAAAGCATGGCCAGTGCTTCCAGCACGCTTTTCTTGGCTCGCGCGACGGCGATGTTCTCCGCGCCCGCTTGCGTGCAGAGTGCGGTGGCGAACGCGCGCGGGAATTCCCCGGACAGCAGATTGTGCAGTGCCCGACCGCCATGGTGCAGACGCCACTCCTCGAAACGGGTACGCCAGTCGGCCACGCTGTGTCCCGCATGGCCAGCGAGACGCAGCGCAACGGTGTGGGGCGGCGGAAGACCTTCGTCACGCGCAGCGGCCAGCAGCGCATTGACCGTGCCGGAGAGATCGAGCGCGGGGACGCCGCTGATCCCTTTGTGGGTGAAAAGCACGGGGCCGGTAAGCCAAGTCTTGGGATGGCCTGGCACGTCGAGCCGCAGGGCGGCCTGTTCCAGCACAATGCCGGCCAGGGTCGTGGGCCAGCTCTCCGCCGTGTAGAGGCCGGCGAGTGCCGGCAGCGGCGGCGTGACCGTAAGTCCGGCCTCGCGCGCCAGGGCCAAGCCCGATCCGTCGGCACCGAGCGCGGGATAAGACTGGCCGCCTGCAGCTAAAATCACGTTGCGGGCGTGGATGGGACCGTGCGACGTCTTCGCCCCGATCACGCGAGGGGCATCGACAGACCTGGCTTCCGGCGCAAGGAGCAGACGTTCGGCGCGGACACCGCAACGCAGCTCGGTGCCGGCGGCACGTGCGGCCTGCTCAAGTGCCCGGCAGACATCAACGGCGCGTTGCGAAGCCGGGAAAACGCAGCCGTCAGGGTCAGCCTGAGTCTGGACGCCGAGCGAATCGAAAAAGTCGCGGATGGCGGCGGGCGGAAAGGCGTTCAATGCGGGGGTCATGAAGCGTCCCTGACGGCCGAAAGCCTCGATAATCCCCGCCCCATCGGTCGCATGCGTCAGATTGCAGCGTCCCCCACCGGTGGCCGCAAGCTTACGGGCAGGCGAGGCCAACCGCTCAACAACGATGGCGGGCTGGGCGCAAAAACAAGCGGCGGTCAGCCCCGCAGGGCCGCCGCCGATGATGAGGGTGGAGCAGGTCATCCGCTACCGCTGTTGCTCTTCAGCGATCAAAGCAATCATGCGGTTGAGCGTATTGGCCATATCGCCTTGCAGCTTCAAACCGCTCTGGCACATGCCCACCAGCGCCGCGCAACGGTGGAGAGTGGTCATGCGGGCCTTTTCCAACTCAGTCCGACGGAGCTTGATGCTGGCAAGCGTCTCTTCCAGTTCGGCGATACGCTGCTCGCATTTGAGCATCATGCGCCGCGTCTGGAAAAGCTGCGTCAACAGCTCGCCGGGCGAAAGATCGAGGTCATCGATCTTCATGCCCTCCGGGATGGGGACTAATGCCGGCTGGCCGCAGGCCACGCAGTTGATCTGCAGGCCTGCGCCGCGGTAGTCGATGGCAAGATTGTGGCCGCAGTGCGGACAGTCAAAAACGATGTCCGTCGGGCGGATCTCATCGTTCTCGCCTTCCGGTTCTTCAGGCTGGAGATCCGAGGCCAAAACTTCCTCGTTTTCCATCTCTTCTTCGAGCAACTTCGCATTGTCCGTATCGTTAGTCATGCCGACCTCCTCTCTGTGAGGTTCAGTGCCCGTACCGCGTCTGATGGCCCAACGCCCACCGCCGCGTGCCGTCTCAGCCTTTGGCGACCTTGCCCTGCTTGATGCAGGAGGCGCAGACTTTCATCCGGCGTACGCCGCCTTCACTGGTTTTTGCGCGCACACTATGAATGTTCGGCAGAAACCGACGCTTTGAAATACCCGTCGTGTGCAAACCGATCCCGCCCTTGTACTTCTCAAGGCCGTGGCGGATGATCCGACTTCCTGTGCGCGGCCCCTTGCCGCAAATCTCACAAACTCTGGACATAACCGATTTCTCCTTTGGGAAAGGGAGAAAAGGTTAGCATCTGACGCTACGCTAGACAAGGGGAAACATTCATTATTTGAAAACGCGATTGAGGTTGACTCTTTCAGCCCTCCCCGCATAATGGGTCTCGGTTGTGGGGACGGGACATGACCGGATACTGCAATCCAGAAGGGGACAGGGTGGAATAGTCATGAGAAAAGCGCTAGCGATTGTCGTTGCCGGTCTCGGTGGGTGTGTCGCCTGTGTGGCGTTTGCCGGAAACGGCTGGATCAAGCACGAAGGGAATCCCGTGATGGGGGATCCGGTGAAACTCGGCACGTGTTTTGACGTGAATGTCATGAAGGGGTCCGAAGCAGCGTTCAGGATGTACTTCTCGTGGCGACCGAAGAAGGCGATCGCGCTCGTGAAGGGCGAAGACGGGATAACCTGGTCAGAGCCGATCATCTGCCTTGAGGCAGACCCGACATCGGGCTGGGAGGACAGGCTCAACCGTTCATGCACCGTGTTCAAGGACGGTGTCTATCACATGTGGTACACCGGACAGGCCCGCGAATATTCAAAGATCGGTTATGCGACCTCGCGGGACGGCGTGGCTTTCACCCGCGTCTCGAAGCTGCCGGTGATGATCCCCGACCACCCCTGGGAGGGCTTCTCGGTGATGAACCCCTACGTCCGCTGGGATGCGGCGCGCGGCGTGTGGCGGATGTGGTACGCGTCGGGCGAAACCTACGAGCCGAATGTCCTCTGCTACGCGGAGTCGAAGGACGGAATCAAATGGGAGAAATCGCTCTTAAACCCGATCTTCGTGAAAGGAGCGCCCAACTCGTGGGAGCAGGATCGTGTCGGCGGTTGCGAAGTGCATCCGCTGCCGGATGGCCGCTGGGTGATGTTCTACATCGGCTATTCCGATATCCATACCGCCCGCATCGGCGCGGCGATTTCACCGGACGGCATCACCTGTTGGACACGCCTCAAGACAAATCCTATCGTCTCCCCGACACCCGACACCTTCGACGCCTCGGCCTGCTACAAGCCCTCTGTCTATCGCGATGAGCAGCGCGGCCGTTGGCTCTTGTGGTACAACGGTCGTAACACAAACAAGGGTGAATACATCGGATTGGTTGTCCATGAGGGGCTTGATCTGGAATGAACGTTCTCGCTACGGCCGCAACCGGCCTCATCACGCTATTGAATGCCTATGTCGCAGAATTCAACGCGACCGATGAGGAGCTTTACACCCATACGATCCCCAATTCCGCTGCTGCGGAATTCCTCGCGCGGAACATACCGCTGTTCGAGTGCCCCGACAAAACGATCACGCGCACGTACTACTTCCGTTGGTGGACGTACCGCAAACACCTTCGGAAGACGCCGTCGGGCTGGGTCGTGACGGAGTTCCTGCCGGACGTGGGGTGGGCGGGCAAACACAACACGATATCGTGCCCGTTCGGACACCATCTGCGTGAGGGCCGCTGGCTACGACAGGCGACGTACCTCGACGACTACGTGCGTTTCATGCTCACCGAGGGCTCGGTGAACGGTCCGCGGGCCTATTCGTCGTGGCCGGCGTGGGGCACGCTCGAACGCGCCAAAGTCACTGGCGACTTTGGCTTTGCGACAAATCTCCTTCAGAAATTTGTCGGCAACTACGAGGCGTGGGAGAAGGGCTGGACCACGAGCGGCATGAGCCTGCGTGATGTGGAGAACCGCCAAGGGACCAGAGGAAAATCGATCAAGACCGGATTGCGTGCGGACCGAGGGCTTTTCGACTTTACCGGCAACCGCGAAGGCAGCGAGTTCGCGCTTTCGCATGATGGGGCGCGTCCGTTGATCAATGCGGCGATGTGGGCCGAAGCGTCGGCGATCGCCGAGATCGCGAGGCGCTCCGGCGACACAGAACTGGCCGAACGTTTCACGGCCAAGGCAACATCGCTCGAAAGAAACATCAAAGCGAAACTCTGGAACAGCGACAAACAGTTTTTCACGACGCTTTCCGTAGAAGGCCAGCATGATGATGTCTGTGAGCTTCACGGTTACGCACCGTTCTACTTCCGGATGCCGCTCGCCGGTTACGAGGCGGCGTGGAAACCGCTTGTCGAAGAGACGGGGTTCGCCGCCCCGGTGGGACTGTCGTTCCCGGCGCGGAACACGCCGGGCTTCGATCTGCGTATCGATCTCGCGAAGCATGAGTGCCTATGGAACGGCCCGAGCTGGCCTTACGCGACCTCGATCGCACTCACCGCACTCTATCAGTCTCTGCAGGGCGTTCACGCCGCCAACATGCCGATCGGAGCAGCCGATTTTGCGAAACTGCTCCAGCAGTACGCCGCCCAGCAGAAGCGGATCTTGCCGGACGGGCGCGAGGTGCCATGGATTGACGAGAACCTCGATCCGATCACCGGTGAGTGGATCGCGCGCCAGGTGATGATCGACTGGGAGCGTCATGGAATACGCCCGCTCAAATACCGCGAACGCGGCAAGGATTACAATCATTCGACGTTCTGTGACCTGGTCATTGCGGGACTCGTCGGTGTGCAGCCGAAAGATGACGGCCTGTTCGAGGTGCAGCCGATGATCCCGGCTGACTGGGGCTGGTTCAAGCTTGAACACCTCCACTACCATGGCAAGTCTTACACGATCATCTTTGACCGCACCGGCCAACGCTACGGTGGCGGCACTGGACTCAGAGTAGTCGAAGAATACGAGGGGAACACATAGGGGTGGCGTGGCCTCAAGGATCTTCAATGCAAAAACGTCCCGTGCCCGGTGACACGGCATTGACGTAAAACCCGTAACCTAAAAGGTGACTCTTATGAAAGCTGTATCCATGAATGTCTCTCGTCGTGATGCGTTCCGCCTGGCCGGGGCCGCGGTGGCAACAGCTACGCTGGCGCCTGCGACCGCGCACGCGCAAGAACAGACACCGAAACTGAAAGGGCGCATCCGTCAATCGGTCACGTGCTGGCCGCTCGGCAGGATGCCCGCTGACGCGCTGTGCCGTCAACTCAAAGCGATGGGGCTGGCCGGTTTGGACCTGGTGGGAGACCGGAGCATCTGGCCCGTGCTCAAAGAGCACGGATTGACAGCCACGATGGTGCCTGGCGCGGGCAGTATCAAGGACGGCCTCAACAACACAGCCAAGCATCCGGAGTTTCTCAAGCAGTTTCGTGAGAATATCGCGGCAGCCGCTGAGTTTGGCTGGAAGCGCGTCATCACGATGGCTGGCGACCGCAAGGGTATCAGCGATGCCGACGGTCTGGCCGCCTGCGTGCCGGTATTGAAAGAAGCGGTCAAGATCGCTGCCGACTACGACGTGACCATCTGCATGGAGTTGCTCAACAGCAAGGTGGACCATCCCGGTTACATGTGCGATCACACGGCGTGGGGCGTGGAGCTGTGTCAGCGTGTGGGATCGACGCGTTTCAAGCTGCTTTACGACATCTATCACATGCAGATCATGGAGGGGGACATCATCCGCACGATCCGTGAGAATATCGATTATATCGGGCACTTTCACACCGCCGGCAACCCCGGGCGCAAGGATCTCGACGAGGATCAGGAGTTGTATTATCCCGCGATCATGCGTGTCATCGCACAGTTGCAGGAGGAAGGCAAGTACAATGGCTACGTGGCACATGAGTTCAAGCCGAAAAACGGTATGGAGTCGCTACGTCAAGCCGTCCAGCTCTGCGATGTGTAAGCCGCTTCTGCGGCGAGGCCACACATGCGCATCTTGTCCATTGTGCCGGGATCGGGCGGGTCGTTTTACTGCCAGAATTGTCTGCGCGACATGGCGTTGGCGGAGGCACTGCGGCGGCGCGGCCATGACGTCACCTTGATGCCGCTCTATCTGCCGGCAACGGCGCAGGCTGCGGCGCCAGACGCTGTGCCGGTCTTTTATGGTGCGGTCTCTCTCTATTTGCGCCACCGCTATGCCGCGCTGCGCCGCCTGCCTCGCGCATGGTTTGCGCCTTTGGACACGTGGCCGGTCCTGCGCCTCGCGGCACGTTTTTCCGAATCGACATCGGCGTCGGGTCTTGAAGGTCTGACCCTGTCGATGCTTCGCGGTGAAGAGGGACGGCAGGCCGAAGAGCTGCACCGCCTGGCCGAATGGCTCGCCGCGCTGCCGCCGCATGAAAAGCCTGAGCTGATCGTGCTTTCCAACGCGCTGCTGGCCGGGCTGGCGCGGGCCCTCAAACGGGTTGCGCGTTGTCCGCTGGTCTGCTGGCTGCAGGATGAGCATGTCTGGCTTGACGCGATGGACGCCGCGCTGCGTGCCGCCGCACTGCGCGTGATCGCTGCGGACGCCGACGCCATCGACCGTTTCATCGCGGTCAGCACCTCCTACGCCGAACGCATGTCGGAATGGCTGGCGCTCGACGGCGAACGTTTCCGCGTGGTCTATCCGGGCGTCGATCCCTCGCTCTACCGGCCGACCGATCCTACCCGACGTCCTGCCGTGATCGGCTTTTTGTCGCGCTTGTCCGCCGAGGAGGGTTTTGACCGTTTTGTGGACGCCTTTCTGCTGTTACGCCGCGATCCGCGATATGCGGATGTGAAGATGGCTGCGACCGGCGGTCCCGCGGCCGACCGACGCTTTCTGAAACGGCAGCGCAGCAAGCTGGACGCAGCAGGTGCGTTGGCATACGCCGAGATCGCGCCCGAGCGCTTTGCAAGAGACCGCGCCGGATTTCTCGCCGAATTGAGCATGCTCTCGGTGCCCGGGGGGGCCACGCCCGAAGCCTTGGGCTATTACGCGCTGGATGCGATGGCGGCAGGTGTACCGTTGGTGTTGCCGGCGCACGGTGCGTTCCCCGAACTGGCCGCCAGGGCTGGATGCGGCGTATTGACGCCTGACGCGCAGCCAGAAACCCTAGCCCGCGTGTGGGCCGAACTTCTGGCTGATCCGGAACGTCTGCGCCTAGAATCCGCATGCGGCCTGGTTGCGGCGCGAACACACTTTTCCTATGAAACGTGCGCGGCTGTCTTTGAACGCGCCGTCAGTGAGTGCTCTACACAGTCCAATCTTTCGACAGGATTTTCATGATGCCACTGTCTGATCTCAATCATGTTCATCCCGTAATCCTGTCTTGAGAAAACGTTATTGGGGGCTCAGGCTTTGCGCCACGCACATGAAATCGTCCGGCGGCGACACACGGAAATCGAGCGCAACGCCGCTGACAGGATGTGTGAAAGCCAGATGCGCCGCATGCAGCATCTGCCGTTGCGGCAGCAGCGGCAGTCTGCGGTCAGCCGCCGGACGGCCGTACAGCGCGTCGCCGACCAGCGGACAGCCCAATGACTGCATGTGCACGCGGATTTGGTGGGTGCGGCCGGTCTCGATGCGGCAGCGTACCCAAGAGACCCCACTCCCCATGCGCCGCTCGATCGTGTAGTGGGTGACCGCCTGCCGTCCGTTGGCGCGCACCACGGCCATGCGCTTGCGGTCCACCGGATGCCGACCGATCAGCCCGCTGACGGTGCCCGATTCGCATGGGGGCGCACCGTGCACCAGTGCCTCGTACTCCTTGGTGATGCCCCCGCCCTGAAACAGCCGCACCAGCCCGGCCATCGCCGCATCGTTCTTGGCGACAACCAGCAGACCGGAGGTCTCTTTGTCGAGCCGGTGCACGATCCCCGGACGCTCCACGCCGCCGACGCCGCCCAAGTCACGGCAGTGGTGCAGCAGCGCGTTGACCAGTGTGCCGTCCGCATGCCCTGGCGCGGGATGCACCACCAGCCCGGCCGGCTTGTTGAGCACCAGCAGATCGCCATCTTCGTACAGGATGTCGAGCGGGATCGCCTGCGGCTGCGGTATGGCCGGCAACGGTGCGGGCACAATGATCGTAAACATCTGCCCCGCCTTCACCGGTGTGTTGGCTTTGACCGGCCCGTCCGCGCCCGTCACCCTCCCCGCCTTGATCAACGCCTGGATCCGCGCGCGAGACAAATCGGACGCCTGCGCAGCTAACCAAGCGTCGAGCCGGCCGGCCGCGCCTTCCGGCACCGTGAAGACCATGACGGAGTCGGCCGCCTCGTCATCCGTGTTATCAAGAAGTTCTTCTTGCATGAGTCATCACTACCGTCCAGAGGTCTGCGCTTGCGGACGGAATGTCAGCAGGAAGCCGCCATCCCGTGCCAAGTCCAACAGGACGCGTACATCCGGCGCCTGACCCTCGAACGTCTCATCGATAACCTCACCGCCCTCGCCGGCGATCGGGTCGCGCAGGAACTGAACCGTGTACCGCAGCGCCCGCAGCGCGGCCGGCGTACGCAGCCAAAGGTCTTCAAAACGCACCGTCAGCGTCTGCGCCGCAGCGGTGACACCCGCCACCCGCCACACGGCACCCTGCCGACGCGCCCCGACCGCAAACTCACCGGGCTCGCCACGGATCATCCAGAAGTCGTCACAGGGCGTATCGCGGTCGATCAGCGCCGTGAATGCCGCGCGATAGGCAGGCGTGAGCGTTGCACCAAAAGCTGGCTCCGGCAGCGCGGCGTCCGTAAACGGCACGGTGAAGAACAGGTGCTCGCAGCCCTGCTTCCCGTCCGCGACCTCCAGCCGCGAGACGGGCGCCAAAGCCGCGAAACGCTGTTCCGCCAGGTCGCCGGGGCGGTCAAACAAAACCTCATGACGCTCATGTCCCTGCATCCAGGCAGCGGATACTTTTCCTTCCGGCGTGAAACGCACCAGCGGACGCTCCGGCACGATGACAGCCAGCGCGGCGCAAAGCGACGGATAGATGGGAATACGATGTTCGTCGCAAAAGGCCCGGGTCTGCTCGTTGAAATAGGTGTCGTTGTGGATCAGTGCGGTGGCAATGCCGGCGTTCACGCCTGCCTGAAGATCGCTCAACCGGTCGCCGATCATCCAGCAGCGCACGGGATCCAGACCATCGGCGGCGATGCGCTCAAGAATGAACGCAGGCGACGGCTTGCGGTAGACAGCGGGCTGCTCCGACGTTTCCGGCGCGATGCATACCGCCGTGAACCCCGGCTCCGGCAGTTCCAGCATGGCCATCATGCGCGCGTTGACCGCCTCTGCCTGCTCCAGCGTATAGTATCCGCGGCCGATCCCGCTCTGGTTGGTGAGGAGGTAGAGGCGGTGGCTGCCGCACACGCGGTGCAGCGCCTCCTTTGCGCCGGGCAACAATTCAACGCCGTCCGGATCGCTCAGGTAGCCCACATCGCGGATGACCGTTCCGTCGCGGTCGAGAAAGAGCGCCGCTCGGGCGCCGACGGGCTGTGCGGCCTGCAACATGGACGGGTCAGACTCCTTTGGCGTCATGGGCCAATATTTCCGCCGGCGAGGCGGTGGCGGTACCGAGCTTGCCGACCACCACGCCGGCCGCGAGATTGGCCAGCGTGGCGGCGCGCTCGATATCCGCACCGGCGGCCAGCGCGGCGGTCAGCGTGGCGATCACGGTGTCGCCCGCTCCTGAAACGTCAAAGACCTCACGTGCGGCAGTGGCAAGATGGCGTCCAGTCCGGCCGCCGGTACTGAGCAGCATGCCGTCGGCGCCCAGGGTCACCACCAGATGCTCGGGCGCATACCGTTCATGAATGCGAGCGGCCACCTCCGCGCCCGGGAAAGCCTTGCCCTCCGCGCCCGATAGTCCGGCAAGCTGCAGGGCCTCGCCTCGGTTGGGCGTCATCAACGACACGCGCGTAAAGTGCAGGTCCGGACGCGGCTTGGGGTCGAGCGCCACAATCTGCCCGTCACGTGCCATTCCCTGCACGTGACGGATCAGCTCGCTCGTGACCACCCCTTTGGCATAGTCTGAAAGAATCACGGCGTCCGCTGCCGCCACACGGGTACGCAGCGCCTCGACGACCTCCGCCGACATGGCATAGGTCTCCGGCCGACCCTCGCGGTCGATGCGGCACAGTTGCTGGTTGCGGCACATGACGCGGGTCTTAACGATCGTAGCGACTTGCTCGCAACAGCAGGCCGTATCACAGTGCACGCCGCGTTCGGCCAGATTCGCCTGAAGCAGCCGTCCGCACGCGTCAGCGCCAAAGACGCCGGCGACTTCCGTCGCGACGCCCAGCGCCCGCAGGTTGGCCGCCACGTTCGCGGCACCGCCCGCAGTGTAGGTGTCGTGGCCGACCTTGACGATCGGCACCGGTGCTTCCGGCGAGAGGCGCGAGGCGTCGCCCCACACATAATGATCAAGCATCAGATCGCCCACCACCAGCACGCGCAGACGGGCGATCGCATCTAAAAGCTGTTGCATATCCCGTAGTGTCGAAAACCCCCGTGCCGGTGTCAAGACGTAAGCCGCTTTCTTTGCAGGGGGCGAGCGTATTCGCTGGGACGTATGGGTTTCTGGTTCCGGGTCCCGGGTTTCTGGTTTCTGGCGGTGAAACCGGTTGCTTGTCCGGGGCGTTTATCCTACAATCCCCGCGTTTTCCGATTGAGTACGGGGCGTTGCACAGCCTGGTAGTGCGCCAGCTTTGGGAGCTGGATGTCGGGGGTTCGAATCCCTCCGCCCCGACCATCATATTGCGGGTCCAAAAAACCGGCCCGTTGGCCGCGAAAGCCGCCGAGTCCATCCGACTCAACGCATGCTCGGGCATCACCGTGCAGGATGTGGCCCGGCACGTCAACAGCTCACGGCGCCTCGTGGAGATGCGTTTCCTGAAGGCCTTCGGCCACACCATCCTCGACGAGACCCGATTCCGGCGGCGCACGCGGGTATGCCATCTGCTGCGGGAGACGAACCACCAGATCCGAAATCGGCGAGCGGTGCGGTTATTCGACCGAGACCTGCCTGGCGACGCCGTTCAAGGCGACCTATGGGATGACGATGCGTGAATACCGCGCAGCCCCTACTTGTTGAAGCCCTTGTGGTTCATGAACTCCCAGATGCGTCCCATCCAGGTGTAGCTGCCGGTGCCCGGCGCGGCCTTGCGCTGGAAGCAGTGGGGACGGCCGACCAGCGTATGGAGGTCACACTGGATGCCCATACGGCGGAGCTGTTCCCAGCATTTCACGGAGTTCATCGCAGCCCAGCCGTCCGCGTCGCCATGGATGAACAGAACCGGACAGGTTGCGAGATCGAATGCAAACTCCGGAACGAGCCGAGCGTCGTCCTCGTTACCGCCCTGCACGTTCGGTTTGTCCGCGCCGTCTGTCAGCGCGTACGCCGGATAGATCGCAATGGCCCACTGCACGCTGCACGAGAGCTTGTCCAAATCATCGATCGGCCAGTAAGCGCGGCGCTTCGAGCTGGTCGCGCCCATCAGTGTCAGGTGCCCGCCCGCGGAGGAGCCCATGATGCCGATGCGGTCGGGATCCAATCCTAACCCCGGCGCCTGGCTGCGGACAATCCGTATGGCGCGCTGCAAATCCTGCCACGCCGTCGTGTGCTTGGCCAGCCCCCCCGAAGGACGCGGCGTCCGGTATTTCATCGTCACCACCGTCATGCCTTTTTCGTTCAGGAAGCGCCGCGTCGGCGCGACTTCAAAACCATCCGGACTGTTGCCATTGTAGCCGCCGCCCGAATAGATGATCTGGATCGCCGTGGTCTTCAGGACTTTGGGCATGTGCCACTCAATGTACGGCGTACACTGGTTCGTCTGCGCATCCGGCATCTTGCCTTCCGGCCAGATCAGCTCCTTACGGACCTCACGCCGCGCATCGTCGTTCGGATAGCGGGACATCAGATCGACCTCCTCACCGAGTTTCCCATCGACATTCATTTGGCGCAGATACTCAGCCACCCGGTCAAACCAGTGGTCATAGGCTGCGCCTTGCTCGCCCTTGTTCGGATCGCCCATGAAACCGTGCGGGCGATCCGCGAAGAGATGAAGCTCGGCGGGGATTTTCATGCGGCGAAGTTGACGGTAGATCTGCGTGGATCCGTTCGGCGAATAGATGTCCGACCCGCCGTGGAAAAGCGCCATCGAGCAGGTCTTCGCATCAAACTTGAAGACGTCCGTGAGCTTGACGTCGATCGCGTCGCCCTCGCGCGTGTTGGGGCCGGTCAGCCCGTCCGTCAGCGCATAGGCGGTGTAGATCGGCACCGCCCAGTTGAGATGGCATGGAAGCTGATCGAGGTCGTCGATCGCCTCATACGCCGGCGTGAGCGAACTCGTCGCGAGCAGAACTGTCAAGTGCGAGCCGGCGGAGAAACCGAGCGCACCGATTTTCTCTGGATCGAAGCCGCGCTTCTGTGCCTCTTTGCGAATATGACGGACGGCACGCTGTCCATCCTGCCACGCGGTCTGATAGATCGGCAGGCCTTGCGGTCGCGGCGTCCGGTAGGTGAGGCTCACGCACACGAATCCGAGTCCGGTCAGTTTTTCGGCGACCCGGTCGATCCAGACCCCATCGCAGCAGTTCAAGTAACCGCCGCCGGAGATGAGCAACATACAGGCACCGTTTTTCGCGACCGGTGCCTCGTACCAGGAGAGATAGGGCATCGTATGCTCGGCCGGCTTGAATCCCGGTTCTTTCACCTCTTGGGTGGTCGCCGCGATCTGCTGTGGCTGGAAATTTGGGATCTGCCCATCCGGCCAGAGCGCGACCCGCTCACCGGCGAAAACCGACAACACGCCCCCTACCAAAACGCACAGCACGAACTCCGTTTTCAGTGTCATGTCCACTCCCTTTGCGATTCGGCTTTTATGATAGCCAAGTCTGCAGGAGGATAACGCAGGCGATGTGCTGACGTCCAGCGGAAAGCGAGTTAATTCGGGTAAAACGAATGCGTTAATGCTGCGGTGCAGCATTAACGCATTCAGTCATTTCAATCGCGGAAAACGCCGTTCAACTCAGTTGAAGACCTCGTCGAGCTGACTCTGGGCTTCAGCCTGCAGCGACGCCATTTCCTCCTCGCTGATCGGCTCGGCCAGCGGCACGAGCTTGATGTGGCGGTGCAGCGGGAAGCCGGTGCCGCCCGGGATCAGGTGACCGAGGATTACGTTCTCCTTGAAGCCGCGCAGCTCATCCACGCGGCCCATGGTGGCCGCGTCGGTAAGCACGCGCGTGGTGTCCTGGAAGGAGGCCGCAGAGATGAAGCTGTCGGTCTCGAGCGACGCCTTGGTGATACCCAGCAGCGCGGGCTGCGCCTCGGCGGGCCGCTTGCCTTCGGCCACGATCTCTTCGTTGACTTCCAAGAACTTCTGCCGCGTGACCTGCTCGCCCCAGAGGAAGTCGGTGTCGCCGGGGTTCGTGATGCGGACCTTGCGCAACATCTGGCGCACGATGATCTCGATGTGCTTGTCGTTGATCTCCACGCCCTGCAGACGGTAGACCTGCTGCACTTCGTTGACCAGATAGCGCTGCAGTTCCTGCGGGCCGCAGACGTCGAGAATCTCCTGCGGCACAATCGGGCCTTCGGTGAGCTGTTGTCCTTTCTTGACGCGGTCGCCTTTGAACACGACCACCTGCTTGCCCATCGGGATCAGGTGCTCCTCGACATGGCCGGTCACCTCGTCGCGCACGATCAGGCAGCGTTTGCCGCGCTGGTGCTCGCCGAAGTCCACCACGCCCTCGATACGGGAGATTTCCGCCGCGTCCTTGGGCTGGCGCGCCTCGAAGAGCTCGGCCACACGCGGCAGACCGCCGGTGATGTCGCGCGTCTTCGCCTCCTTACGCGGCGTCTTCGCGATCATCATGCCAGGCGACACGTGCGCCCCTTCCTTCACCATCACGATGGCGCCGGCCGGAATGTGGTAGAAGCCCAGGATTTCGCGGGTCTGCGGATCGGTGACGATGATCTGCGGGTGCAGGTCTTCTTTGGTCTCAAGCACGACCAGGTTGCTCGTCCCGGTCTCGGCCTCCTCGTCCACACGGACCGACACGTCGTCCACAAAATCCTGGAACGACACGACACCGTGCTTTTCAGCCAAGATCGGCACGGAGTGCGGATCCCACACGGCCACGCGATGGCCGGTCTTGACGGCCGCACCGTCCTCGACGAGCAGCACCGTACCCATCTGCAGATTGTAGGTGTCAATCTCGGCCCCCTCCGCATCAACGATCTGGATCGAGCCGTTCTTGTTGAGCACGACCGTGTTGCCTTCGTCGTTCCGCACGGTACGCAGATCCACATACTTGATGAAACCGGCATTCTTCAGCACGATTTCCGGCACTTTTGACACCGTCGACGCCGTACCGCCAATGTGGAACGTACGCATCGTCAACTGGGTGCCCGGCTCGCCGATGGATTGCGCCGCGATGATGCCGACCGCCGTGCCGATCTCCACGGGCTTGCCCGAGGAAAGGTCGCGCCCGTAACACTTCGCGCACATGCCGTGAGGCGCGTCGCAGGTGAGGCCGCTGCGGATCCAAACCCGTTCGATGCCGGCCTCCTCCAAACGTTTGCAGGCGGCCTCGTCGATCTCCGCATTCGCCGCGACCAGAATCTCGCCGGTAGCCGGATGGCGAATGTCGTAGAGCGCGGTACGGCCCAGCACGCGGGTGCGCAGCGGGATCAGCGTCTCGTCGCCCTCTTCCACCGCCTCGACCTCGATGCCGTTCACGGTGTTGCAGTCCTGAATCGTGATGATCACGTCCTGCGACACG
>Ga0116189_1001660_pt1 | contig 17097 bp, 21 predicted proteins | sample AD_JPNTR3_MetaG_FD_89895 | JGI IMG/M metagenome (GOLD analysis project Ga0116189, IMG submission 89895) | Active sludge microbial communities of municipal wastewater-treating anaerobic digesters from Japan - AD_JPNTR3_MetaG | ecosystem: Engineered > Bioreactor > Anaerobic > Digestate | place... | reverse complement strand
CATATCGAATTTCCTTGCAATCTATGGAAGGCGGCGTTTCATGGCCTGCGTCATAGTCGGTTTCTGGCTGGGCTGGCTGCTGAACAGGACTGGCATGAGCATTACACCGGGAGGGCCCCAATTACGGGCGATTGGTTACATCATTCCAGGCCTCATAGCAAACGACATTGCCAGGCAGGGAGCCGCACGCACATTCCTGTCAGTGCTTGTGGTTGCTGTAGTGGTTAGGCTGCTTATGATCGTTTTTGCCTGAAGAACGTGTTGACGTACCCTATTGCCGACAGGCTTTCGTGGCAAGTTGTAAGAAGCATTTGACATTGTAAAGCGGCTAAGGACCGAACTGCTGGCAGCGCAAAGAAGTGGCGCTCTTGGGGGTTGGCGGCTGCCTGAGGGTGTTAGAGGGAGGGAACGAACGGGTGAGAAAGGGTTGCATGGCGCCCACGGGGCGACAATATGGAAGGGATCGAGTCAACTTCGGCATCTTGCTCTTGGCGTCTCTTGTGGCGTTGGCAGCCTTGGCGGTTTCGGTGCGGCCTGACTGCATTGGACTGCCTGGCGATCCCCGAGGCAGTGTAGGGGCATGTGTGGAGGAACAGATTGCAGCTGCCGAAATCATGGCAGAATGCATCGCAGCTGTGCGCGATGCCAGGGCCGAGCTGGGCATTGCTATCGATCCTGACCTTGACCCCAACGGAACAGGGCTGATCGGTCATGATCTCACTCCGCTCACCACTACTGTTGGGGTTTTGGAGGCGAAGCGCACTGCCACCAGTCCCGATTTCGCGGCCCTCATGGTGAAGTATTTCAACGAGGCCGGGCTGCGGGAGGGCGATGTGGTAGCAGTGGGCGCCAGCGGTTCATTCCCGTCCTTGATTATCGCCACGTTGGCTGCTTCAAGGGCTATGAATCTCGAACCTGTCCTCATATACTCCATAGGTGCTTCGATGTACGGCGCCACCATACCAGAGTTTACTTTCATCGAGATGTTGGACGCGATACGGGCCAACGGGATCCTCCCTTATTACATCGCCGCTGTGTCGCTTGGCGGAGACGACGATGCAGGCGGAGGCGGCCTGTTCGAGGAATCGAGAGACATATCGGAGGAGATCGCCGAGCGCTCGGGAGCGTACGTAATACGTGAGGATTCGATCGAAAAGAGCGTAGCCAGGCGCATGCAGGTTTTCGAAGAGGCTGCAGCCGAGCATGGTCGGCCCATAGCCTGTTTTGTAAACGTAGGTGGGGCTTCGGCCAACTACGGGGCAACCTCAGCTTCACTCGACTTTCCCAACGGTTTGGTGATGGTTCCGAAAGTAATGTCTGTAGATCCCCAAAGGGGCTTGATGTTCGAGTATGCCGCAATGGGGCTGCCGGTAATAAACCTCATAGACATCAGGGGACTTGCCATCCAAAATGGTATTCCAGTAGACCCCATTCCCCTTCCAGGTCCTGGCGAGGGACGTGTGTATGCCGCTCATAGCTGCTCCAAACCCGCAGCCGCCATCGGGCTTGCGGGCTGTCTCTTCTTGATCGGCGGAGCATGGGCAAAGAGCAGAAGGCGTTTGCAACCCGATGGCTAGGGACGCACTCGGTATAGGCAGCCTTCAGTTTACTTTCGCGGGCTGTGCCTAGAACCTAGACACCTCGCCCAGATCTCTGGGCTGCTTCGCTCCCTGCGTGCCACAATCGTAGCACGCCCAATACCACGTCGGAACCCGTTGACATGCAGGACAGAAGCTGATAACATTGTTCCTGCTGAAGTTCGATTGGCCGGCGTAGCTCAGTCGGCAGAGCGGCGCACTCGTAATGCGCAGGTCAAGGGTTCGATTCCCTTCGCCGGCTCCACTAACATACCACACGAACGTGCTAATCAATCATGCAAGACGCAACAGGAGATCTCAGAAAATGGACGCCCATTCAGGGGCGTTTTCTTTTTGTCGTCTTTCCGGAACTCCCTACGCCTGACAGAGGCATGTGCCGATGGTGAACGAGACAGGAATAATCTCGCCGCTTTGCTCCGGGAAGAATGGTGCGATGGCGGATAATACATGCGCAAGCCTACTTCTCCATCACCCTGGCACCGCCTTTGCCGACACGTTAAGTCCGCTCTGCGGTTTCGGTAGCCTTTGTCAAGTGCCTCAGTCCTGGTCCGCATGCCTTTGCTGCTGAATACATTGAATCAGGTATTCTATACGAGGTGAACGGTATGTGGTTGTTCCAAAAACCCAAAACGCCATCGGGTGAGGATAGTCTCTGTTATCCACCGTGTCCACCGTGCTCACCGTGTTTGCCATGTCCGCCATGTCCGCCAGGACCGCCTGGTCCGCAGGGTCCACCTGGTCCGCAGGGTACACAGGGACCGCCTGGTCCACAGGGACCACAGGGTCCTCCTGGTCCGCAGGGTTCGCCTGGTCCTCAGGGTCCCCCTGGTCCACAGGGTCCACAGGGTCCGCCTGGTCCGCCGGCTCGCATTTGTCCATGTGGCAATCTAGTGGCCAACGGATCGTTTGACGATTGGGATAGTGCTAATGAGCCATCTGGCTGGAACATTGCGGGAAATGTTGGAGAAGAAACCAAGAACGTGCATACTCTGGGCTTTTCTGCAAACCTTGGAACACCGACAGGGGTAGATAACCCTGCCAAATTGGGGCAGACATTGACCGAGGTCAAATGTGGATGCTGCTATCGCTTTGAATTCCATGCCACCGGTCACAACAATTCGGATGATGCCTTTCGCGCCCAGGTGCTCTTCGACGGCAGCGTGGTGACGGAGGTGTTGCTTCCGAGCCCAGTGGAGCCTCAGTACAGCTACTTTAGTGCCTATGTACCCTGCGTTCCTCCTGGCGTCACTGTAGACATTCTGTTCATCAAGCCTGGCGCAGGGACTTGGTTTATCGATGATGTCGGGTTCATAGCCGAGGGCCCGTGCACCGGCGGATACTGGCATCCTTTTGGCGGTTGTGATTCTGGCGTGTCCACAGTATAGCCTGAACGCAAAATGGAAGCTAACTGAAGGGCAAGCGCCAACAAGAGACAGGCATTCGGCATCGATCTGCCGACTTTCTGAAGGGCGCGTGCCCTTCGATGACATGGCCGAATACACTATACACGTATGTGGTATACTACAAAAAAGAGATCAGTCCGGGAGGTCATGAAATAGGTGGCCAAAACTACGTTCAGCGCGTCCATGGCGTGGTCAGGCAGTGGCATGTACTGCGAGGGCGGAACGAGAGGGTTCAAAGTCGAAGTGGACGAGCCGAAGGCGCTCGGCGGAACTGACCGGGCCATGAATCCGGTGGAACTCCTTCTATGCGCGTTAGGTGGGTGCATGTCGATATGCGCTGCTGCCTTTGCCGGGGCGTGCGGAGTTGACCTGCAGGGCTTTTCTGTAGAGGTCGAAGGAGACCTGGATCCAGACGGATTTCTCGGTAAGAACCCCAATGTGCGCACCGGATATCAGGGGATACGGTATAGGATGATCATCGACTCTCCATCACCCCAAGAGAATATCGACAGGCTGGTTGAGACGATCGAGAAAAGGTGTCCCATCTCCGACACTCTGCGTGGAGTCGACGTTGTCCGCAGTGCAAGCACGTGATGCAGCAGTAGAGTGCGCGTCCTTCTGCCCTTTGTTTTGCAGGAGGGCGCGCGTCCGCAATTGGGTGGCGGGCTGAACGTCTGTGTTAGCCGTGAGGCACCATGCCCCGGATGATCGGCGTTAGCAGATGTTTTGGAGGCGAATATCCTTGCGCGAACTGGACCTGCACGGCATGAAGACCGCAGATGCCATGTCATTTTTTATGAGAGAATACGATAATGCCCTTGAGTCGGGTTCATCCAGTCTAAAGGTGATTCATGGGTACGGATCAGGAGGGGTCGGAGGAGATACCCGCCGTTGCATAAGAGCGCTTCTGTCTGCAAACCCTGCGTGCGTTGACTACGTTGCAGGTGAAGATGTTGATGGAAATCCCGGGTATACAGTCGTCTACCCTAAGAGGCGGTTGCCGTCAGGTGCTACGGGACTCTACGATTCCATCATACAGTTCTGTTCATCACCTAAGACAAAGTCGGCGATCGTAAGGCGTTTTGTGAGAAGGACACCGGAGAGCGAAATAGACAGGGCCTTGAGAGATCTCGAAAACAGGGGGAGATTGCGGACGTTTTTCAGAAATGGCAGAAAACACTATATAGATTCCCGATCGGGCCGCGTGTGAGGTTCTAAGGCGCAGCCTGGCAGAGAACTCATCTTTCGCAATGTGGCGTACTGTGTGGGCTGAGCAAATGCATGAGCCGGACGTGAACTCGCATGAGGAGTTTCACACTTTCGACATTGAAAGGCGGCATTGATTGATGGGCGGCAGAATCAAAGTTATCGGCGTGTTTGAGCCAGGAGAGGACTGGCATCTGGAGGACGAAGATGGCCAGCGCCTTGAGGGCGCGCTCAGTCCTGTTGCGCATCTTGTTGCCAGTTTAGTGGGGTGCTCGGGACTGACTATGCGCGGGGTCATGGACAAGATGAAAATAGAGCATCAGGGGATCGTGATCGAGGGAATAGCGGCCATCTCTGACGAGCGTCCCACATTTGTGCGGTCCATTTGGCTGGAGGTGTCCGCCCCGGGCGCCTGCATTAATGAAGCTCAATTCGCCAGCATCCTGGAGATGACTGAGAAATACTGCCTGATCGCTCAGACATTCAGACACGGGCCTGAGCTGATCCTATCAGCGAAAACAATACCCTAATAGGAGGATTGCTGGAGTGAACGATGAGCAGAAGCGTGACGTCATTAACCGGCTTAAACGGATAGAGGGCCAGGTAAAAGGCGTACAACGCATGATAGAAGAGGACAAATGCTGTGCTGACACACTGGACCAAATCGCTGCCGCGCGCGCTGCTCTGTACAATGCAGGCGTTCTGTTACTCGAGAGGCATGCGCGGGATTGCGTTATGGAGGCGATGGCCGAAGGCGGAGAAGGCGAGGTCATCGATGAGCTTGTGCGCGTGATCAAGAAGTTTGCCAGGTCGTGAAGGCCGAAGAACTGTCCGAGACAAAAATGCCGACCGGGCTGACGCTGCCATGGTTGAGACTGCAGCTGCCCGGCCGGCTTCTTTTCGACGGGTGGACATGGCGATGACTTAATCTGGAGCGAGCAGGTGCGTGAGAAAATCGTTTCCGTGAGAAACAACCCATATGTCACGTCTTATCCTGCCCGCCGCTCATAGTCTGCTCCCATAAATGGAACTTATTCAAGTTTGGCTTCGAAAGATTCTGGGGAAATATGACCATATGCCACAACCATTAGCGATTCCCCGAGGCACAACTTCTGGTTGCCTCAACACTCTGGACAGAGCATTACTTTAGCATGAGCGTGTCTCCGGGATACTCGCCAAGCACTACGGTGAGGTAGTGCTTCTGCCCTCCCCTCAGAACATACATCACTACCTTGTCGCCCACCTTCTTCTTGCTTATCTCCTCGGCGAGCGACATCTTTGCGGTAATCTGTTTCCCGTCGATCTCCTTGATGACATCTCCTTCTTTGAGTCCGGCTTTTTCTGCCGGACTATCTTGTATCACATTGGTCACAAGGATTCCGTTGGCATCCGACAGGCCCAGCTGCTTTGCGATATCGTCATCGAGCTGCTGATACCAGATTCCAATCCATGGGGTGGGCCCTTCATCGTAATTGACGATGTCTTTCAGCGTATCTTTGACGGAATTGATGGATATGGCAAACCCAAGTCCCTGTGCGTACGGGATGATCGCCGTGTTTATGCCGATCACTTTGCCTTCCATGTTGATGAGCGGACCTCCGCTGTTTCCGCTATTGATGGCCGCGTCAGTTTGGATGAGATCCCCCGTGGCCAGAGTTCCGCCACTCTCGTCGTCTATGCGTCTTCCGACCGCGCTCACAACCCCTGCAGTAACAGAGTGATCAAACCCGTAGGGATTTCCGATAGCCACTACCCAATCCCCTTGACGCAACTTACTCGAGTCGCCCAGCTGGGCTACGGGGAGGTTATTGGCCTTTATCTTGATGACCGCCACATCGGCATCTTTGTTTCCGTTAACGACTCTTGCAGTGAACTTTCGTCCATCGGTCAGTGTAACCTCCACTTTCCGGGACTCTTCTACCACGTGATAGTTGGTAACGATATACCCGTCTGGACTGATGATGAACCCTGAGCCCGTGCCCGGCTGTATTCTCTCGCCGCCGAAGAAATCTCGGAAAAACGGACCGAAGAAGCCGTCATCGGGGAAAGGGGACCTGTAGCTTACCACTCGCTCAGTGTCGATTCTGACCACAGCTGGCCCTACCGTTTCTGCTACATCTGCTATAGATGGCAGGTTTCCGCTGTAGCTTGAGGCAACGATCGGCGTTACCGCTGCGGCAGTGTCTCCTTTGCGTTCAGGGAACCCGTATGACACCACTACAATCGACGTTATCACGCTGCTTATTATCGCGATAACGACCAGGGGCAGATACTTCTTAAAAGATGCTTTCATCTACCATACCTCCGTTCTGGAGATGTTACTTGCATAAAATAGTCATCGTAGATATCACGAAGATCCAGACCATGTTGGCTGGCGTTTGCCGCTTTTCCTGAAGCCTGTGTGGGCTCGAGCAGCCAAATGTTTTCCCCAAGGACTTCCTCCAGAGCATCGCTTGAACTGAATGTTCCGGCTGTATGGATACGAACACTGGGAGATGTCAGTTCCAACTGGGGATTAGGCTTGCTGGATGCAATCGGCGGTTGCGATTTGTCTGGTGCGCCGAACAAGCTGATTCCAAGGAGCGCCTGAACCAATGGGATAACAATGAGCGTCCCAGCGACCGCCGCCGGAATCACCAACTTAATGAATGACCAGGCAGGTTTCGTAGAATCGTCCCGCTTCATCTCCCTATCAAAGGGAATCAAGGTTATCTGGCGTTCCACCTTTTCCCATACACATTCCGGACATTGCGTAGGGGTCATCGAGCTTAGCGCGCGCTTCACCTCCAGGGTTGCTGTGTATGTTGCCATGCAGCTTGAACAGACGGCCAGATGCTGCCTGACCCTGTTCCTGTCATCTTCAGAGAGTTCATGGTCGATATAGGCAGAAATGAGGCGCTCAGCCATGTTGCACGTCACTTTTGGCTCACCTCCCGCGACCGCTCTTCGAGGTAAGGAGAGATTCGCTCCCGGAGCGCTCGCCTGCCCCGGTGTATCCGTGATCTTACGGTCCCAATGGATGTGCCCATTATCTGCGCTATCTCTTCATAGGAGAAGCCTTCAATGTCGCAGAGAATGACAGCCATCCGATACTCTGGGGAAATGGAATCGAGCGCGTCTTGAATGAATGCATCAAGATGGTCCCTGTCATAGACTGTCTCTGGATTGCTGGACATATCCGGGATCTCCTTGTCGAGTTCATCTCCCTCGGATGTAGTAATTCGTTGGTCAAGAGACTCGATATACGGTCTCCGTTTTCGACGCCGCAGTTCGTCTATATATAGATTAGTCACTATGCGATACAGCCACTTGTCGAAGGAGGTTCCCCGCTTATAGCTGTCGAACGATCTGTAAGCCCTGACGAAAGCCTCCTGTGTCAAATCACGGGCCTCCTCAGGGTCGCCGCTCATTCGAAGTGCAATATTGTAAACGGAGTTTTGGTGCCTCCGAACGAGAGATTCGAACTCCGTGGCCTTCGACACGGGCTGTGCAGGTCTTGCAATCGCATATTCGTTGCTCAATTGAATCACCCACTCACATGCCATTTGAGCGTCTACCCGTAATAACGACTGACGCAAGAGGCGAGTTCCCTGTGTCAATTATACCTGAAACTACGCCGGTATGTGAGGGACACAGGATCCTCAATGGGCACTTGCTGGAATTTGCCTGCGTGCGTACACTAGAATGCGGAAGGAGTGCGTGTTTGGATGCATCGGAAAGCAGGAATTGCTCCGCCACAGCCTGTTGTGATTGTTGTGGAGAAGCTAAAAAGCTGTGGACATACCGCGTACATTGCAGGGGGAGCTGTGCGGGACATGATTATCGACCAGCGCCGCCCTGTCGATTGGGACATCGCTACTTCTGCTACTCCGGCCGAGGTAAGTTCGTGTTTTGAGCATGTCGTGCCCACGGGGTTAGCTCATGGAACTGTCACAGTAATAGAGGAAGGCATGAGCATAGAGGTGACCACGTACAGACATGACGGCCCGTATGTTGATGGCAGGCGCCCGGAGCATGTGGTGTTTTTGCATGACATCGCTGCCGATCTTGCAAGGCGGGATTTTACAATAAATGCAATGGCATTCGATCCGACCACAGGCGAGCTAGTCGATCCCTATGGCGGCGTGTCCGACATTGAGGCCAGACTCATCCGCTGTGTGGGCGATCCTGCTGAACGGTTCAGCGAAGACAAGCTTAGGATGCTCAGGGCTGTACGTTTTGCGGCAACGCTCGGATTCAGTGTAGACTCTTCAGTTGTGGATGCCGCGCGGGCGTTGGCGCCAGGGATCGTACAGGTATCGGTGGAACGCATTATGGATGAGCTTGTGAAAACCGTGCGTGCTCCGAAACCCGGTGCAGCTCTCGTACTCATGGAGGATATGGGACTTGCCCCCTATATCCTTCCTGAGTTGTGTTGCGAGGTCGGAGAAGAAGAAAGGAAGGCCCTTTATGCAGCCTGTGATAGATTGCATCCAGAGCCTAAGGAGCGCTTCGCGGCTCTCCTTTCGCCATTGGGGCCGAACGGTGCTCGCATTGCCTTGGCGAGAATGCGGGTCTCCAACCAGTTTTCCATTACGGTGTCTCGAATAATTGAAGGCGCTCAAAACCTTGGCCAAAACCCATCAGACTACGAACTGAGACTGACGGCGTCCCGAGTTGGGCAGGATTGCCTGCTTCCGGCTGTTCGGCTCAACCGCGCATTGTGCAGGCAGGGGACAGGGTCTTTGGCGGTTGCGGATCTCGGGAGTGAGGGAATCGAGGCAGTTGAAAGCTTGGAGGAACGAGCCGGGTCAGTGCTGGCCGCAAAGCCTGCGCTGAGAATTGCTGACCTCGACATCAGTGGCAAGGAGGTTATGGAGGCAACAGGCCTCAGCCAAGGACCCAGAGTCAGGATCGTTTTGCAGCGGCTGCTTGACCAAGTGCTCCACGATCCGTCGGCCAACAAAAAGGAATGCTTGCTTGAAATGGCAACAGGTATAGCGGAAGAGATGGAGCAGGAATTGGCGTAGGGGGCACACCTGAGATGCGCAGTAGATGCGCTGGGTTGATGACTAATGGTATTTATGTGCCCATAAGATGGAGCTCGCCAGGGACTGTGCTGATAAGGTTTTTGGGGGGGATTGTGTTTGGCCAGATCGTTGAAGGTAGTCATAGCTCCGGATTCGTTCAAGGGAAGTCTTGCTGCAACCGAAGTGTGCCGAGCTGCAGAAGAAGGGCTTCGCAGGGTGTGGCCCGACGCTGAAGTGGTGCGTGTCCCTATGGCCGACGGTGGAGAGGGGACCGTTGAGGCGTTAGTTGATGCTACCGGCGGTCAAGTTATTGATGTTGAAGCCACAGGGCCTTTGGGCGACAAGGTGCAGGCTTTCTTCGGCATCCTAGGCGATGGAACGACAGCTGTGATCGAGATGGCAGCCGCGTCGGGCCTACCGCTTGTGCCTTTAGACAAGCGGAATCCTATGACAGCTACGACGCGGGGAACAGGAGAACTCATCGCCGCGGCGCTGGACAGGGGCTGCCGGAAGTTCATCATAGGGATAGGAGGCAGCGCCACCAATGATGGCGGGGCAGGGATGGCCCAGGCGTTGGGGGCGCGATTGCTGGACGCTGAAGGAAAAGAGATAGGACCTGGAGGCGCGGAGTTGGCGAGGCTCACCAGGATAGACACGTCCGGTATGGATCGACGGCTGGTTGGAGCCGAATTCGTTGTGGCAAGCGACGTGGACAACCCGCTTACAGGGCCTAATGGAGCGTCGGCGGTATACGGTCCGCAAAAGGGCGCCACCCCGGAGATGGTTCAAGTCCTCAACGCTGCTCTCGCAAACTATGCCTCTGTCATCCGGCGCGACCTGAGAATCGACGTAGAGGCGATGCCTGGGGCGGGGGCAGCAGGAGGATTGGGCGGAGGCCTTGTGGCCTTCCTCGGTGCTCGTCTTGAGCCCGGGGTCGAAATCGTAATTGAGACCACGGGACTTAAAGAGAAGGTATCAGGTGCAGATCTGGTCATTACGGGAGAGGGCCGTATCGATTTCCAAACGCTTTATGGCAAGACCCCTATGGGGGTTGCCAGGGTCGCAACGGAGTGCGGCGTTCCGGTGGCGGTATTGGCCGGGTCTGTGGCTGACGACGCCAGAGGACTACATGATCACGGAATCGATGCCCTGCTTACCGTGGTCAAAGGGCCGTGCGACCTGGACGCAGCGGTCAGGCGCGCTTATGCCAACGTGGCTGATGCAGCTGAAACATTGGCCAGGCTTATCGAAATAGGGAGGCGCCAGAGGGGATGACCAAAGCGCACTTATTTCCGTAAATGATCCTCGGCATGGGCACGACTGCAGAACAACAAGATACAGTCTGGGAAGATGCCGGGGGGTTGGGACTTGATGTTGGGGGGCCTTCATGATGTTGACAGATAATCAGAAGCGTGTTATGGGAACGCTTGCCCGAAAGCGGGTCACAGTAGTGGGGATCGGGATTACAAACGTCCCACTCATACGCTTTCTTGCCCAAGCAGGTGCCAAGGTTACTGCCTGCGATATAAAAACAGCAGATCAACTGGGGTCGGAGTTGGCGTCCCTTTCGGGACTGGGAATAGATGTCTCGCTCGGACCGGGATATCTCGATTCTCTGGCCGATTGCGACATTGTCTTCCTCTCTCCGGGAGTAAATCCGGAACAACCGCAGATCATGGCTGCGCGCGATGTCGGAGTCTCATTCAGCTCCGAGATCGAGCTCGTATTGAAGCTTTCTGCAGCGCCGGTGATCGGCATTACCGGGAGTTCAGGCAAGACAACGACTACTACCTTGACAGGAAGGATATTGGCGGAAGATGCACGCCTCCACCACCCCGAAAGGGACGTGCTCGTAGGCGGCAATATTGGCACCCCACTAATAGAGCACGTATTATCAGTGGAAAGCGAGGACCTCGTTGTTCTGGAGCTTTCCAGCTTTCAGTTGAGGCTCTTGGCCGTCAGCCCGCATATAGCTGCGGTGCTCAACATAACTCCAAATCACCTCGACGTCCATCCGAACATGGAGGACTACATCTTCGCGAAGGAGAATATCGTCCGTTTCCAATCTGAGGATGATTGGGCCGTATTCGGAGAGGAAAACGAAATAACTGCGCGCATGGCGACTAGAGCGCGTGGCAATGTGCTGATGTTCGACGCGAGCGGGCCGGTGGACAGAGGGGCTTTTCTGGATGGCGAGTCATTGGTATTGCGATGCGTTGCCGATGGGGTCTGCAAAGATACAATAGTCATGGAAAGGTCTGATATCAAGATTCCTGGCATGCACAATGTCAGGAATGTGCTGGCTGCCATAGCTTTATGCAGCGCTGTAGGCGCCGATCCATCAGCGATGCGACACGCTGTCAGCTCTTTCGAGGGAGTCGAGCACAGGCTTGAGGCGGTGGGCGAGGTAGGTGGTGTTGCCTATATAAACGACTCCATTGCCACTACGCCGACGCGAACAATTGCCGCACTGAATGCGGTGGAGCGACCCATAGTGCTCATCGCTGGAGGCTACGATAAGAACCTGCCTTTTGACGAGATGGCAGAGGTGGCGCTCGGGAAGGTTCATACTGTGGTCCTTATTGGAGTCACCTCCGACAAGATAGAGAAGGCTCTTGTGGAGGCCGCACGCAGGGCAGAGTCGGAGCCGCCGAGGATCGTCAGGGCCAGGGTGTTCGAAGAGGCAGTGGACGCAGCGCGCGCATCAGCTTCGCCTGGAGATGTTGTTCTGCTCTCGCCGGCCTGTGCTAGCTATGGCATGTTCCGAAACTTTGAGGAGAGAGGTCGAGCATTCAAGGAAATTGTTGGGAGATACGTGGAAGTTGCCGGATGCAAGGAATGACGTCGGCAGGAAGCGCTGAGATTGGGGCGGAATCTTGGCAAGCGCCATGAGTGCGAGGCCGGGTAGGCAGAGAGCTGTATTATCCGGCCGGAGCGAGGCCGAGCATCTGAGCAAGTTTTGTGATAAGTTGCCGCGCGAGTTTTCAGTTTGCATTGCTCATGTTCTGAGCTTGTGCTGCTCAATTGGACCAAGGGATCGTGCAAAACTGAGCGTATGCTGTACGTTTCCACGATAAAATCATCGCCAGCATATTCCGGGCCTCTTGCCAGATGGGGCACGCGATTGTGGAGGACATTCCCTTTCGGGTGGGGAAGTCATGCCTTGTCGAATCGGACCATACCCCGCAAAAGCACCGGCCACTTAACGTGGATTGTGCGGAGGTGAAACACTGTGGATGTCCTTTCGGCGATAGTAAAGATAATTGTATCAACTGCAGATCCCGATAAGATCATTTTGTTTGGATCCAGGGCCAGTGGTGATCAAAGCCCTGACAGTGACTATGACATATTGGTCCTAAAAAAGGGTGATTACCATAAGCGGACACTTGCGCAGCAGCTTTATCGCGAGCTAGCAGTGATTCCTGCTCCTATCGACTTGGTTGTGGAAGACCCCGACAAGGCAGAGCAGTTGCGCGATGTTCCGGGACTCATATATGGCGAAGCTCTGAGAGGGCGTGTTCTTTATGAACGATAGAGTGTGGTCAATTTGGATCTGCAGAGCTAGAAGCAATCTTGCGCGCGCAAAGCACGGGAAATTCTCAGAGGATGTGTTGTACGAGGATCTTGCTTTTGATGCACAGCAGGCTGCAGAAAAAAGCCTAAAGGCGCTTCTCCTCTATCTGGGGATGGATGCTCCGCGTACACATTCCATCGGTTATCTGCTGAAGCTGATCGAAGATGGCAGCAAGATGGCAATTCCTCCACACGTGCAAGAAGCGGCAGTCTTGTCAGACTATGCGGTAACAACTAGGTATCCGGGGAATTATGAGGCTGTAAGTGAGGAGGAATACTTGCGCGCGGTCGAGTTGGCCGATGATGTATGCAGTTGGGTCATGTCCATCATAAGGCAGTGCTGAGCAGCGCGCCTTTGTTGCAAGAATGCGGTGCCGCAGGCAGTAATAGATGCTGCGATGACGCAACTGATCTCGGTTTTCCAAATACGGGTGGTAGAACGCTAGGTTGTTTAAATGCAAAGACGGATTGTAATGCCGGTCAGAAGCTGCTCGTGTTCGGAGCCGGTCGGCGTCGAAAGCCTGCAGGTTGGGCATGACGGCGCCTGACATCGTCAATGTTTCCGAAGCAATCATCGATGAATCATTCGCCCCCGACAGGAGTAGGATTTACTCAGTCTTATCGTGTAGGGGGCGTATCACATGCGCCGAGAAGGATATACTCGCATTCGACAGCCTGATGCATCAGGTTCACGGCCCGGGCTAGCATCTTTGCGCCACCCACGTCGATTGTCTTTCCAATCCTTGCCGGACATAAGCGTTCACAGGGTTCTGATGGCGGCTATTCTGTTCTTCATATGCGGTCTCGTCCTCTCCCTAGGGAGCATAGCGGAGCCGACTCAAACAGGAAACAGCTGGTTTCTACCAACAGGAAGCAGTCCGTCAGCGCCGGTAGGACCTGTTCTCAGCCTTGATATTGACATAACCAACGATCCAGGGGAGGAGGTGGCCACATCCCATTGGACCTCGCCGGTGGAAGGCTATCTGGAACTCCATGGCAAGGCGGGAACAGGAGGCCAGGGCGGCTACAAGCTTCTGGCGCGGGTGGATGCCGGCCCCGTAGTTGGACTTGAGAAGATCGTGTTGGACTGTGGTTACGAATCGTCTCCGAGTCAAGAGAGCCATAGGACATCCGATTCGAAGCCAGAGCGCGCGTCTGAGTCCGAGCGAACGACTAGTGATTCCATGTGTGCGACTCTCATCCTTGTCCAGGCCAACTATGACCAGAGTGTGGGCGCAATGAGCAAGACAACGGTATCAACTGCCTATGCCTGGAATGGGCGGACGTTGGTGGAAGTGTGGTCGGCGACCACCTTCTCCGAGGCCGTATGGAACTTGTCCTGGGGAGCGGTCGGAAATGTGAAGGCCAACTCCTGGCGATGGGGCGTGGCAAGGGAGAGGGCGCTTCGCGACTTTACCAGTTCGGGGGGGATTCCTGCCACGGCGGCGAAAGGGTTCGACCTTGGCCCCGGCAATTGGGTTCGTCTGGCTAGCTCTTCCACTGTGCAGTTTTCGGGTGGCCCGGTCCCCTCGGTTGTTATGGAGTCGCTTCACGAATACCATTCCTACAGTGAGAAAGATGACGCGTTCAAGCTCATAAGCTCCCGCAAGGTCACTCAAACATTCTGTTGGAGCGACAGATGGAAAACGTTCGTTCTTGGAGAGGGTACTATCGGAAGGGAAGGGGCCATTGGCATGGAATACCCCGGCGCCGACGATGGCCTCAGGATTGATCCCGGCACCGACGTTGCAATTTTGGAGTCCGAACGCAAGTGTGTGGAGGGACTTGTGTTCGGCCCGCCGTTTCTTCTACGCGTCAAACTTCCTAACGGGAGGCGCTGTTTTGTCAGCGAGGACAGCGTGCTCACATCTGCTGTTGAGTCCATGGTATAATATAATCCAAGCGAATGGTTGTTTGCCAGTTATGGCTTTAGGGAATCCTGGCCGTACTGGCATAACACCGCTATATTCCCCCCCATGCGTGTGGGGGATAGGGGATCATTATGGCAACTTGCAAGTTGCAGAAAGAAAATGGGGAGTTGATCTGATGCCTGCAACCATCATAGACGGCAAAGCCGTTGCCGCATCGATTAGGGAGGATGCCGCTGCGAGGGCTGCTGAATATCGTGAGAAGTTCGGACGCGCTCCGGGGCTTGCAGTCGTGATCGTTGGAGATGACCCAGCATCCCGTGTTTATGTGAACAACAAGAAGAAAGCCTGTGCAGGCTGTGACATCTACTCTGAGGAACATGCCTTGCCGGCAACAACTACAGAGGACGAGTTGCTCGATTTGGTTAGAAGGTTAAATGCTGATCCGAAGATTGACGGGGTGCTAGTGCAGCTTCCTCTTCCAAACCACATTTCCGAGGACAAGGTCATTGAAGCGATTTCCCCCTCAAAGGATGTCGACGGCTTCCATCCGATCAATGTGGGCAGCCTGATGGTGGGCAAGCCTGCGCTTCGCCCGTGCACTCCTGCGGGGATAATGGAGCTTATCCATCGCACCGGCATAGAATTGAAGGGCAAGCGCGCTGTGGTTGTTGGAAGGAGCAACATAGTGGGCAAGCCGGTTTCGATAATGCTCCTTGCCGAACACGCCACCGTTACGATTTGTCATTCCCGAACTGAGGACTTGCCTTCTGTATGTAGGGAAGCTGATGTTCTGGTGGTGGCAGTAGGACGTCCGAAGATGGTTAAGGGAGACTGGATCAAACCGGGCGCTGTGGTCATAGATGTCGGAACCAACAGGGTTGGCGGAAAGAAGCTCGTGGGCGATGTCGATTTTGATGAGGCGGTTGAAGTGGCCGGAGCTATCACTCCTGTGCCGGGCGGTGTGGGCCCGATGACCATAGCGATGCTGATGAAAAACTGTGTGGAGGCCGCGTTTGCTGCAAGGAGCTGATCAGACGGTGTCTTCCGGAGAATACGATGCAATGATCATCGGAGCGGGCCCTGCAGGGCTTTCTGCTGCGGTCAATGCCTGTGTGCGTAAGAAGTCGGTGGCGGTAATATCGCGAAGGCTCACGAGCCCCAGCCTCGAGAAGGCGCCTTGGATCGAAAACTACCTTGGGGTAGAGCGAATCTCCGGGCGCGAGCTTTCCGCTCGTTTCGTGAATCATGCGCGCGCTGCCGGGGCCGAGCTGATCGAATCGGACATCACGGGCGTGTTCAACCTCGGTGATTCCTTTGTGGCTTTAGGTTCTGACGGCGAGTTTAGCGCCAAGGCGGTCGTGATAGCTACAGGCTCAGTCCAGGAGGCATCTATTCCCGGGGAATCGGAGCTTTTAGGAATGGGCGTGAGCTACTGCGCAACATGCGATGGACCCCTTTATCGTGGGAAGAAGGTCGTTGTTCTTGGCTATACTGAGCATGCTATAGAGGAAGCCAACTTTCTTGCCCAGATCTGCTCTGAGGTTACATATGTGATGGCGCGCAGCGTGGAACCTGGAGACGGGCCGGCTATTGCCGAAGGCATTCGCGTTGTGAAGAAGAGAGTGCTCGGCATCCGCGGCGAGGACAAGGTGGAAGAAGTCGAACTAGACGGCGAGGCTATTCCTGCAGACGGTGTCTTTGTGATCAGGGATTCGATTCCAGTGGAAAGGCTCTTGGAAGGCGTCCGCGTCGCTGATGGCGCGATAGTGGTTGACCGCGACATGGCTACGAATGTGCCTGGGGTGTATGCGGCAGGCGATTGTACGGGTAGGCCTTACCAGATTGCGAAGGCTGTGGGAGAGGGTCTTGTAGCAGGGCTTTCCGCTGCGAGACATGTTGATCGGATGGCGGCCAAGCATCTCCCGAAAAGTCTGCTGCTCTAACGAAGGCCGGGCAACCATGGCTCAAAAGGGACGCCGAGACATCCCTTATGACTTGGTCAAAAGCTTATTCTGATGCCTGCAGCACAGCCACTGGCGGTCAGGCACAAAGCACCAAGATCGGAGGTTTTATCTCCCATTACCGCCACAACGGCACACCACACTTCCATATTCCCGATAGCCTTTAACGTGCATCGCACTTTGTCCTCCAAAACCCACAGACCCGACAAACTCAAAGGTGCACGCGTCATGCGAAGCATAGCGCAGCCTCGACGTAAGCGAACTTACTCAGATCTACGATAGCTATATGGGTCATCTCGCCAAGACTCAAAGGCAGAGTGAAAGCTGCGACTGAGAGTGCGCCGAGGATAAAGCTTGCGGTCCTCGGCTTCATTTTTCGTGTGGGTTTGAGCTCGTGTGAAGCTAACCCCATAGTCTACAGACGAACATATCCGCATCTGGGGTCTGGGAAGTCGGGGAATGGCTATTTGACGCTT
>Ga0116189_1001647_pt1 | contig 17156 bp, 13 predicted proteins | sample AD_JPNTR3_MetaG_FD_89895 | JGI IMG/M metagenome (GOLD analysis project Ga0116189, IMG submission 89895) | Active sludge microbial communities of municipal wastewater-treating anaerobic digesters from Japan - AD_JPNTR3_MetaG | ecosystem: Engineered > Bioreactor > Anaerobic > Digestate | place... | reverse complement strand
GGGCGTCCTGCACGCGGAAGCGGGGCGGGAGGCGGGCGCGTCCGCCGGTTCCGCGCCCTCCCGCGCCAGCGCATGCCTTGATGCGAGGATGACTCCCGCGGACGCGCACGCCGCCGCGACAAAAAACACAAGGCTCTTTTTTCCGCTGCTGTTATTTGTTCCGCCGCTCTCCATTGCCGTCCCCTTCCCTCATATAATAAAAGGCGCGGACCCCGTTCCGAGCCTTACAAGAGGTACCGTCAGGACCCACCAAGAAACCCGAAGACGAGGCCGCGCCCGATCGGGCGCGTCCCCGTGCATCCGCTTCTCGGTTGAAATTGACGGTTTCTTGTAAAGCGTTGATGCGCGAAAGCGCAAAATCAAATCAGTCTATGGGGTTCGGTTCTTTTCGCATTCTCCGGTCTTCGTTTCATGTGGCCGTCCCGTCCTCACCAAGGACAGGCAACGCCGCACTCCAGCGTCGGGAACACTTTATACCTGTCGGCGGATGGAACGCAAGCCTCAAAAACGCTTTCGAGGCTTACGGCATGCCGCTCCGGATCTACGTCGTCCACGCGGCGTTCTTCAAGTCCCCGCTTGAGGATAACGCCACGAAACTCAAGAACCGCCCCGCCTTCTACGGCGCAAAGGCCGGCTCCTTCTCAGGGCAATGCGCCGCTTACGGCATCGCCCAGCCCGCCGACCACCTCATACGGCATTTCCAGCACCGCGATGCAAAACCGGAACGGCGCGACCACGCCGCGGCCGGTGTTGCGCAACCCTTCGGAGAAGGTCACCTCCGGAAACGGCGAGAAGAGCATCTGCGTGAGGCCGAGCGGCAGCCTGAAACATTGCGCCGCCTGGCGCGGCACCTCGGCAAGGCCGCGGCCCGCGCGCATCAGTCCGGGCGTACTGCCTTTGACTGCGGTCGCGGTTTGCAGGGCCGTGCCGGGATCGGACGCGCTCGCGCGGAAGAACGGCAGGAGGAGGAGAAGGAGGAGAACTCTGACACTGCGGTGTGACATGCCGCCCCTTTGTCCGGACTCAGGTTTTCCGTTTGTGCTTGCGCACGAATTCCGTGACGCGCGCGAGGGTTTCGGCGCTCAGGAAGTGCTCCATGGAACACGCGTCTTTCTCCGCGTTCTCTTCTGAAACCCCAATCAGCGAGAGGAAGGTCTTCAGCAGCGTGTGGCGGCCGAGGATCGCGCTGGCCGCCCGCACGCCCGCGGCGGTCAGTTCCACCGCCCCGTAGGGCTCCTGCACCACAAGCCCTTTTTTCTTGAGTTCGAGAACCGCCTTGATCACGGAGGGCATCTTGACGTGAAGCGCCGCCGCGACATCCCGAACGCGTGCGTGCCCGTTGGCCTGCGCCAGCAGATAAAGCGTCTCCAGATAATCCTCAAGACTGTTCGTCATCGTCCCTACCATACACGGTCGAACGGGTTTCGGCAAAGGCTTTTTCGCGATTCCTTGCGTGTCCGAATTCCGCATTGACAAAAACGCCGGGGAGCGTTGAAATAGCATTCTATCTCAAACAGAATGTACGGGAGAAGCCCATGCGCAATCGGGAAGAGCTGTTCCTCGCGGAAAACGGGGTAAATGTCGAGGGTATTGATCGCGAAGCCCTGCTCGCGGTGTTTGACGAGGAGATGGCCGCCGGGTTGGCGGGCAGGCCGTCCTCGCTGATGATGATCCCCTCTTTTCTCTCGATCGGACAGCCGGTCCGGACCGGCACTCCGGTGGTGGTGCTGGATGCGGGCGGCACGAACCTGCGCGCTGCGGTCGTGACGCTGGACGCTGCGGGCCGGCCGGAGATCAGCGCCTTTCGCAAACGCTCCATGCCCGGCACAGAGGGCGAACTTGAAGCCGAAGCGTTTTTTGACGCTTTCGCGGAATTCCTGATGCCGGTGATCGACGCTGCCGAGACCATCGGTTTCTGCTTCTCCTATGCCGCTGAAATCCTGCCGGACTGCGACGCGCGCCTGATCCGCTGGAGCAAGCAGATCCAGGCCCCCTCGGTGGAGGGGCAACGGATAGGCGCCGGCCTGAAACGCCATCTGGCGCGGCGCGGATACACGCGGCGTATCGTGATCCTGAACGACACGGTCGCCACGCTGCTCGCGGGCCGGAGCATGGGGGTCACGCATGACTATTCGGCCTATGTGGGGTTCATTCTCGGCACCGGCACCAACACGGCTTACGTGGAGCGCAACGCGCGCATCACCAAACGCACGGATCTCGACCCCGCGGGGTCGATGGTGATCAATGTCGAGTCGGGCGCGTTCCGTCGGGTGACCCAGAGCCGGTTCGACAGTCTGATGGATGCCGAGACCCGCGACCCCGGCAGCTACACCTTCGAGAAAATGATCTCCGGCGCCTATCTGGGTTCGCTCGGGCTTACGGTTTTGCGCGAAGCGCGGAAAGCGGGGCTCTTCCAGCCTGCCGCCGCTGCCGCGATCGATGCCTGGCCGTCGCTCTCGAATAAGCATCTCGACGATTTCTGCGGAGGCCGACCCGCTTCGGACAATCCGTTTCTTGATGCGGTTTTTACTGCGGAGGACCGCGAAACCGTCGTACGGCTCGCCACGCCGCTCTACGCGCGTGCGGCTGTGCTGACCGCGGTGAACCTCGCTTCCGCCATCCTCAAAACCGGCGAAGGCCGCGATCCCGCGCGGCCGGTCTGCGTTAATGTGGACGGTTCCACCTATTACCGCACGCTGACTGCGGATTTCCGTAACCTTGTGGGACGTGAGTTGGCCGCGCTGCTCGAACCGCGCGGGATCGCCTACGAACTCATCCGGGTGGAGGACTCGCCCGTCATCGGCGCGGCGGTGGCCGGACTGATGGGCTGAGATGCGGGCAGGTGCCTGCCGCACCGGCTCTGCCGCTCGGTTTAGAAAGGATCGTATTATGAACCAGAACATCACTCCGAAGTGCAGTTCATGGTTCCGGGCCGTTTTTCGTGTTGCGGCCATCGCGTTTCCGTTGGCTTTGCGCGCCGAGTCGGAACAGCAGTCCCCGATGGACCTGGGCGTGTTTTTCACTGCCCCCGACAGCTGGTCCCTGACTGCCGAGACGTTCATGGGTCAGCATGCGACGTTCGGATTCCGTTTTGTGGACGGCCGTCAAACCGTGATGTCCAACCAGAAGGAGGTTTTGCGTTTTCTCGGGTTGCCGCTTTACGAGGCGCGCGTCTATTTCACCCCGGAGGGAGTGCGGCGCGTCGAGCTTTCGATCTATAACAAAGGTGACGCCGGTGTGCGGGATCAAGAGGCTTTCGAGGCGGAGGTGGCAACGGTCAAAGAGAAGCTTTCCGCCGCTTTGCAGGACACCGGCATGACCGGCAGAACATCCAGCGACCGGGCGAACTATAGGATCTGGCGGCACCAGTGGACCCGCAAAACCCCGGGGGTGCAGTTGGAGTGGGCCTGCGTGGAACCGCACCGCTCCGGCGGTCAGAATGTCCCCTACAGCGCCGAGTTCATCACGGTCCTGCTGGTCCCCATCCGCAAGGGGGGCGGCGGCATGACTGCGGTCACCGGCGGCATGACCGCCGCGCGCGCCAAGAACGCCCGGACCATCCGGGAGAATGTCGTGCGCGCTCCCGAGGGGGATGTCCGGATCGACAACGTGCCGATGGTCGACCAGGGCCAGAAAGGGTATTGCGCCGCTGCCGCCTCTGAGCGCGTGCTGCGTTATTACGGACTGCAAGTCGATCAGCATCAGATCGCCCAGCTTGCCGATACCGCGGCCGAGGGGGGCACCACGCTGGAGGGTATGGCCAAGGCCATCGCCAAGGTCGGCCGCCAGTTCCAGCTTGATAAGAAAGAGTTGATCGCGCCGGACGCCGAGGTCCATTTCGAGAAGAGCGAGCACTTGCGTCTGATCGAACAGTATAACGTTGCCGCGCGGAAGCGGAAGGCCGCGATGATCGAGTGGAAGGATTTCCTCACCGACAACCGGGTCGATCTGCCCGCGATCTGGCGGACCATGGACCCCGCCATTCTGCTGGCCGCGCGGACGAGCCAGCGTCAGGCCATGAACCAGTTTGTGCGGCACATCAAAACGTACACGGATCAGGGCGTGCCGCTGCTCTGGTCCTGTCTTGTCGGCCTCTATCCGGAAGATCCGCCGCTCGGCGAGAACGGCGCGTTCGGCCACGTGCGTCTGATCCTCGGGTACAACGAGAAGAACGGAGAGGTGCTCTATTCGGATTCATGGGGGCCTCGCCATGCGCTCAAGCGCCTGCCCCTTGATCAGGCATGGGCCATGACCAAGGGCCTGATCGTGCTGAAACCACGCGGGATCAGGTGAACCGGCAAGTCGGCCTGCGACCCGCGACATTCGGCCTGCGATTTATGCTCTCTTCCCCCCTCCCCCTCTTCTGTTCATTGGAGCGTGGGCCGGGCGAGTCCGCCCGCGAGTTGGGCTTCGCCGCCCTCTTTCTCATACACGCCGTAGAATTGGCAGACCGAGTCGAGCCAGACGATCAGGCGTTGCCGCGCGTCGGGATCAAGGCGGACCCCGTGATGGCCGGTCCGGATCAGGGCATACAGTTTCGAAGCGCGCGCACCGAACGCGCCGGGGATGGTGCGGTAGAATTGCGGCGAGCGCCAGTTCCCCTTTGATCCGTATGTGGTGAACCCGTAGGGCTGGGCAAGGCTCAGATATGACGCGGTGTAGCGGGTGGTCTTGTTCATCCAGCCCTTCACGGGCAGTTCGGTTATGGCGTTGTCCAGGCGGGGCGGCATTTTCGCGCCGGGTTTCGCGGTGCGGAGGGTTTCCGCATGGCACCCCACGCAGTAGCGATCCAGCACGGGCTGCACCAGCCGGGGAAAGCTAAACGGGTTCGAGCCTTCGGGGCCGGGAACGAGCGCGGAAGGCGCGCGCCGCATGGCCAGGGTGACGGTCTTCGGCGCAGGTTCGGGGGCACCGCCTTTGGGCTCGTGGCAGCCCTGACAGGATGCGCGCTCCCCCGGCATGAACGCAGTGGCCGAGCGCATGGACTGAATCGCGCAACCGTCGGCATCGAGCGCCTGGAAAAAGAGTTCGACGCCCGCAGGTACGGTGAAGTGTGCGCTGCCGTCCTTCTCGACCGGCGTCGTGCCGAGGACGACCCGCGCGAGGTTGATCGAGTCGTGGCCCTCGATGATCTGGATGCCGATGTTGTGTGTCACCTCCGCCGAAGCCACGGAGAGGGGAAAGATCTGCCAAACGCGCAACGCGGTGATAACCGTGCCTTCGGGCCACGGCATCTGGCTCTTGTAGACGTCGGCGATCATCACGGTGGCTTCGCCGCGTTCGCCGGACGCGATGCGCTGCCGCTGTTCCGGCAACACCGGCGGACGGGGGGAGGCGCGGAGCGGTATGGGGTTGAGGCAGGCGATGCCGGGGTCACGGTAGATCAGCTCCTTGTTGCCGAAGCAATCCAGCAGATAGAGCCCGAAGAGATGACGCTGCCCGGTGCCGAGCGCCTCCACCGGGGTGTAGGCGCAGAGCGCGTAATGCTTGCTCAAAGGCCAGGGGGTGCCGTAGGTCTGCGAACCTTTTTGGCTCTCCGGGAAACCGGCGTCCGGGGTCAGGCGGCGCACCGGCCCCATGGCGTCATCGTCTTCCGCGCGCGGGTCGATCAGCACCAGCGAGCCGAAGGCCTGTCCGTGGTGCGGTGCGGCGGTGGCCAGAAGGAGGTGGGATTCCGGGATGGGACGGGTGTCGAGTTCCATATCGGGCCGCAACGGGCGGAGCGAGTAATTCCCGTGAACGGGACGCGGGTTGCGGCCGTCGGGGGTGGTCAACCACGGTTTGTGGGCCACGCACCCGTGGCGGTCCACATAGTCCCAGCGCGTCCAGAGCAGCATGCCGTCGTGGGTGAAGGCTGGCGACCACTCGTTGGTCTCGTGAAAACTCAGGCAACGGATATCCGAGCCGTCCTCCGCCATATCGAACAGCGTGAAGGCGGGGCAGTGCCGGCCGCAGCGCAGATATCCGCCGCGCCGCTCGGAGATGAAGGCGATTCGGCCGGCCGGCGTGAAACAGGGCTGGAAGTCGTTGAAGGTGCCGTCCGTGAGTTGCGTGAGGCGTGTGCCGTCGGTACCGGCCGAAAAGATATGGTAACAGAAGCCGCGCTCCCAGTGGCCGTCACGCGCATGGTCGAGGTGACGGATGTGTTTGCGCGAGCCGACGCCCTCCACATACGCGAAGGCAATACGCTTGCCGTCATAGTCGAGCGCAGGCGAGACGATCGAACCGCCGTCCTTCCCCTGCGTCGCGCGTGTGCCGAAGGCAAGGGGCTGTCCTTTGAGCGGCCCATTTGTCACGCGCGCGTTCGCCAACATGTCGCGTAGCGCGGGGCGGTCGCCGAAGGGATCGGCCAGAACGAACAGGCCCCCGCCCGAGCGCTGCTGCTGCCCGTAAAACTGATCGCAGCAGTGCTCCATCACGCCGCGCAGTTCGCGTTTGATGAAGAGCATTTCGCGGAAGTCGAGCAGCGGATTGGCGAAGGCGATGCGGCGGCGCAGCCGCAGCGCACGGTCGAAAAACGCGCGGCGCGCGGCAACCTGTTCCGGATTTGTGGTTTCCGCCTGTTCGCGAAGGGCGGCGAGTTCCCGGCTTTCAGGAGTTAAATCCCGGACACCCGTCTGGCGCCGCAGGTCCGCGAGGAGCGCGGCTGTGCGGCGCAGCAGAATATCGAGCGGGTCGCGGTCGGTTGCGGTGATGAGCGCTTCGGCACAGACCGTCTCGGCGGCGAATTGGTCGAAACGGGCTTTCCGGGTCAGATCCGAAGAGAGGACGGCCCATTGACGGTCGGCCTCGTCTTCCGGGTAGGCGCGTCCCGGCGCGGCGGGCGAGAGCCAATCAGAGGCGGAGCAGGTCAGGGCGCATAGCGCGAACGCTCCGCAAAGCGGCATCAGGTTCATCAGTTTCATTTTTTTCTTTTGGTTACCGCATGGAAAGCCGCGTCACCGGTGACCGGGGACTTGGCCGGTCATTCGGTTTGCGCGGCTTTTTGAAGGCGTTTGAGCTGACCGGAAACGGACATGCGCTGCAGGGGCGACATCCGGTCCACCAGCAGCACGCCGTTCAGATGGTCAGTCTCGTGCTGGATCGCCCGCGAGAGCAGACCGCGCGCGCTGAGGGTTTGACGGTTCCCGTCGAGATCCGTGAACGATACGGTCACCCGGTCGGCGCGGGTGATGGGCGCGCCGATCTCCGGAAAACTGAGGCACCCTTCCTCATTGCGTTGCCGGCCTTGGGTCGCGGTGATTTCGGGGTTGATCAGGATCAGCGGCATGGGGATCGCGGCGTTCTCCTCACGGCACTCCTCTTTCTCCGCCTCCTTCGGCACATCGATGACGCAGACGCTCTCCGTGCGGCCGATCTGCTCAGCGGCCAGACCGAGGCCTTTGGCGGCGTACATGCTTTCGAGCATGTCCCGCACGAGCTGCCGCACGTCCTCGTTGACCTCCGGCACAGGCGTCGCCTTTTGCCTGAGCACATCATGTCCGAATGTCACGATCGGTAGAATCACTTGAACCTCGCTTTCGTGCTGTTAGTTTAAAAGACCTGGCCGCCCCTTGGCAACCAGAAACCCAAGAAAGTGTCCCGTGGTGAAACAGCCGATCCCGATAGCGATAGCGATTCCGACCCCGATTTGGATGAAACCCTGAAACACATGAAACTTCATGAAAATCAGGAATTCCCCCTGGCGTTCCAAAAAAACCCGAGCGATGCCCAAAAAATCTGCGTAATCTGTGTAAATCTGTGGATAAAAACCCGAGCAGTGCCATCCCGTGTGTTCGTGGTTAAATAATCGATCCCGATAGCGATAGCGATCCCGATACCGATTTGGATGAAACCCTGAAACCCTGAAACCAGAAACCCAAGAAAGTGTCCCGTGGTGAAACAGTCGATCCCGATCCCGATAGCGATCCCGACCCCGACCCCGATTTGGATGAAACCTTGAAACCTTGAAACCAGAAACCCTGAAACCCTGAAACCAGAAACCCAGAAACCCTAAAACGGAACCTTCATGAAAAGCAGGGGCATCTTGGTGTTCAACGCGCAATGCTGTTTGTGGCCGGATTCGTAAGAGGTGCACGAAAATTGGACTCGCCCGCGGCTTCGCGACCATGATATTCTAAAACGTGAAAAGAAAGCCGCCAGATTCAAAAAAGGGGAGTCGGCGGTACGGATCAAGGAGGCGCAGCCTCCATAACAGGGAGGAAGAGGATGAAACGACGTGATTTCCTGAAATCAGCGATGACGACCGGTGCGGGCCTGATCCTGCTGCCGGGCGGGTTGCGCGGTGCCACGGCCGCGAGCAACAAGCTGAACATCGCGCTGATCGGCACATGGGGACGCGGGTTGGCGCATTTCGATTCGATCGCGGATGAGAATGTCGTGGCGTTGTGCGATTGCTGGGAGCGTAACCTGGCGGATGCGGTCAAACGCTTCCCCAAGGCGAAGACCTATATCGACTGGCGCAAATGTCTGGAGCAGAAAGACATTGACGCGGTGGTCATCTGCACGACCGATTTCACGCACGCGTTCATCGCCAACTGGGCGCTGAACCGCAACATGCACGTCTATCTCGAGAAACCGTTGGGCATCACGGTCGAGGAGGCGCGTGTGGTGCGGGCCAACTGGCTGCCCAAGCGGAACAAACTCGCGACGCAGGTCGGCATGCAGCGCCATTCGCACGACAATTTCAACCGCGTGCGCGAAATGATCCACGACGGCGCGATCGGCGAGTTGAAGAGCGCGTACGCCTGGGGTAACCGCAAGATTCCCAAACCCGGATATCTCCCGGCTGCGGGCGCGCCGCCCGCAGGCCTGCACTATGACCTGTGGCTGGGTCCGGTGAAGACCGACCATCCGTTCAACCCCGAGTATTTTGCGGGCGGTCCGGGTGCGAACTGCCTGAAGTGGAACATGTACTGGGATTTCGGCATCGGCCAGATCGGCGACATGGGCAGCCACACCATGGACCTCCTCTGGAATGCGGTGGACTGCGGTCTGCCGACCACCGCCGAGGGCAAGGGTGAGCCGTTCAATCCCGACGTGACGCCGGTCAACGCCGAATTGCGCTTCGAGCATCCGGCCAACGACTGGCGCGGACCGATCGGTATCTCGTGGTATCAGGGCGGCGCGATGCCCAATCCTCCCAGCTCGTACGTGGACATCAAAAAGATCGGCCACGGCGCGATGTTCAAGGGGAGCGAGGGCATCTTGGTGGCTGACTTCTCCTCGCGCGCGCTGATCCCGCTCGGGAAGGACGGGAGCCTCTCCTATTACAAGCCGAGGAAGAAGGAGGATCTGCTGCCATCGGTCGGGCACTTCCAGAAGCAGTGGATCAAGGCCTGCAAAAACCCCTCCCTCAAGACCGCGTGCGACTTCGAGTACAGCGCGGACATGATCGAGCAGATGTGCCTCGGTCTGGTGGCCTACCGCGTGGGCAAGAAACTCCAGTATGACGGCAAGGCCGGACGGGTCACGAACAGTGCGGAGGCGGACGCGCTGCTGAAGCGCGAATACCGTGCGGGCTGGACCCTGAACGGGTAACCCCCTCTGCGGGAAGCGCGAAAAAACAGACGGCAGACGGGCGGAAAAGGGGTTTCGGGTTCCGGGTTTTGTACCATGAACCACATGAAACTTCATGAAATCAAGCCCCCGTTCTCGTGTGCGTCGACTTGCGACCCGCGACATTCGACCTGCGACGTTTTGTTTGTTGGGTGAGGCGGACGCCTCGGGGAGGTATCCCTGCCCGGAGGCGGGGCACGGTTTCGTCGGTCCGGCGCCGCGCCGACAAGCGTGACGCCGAACCCCGAAACCTCAACGGTCAGGGACTCGAGAATGCGCCCGGAATCGCTGCTGTTGCCGCGCACCGCTTGACACGCTCCCCGGCTTTCATTAAAGTTTAACCTCCATTTTCGGCGTATAAGGTGAAGTCTGCCCGGTTGCGGCAGCGAGGCCTTGTTCAGGTTCCGATATAAGGGGTGCGATTCCGATGGCAGCAAAAAAAACGAAAGCGGGTCATGGCGCAGCGTCCGCCAAGAAAAAGACGGGGAAGAGCTTGAAAAAAGCTGCCGGGGCCAAGCCCGTCAAAGGGGGCAAGAAGCCTGCGGAGAAGACCAGGAAGCCTTCGTCCAAACGCGCCGCAGAAGAAGAAAAGCGAGTCAGGCCCGCAGTGAAACCGGTTTCCAAGGCCGTGGTGAAATCCACGTCAAAACCTGCGGCCAAGTCCACAGCGAAACCCGCGAAGAAACCCGCTCCCAAGCCTACGGCCAAGTCCGCTGCGAAATCTGCTGCCAAACCCGTAGCGAAACCTGCGGTTAAGTCCACAGCGAAACCCGCGAAGAAACCCGCTTCCAAGCCTGCGGCCAAATCCGCGGTCCAACCGAAGAAGAAGTCTGCGCCGAAGCCGACTTCAACGGCCAAGATGCCGGCATCCGATCCAGACATTTCCAAGGCCAAGAACGCGGACTCCGACGAGTTGAAAAAACCGGACGCAGATCCCGGCGAGGCGGTTGAAGAGGGGCAGGACGACCTGAATTTCGATACCGAGGAGTTGGTGCACCTCAGTGTCGCGTCCGAAACAGGGTTGGCAGGCGGGCTGCAGGAAAGCGATGACTTGGACGATTTCGGAATCGACAACGGCGAAACCTACGAGGCGGGACTGGAAATCGGCGAGGGTGAAGAAGTCGAGGGCGAGTTCGAGGGCGCGGAGTTCACGGTCGGGTACGAGACGGAACTGGCGCTGGATGCGAACCATCATCTGGAGGCCAAGGTTAAGCGCGAGGAGCGTAGCGAGCGGATCAAAGCGCTGATCAAGCGGGCTGAGTCGCAGGGCGGATACCTCACCTACGACAACATCAACGAGATGCTGCCGAGTGCGGTGATCAAGGATACGGACATCGAATCGTATCTGGCGATTCTCCGCGGCATGGATATTGAGATCATTGATGCGTCGGAGGTGGAGCGGTTCCGCAGCGAGCATGAGCAGGAGGCGCAGAGCGGGCGCGGGACCCGTATGGATTTCTTTGATGACCCGATCCGCATGTATCTGCATCAGATGGGCCAGGTGCCGCTGCTCACCCGCGAGCAGGAGGTGGAGATCTGCAAGCGCATCGAGGTGGCCGAGAGCAAAGAGCGCGAGATGTTCAACCAGTTCGCCTTCACGCCGCGCCTCTATCTCGAGCTGATCGACCGGCTGGAAACCGGTATGGAACGATTTGACCGGGTGGTGACCGATAAGTATGCGGACAGCCGCGACGCCTACATAGAAGGGGCGGGCAAGCTCAAAAAGAACCTGCAGAATGTCCGCAACCGGATCCTGAAGGCGTACGAGGCGGTATCTGCCTGCGCCCGGAACGCACCCAAACGCAAGCGTCTCGAAAAGGCGTTGGAGAAGGCGCGGCTCGAACTGTTCAACGTGTTCCAGAGTCTGAACTTCAAGCAGAAGATTCTGGAGAGTCTCTGCACCGAGGCGGATGAGAAGATCTACCGGCCGTATAAGGCGCTGCTGATCGAGCAGGCCAAGCTGAACAAGCAGCGGCAGACCAAGAAACGGGACCAGACCCTGCAGGAGATCGCGGTACGAATGCGGTCGATCGAGCAGGAGTTCGGCATGGACCCCGAGGAGTTTCTCGAACGCTTCGAGGAGTTGCGCGAGGTGCTGCGCTCCGGGCAGAAGGCCAGAACCGAAATGGTCGAGGCCAATCTGCGGCTGGTGATCAGCATCGTCAAGAAGTACATGAACCGGGGCCTCTCGTTCCTCGACCTGATTCAGGAGGGGAACACCGGCCTGATGAAGGCTGTGGAGAAGTTCGAGTACCGCCGGGGATACAAGTTCAGTACGTATGCCACCTGGTGGATCCGCCAGGCGGCGACCCGGGCGATTGCGGATCAGGCGCGCACGATCCGCATTCCGGTTCACATGATCGAGACGATCAACAAGCTTCTGCGCGTGCAGAAGAAACTTGTGCAGGAACTGGGGCGTGAGCCCACGCCGGAAGAGGCTGCCGAAGAGATGGACATCCCTGTCGAGCGCGTTCGCGCCGTTTACCGTATGGCCCAGCAGCCCATTTCGCTGCAAAGCCCGGTGGGGGACGGGGACGACGCCCATTTCGGCGACTTCATCGAGGACAAGTCTGCGGAGAATCCTTCGGAGATGACTGCTTACAGCATGCTGAAGGAGCGCCTGCAGGAGGTGCTGACGACACTGGCCGACCGTGAGCGTCAGGTGCTGGATTTCCGGTTCGGCCTGACCGACGGATATTCCCGCACGCTTGAGGAGGTCGGAAAACAGTTCAACGTGACGCGCGAGCGCATTCGCCAGATTGAGGCCAAAGCCTTGCGCAAGTTGCGTCACCCCACACGGTTGCGTAAGTTGGAGGGATTCCTGGAAACGCGCTGAGGCGGGGTCTGTGCGTCGCGCGATCAAGCGCGGCGCGGCCCGCAAGCCCCGGCACCGACAGGTTGTGTGCACGGGGTTCCAGTGCTGCCCCCGGCAGAGTCGTGTGGTCCGAGCAAACAGAAAAACCCAAGGAGGTTCGTTTGAGCCAGTGTGTGATATCCAATCCGGTGACGATCGGTATCGGTGCGGGCGTGATTGGTTTCGTAGCCGGTTATCTGATCGCCAAAATCGGCGGAAACGGTGCCAGCCGTTACGCTTCGGGCGGAGACGGCGACTGTGTCGAGATCTATGTCGGCAACTTGAGTTACGACATGACTGAGGCGCAGATGCGTAAGGAATTCGAGCGGTACGGCACGGTCAAATCCGCGCGCATCATCACCAACCGCTTCAACCACAAGTCCAAGGGCTTCGGCTTTGTCGAAATGCCCAACCGGCCGGAGGCGGAGGCGGCGATCAAGGCGCTGCACGACCGTGATGTGCTGGGCCGCAAACTGCGGGTGAATGAGGCGAAGAACAAATCGCACGAGTAACCCGATCGGAAGGCGCCCCGGTTCCGGGGCGCCTTTTCACTAGGCACACGGAAACACGAATCCGCTAACAGGGGTGTCATGCAGGCCGAATCGAAGCGTCCGGACAAAACCATGCGCATCGAAGTCACGCCGTCGCCGACCGAAAGGCAACCGCGGGACACTGCGGTCAGCGCGACGAAAGGGCGCGGCCGCACCTGGCGCACGCAGTGCCTGAAGAAGCGGAACACACCGTTTTATAAACTGCTGGAAAGTGTCTACGACGCGGTGCTCATCACTTCGCACTCCGGCCAGATTCTCGAAAGCAACGAACGGGCTGTGGAGTTTTTCCAGATTCCGTGCAGCGATCTGATCGGGCAGTCGGTGCTGCGGCTAATCTCCGGTGCGACGGAATCGCTGCTCGACACCATCCACAACAACCTGATCAACAAGAAATACACGCTGGTCGAGGCCCGTTGCAAACGGGCGGACGGCACCTCCTTCGCTGCCGAGATCGCCGTCAACCAGGTGGATCTGGACGCCACGGGACAACTCTGTTTTTTCGTGCGCGACATCACCGTGCGCCAGCAGGCGCAGCAGGACCTCGAACATGCGATGGAGCGCATTCAGGCGCATGACCGGGCGCGGATGGAGTTCGTCTCCAACGTTTCTCACGAATTACGCACGCCCCTGACCTCCATGATCTATGCGGTCAGTAACATGTTGCGGGGGGTGATCGGGCCCATGCCGGAGAAGGCGGTGCGCTATCTGGAGCGGCTCCAGTCCGACTGCCACCGTCTGCTGGCCACGGTCAACGACATCCTCGATCTGCGTCAGGTGGAGAACCGTACGCTGGTTCTCACCCGGAAGGTGGCACCGCTCGGCGCGGTCATTCGCGAGGGCGCCGAAACCCTGCAAGTGCAGGCGGACGCCAAGCGGATCACGATGCGCTTCGATTTCGCGGAACGCGAGCTGTTCTGCTGGTGCGACGCGCAGAAAATCGAGCGTGTGGTGCTCAATATCGTGGGCAATGCGGTCAAATTCACACCCGAGGGCGGCACGATCACCCTCACGCTGACGCAGGATCCCGACCAGTCGAAACTGGCCCTGCTGACGGTGAGCGACACAGGGTTGGGTATCCCGCCCGAGGTGCTGCCCAAGGTGTCGCAACGCTATTTCCGTGTCGGGGACCATGTCAGCGGAACCGGCCTCGGCCTGTCGATCTCCCGCGAGATCGTGGAACTGCACGGCGGCAGCCTCGCCTTCACCAGTCCGGTTCCAGGCACCGACTGTGGCACAGCGGTCTCGGTCCGCCTGCCGCTCGCGCCTAAACCGCTGGTGTTGGTCTATTCGCAGGATCCCGATCTGTGCGACACGCTGCGTGAACGCATCGCCCGACTGGGGTATGCGGTGGCCCTCGCCGGGTCGGCCGCTGAAGCCCTGAACGAGTGTTGGGAACGCCAGCCCGCGCTTTTTATTCTCGACATCCGCATTACCGATACCGATGTGCGCGATCTGGTGTTGCGGCTACGCGAAGAGCCCAAAACCAAACGGCTCCCCGTGATGGTCATCGGCTGTCAGGCCTGGCAACGCAACGAGATCTCACTCTATCAGAACCTCAACCTGTTTTGCGTTGCCTGGCCCTTGCGGGAACAGGAACTGCCCCGAAATCTGGCGTTGGCCGTTCTCGGCAAACTCCGGTGACCGGGGGCCGGAAAGGGGAGACAGAAGTTAGCCCGCCGCGCGGCTCCGCCGCGAAAAAACCTTGGAATAAGTTTAGGACATGATTAACACGATGTTGTTCAATCCTGAAAATCCTGTAATCCTGGCAATTTAGCAGCTTTAGGCAAGGAGTGGCGCACGCAGACGAAAACGCGAACAGAAATCTTGTTCATTCCGGCTTGCCTTGATGCGCCCAGAGCGGCACACGCGGTGGAATTCCTCTTTCACGACTGTGGTCCGGTCTGCTATACTTTCTGACATGAACGGTACGGGGAATCATGTGCGGTGGCAAGAGCGGGTCGCGGGAAGGCGGATCCTCACGGCGGCTGTCCTGTGTCTGGCAGGTGCCGCTTCCGGCACGGCCGAACGGTATGTGCCCAAACCGTTCGAATATTACCAGCCGATTCTCGACCGCATGCCGTTCGGGGCTGCACCCGCGCAAACAGGTGCCGGAGCGCAGGATGCCGAGAGCGCGAAGAGCGCGGCGCAGGAGAAGATCGAGCAGGAGAGACTCGCCAAGCAGGTCAACATGTCGGCGGTGAACATCACACCCGAAGGGCGCACCGCGATCGGATTCACCGATCTCTCGCAGAAGCCGCCGGTCAACCATTATCTGTTGGTCGGCGACGAGGCGGACGGCTGGAAGGTGCTCGAAGCCGATTATGATCTGGAGACCGCGACCATCGAGAAGGAGGGTGTCGCCATCACGCTGAAACTCGGACAGGGGCTACAGCCCCCTGCCGCTGCGGCTGCAGGCGCACCCGCAGCGGGAGCCAGGAAAGCGGGGGAAGTTCCGGTAGCGAGCGTTCTCCCTCCGGGGCTCACTCGCCGAGTGCGGCGGCCGGTGGCTGGAACAGTGGCCGGCGCTGGTGGCGGACCGGCCAGCGGCACCGCGCCAGTGACGAAGCCCCCTCCCTCCTCGTATGTCGAGCGGAACCGCGAGCGTGCCCTGCAACGTGAGAAGGAGGAGCAGGCGTCGCGAGAGAAGATGCAGGCACAGCTCGCCGAGTTGGCGCGAAAGGCCGCGCTTAATGAGATGCGGCGCCGCGATCAGGAGGAGGCGGAGGCGCGGGCCGCCGAACAGGCGGAGGAGGCCGCAGCCGCGCAGCAGGAAGAGGAGCAGTCGGCCCTGTGATTCCGGATGGGACGCCGCGCATGGACGCTTTCTCACGAACGGCCCTGCTGTTGGGGCAACCAGCCATAAAACGGCTTCACGCCAGCCGCGTGGCGGTCTTCGGTTTGGGCGGGGTGGGTTCGTATGTGGTCGAGGCGCTGGCCCGCGCCGGGGTCGGACGCTTCCTGCTGGTGGATCATGACCGGATCAGCGTTTCCAATCTCAACCGCCAGATTCTCGCCCTGCACAGTACGCTTGGGAGGCTGAAGACGGAGGTGGCGGCCGAGCGTGTGCGGGATATCAACCCGCGGGCGGAGGTCGAGACGCGTGCGCTGTTCTATTTGCCGGAAACCGCCGATGCCATTGATCTCGCGGCCTGCGATTACGTGGTGGACGCGGTCGACACGGTAAGCGCCAAGGTGACGCTCGCCGTGTGCGCGGCAGAGGCAGGCGTGCCGATCGTGAGTTGCATGGGTGCCGGTAACAAACTCGACCCGATGCGCTTTGAGGTGGCTGATCTGTTCGCGACCTCGGTCTGCCCGCTCTGCAAGGTGATGCGCAGAGAGATGAAGGCGCGCGGGATACGCGCGCTACGCGTGGTGTACTCCCGCGAACCGCCGCTTCTTCCGGCTAGCGGGGAGGATGCCGCGTATGCGGAGTGTCGCCGTCCAACCGGCAGCGTCCCCTCTGTGCCTGCCGCGGCGGGATTGCTGCTCGCCGCAGAGGTGATTCGTTCCCTGACCGACGCGGGGGATCTGGAACGGATGAAAAGAAAGGGGAGGGCATGCGCTCCCGGCGAATCCCCGCAGCACACGGAAGGTATCTGATGCGACATGATCCGGCTCCAGGCGTTTTTCTTCTCAAATAATAACGAAGGGACAGGTGTTTAGATTTGAATAAGTTTAGGACATGATTAACATGATGTTGTTCAATCCTGAAAATCCTGTCATCCTGGCAATTTATAGGCAAGGAGGGAACGAACGCGCGATCCCCGGATGCCCCCCCTGTAGGCACCAGACAATCCGCACCATGATTAACATGATGTTGTTCAATCCTGAAAATCCTGTCATCCTGGCAATTTATAGGCAAGATCATTAGTCGGAAGCCGACACTTTTTTGAAAAATTTTAGGGTTGCCCCCCCCGCATAATGCGTACCAACCATGGGGCCGGTAGGTTGCCGGTCTGTCCTATGGGACAGGACAACTAAGGGACAGGTAATTTGAAACAATTTGATGAAACGTGAATGCGCTTATGCCAGACGCAGCGGATCGACAAGGGAGAGCCCTTTGAAGTGTGTGCGGTAGAATCCGCGATCGCGCGTCAACAAACGGTCTGCGCACTCGGCCGCATGAGCCGCGACCAAAAAATCGGCGATCACTCGATCACTGCGCGGCGTCTTGTTACAGCACATTCGTGTCG
>Ga0116189_1001645_pt1 | contig 17163 bp, 10 predicted proteins | sample AD_JPNTR3_MetaG_FD_89895 | JGI IMG/M metagenome (GOLD analysis project Ga0116189, IMG submission 89895) | Active sludge microbial communities of municipal wastewater-treating anaerobic digesters from Japan - AD_JPNTR3_MetaG | ecosystem: Engineered > Bioreactor > Anaerobic > Digestate | place... | reverse complement strand
TCTGCTGCTACTTTAATCAATATATGAGCATAAGCAACGGTTCGCGCCTTGATTGTGGCATTGAGTGAGGCCAATAAAGCGGTAATCGTTGTGCCGATATTCTGACCAAGCACAAGGGCTACTGATGTGTCAAAATCGATTACTCCCGCTCTTGCCAAGGTGATAGTCATGGCAACAGTCGCGGATGATGATTGAATAATGGCCGTTACCAGAGCACCAATTAAAATACATTTAATTACCCCGGGGAAATTTCTGGGTGAGAAGCTTGAAAAAAGGCAGATGAATCCCTGGTGGCTACGCAATGGTTCCACACCCTTTTCCATCAGCAAAAGACCGAAAAAAACCATCCCTAAGCCCATTATGAGCATATAGATGAAGCGGCTGCGTTCGTGTCTGGAAAAGAGGTATAATAAACCGGAAATACCTGTAATCAAAAGGCCATACTTTGTAATCTTTATTGCCACTATCCAGGCTGTGACCGTGGTACCTATATCCGCACCTATTATGACTCCAATTGATTGCTGAAGAGTCATGACTCCCGCATTCACCAGACCAATAAGCATCACTGTAGTCACGGAACTTGACTGTATTACTGATGTGACAAAAAGGCCTGTTCCGCATGCTGCAAGGCGGTTATCTGTAACCAGGGAGATCATCTTGCGCATCTTGCTGCCCGCAACTGCCTGAACACCGTCAGAGAGATACTTCATTCCAAGGAGGAATATGCATAATCCTCCTATTACATTAGATGTCATCAAAATTAAAGCACTGAAAGTAAGATCCGGGCTCTCCATGCTATGGGCTATCCTGGTAACAAGGTTAATGGTTGAGGTTGAAAATAAAGTACATGTATTTGCATACAGGTTTTACAAATTGTTCTGTTGTATTTGCCTGCTATGTGGTGTTGAAGATGGAGATGATATCAGGTGGGTATAACTCATCAATATTCCTTCCTGAGAGGTTACTACAAAGTTCCCAAAATTACATGTACAGAACCAATATAATTTTCTGCTTCAGAAAAAATGGTAAAGAATTCGATTAATAACCGGAATTGTTAACATCCTTTGTGATCATATCGGGGCAAAAGGAACCGGATAATTCCGGCAGCTCTGAAGCAATAATACCTGATAACAAGCATCGATAAATGATTCCAGTATCCCGTCCGCAGTAGTTTTCCGGTTAATTATACTAAACAGTATTATACCAAATAGTATAAAATTTTATACAATTTAGTATAATACCGAATAGTATTATATTTATCATTAAATCCATCAGGAGAGGGAAACATGAATCCTTTCAGGTATGGCCAGGTTGTCTTTAAAAAGAACTACTGCAGGCGTCCTGACCTTGAAAAAAGGCTGCAATCGCATCTCTTGTCCGGACAGAATATCTATATGGAAGGGGAGCGCCGCACGGGTAAGACGTCTCTGATTTTTCATGCCGTAGAACAGATTAAATCCAGATGGCTGGTTTATATCGATCTCCTTGAGGTAAAAACCATTGAGGATGTCCATAAACGGGTGCTCAATGGTATGGCAAAGGCCAGGAAAGGGAAGAATCTCCTGGAAAATCTCATTAAAAGTGTAGCCGCACTAAGGCCGGTACTCTCCTTTGATCCGATTACTTCTACTCCCTCCATTTCTATAGATACGGCTCTTAAGCTCAGCCCTGACTCTCTTGATGGACTGTTTGATCTTTTCTCAGGGAGGGATTTTAAAGATGCCATAGTCGCAATAGATGAGTTTCAGGACATCAGAAATCTTGCGGAATCAAACCAGGTTCTGGCGATAATGCGGAGCAAGATACAATTACTGCAAAATATCCCCTTTATCTTCTGCGGAAGCATTCGCAGTGAGATGCACATGATGTTCAACGATCCTGAAAGCCCGTTTTTTAAATCGGCTTTGCGGCTTGAAGTCGGGCCAATTGACAGAATCTCATTCAGCGAATTTATCAGGAATAAATTTCTGGAAAAGAAAATGAAGATATCCTCACAGGTGATAGACAGGATATTGGAGATTGCGGATGAGAATCCTGGCGACACACAGCAGTTGTGTTCCGCTATCTACGCTATCAGCGAGCCGGATACGGTGATCACTGAAGACACTATAAACATGGCCCTTCAGTATCTTTTTGCCGGAGAGCGCAAGGGTTATGAGACCAGTCTCGCGAGATTGACATCGATACAGTTCAAGTGCCTTACAACTGTAGCAAAACTGGGGGGCAAAAACACCTTTTCCAGAGAATTTATTAATGCCTCGGGAGTAGCACTTCCAGCGACGATCCGGAAAGCATTGCAGAGGCTTGAGGAACTGAAGATTCTCTTTACCAGAGATGGGGAGTACAGGTTTGTAAATCCGTTTTTCGGATGGTGGCTCGCGCACATGAATTACTAAAAGTAAATACTTGCCGTGCGTGCGGTATTCTTATCCTTTACTGTGAAGCGTGTGGAGTTGTATTTTCCAGTTTCAGGTTTTGTATCCACAGATTCAGAAAAAACAGAAACCTTTTTCTACAGTCAAAATCAGGAAATCTCAGAATCATGAAAACAGATGTCAAAAAGATCCGCATTATGCCCTGTCTGGATATGCAGAACGGCCGGGTTGTTAAAGGTGTGCATTTTATAGATATACGGGATGCAGGAGATCCGGTGGAGTGTGCAAAGGCCTACTGCGAAGCTGGAGCAGATGAGATTGCCATGCTCGATATCACGGCCACTGTGGAGAACCGTCCGACAATGCTTGCAGTAGTGAGACGGGTTGCAGATGCAGTGACGATTCCTTTTACTGTTGGCGGCGGAATTAACAGCGTCAAATCTGCTGAAGATGTTCTCAATGCAGGTGCCGATAAGGTTTCTACAAGCAGTGCCGCTTTCCGTAACCCTGAATTGATAAAAGAGATGGTCAGGGAGTTTGGGCCGGACAAGGTGACAGTTGCGATCGATGTAGATAAAAATGATACTATGCCTTCAGGGTATGAGGTTTATATCAACGGGGGAAGGACGGCAACCGGTACGGACGCTGTGGAATGGGCCAGACGGGTTGATGGTTTTGGGGTGCAGGTAATTCTTCCAACCAGTAAAGCCGGTGACGGGTCGCGAAACGGGTATGATCTGCCAGTTATCCGTGCCATGAAAAGAGCAGTGAATGCAGAGATTGTGGCATCAGGAGGCGCTGGGAAACTGGAACACTTTCCGGAAGCAATAGAAGCTGGTGCAACTATCCTGCTTGCTGCTTCTGTTTTCCATTTCGGGACTATAAAGATTCCTGATTTAAAGAGGTATCTTGCCTCCCTGGGCTACATTGTCAGCTAAACCTCAAATGCTCTCTTCGGCATCGGTATCGAAATGAGAACCGAGAGAGACTTAAAGCTGAAAAGAGAAAATCTCCAAACTTAAAATCCGGGAACCGCTGGTTTCAAATCACCGGATGCTCTTTCATTGGCAAGCATCATGATAAATTCGGGGTTTGGCAGCCCCCCTAGTTTTTTGCAGGTTTCCAGATCATTCCAAGCCTCATCGTAGCGTCTGAGATTGTAAAAGCAGATTGCCCGGTCCCTGTATGCATCCGCATCACCCGGAACCAGCCTTATAACTCTGGAACAATCATCCGCTGCCTCAGCATGCATTCCCAGTACCGAATAGCTTACAGCCCTGCCTTTCAGGGCACGAACCATCGTTGAGTCAACCGACAGCGCATTTGTGAAATGGAAAATCGATTCCCTGAATTCTCTCTCTGCTCTCTCGAGTTCATTTTGCTCTGATAACTCACCGGCGATTTTTGAGTGTGCAGATCCCAGGTTGCAGTGTGCTGATGAAAACTCAGGGTCGAGATTTACCGCAGCCCTGAAGTCCTCGATTGCCTCGACTGTCCGTCCCATCTCCGCTAGAAGTATACCGCGGTTGTTGAATAGTTCCGCTCTGCCAAGTTTCATGTTTATGGCCCTGCTGTAATCCTCAAGTGCCTCATTAAACTGCTTTCCCTTGTAGAATGCCAGTCCGCGGTTTGCATAGGTGAGGGCATAATCAGGATCGGCTGCTATCGCTCTGTTAAACATCTCTATAGCCTCTGAGATCTCCTCTTCTGTAATATTGCCGCCATTCCGATTCAGAATCGATGACCCGACATACATCGATGCCCGCGCGTTTCTCGGATGCTTTCGGGAGGTATCCAGCCATATATTGAATTCGCTTTTATAGTCTTTGTTACGCTGAACCGTAAGATTTCCCAGAATGAGTACAGGAATGACGCTAAGGACTCCCGCAGTGGCTATTCTTGTCAGGGGTAGAGCATTTACTTTTTCAAACACTTTCTGAAAGACATGGGAGATTCCGGATACTACAAGAAATATCAGCGCAGCAAGGGGGAGATACATGCGATGTTCTGCGACAGTCTGAGTGAAAACCGGGACCAGACTCGAGCTGGGTGAAAGAACTGCGAAAATGAAGACACCGGCGAAAGCGATCTTCGGACGGTAGAGAAAACCGGCCGCGGTAGCGATTATCAATAAAACAGTAAAGGCTATGAAAGGTAATACCTCATTTGCGCTTTTAACCATATATGTACCGTAATCGAAAACCAGTCCGGATGGACAGAAGCTTAACTGTAAATAGCGGATAAAAGCCCAGCACTGTGTTAAACCGTACCTGATAATTGTCGTACTGTCATTACCAAACCCTGCTGTTCCTCCTCTGTTCTCAGTACCTGAAACAAGATATGCCAGAATGCTCCAGGTCATTGCCATAGAGAGGTAAAGCGGCCATCTTCGCTTTAGAGTGTTTTTTACACCAGATGACAGGAATAGCGAATCATAAATGAGTGTGATAATCGGAGCAGATATCATGACCTCCTTTGAGGCCATCCCGACCCCGCATGCGGCGACAGCACAGGTACCCCAGAGTATCTCTTTTTTCCGTGTCGATGCTTCAGAAGATCGTATCACAAGGTAAATAGTCAAAAGGTAAAAGAGAGAAACCAGGGATTCGGCTCTCTGTGATATATAGGTAACAGCACTGGTGGCGAGAGGGTGCAGTGCCCAGAGAAGAGAAACTGTCAATGCTGTAAAATTTGAGTTCCGGCTGAGATGGGTGTCTCTGAATCCTTTCTGAAGGGTTTGCCGGGCAATTAAGAACAGAAGTAAAGCTGAAAGAATATGGATTGTGATATTGACAATATGATACCCGGTCACATCGAGACCGGAAATCGCGTAATTGAGCGCGAAAGACAGATTAAGAACCGGGCGTCCCTGTACCGGGTTTCCCAGACCAGGAGTGGAGAAAATCCGGTCGGGAGGCCAGATTTTTCTTATTGATTCGTTTTTAACAACCGAGAACTCGTCATCAAAGATAAAAGGGCAGGAGAGGGAGTTCGCATAAACCAGAGCAACAGCCGTTACAATTACCGCTATTGCCATAAAAGAATACTTTTTTGACTGATCGTTTGCCGTGTCAGCCTGTTTCTTTTCCGGAAGGTTGTCTGTCTTTTTTTCGGAGAACCTTTTCTTTTTTTTCATGGGACTGGTCCTCAGGACTTGCAGCCCTGTCCTCTGATAAACACAGGAATCAAAGACCTTTTTCTTTCAACCTCTCCACTATTTTTCCCCTCCTGAGGAATTCGCGGTATTCTGAAGGATGCTCAGTGAGAAGGTGCAGAAGGTATTGACGGTTCTTTTCAATTGCTTCCTTGTAAAGATCACGGTCGAGACCCAGACAGGACCGGAAATGTCCGGCCATATACTTATTTACCCCGCTAAATGATTCTTTTAACCTTCTGAAGGTATCATCAAAAAAACTCACCGTTTTTTCCAGCAGATCCTTCTCGGAAATATACCCGCCCACTTCTCCTTCACGGAATTCATAGTATAAAAACAGGAGCTTTTCAGGATAGGTCCTGTCAGCCATCTGACCCAGAAGATCAGCAGTGCCAAGCATCTTGCCCAGTATCTCGATTTCCGGGCTTGAGAATTCTATCTCTTCAAGTCGCACGTCAATACCGGTACATTTGAGAATAGCGTATGCGTTTTGATAATCAGAGCTGCTGTATCCGTGAGCATCCAGATACTTCTTAACAAACGCAATGCTTCTGTCGACATGAGTTTTTGTATACCTGGCGCCGGTACCTTCGTTGTCATCCAGATTCTGAATAAAACCCACATCATGCATCAGGGCACAGATAATTGCCAGTTCCACATTCTTCTCATTGAACCCGATACCATCAACGGCAGCACCATGGATCAGGCGGGTAAGAGCCAGGGCTGTATCGGTTGTGTGCTGAAGATTATGATACTCGGTATTGCAGGCTTTGTACCCGGGATAATTACCTGCAAAAAGTTTTCTTATATCGTTAAAGGCATTTGTAAGGCTGCTTAATCGGGCATCCGGGAATATCAATCTGATTATTCTGCTGATTTCAGCAAAAATTTTTTCTGGGTTGGTCAGGTCTATCAGATCGGCAAAACGGACATCATCAGATTTGAAACCGGAATTGGCCATTATCGTGTTACCTTTTTTTTCAGGATTACTGTTAATAATTAATAAGTATAATATTCTACCATCCTGGTTGATCCCGGAAATTGCAGAATACTATGTATGATTTTATTCATCATGTTTTGGAAAAAAGATCGACTGTTTTTTTGATGTCTGAGTTTTCTCCACAGAAAGCGCGATATTTCAGATACAGAACATTGTTTACAACCATTTACTGTTATTCAGATACCGGCCCTGGCTTCGGAAGTTTTGGGAGGGTATTTGAATTGAAGACTGATGATAATTTCTAATTTACCGAAAACACTGGGAAAATTAAATGTCTCCTATTGTACAAGGTGTTGATTTGCTCTTAACACCTCAAAAGTGTACTGTTTGAGGCGGTCGGCTGCCTGCAGCAGCATCTCATCATCGGATGGAAAAGGTGTGATCGTTAAAGTTGTCAGCCTGCGGGTTTCCTCACTGAGAGCCTCCTTATTCCCTTTTGCAAGAGCGTAAACGAAATCAAATTTTGATTCAGCGGAGATGGGATCGGATTTAATTAACTGACCTCCATCATTATCCAGGAAATCAAGCGTACCGTCTACAGTAGCACTTTTCCCCAGAGAAAAGCGGATAACGGTACAACGCAGGGCTTTGTATTTGATTTTTTTTATGTCGTTTCCCAGTGAGTCTTTCTGCACATTCCCATTTTCATCAAGCACATACTCCCATCCATCCTCAACTTCTTTAGTCTCTTCGAATTGCGCTGAAGTAGAGAGCTCAGGAGAAATATCGATTTTTCTTATGTTAAGTATGATTGTAAAGTCATATCGGATTCCGGGATTGGGGCGTGTATCGAACACGATCCATTCGTATCCCTGGTCCTGCAATCCAATCTTAAGCAGATCCTCTTCAAACGCGTGGGAGACTCTTTTTCCGGAATTGTTTCTGATTTGAAACAGGACATGGGAAAATGACTTCGCATGTGCATCAGAGATTTTCTCATCGATCCCATTATAAGCCGGCAGGTAATGTTTGACTCTCAGGAACCGGTCGTAAGCCTGCCTGGAACTGAACCTGTCACCCTTTGCAAGAAGAGACTCCCCCTCGCTGAACAGAAAATCAGCGGCTTTACGTTTGGAATCTATTATATCCTTGTCATAATCGACGTATGTGTAATTTATCCTCTGTTTGATAGATGCGCTGAGAGGTTTTATCAGGTCCTGACGGTTTTTAAGCCTCATGTAGCGCTCGTAAATCTCTTCCCATACCTGGGGTTCACCGCTCTGCATGAGGAATTTTATTCGCTGTCTGTCTTCATCGTTGGCAAGGTTATATGCCTGCGTGAGGACATCTATCTCTTTTTGATTGTCAGGGTTTTTCATGAGTGTCTGGGCTGATTTCGCCACCGCTCCGTCATAATGACGCTGTTCAAGCATTTTTCTGGATGAATTACAGGAGAATAAGGCTATAAGAAGGAAAAAAAACAGCGGTGCACGTTTCATGATTGTCCCATTGATGAGTTTGTCTTTTATTTGTACTGTTCCTTTTTTTAAGGGAACTGTCACTGATTATCATGATATCATTTTTTTATAAGGGATGCCAGAGGCACTGCGGCATTTATGCCGCTGAAAGAAGCCGCCGAACTATTTGATACCTGGAAGAAATATATTTTGAAAGCATACAGTGAATAACCTGAGGGAAAAGACATGAAAAAAAATGGAAAATCCTTTGCTTGTCTGGTATTACTGACATCTGTATTGGGCGTCTTCGGCCAGAGTATCACTGTGACCTTTTGCGGCTATTCAAATTCTGATAATCTGCCTGTAGAGCTTGACAGCGTTTATGTATACAATTGCGATACAGGGGAAGACACGACGATTTACGGTCCGATGGAACTTGCCTTTGTTATTCCGTCATCCGGAGTATCCCAACCCCGTCTTTTTCCCTCATTTAAAGCTGCACCTGGAACTCCTGGTATATTTTACAATCTTCAGGGACGCAGAGTCCCTGGCATTAGATCAGATAAAAGAATTGAACCATTCACAGTTCAGGTTTTAATTGAAAAGAGAGATGGGTTTCAAAGGAGAATAGTGGCAGTTGATAAAAATCAATTCACTGTGCCCGGACAATTGGAACAAATCAGCCGGGAATTCAGAGATCCGGTGGGTAAAAGAGCCGAATTTTCAGCCAGTGATTCTTTTTTGTTTGTCGGATTCGCAGATGGTTATATAACCGATACTATAGCGAGAAGATCTGTTTACGATGGTGAACTTCTGGAATTCAAATTTACCGCTCAGACAAATGGCCGTATATGGTACGACTGGGTGTATTATTCCAGGGATAGCCTGGTTACATGGGGATTTGGTAATACAGAACAGGCATACAGAAGCAATGACAGGAAATATAACTGGTATGTTGATCAGGCAAATACCGGGACTCACTCCAACAGTAACTGCGGTCCGTCATCAGCAGAAATGGCCTCCAGATGGGCGGATAGTTTGTATACCGGCTCTGCTGAAGAAGCAAGAAGCCTGTTCAGGCCTGAAGGCGGGTGGTGGTATACAAGTGATGTTATCAGCTATCTGACTCTGCATAATATCCCGAATCACACGGTACGTTTTGACAATACTTCCAATATCCGGGAGTTGATCGACCAGGGAAACATTCTTATTTCATGTCTAACCACCGCGGAATTGCGTCGAAATACAAACAATGCTCATCGTGTTGACCGGTTTTACAGTTACGGGGACGGGCATTTTCTTGTCATTAAAGGATATAGAATTGTAAATGATTCCGCTCTTTTTGAGGTCTATGATCCCAATAACTGGAATGCAAAATATTCAGACAATTCTCAAAAAGGCAAAAACCGTCATTACCGCGAATCTGATATGTCAAATGCGATCTCCAAATGGTGGAATTATCTGATTGTTGTGAGTGAAAAAGGTACTGCAGCCAAGAGAATGCCGTTTAAAAATGTGGTCGACCCGGACACAATAGAGCATGCGCGGGGACGGTGAATGTAAACAATATGATCCGGTTTTCTAGCCCGGTTTACCGGGCTTTATTTGGTTAGAGGTGGCATTTATGCCGCCTCTTATGCCGCCGTTTATACCGCCGAAAAAATTAAACCTGTGTTGTCAGAAAAACCTGTAAAGTCATCTGTTCAATCTGACTCTGAAGTCCTTCGATATCATCCATGTGAGCGTCTTCGTCATTCAAAATCTCCTGAAGAAGATCACGTGTGGCAAAGTCTTTCACTTCACCCGCAAGAGCAATTGCATTGTTGTAGGCTGCGATAGCATCGGTTTCCGCAACACGGTCGTTTTCCAACTGCTTCGCGACATCGGACCCGATATGAATCTTGTTGAGCGATGAGACAACCGGAACACCTTCCAGAAAAAGAATCCGTCCGATCAGCTTTTCTGCATGCTTCATTTCATCGATGGCTCTTTTTTCGAAATGTTTATGCAGCTTTTCATATCCCCAGTCTTCGCACATTTCTGAGTGAACCATATACTGGTTGATAGCTGTGAGTTCGTCGGCCAGAAGCGCATTCAGCGCACTAACAAGCTTTTCATTACCTTTCATAAGAGGTTACCTTTCAATGAAAGTGGTTAAAGGTGATTTATAAGCAATAAATGAATTTAAATCATTATACAGTAAATTCACTCATTTATACAATGAATAATGTACAATTTATAAATTAATATACGAAAAGAACACTGGAAATATTCCGGGTAAAGATCGCAAACCCGGTGAAGTTTACCAGGGTCAGTATGGTTCCTGTCAAAAAAAAAGCCGAAGGCTGAATGCCTTCGGCTTACTGACACAAATAAGACCTGTCCCTTTATTTTAATACAAATCCTGATTTGTGAACCAGATCGGAACTGTTAACCTTAACAACATAATAGCCTTTTGGCAGCCCTGCAGTGTTGATACTGCAGTTTTTATTGAATGTCGCCGAACGCACAACATTACCTCTCAGATCATAAACATTCAGAACTGATCTGCTGTTTTGTGAATTGTTAAGACTGATATTTACAGCGTTTCCGTTCTGACGGACAGTTATGTTGTTTGCTTTTGATGCTTTTACCGGTAAAGAAGCGTTAACTGCCTCAATTTCATAAAGTGAGACGTTGTCGACAAATACTGTCGGGGTGCTCAATCCCACACTGAACTCCACTCTTGAATCCTCATACGTAGGATCTCTCATGATAAAATCAAGTGTGAAAGTCTGCTTTGTAGTTGTGAGATTAACCTCTCGTGATCCATTCAAAATATTCTCACCTTCTTCTCCAAAAAAAGAAGTATAGGGGCTGACCGGCATACCGACATTAACAAAAAGGGTTCTGTTAGAAGCTGCACGAGCATCGTAAATCAGACGGTAGGCCTTACCCTGTTCAAGCCGAATACCCGGCTGGACCACCTGCAGGTCGTAGTAGTTATTAGCTGTAGTAGTAACTGTCAGACGATACTCTCCGTTAACCACATCGCCTGAACCGGATCCGCTCCAATTGTTGAATGTCCAGTTTTTTGTTCCTGCTGAAAAAGATCCATTCACAACAAGATCCTGCTTGCCATCCGTAGTAGTAAAATTAGCCGTGATTTCTTTCGTGGCATCCATCTTGACTGTCAGAGGGTTCTGATTCCCGGTAGCACTTCCGGTCCAGCCACTGAATACCCAGCCTTCAGATGGCGTAGCAGTGAGTATAACCTGGGCGTCTTTCTCATAAGTGGTATTATCCGGGTTGCGTGTCACAGAGCCTCTTCCTCTTGTGCTGACTGTGAGGCTGTAGCTTGAGCCGCCACCCTTAAGAAAATTCGGGTAATCGTTTGGTGGATTGGGGTTGTTTTTGATGAACTCCCTGAGCCAGGTCATGGCCGGACGATCTTGCCCGTTGGTTCTTATTATACCCGTGTTTTCAACCCATGTAGAACCAAGAATGTAACCCCAGATCGTGATACCAACAACCTTGGGGTGATTCCACATCTCTGTGATATGATTTTTGTAGTTATTAAGCTGAGCCTGATCATCTCCTTCGCCTATATCATATTCTGAGATAAGCATCGGAACCTTTATTGAATTCCAGATATCATCCAGGCGTGATTTGAGAGTACTTGCAGAAGTATTTTTCAGACCATGTGCCTGGAAACCCACAGCGTCAATCGGCGCTCCGGCTTGTATAAGCTTGGGTATGATCTGCTTTATCCATTGGATTTCATTATTCCACTCAAGAGTGTTGTAGTCGTTGTAAATAAGAATAGCATTGGGCCAGCGCTCCCGGGCCATTTTGAAGGATTGAACAATCCACTCATATCCGGTGGAACCTGTTCCTCCAAGAGCCTCACGGAAAGGAATAGGAGCATGTTTACCGGCATTCCAGTTGTTGGGATCTGACATGTACGCTTCATTTACCACGTCGATCATTTGAACATCAGGATATCTTGCCGCTGCGGCGTCAAACCATTCGATAATTTCTGCCTTCTGCTCTGAAGTAGAGAGATTGTTCATCCAATCGGGGTACTGGCTTCCCCATATAAGAGTGTGGAATTTCCAGGGGATACCATGCTGTTTTGCATAGTTGGCAATATTGTCTCCACCACTCCAGTTCATCTGGTCACGGGTTCTTTCCACAGACCCCCATTTGTGCTCGTTTTCACCAGTGATCTGGTTCCACATAGAGATGAAATCGTCCCGTACCCGGCCGTTTGTAGTGATATTCCCCAAAAACTTATTGGCTCCTTTGGCAAGCTGGGCTTCTGAGATACCCGTAAAAAGGAACACAAACGTGAAAACAAAGCAGGCGATCGGAACCGCTAACGCTTTGACTGGCATAGAATTGGATCTTCCCACTGCCAGTGTGGGTTTAATGAATTTTTGTTTAACTCGATTTGGTTTCATTCCGCCCCCCTTTTTTACCTTTCGATCGGAACGATGGTGTTGAACAAAAAGTTGATTAATTCTAATATAAGGAGAGTAATCACCGGAATCCTGTTAATTTTGCCGGTCTTGTGCATTTTCTGTTGAACTTTAGTTCAACATTTTTTCTGAGGCGGCATAAGTGCCGCCTCTAGCGAAAAAAAGCCCGGTGAACCGGGCTTAGGAAACAAAACCGGCTTGCGATACCGGTTCTGATCAGGCTCAATAGACCTGGAAGAGTTTCTTCGAAATCGTCTGATTTCTGGACTTGATCTGTATGGTGTAAACACCCTTTTGTGTTATTGCAGGTATGTTGTTAATAACCAGGTTTTCAGAAACTGCCTTCATCTCCGTTATCCGTTTTCCTGACAACGAATATATTGCAATTCTGCGTGAGGGATCTTTTGCCCCGAATGACAATTTCAGGATACCATTTTGGCTGTTTATGGAAAAACCGGCAGGTAGTTTTTTCTGCACACTTTCAGGCGTATTCACCGCGTCTTTTCTCAATAACCGCACATAGAAGACTCCTCCTACCATACCGGTAGATGCCTGGAATTTGACAGTGATCTCATCTTTACCGGATACCATGCTGTTGGGAATGGGATACTCCTGATTGATGAACTGATCTTTGTTCCATTTACCGACAATGTTTTCGGTGACAAGCTTCTCTCCATCGATAAGGATATCAAATGTGCGGGTACATCCCTCATTCCCCCAGTACCTTACCATAAGAGAGAGATCAGTTTCTCTGTTTGTAAGCAGGTTGTAACTGAAAAATCCGCCGCTTCCACCGCTGCAGCTCCCGGCATCACGGTAAAATTCACCATTGTGGCTGCCGGTCTGGGAGTTTTGAGACTGCAACTTGTGATCTACTTCAGGCTGCTGCTCACCGGGAGCGACTTTATCAATTGTTCGCCTATCAAGTATGAGTAACTCTTCTTCGTCTTCAACACTGCCTCCCTCCGTTAACCAGTAAATCATATAGCGGTAATCGTGAATGCGGAAAAACGGCTCAAGAACAAGCTGAGAGCCGGTCCAGTTCCCGATCAGTCCCGGTGCGGTGAAAGTCATCTGTGTCCCGTTGCCGCGAACAAGTTTGGATGGAATTGATGTCCGGCTGCCGAGAAGTTTAGGTGCTGAGTTCAGAGAGTAAAGAGCTCCGCTGGCAATGTGTCCCCATCTGCCGGCATCTGCTATAAGACCGTTGAGGTCCCGGTTTTCGGTTTTTGCTCCCAGAAGAATCGGACCGTGCATCAAAGCTACATAAGAGGGAACATTGGGCATCTCCTCAATCCTGGTGTGCATTGGTAAAATCACAGTCACGACCTCACCATTATTCCAGGTTCTGTCGATTTCATAATAGGATGAAGGCTGTGAAGTTGAAGGGAGTGTGTCTGCTCCTATGATAATTTTCAGGGAACCGGCAGGAACCCAGAAGGGATGACGGATAAGCAGCTTGAACCTGGATGAAGAAGCAGTGCTTATGGTCAATTGGGTTTGTTCCTCATCGGGGAAGCGGGTCTCCTGTCTGATCTTTACCCCTTTATCTCTCCAGTTAAGCTCGGATGCGACAAACAGATTAACAAAAAGAGAGTCGCTCTTGCGGGAATAGATAAGCTGGCTGTACTTGCCGTGATTTTCCATTCCTGTACCCACACAGCACCACATCGCTACATCTGGAGCAGAATAGACTCTGTAATGACGCGGACGGGCTGGAGTAAAATAAACGTATCCTCCATGGGTGGGGTGCTGAGATGAGAGAATATGGTTGAACATCGTGCGTTCATAGAAATCGACGTATCTCGCATCATTTGTCATGCGAAAGAGCCCTTCCGAGAGCTTGAGCATGTTATGTGAATTACAGGTTTCCGGCCCCTCCCGTTCCGTTGTGTAATCGATACAGTCTGCCGCTGAGGGAAAGTGCTCTCTTCTGCTGTTGCCGCCGAAGGCAAGGCTTCTTTTTCCTGTCACTGTTTCCCAGAAAAACCTTGCAGCTTTGAAATATGTGTTATCATTATCCATTTCAGCTATGCGCTGAAATCCTACAGCCTTTGGCACCTGGGTATTTGCATGCAGATTGTCAAGGTTGTCGGTTCCAGATGACATAGGGGTGAGAATTGTCCTGTGAGAGAGCTTTTTTGCCATGGTGAGATATTTGTTATCCTTAGTCATCTGGTATGCATCGGCGTAGACCTCATTGATACCACCGTGTTCATTCCCGAGCATCCCCTGAATCTGGTTATCGGATAATCTGGAGAGGATATTTATACCCCAGTCGCACAGCTTTAAAAACATCTGTCTGGCGGTTTCGCTGCCGCCATAAAGCCAGGCATCCCTGAGCCCTGCATATGTTTTATGGATGTTATACCAGGGTACCCAGTAATCCCAGACCTTCCCGGTATTACCGTTTTTAATCTCCCGCCACAGTGGTTTTCCATTGGGAATTCCGCTGACATATCCCACAAAATCGGCATCTTTTCCATTAGCATCCTGGCACTTCTTAAGTTCTTCGATCATATAATCCATACGCTCTTTACATTGTGCATTACCTGTCGCAGCATAATGTATCGCAAGAGCGGAGAGATAATGTCCCCCGACATGCCCGTCCAGACCGGCCCAGTTGGAATAGTTTGACACTCCTTTGGTCGAAAGACCGGCATCAGCACGATAACAGTAAAGCAGACGGTCGACATTGTATTTCATTAAATGGCTTATGTTGAGATCCATGGAGTGTTTAAACGGGCCATCCAGAAGCGTGACATCACCGAGCGGAAACTCATTGGTATAAAGTTTGTCCTGTGCAGACGCGTTGATTGTCAAGAGCATCACAGCAGTCAGGTAAAGAAAAAGTCTGTTCATAATGCCTGTCCTCCTTTTTTTTTGACGATGTGCTTTCAGGCTGATTTATTTCCCTGTAACAGTTTCTGCATTCTTCTTTTCTGTATCGGAATCTGCATCGGTATCGAATTCAAGGATCGGTTGTAAATATGTGAGTACAAAATATCGATTCCGATACCGATGCCGATTCCGACCCCGAAAACAAAAGGTGCCGGCCTGGTGTGAGACAGATATCTACTTTCTGAACTCCACCAGTGCATCATCCGCCTTCTGATTCATATAGCACAGTTTTACCCAGTCCTCACTACGGGCAATACTTGACACGCGGACTTCATCGATCAATCCGTTAAAAAACGACCATCCCTGATAATACGGGATTTCCACAGATCTACCATGGCTGCCGATGGTGAAATTGTCAGATGTATTTCTTTCATACTCACCTGGCATCAATGCGGCTTTGTCTTTCACCAGTTCCCCGTTTATGTATAGACGTTGATTTGTGCCATTCCGCACGCCTGTCAAGTACACCCATTCTTTTGCTCCGGGTGCTGGCGGAACGGAATCCTCGGAATATTCCCAGCCCGACTGATTCTGGAACTCTACAAATTCCCAGGTTGCCCGGTTATTTCTGAGACATTTGAATTGCAGGTAATACTGTTCATGGCCTTTACCCGCGACAGCGTGGAAAATCGAATCGATAGTATCAGCCTTTACCCAGCAGGATATCGAGTAGAATCCATCCTCAGAAAAATTCAGGCGGCTGTCTGCTGTATTGGGCATTGTGATACAGGAAGATGCTCCGTTAAACGCCCTCGCCCCGCCTATCGCTCCGTCGACTGCTGATTCTTCTGATGTGCCCACAGGTATTCCGTGGTAGTGGTTCGGTGTCGCATCGGGAGCCGGATCGGTTCCTTTACCTGAGAGATGCCATACACCCTGAAAAGCATCTGCCGTATCAAACACAGCGCAACCGTCGGATTCACTTTCCGCATCCGGATTTCCCCAGTACATGATGATAAACTGTGAATCGTCATTTCCATATACTGTGTCAATCTTTACCCAGATATCCGCTCTCCGGCTTTTTGTATCCCACTTTTCAATTTCGTAAGGAATCGCCTTGCCATTTTCTTTTGCGAACCTCAGATCACCGCCGTCAGGTCTGGACTGGCTGAAATTGAAATTATCCTCACGCAAGCGGATAAGTACCGGGAAATCAGTGACATCGCCGTCTACACCGGCACCCGATGCGGTTGTGTTCAGGTAGATTCGTGCAGAGTAATTGAAGCTGGCAAGATGGTAAAAGTCAATTGTACCGGTTACCGTCGTTTTACCGGACTTTACGGTAACGCTGTCGATATCGACAGAGGAGGAGGTGTCCGCGGATGACAGCGCGCGTAAAGTGTAAGTCCCATGCGGGAGATCATCGATAACAAATTCTCCTGTTGCTGTATCACATGTCACAGTCCGTTCCAGACCGTAGATCTGGATAAACACGTTTCTGTCAGATGAAGTGAGAGATCCCTTTATGGTTCCTGAAGGACGAAGAGTGTCTGACGGAAGATAAACTGTTGAGTCCTGATCATTGATTGTGCAGGAAAGAAGAACTGCGTTACGTGAACCATCATTGACCTCGATGGAGTAGGTCCCGGGCTCCAGTGAATCGATAGAAAGGATTCCCAGCGAATCAGTAATGGTGTCAGCACGTGTGATTGTTGATTTTCTGAGCGCAGAACCTGAGAGAGAGGGCGTGTAATTGCAGGGACGCAGATAAACTGCGGCCTCAGAGGCATAACTGCCGTCACTGTTGTAGAGTGTGCATACAATACGCCCGTTTCCGGCATGCGATCCGGTCCCTGCGATATTATCTGAGGCACACTGCAGAAAAAGAAGCGCTGCAGAAATACAGCAGAGATTTGCCAGAAAGGATACTCCCGAT
>Ga0116189_1001628_pt1 | contig 17283 bp, 12 predicted proteins | sample AD_JPNTR3_MetaG_FD_89895 | JGI IMG/M metagenome (GOLD analysis project Ga0116189, IMG submission 89895) | Active sludge microbial communities of municipal wastewater-treating anaerobic digesters from Japan - AD_JPNTR3_MetaG | ecosystem: Engineered > Bioreactor > Anaerobic > Digestate | place... | reverse complement strand
GGTTACGGAAGAGAAATAAAACAGCGAGGCCGATCCCGGATAGGATCGGCCTCGCTGTCAGATCAAATCATGCGGGTGAGATTACCAGCGGGTCTCACGGGATTCGCGACGCTCGCCACCACGCTCGCCGCCACGACCGCCGCCACCGCGACCGCCACGGAAGCCACCGCCACCGCCGCCACCGAAACCGCCACCGCCGCGGCGTTCTTCGCGCGGCTTCGGCTGCGACTCATTCACGCGCAACGGGCGACCGTCCAACTCCTGACCGTTCAGGGCGTCGATCGCCGCCTGGGCTTGGGCGCGGTCAGGCATCTCGACGAAGCCGAAACCCTTGGAGCGGCCCGTCATGCGGTCGGAAACGACGCGCGCGGAAGCAACCTCGCCGTATGCGGCAAACGCGTTCCGCAGGGACTCATCATTCGTCGAATAGGCAAGATTGCCAACATAGATGTCCATGTCTCTGTCCTTCTCTCTCTACTTCACTCATGCCATGTTTGTTCATTGTCCGGCAGAACCGATTCCCATGGCCAAAACCGATCCCGTAGGCAACCTGCCTATCCTGCGCGGTTCACAGATGTAAACCTACGACAGTCCCAAATGTGGTTTCCGTTGGAATGCTGGAAGAGTCAGAAGGACGCGAGAACGCTGAACCGCACGAGAGAGGCTGGCGTCATGACGAACCCAGGCTTTCTAGCCTCCACACTTCAAAAAGTCACCTGCCGCCCTGTTTCAGGCGTTTCCTCCATCACGACGAACTGAGCCCCGGAACCCTGCGCTCCGGGATAATGAAAAAATCAGCCGTTCTGCAATCAACACCGCTAGTATTGTCTTTTTTGTGACGCGATGTCAATACTCCGAAAAAATTATTTTTGTCCCCTTACCACGTACGTTCATGAAAACATGAGAAGAGAGAGTCACCGTGAACGTGAATCGCTAAGCCGAGCTAAAAAAACGGAAGCGGTTGTCAATGCGTGGCGAGTGTGGGATACTGAGCAGAAATTCTTTAAAAAAGAAAGGGGTGCTCAATGACGATGACACGGCGTTTGGTGGCAGGTTTCATGATGGCGGGGTTGATCGTGGCGCGTACCGTGTACGGCGCGGAAACGCCGCTGCCGGACGAGGCCGGTAAAAAGGCCCCACTGGGATGCGAGCCGTTCCCTAGCCGGTTGCATCAGTTTGTGTGGCGCAACTGGACCGTGGTGCCGCAGACGAAGCTGGCCGAGGTCGTGGGCACGACGCCTGAAAATGTGGCGCAGGTTGCGACCTCGATGGGGCTGCCGCCGCAGGACGCGATCTTGCCGGCGTGGCAGGACAAGGGCTACATCACCGTGGTGCGGCGTAACTGGCATCTGCTGCCCTATGACCAGCTTCTGACGCTTACCGGTTTCACGCGCGCGCAGTTGCGCTATGCGCTGATGGAGGATGACTTCCTCTTCATCAAACTGGGTAGCGTCAAACCCGCCTGTCCGCCGCTGCGCTACACGCCGCCTTCCGAGGCTGAGCGCGCGGCTGCCGAACAACTTGCCGCCTGGCTGCGCGAGGAGGGCGTTGCGGATAGTCTGCGCCAGCCTGAAGAGCCGCGCTTCGCCTTTATTGATCGCCTCTCGAGACCTGATCCGGCCATCGTGGTCGCGCCGTCATCGGACAGCTCGCCTTTCGGTCTGCGTTTTATTTTCTCGTATTTTGCCGAGTATGGCGACCCGCTTTTCGATACCGAAGTTGCCTCCTATCCTGAGGGACTTTTGCAGCGTCTGGCGGCGGCTGGCGTGAATGGCGTATGGGTCCATACCGTGCTGCGCACGCTGGCGAAAGATCCCGCCTTCCCGGAGTTCGGCGAGGGGTGTGAGCGGCGGATTGCGGGATTGCGTAAGCTGGTGGCGCGCGCCGAAAAGTACGGCTTGAAGATCTATCTCTACATGAACGAACCGCGTACGATGCACCACTCATTTTTTGAGGCGCGACCGGAACGCGCCGCCATGCGCGGGGTCGCCGCCGCCGGTGACACCGCGCGGCTTTGCACGTCGCACCCGGAGGTGCGGCGCTGGATGTCCGATGCCGTAGCTTCCGTGTTTACCCAAGTGCCGGGGCTGGGCGGCGTCTTTACCATTACCGCTTCGGAAAACCCTACCAGTTGCGCTTCACATCGGCAGCAGGCGCAGTGCGAGCGTTGTAAAGAGCGGTCGTATGCCGAGATCATTGCCGAGGTGAACGCGACGATCGCGCAGGGTGTGGCACGCGGCAACCCTGATGCCAAGGTTCTGGTGTGGGATTGGAGCTGGGATGACACGCAAGTCGGCGAGATCATCGCGCGCCTACCCAAGAACTGCTGGTTGCAGTCGGTCAGCGAATGGTCGCTGCCGATTACCCGGGGCGGCGTCGCATCCACGGTCGGCGAATACTCCATCTCCTCCGTTGGGCCGGGGCCGCGTGCCAAGAAGCATTGGTCGCTGGCGCGCGCGGCGGGACTGAAAACATCGGCGAAGGTGCAGGTCGGCGCGACGTGGGAGTTCTGTTCTATCCCGTATCTGCCGACGCTCGACTTGGTGGCCGAACACGCATGCAATCTGGCCTCGGCTGGCGTGGACGGCGTGATGCTGAGTTGGAGCTTGGGGTGTTACCCTTCGCCCAATCTGGAGGTCTTTCAGGCTTTCACCAAGGAAACGGATGCGATCGGTCCGGTGTTGGACCGTGTGGCTGTCCGACGGTACGGCGCTGATGCCGCGCCGCTCGTGCGGCAGGCCTGGACCGCATTTTCGCAGGGCTTCCGCGAGTACCCTTATCACATCGGCACGGTCTACAACGGCCCGCAGCACATGGGGCCAGCCAACCCGCTCTATCTCAAGCCCACCGGTTATCGGGCCACCATGGTCGGCATTCCGTATGATGATCTCACGCGGTGGCGGTCGGTGTATCCGGCTGAGGTCTGGATCGCGCAGATGGATAAGGTGCGTGCCGGTTTCGCGCACGGATGCGGGTTGTGGGGCAGTCTGTTGCCGCAGGTACAGGAGGCCGCGCGCGCCGAAGCCGGACGTGAGTTAGGACTCTTCCGCGCTGCGGAATTGCACTTCGCCGCTTGCGTCAACCAAGCGCGCTTTGTCGCTGCGCGCGACCGCTTGCAGGCCGCCACGACCGATCCCGAACGCGCCATCTGCCGAGGCGAAATGCGGGCTGCCGCGCGTGCTGAGTTGGCGGTCGCCAAGCAGCTCCTGCCGTTTGTCAAGGCCGACTCGCGGATCGGGTACGAGTCTTCAAACCACTACTTCTACATTCCGCAAGACCTGCTGGAAAAGGTACTTTGCTGCCGACAGGTGCTGACGGAGGTGCAGCCTTAACTTCCTTGAGACTGCACCATAGGGTTAGGGGTTAAAATTTAGGATTTAGGAGTTGTGGTACGAATGAACTGTTGCGTGCAATCGCGCACGTTCTGTCTTGTCGTGGAGCAATATTGATGCGATAATAGCGAAAATGAAGGTGCTCTTCCTGTTTATCGATGGCGTCGGCCTACGCAGGCCCGCGACCGACAATCCGGTGCATGCGGGGATCTGTCCGGCCCTCTGCCAACTCATTGAACAGCACTCGGTCACGATTGACGCTTGTCTCGGTATCGATGGATTGCCTCAGAGTGCCACGGGGCAGGCTACGATGTTCACGGGGGTCAACGCTTCGCAGGTCATGGGGCGCCACTGTGAGGGTTTTCCGGGGCCCACCCTGCGGAAACTGATCGAAGAGGGCAATCTCTTTATGGAACTGACACAGAAGGGGTTGCGCTGCCGGTTTGCTGACGCATATCTGATCGATAGCGTTGATGACTTAAGGGCCCGCCGTTTCAAATCCGTCACTACGGTGATGGCGCTGACGCAGCCAGAAACGATCTCGGTTCAAGATGATCTGCTGGCCAATCGTGCGGTTTCGCACGATATCACGTGCCTCAGTTTTCGGGAAAAGGGATATGCTGTCCCGTCGGTGACGCCCCAGCAGGCTGCCGAGCATCTGATTCAGGTGGCGCTGGCGCACGACTTTACGCTTTTTGAGTTCTTTCTGACCGATCTGGCCGGACACTCCCGAAATTACGACCTCGCCTGCGAGACCCTCAAGACGCTTGATCTGTTTCTGGATACGGTGGTCAAACTGAGCAAGACAACCGGCCTGCTTTTGATTCTGACCAGCGATCACGGCAATATCGAGGAGATGGGGAGCCGTGGCCATACGCGTAACCCGGTGCCGCTCGCGGCGGTAGGTCCGGGCGCGGATGGACTCAAGGCTAACGCCAGCAGCCTCATGGATATCACGCCGCGCATTACGCGACTGATGGTGCCGGGCTATACACCGCCCTCGCGCACCGTGCAGACGGTGCCGTGGGCGTGAGAGCGAGAGGCGTTGCGGTCGTCGTTAGGCCGTCTGCTGGCGCGTGGTTTGAGTCAGCGCCACCCAGAGGATGTAGAGCAGCGCCGCGAACGGCACGATGAAGCCGACGATCTGGTTTTTGTTCGCGAGATCCACGACCCATCCCATGATTGGGGGCAGGATGGCACCACCCGCGATCGCGGAAATCATCAGTCCGGAAATTTCGTTGGAGCGTTCGGGCAGGGCGTCAACCGTGATGGAGAAGATCAGCGGGAAGATGTTGGCGAAGCCCAGGGCCGTCACCACGATGCCGATGTATGTCAGGCTCTTGACGCCGCTGAAGACAGCCGCGATTCCGATGAGCGACAGCACGGCGGTCAACTTCAGGAAGAGCGCCGGTTGCAACACGCGCAGGATGGCTGCGCCCGCGAAGCGCCCCACCAGGATGGGCAGGAAGAACAGCGACCAACTCACCCAGAGACTGTTTTCAAGAACCAGGCCGAACCGCTCTTTCAACAACAGCGGCACGCCGGAGTTGAAGCACACCTCGGCTCCGACGTAAAAGAAGATGCCGAGCACCATCGTCAGCACAAAACGGTTTTTAGTGAAGAGTGTGAAGCAGGAGCGTAGCGTCGCCGGCTGACGCTGCTCGTCGCGCTCATCGGTCAACTGCAGGGGCAGGCAGGCGCACAGCGCGATGACCAGCGTCGCTGCGAAAATCGGGTATTGGATCGACCACGACAAGCCCAAGGGTTTCGCCACCAGCGGCAGCAGCAGGAAACCCATGGATGAGCCCACGGCTTTGACAGATTGTGCCAAGGACAGGTTACTCGAAAACTTGCCCGGAGGCGAGACGTCACGCATCACGGGGTTACCGCAGACTTGCAGAATTGTCGCGCCCGCGCACAATAGCAGGATGGAAGCCAGTATGACGTAAAATTTCGTCAGGTCGCCTGCGGCGATCTCCACCTGCCGACCGTACATGCCGGCTAAGATCGGCAACAGGGCGCCTGCTAGGGCGACCACCAGTCCGAGTATCAAAACGAACTTCTTTCCCTTGCGGTCCTGGACGATGCCCATCGGGACGGAGAGCAGACCGAACATCAGGAATCCGGTCAGGGGTACCAGTTGTGCCGTCAAATTGGAAACATTGAAGGTCTCTTTGACCAAGGTGACCAGAGGCCCCACAACATCCCCGAAGCCCATTGCCAGAAAAACCAAAAACACCGGCCATGCACGTTTCATTTGCTTCTCCCTGAGTTGCATTCAGCGGCCGCCTATCGGCTGCCTTACGCCCAACAGTATACAAAAAAACCTCCCGGCGTACACCAGGAGGTTTTTGGCCCGCACTTCGGCGGGGTCGTTTTAGGTGTCGAACCGCACGCCGGACTGCCGGAGCACGCGTTTTATTGCGTTGACCGGCTTCATGTCTTTGCCGGCTTTCTGTTCTGCCACAAGTAGCAGGTCACCGATCCGGCCGTTCATGATGCAAGGCGGACGGTTGCCGCCCGGCTCAGCAGCGGACCCCTTCTCCGCCTGAAACGCTTCCAGTTCATCCTCGAAGAGGAACGCGTGCGGGTCATGTTTCTGCTTGTCACTCCGACTCAGGCCGAGTTCCTGCAACCGCATTGCAAGGCACCGGGCAGAGACACCGTAGCGCTTCTTCATGCGCAACAGCAGGTCGAACGTCCAGTTCTCTGGTGCTATACCCGTCTGCAGAACCGTCCTGCGGAGCGAGGTGGCAGGCAGGAGGAAGTTCAACATAAAGCAGTATGCGAACTCCTTTTCGTTCAACGTGTCAGCCTCTACGCTTGCTTGCGCATTTTGTTTGCGCACGTACCAGAAGACTCGCCCGAGTTCAAGGGTTGCGCGAATCATCTGCACTTCGGGCTGTTTCTTGAGGTTGCTGTTAATGAAGACGAAGCCATTCTGGTTGAACGGGTCGTAGCCGCTGAATGTCGTGCATCCTTCAGGCATGTTCATGAAGACGACGCGCAGTCCGGCATTTTCGAACAATTCCAGATAATCGGTCAGCATGGCATTGCCGATGCCGAGCCCCTGCCGCACGTAGGCGGCAACCTGTTTGGCACCGTCGTCGTCGGCCGTGAAGGGGATGCTCAGCGAGAAGTCCAGACGGGGCGCCACACCTGCCAGCTTTTCGAGTTTGGGGAGCGCTTCCGCCACTGTCTGACAGATGATATGTGTCGCTTTCAGTGCCTCCGCATTTGGACACGACGCCACGTTTACAGGCGGCAGAACGACAGCGGCCTGTGCATCCGTTGGCGTTGCGCTGTCATCCCACACATCCTTCTCCTGGAACAGGTCATCGATCCGCACATTCAATCGTTTGGCCAGACGATAAAGCACGCGCCCTGACGGCAGATGCTTACCCTTTTCAATCCAGCCGAGCGGTCCCGCTCTGATACCAATGTCTGTTGCCAACTTGATTTGAGTGATACCCTGGAGCTCACGTAATTTGCGGATCCGCGAGCCCACCCTCACCGCAATTTCATGCTCAGCGTAAGTTTTTTGTTTGCCCATAGTTCATTCCTTGTGTTGAGGTCCATTCTTTTCAATAGGGAAAACACTCTTGCAAGATCCGCAAGGAGCGCTCAACGTCAATACAATTCCCAAATAAAAGATGAACCACCATTATGCCTTATTGTGTGCAGATAAACAAGCCGAAAAACAATTCATTCGTTAGGCAATATCTCGTTTTAGGGGGTATTCGAGGACCTTTAAAAGTGAAATGTCATACGTTTTCGTGTATGCGAAGGGAGAGGAATAGCGAATAACTAAACTCCACGCGTGGCATGGTCACGTCCCCGGCGGTATTCCGGAGCGTAGATCGCCGAATCGCGGACCACGCATCCGCCGCGTCCCACGACATCCTTCATGATTTGCGAACACATGGAGCAGGTGACGCAGCATTTGTCCGGGGTCATTTTCCCGTGCTCCAGAATGTCGCGCGGCGCATCGGGATATGCAAACGCGGAGCGTCCGAAGCCGACCAGATCGCACCAGCCTTCACGGATCATTCCGGCCGCGACCTGCGGTGCCAAATGCCGCAACCAAGAGAGAGCGGCGGTGATGACCGGTGCGCCGTGCGCTGCGTGGCGTACCGAGCGCACGGTCTCTTGAAAGCGCACGACTCCGCGCAGGGGATCTTCGGGCGGCGGCGGACATCCGACAAGCGCACGGTCATGCGGCCGGTTCAGGTGGGGCTGAAACCGGGGATATCCCATTGAAATGTTGTGGAGCGGCACGCCGCAGGCGGTGAGTTCGCTGATCAGCCGCAGAGGCTCCGCGAGGTCCGCTTGCCAGGGGCCTTCGTGTTCCGCGACTCCCCAGCCGTACGGATAGGCGGAGGGTTCGAGGACGGTCAGGCGTGAGGCTACCCATGTGTTGGGATTGAGCGTCTGGCGCATGGCCGCTATACACGCCTTCAGGAAGCGTGTGCGATTCTCATACGATCCGCCGAAGCGTCCCTCGCGCTGGCGCGCGCCGAGCAGTTCGGCCACGAGATAACCGTGTACGGCCTTCATGTCGACGCCGTCGAATCCGGCACGCTCGGCCAGTTGGGCGGTTGTTGTGAACGCATCAAGCAACCGGTCGAGCGCGTCATCGCTGATCGGTTCGCAGACCGGCATTTCAGGCATGGCTTGTTCGAGAAGCGGATTCCGTTGCGCCACGATCGGCGCGGGTTTCCCTTGCGGTCGGCTATAGCGGCCGCTGTGGGTCAACTGCAAGAGCAGCGTCACCTCGCCACAACCTGTTTCATGCGCCGCGCGGCGCGTCTCCTCAACCAGTCGTTGCCAGACAGCGAGATTGCGCTCAGTGAGCATGAGTTGGCGCGGTCCGGAGCGTCCCTCCGGCACGACCGAGACCGATTCAAACCAGATCAGCGCGCTACCGCCGGCCGCGTAACGGCGATAACGGCGGAAGGTCAGCTCTCCCGGTGTGCCGTCGTCATCACAAGCGTCCACACCCTCCATCGGTTGCACCACAAAACGGTTCGCCAGTTTGCGGCCCGCGACTTCCAGCGGTGTCCCCAATGGCGACAGGTCATCGCTCCAAGGCAACGCAGCGCCGATACGCGCCAGTTCCGCCTCCAGGTCTTCCCGCGTTTTCAAATCGAATCGTTTCATGTGTCTACCCTCGTTTCTTGTAGGGACTTGATTACGTAACTCATACCAATCGTTTTCTTGCTGGACGCACCTCGTATAAGGCGCTGTCTTCCTGAACCATGGCGAGTGTCTCCGTTGAAGCTTTTTCAAACCGTAATTCGGCCGTCGTGAAGAAATCTTCGGTTTCGGCTTTCAGGTATTGCGCCGCCATGCGACAGTACTCAGGATCGATTTCAACGCCGATGCTGTTTCTCTCGCTCCGCAAAGCAGCCACCATTGTTGTTCCTGAACCGCAGAAAGGATCAAGAACCGTGTCGCCAACAAACGAAAACATGCGCACGAGTCGTGTGGCCAACTCGAGCGGATAGGGCGCGGGGTGCTTCTTGGTTGAAGCGCCGCCTATATTCCATATCTGCTGGAACCAGCGGTCAAACGACTCCTTATCAATTCTGCTTGCATCACGTTGCTCTTTCGTGGGTTGCCGATAGCCCCCTGGTTTCCGCTGCATCAAAATGAACTCCATATCGTTCTTGATGATTGCGTTCGGCTCGTAAGGCTTGCCAAGGAATTTTGAGCCGTTTTCGACTTCATAGGAGGCGTTCGCGATCTTGTGCCAGATGATTGGGTTCAGATTGTCGAATCCGATCCGACGACAGATGACACAGATGTCAGCATGAAGAGGGAAAACGAGATGTCGACCGAATTTTTTCCGGGCGACACACACGTCGCCGACGACGCAGACCAGACGCCCGCCAGGAACTAGGATGCGGTAAACGTGCCGCCACACCTTTTCCAACTCGAACAGAAATGCCTCATAATCCGGAATGTGCCCCAGTTGGTCTGGGTTTTCGTTGTAGCGCTTCAGATTCCAGTATGGCGGCGAGGTCACTACCAGATGAACTGATGAATCGTCGAGGAATGCCAATTCTCTGGCATCTCCTTTAACAAGTCTGTGAACGGTTTTTTTCATGAGTTCAAGCAAAGGCCGTGACGTGCGCTGTAAGGGTTTTTGCAAAGCGCTCGACACTCAGATCTTCTGCGGGAATCGCGAAACGTCCGTGAATGCCGTCGTCTTTGGTGGAAGAGATGAACGCTGCTGCAGTGTAGTGTCGCTCCAGAACGAGCTTACGGCAGAAGATTTCGTAACGGCGCATGTATGATGCACCGACGAATTCAGGAAACACCGAGAAGTGCGGCTCCTTGACCTTGACGGGACGGTTGGATGAGGGGCTGTCCTCCAGCATGAAAAGTACCCCAGAAATGGCTGAGGACTGTCGAGATAGGCACGTTCTCGATAAGCAGTCCACAGATCGAGAGCGCTTCCCATGGCCTCTTCGGTTCGATTATTGAAATTATTGCCAAAAGATGGACCGACCTGCGACTTGGCTTCAATGGCTACTAGCAATGTCTTATCGCGAACGACGAGCAGATCCCATTCCTTTGTGGGACGGAAAAAACCCGGCAGTTCAACAGCCTTCTTTCTGAATATGAAACGCTCAGGAATTCCGGCTTGGACGATCAATTCTGCGAAGAGATCGATGAAGCCGTCCATTTGTGCGCCGCCGGTTACGGCGCTACGGGCGCCCTGGTCCGCCTTGCCCGCCTGACGTTGTCGGTCATGCTGGCCGATCCGCGTATTCCAGTAGTGTGCCACCGCCACACCTGTGCGTTCGATCAAGCTATTGAATATACTACCCGAGTTCACAGGCACAGTGTACCAAATTTTTTCCCTCCTTCAACTTCTCTGCGATATTCGGTTTTGGCAGGTTGCATGACATGGACAACTAACGGACAGGTGTTTTGAATATGCATCATGGCAAGGTGGCTCCGCGCACGCGCGGAGAGAAAGCGGTGCCGCGACCCGCGACAGCGCGGTTCTTGTCACCGCACCAAATTTTCCGCCGCGCCACGCGCGGCATGACAATCATGACAAAGGGACCATGACAAAGAGACAGGTATTTAGACAATTAATGTTTACGCGGCTTTTCGCAAGTTCTGCCCGTTCGACTGCTCCTTTTAGGTTAAGTAGGGCGGGACGTCTCGGACCGCCCCACACACGCCTTGCGCACGGTTCGCTTTCGGCGGTTCGAGACGTCCCGCCGTACTTTGCGCTACACCAACCAGTCATCCGTCTCGCGGAGCACCGGGAGGGACGAGCGTCTGCTCGTCCGGGCGGCGTTCCACGCCGCCACACGGGCAGGATGCCCGTGCCACACAGCTCGGCACCAGTCTTGTGCAACAAAGGGACAGGTATTTAGATTACCCCTAACCGATTACCTATTGTGTTGACTGACAAATAACGCAACTGATATTTTCAACGCATGAAAAACAAAGGGATGGATAACAAGACAAGTTGCTCCGTGCTTGGAAGGCGCGGGTTCCTCAAATCGGCGCTCTCTTGCGGTGCGCTCGCCGCTGTTTCGCGTCTGCCTGCGTTGGCGGACGATCCGGCCATATTTCCGGATCGCGGGCGATTCGAGCGCCTCAGTATCGCCAAGGTGCATGTGGACGCTGGCGCGCGGTCGCCGTTTTCGGTGCTGCACATCTCTGACACCCATTTTACGGACGCTTATCCCCATGAGGACAAGTGGAAGCAGCAGCTCAAGAAGGCACGCACCCAGACTTTCGGCGGACGTCAGGAAGAGGCGTTCAGCGATTCGATCGCATGGGCAAAGGCCAACTGCGACTACCTGCTCCACACAGGGGATCTCATCGACTGGCTTTCGCAAAAGAATCTCGATCTGGTGAAGCAGTACTTTGGTGAAAACATGTTCGGTGCCGTTGGCAATCATGAGTATTCGCCCTATATGTGGCTTGACCGTGAGGCGAACGCCAACACCTCCCGCACGGATATCCGCGCCGAGCTTAAGAAATACTTCCCGTTCGACATCCCGTTTGCTTCGCAGGAGATCAACGGTGTCAACTTCGTGTCGATCGATGACTCGGACGCACGCGTGACACCGGAGCAGGTGGAGCGGTTCAAGAAGGAGGTCGACAAGGGGCTCCCGATCGTCATCATCAAGCATATACCCTTCTATACCGACTACATCTGGCGTCAGAACGCCAAGTTCTGGAAGTACGGATCGAAGTTCCGTTCTGCGGCTGCGCCCGATTTCACCGGTGACGCGCTGACGCAGCGGAATGATCCGACCACGCGCGATTTCATTGCGTATCTCAAAACGGTTCCGCAGCTCAAGGCGATTCTCGCGGGGCATCTGCATATCACGGTGCAGGATCGTTTCTCGCCCACGGCCATGGAATACGTGGTCGGCGGCAACTTCCTCTTTCACGGCCAAGAGGTCACGTTCTCGTAAGGAGAGTCATGGACATACCTGTTACCACTGCCATTCGTGCGTTGCGCGCGGGGAATGCAGCATTCACGCCTTGCGTGTACGACTACGTGGAGCACGGCGGTACCGACCGTGCCGCTCATGAACTCGGGATCGGAGAACACGAGACGGTCAAGACCATCGTGATGGAAACGGATGCAAAAAAACCGTTCATTGTGCTGATGCACGGTGATCGGGAAATCTCGACGAAGCAGATGGCGCGCCTGCTGGGCGTGAAATCGGTTGCGCCCTGTTCGCCTGAAAGTGCCACGCGGCACACGGGGTATCTGGTAGGGGGGATCAGTCCTTTCGGCACACGGAAGCAGTTGCCAGTCTACGCCGAGGAGTCGCTTTTCGACCTGCCGCATCTCTACATCAACGGCGGCCGGCGCGGCCTGCTTGTGCAAATCGCGCCGGACGTGTTGGACCAGTTGCTCCACCCGCAACGGGTTCAGGTGGCGATCTGATGTGGGCGGTTACCGCAGGATGAATATCATGCCGTCGTTATAGACGAGATCGAGCGACTTGCCGTCCGCGGACCACTCCGCGCGCCACTTGCTGCCCTGCGGACGCGTGTAGGAGGGCGGATTCACCAGCACACCGGTCGCCGCCACGCGGATGAGGGGACGCGTCCGTTCGGTCCGTGTCGAGCCGAGTTCGTCCACATCCGTCACCACGAGCCTCGTGTTGGGCGCGAACCGCAGCGTGGCGCCGTCCTCCACGGTGAGCGGCACGCCCGCATCAACGTCCACCTTCCGCACCGTCCAGGTGGTGTTCGTCACCTGCACCTCGCCGTTCCGGATCGTCGGCAGCCCCGTCAGCGACGGGAACGTGACCGGCGTGTAGGGCAGGACATCGTTCGCGTCGAATACCGTGCCGGGCGCGAACTTCACCGCGCCTTCAAACGTGGGGCGGCACAGCGCGGGATCGAGCAGCGAGCGGTCGAGCTCGGGGCGCAGGAACGAACCGTCGCCCGGATCCTGCAGCTTCACGTAGAAGGAGTGGTTCGTCACGGACCGCGCCAGCCAGTCGATGCCGATGCCGAAGTTCGCCGTCCAGCCAAGGTCCGTGTTGGCTGCCGGTCCCTTGTCGTTGTTGTAGGCATTGTACATCGACACGAAAATCGGCTGCCAGCCCGCCGTGAGCGTGACGGCCGGCCCCACGTACATGCGACTCCAGCCCACGGTTCGTCCGGTCAAGTCGTCCGTGTTGTCCTTCATCTTCACGACCGTCTCTCCGCCGATGTCCACGCGCACAAACCGGGTGATGGACGAGGCGAAGTTGCAGACCACGGGCGTCCCCGCCTCGCCCGGAATGTTGATGTAGCCCTTATAGGCGAAGTAGTTCTTGTATTTGCTGTTGTTTTGTCCCGGATTCTCCCCCTCGTGGTAGTACGGCCAGGCCTTGTAGGCATATCCCACGCCGGTCGGGTCGATGCCCCAGTAGGTGCCCGAGGGATTCGCCGCTCCCAGATCATAGCCGCCGTTGTGATGGTACCAGTGGAGTCCGGAAGGGGTGGACGGCATCTGCGTGGCGAACCGGACGATGCCACCCTGAACGTCGGCATCGCCGAGGATCCGGGCTGGGCCGAAGAACGACAGCGTCCCCGCCCCCGTCTTGACGAGGGACTTGAAGGAACTGCTCTTGACGGCGGGGAGGTTCGACACCACCACACGACCATGTGCGACCAGGTCAGGGTAGGTCAGCACCGCGGGGGTGTGCGGCGTATACATTGGGAAGTTGCCCTCCGTCAACGTCAGCAAAACGGCATTCGTCAAGGCGAGCGGCCCGCCCTCCACGGGGATCGCACCGTTGGCCAGAACGGAGAAGCCGCCCTTGACGTCCGCATCGCCGACGCCCGTGGTGACGCCCGAGGCCGAGGCGCCGCCGGCAAAATCGTTCTGGCCATTCGCCAACTGGAGCCAACCGCCCTGCCCGCCATAGAAGCCACCCGGCCCCGAAATCTTGCCCGCGAGCGTAATGCCGCGAAGGCTGGTTGGTGAATCCAGAATGTCGTTCTTGATCATCCCGCCGAGCGTGATCGGCCCCGCCCAGATATTCCGCCCGGAGGTTGAACCCAAAGTGAATTGCTCGCTGTTGGACGAATAGAAGGCCCCGTTTCCGAGAAACTCGAGCGTGCAATTCATGGCGGGGGTTGATTTCCACAGGCTCACCGTTCCTCCGGAACAAATCGTAACCCTGTTTGTCGCATCGCCGCCGATGCCCGATCCATCCTGATAGGAGATCGCGCCCTTGAGCAGATCAATGTCGCCCATCTTCTGCATCGTCGTCGCCACGATGTAGAACCAGCCTTGGTTGCACTGGACGGAGAGCTTGTGGTGGTTCATGTCGAACGGGTAGGCGAATCGGATGTGCATGTTCTTCTCCAGCACGAACAGCGCATCGCCCGTCAGCGTCAGATACTTGGCGATGTTGGGGCAATCGGTCATGTTGTGGATGGCGCCGAGCCCACCGTAGCCATTCCCCTCCACGTAGAAGTGTTCCGTCAATCCAAACGCGGGCGGAAGATTTCCGCTATTGTCGGACGTTCGATAGTTCTCCAGCGTGCCCGCGTCCGACACGTAGGTGGCGCCGTCCGCCGTGCCGAACGCCCCAAGCTCCCGCACGCGGAAGATGCCGTTCGTGACGTAGATGGTCCCCGTATAGTTCGTCAGCATGCCGCCCGGTTCGAGGATGCCGCCGCCCGAGAGCACGAAGTCGTTCGCGCCGATAGCCGTCACGTCATTCTCCGTGAGGGCGTAGGTCTCGCCTGCCGGCACGGTCAGCACGTACCGTCCATCCACAATCTCGCTCGTCGGCGCGGCCCAAAGGGCCATGCCTGCAAGCGCGAACACCACCACCGCGACACTCTGTTTCATGTTTCCACTCCTTATCCCAGTCAAGCCGATTCAACGTCTTCCTGCAACGCCCGCCAACTATTAACCCGTGCAACACCCGCTGCGCAACCTAGTCTGGCAAGTACTCTCTTGTGATCGATTAGTGTTACAGCATTTTCAGTTCGGCTTGTGAAGCGGGATGTGAAAAGTTCAAGTTTCGTTGAAGTGGCCCTTCAGGCCACGGAATGTTGGCATCATGACCCAGGGCTGCGCTTCGCTTGCCCTGGGCTAGGGTGAAGCCGCCCCTTCGGGGCTTTGGCACCGCATGCCCGGCGTCGCGCCCGCGAAACAGGGGCAGTGTACGCGATTACAGCCCAGCCAATTCGTTCATGATTTCGATATACTTCGTATAACAGAACAGGCGGTTGCGTTTCTGGCCGGTCAGTTCCTCAACGATCCCCAACTGTCCCAGACGGTCGAGCGCGTTGTTGACCGTGGCCGGGGTGATGCCGGTCTTCTCGACCAGCGAGCCCGATGTGGCGATGGGATGCTCCATCAGCGCCCGGTGGATTCGCAGGGCCGAGGCCGCTGCTCGCCCCAAGCGATTGATCTTGTCACGATCTTGATTCGACTGGTCAAGAAGCTTCTGGGCCGTTTCCACAGCTTGGGTGGCGGTGACGATAACCGCCTCGGCAAAGAAGTCGAGCCAGGCCTCCCAGTCGCCGGTCGTGCGGACATGGCTAAGGAGTTCATAGTAGCGCTGACGATGCGTCTTGAAATAGAGGCTCAGATAAAGTATCGGTGTCTGCAACACCCCCTGATCGCATAGCAACAGCACAATCAGTAGACGTCCCAAACGACCATTGCCATCCAAAAAGGGATGGATCGTCTCGAACTGCACATGCGCCAGCGCCGCCTTAAGCAACACCGGGGTCGGACCGGGCTGGTCGTGCAGAAAGAGTTCCAACCTACTCATGCACGCTGGCACCTCTTCGGGCGGAGGCGGAACGAAGACCGCGTTGCCCGGACGCGTGCCGCCGATCCAATTCTGGCTGCGACGGAACTCGCCCGGGGTCTGGTCGCTGCCCCGGCCCCCGGCCAACAGAACACCGTGGACCTCGCGGAACAAGCGCAGAGACAGCGGCAACCCCTCCTCCAGCAGACGCAAACCATGATTTAGGGCGGCGACATAATGACTGACCTCCCTCACGTCATCCAGCGGCACGCCCGGCTTTTGATCCAGTTCGAACAACAACAGATCTGCCAGCGACGACTGCGTCCCTTCGATCATGGACGAAAGCACCGCTTCCTGACGGACGTACATGTGGAGGAAGAGCGAGGTGTCCGGCAACAGGGTCGAAACACTGTCCAACCGCCCGAGCGCCAGCAACGCCTGATCGAATTTGCCGCGCAGTTCCGGTGTCCACTCGATAGGTGGACGCGGCGGCAACGGCGCTGGCACGAAGGCCTGAATCTTCTCGCCCGCCGTCGATATTGTCACGTATCTGCCTTGGAGTCCTCGTCTCATTCCGTCTGCTTCGAACCTAAAATAAGATTTTTCTTATTTTACTTTAAACACGCATCCTAAAATAACGAGACGGAAAGGGAAAAGCAAGCGGGATTTCAAAAGGGCGCCAAAGGCGCGACAGGTAAATTGAAGTATTTTGAGATTTGGGATTTGCGCTGCCTCTCACAGAGGGCACAGAGTTTTTTTGGGGGGAAAAGCACAGTTGTTTCACGCGAAGGTGCGAAGACGCGAAGGTTGGAGGGCGAGTGTCCCCACGAGCCGCCTTCTGCTGTGCGGAAGGATGGTTTCAGGATCCATTGCTGAGCGCTGGGAGTCCCGGCGGCGTTTCACGCCGCCACACGGGCAAGATGCCCGTGCCACACAGTCCGGCGGCGCATGCACCGCCCACTTGAGCGTTGACAGTCCGGCGGCTCGTGGGGACACCCGCCCTCCAGTGCTGCGGTCGGGGCTCCCGGCGGCGGTCACGCCGCATCCATCAAAACCTCTGCGCCTCCGCGTCTCTGCGTTAAACAAACCCGAGCAATGCCCCCCAAAAAAACGCTGTGCCCTCTGCGTTACCGTTCGCGCAGGCGGAACACGAGAGTCAGGCGCGCGGTTGACTCCACAGGACGGCCGCCGCGCATGGCCGGAGTGAAACGCGCCTGGGCGGCGGCGCGCTCGGCGGCGCGGTCCAGCGCGGGGAAGCCGCTGGAAGTGACCAGCGTGACATCACTCGCGCGGCCGCTGGCGGCGACATTCACGTCCAGCACCACGGTGCCTTCCTCGCCGCGCTGCCGCGCGCCGAGCGGATAGACCGGACGGATCGCATGATCCAGCGAGGGTTGCGCATCGACACGTCCGGCGGCGCCGCCATCGCCGATCGCGCCGTCGCTAGCCACAGAAGGCGGAGGTGGCGGCGTGGGTTCGGGTTCCGCTGCGGGCGGCTGCGGGGCGGGCGGCTGCGGGGCGGGTTGCGGCTTGGGCGGCGCAGGTGGTGGCTCGGGCGGAGGTGGCGGCGGTTCCGGCGGTGGCTCCGGTTGCGGCTCGGGCGGCGGCGGTTCGGGTTCGGGTAGGGGTGTTGGCTCGACTTTCGGCTCGACTATCGGTTCAGGCTCCGGCTCGGGCTCGGGTTCGGGCTC
>Ga0116189_1001627_pt1 | contig 17285 bp, 6 predicted proteins | sample AD_JPNTR3_MetaG_FD_89895 | JGI IMG/M metagenome (GOLD analysis project Ga0116189, IMG submission 89895) | Active sludge microbial communities of municipal wastewater-treating anaerobic digesters from Japan - AD_JPNTR3_MetaG | ecosystem: Engineered > Bioreactor > Anaerobic > Digestate | place... | reverse complement strand
ATGCTGGCGCAGCTTGAGATCACGTACGATGACGGTACGCGCATGATGGTGGTGTCCGACGACACCTGGCGTCAAGTCGCGAGCCCCGTCGGCTTCGACTGCATTCGCGAAGGCGAGGTGCTCGGCAAGGCGCCGAAGGGCGCGCCCGACCTTGAAAAGCGGGTGTTGATGGCCGACGTGGTCCCCGCGCCCGCCGGACGCCTCGCCGCCTCCGCGCTGCCGCCGAGTGTGGTGGCGCAGCGCCTGCAACCGGTCGCCGTGCGCGCGATCACACCCGGCACATGGCTGGTCGATTTCGGCCAGAACGCCGCAGGATGGGTCAAGCTCAAGATCGCCGGACAGTGCGCTGGCGACGTGGTCACGATCCAATACGGTGAAAAACGCAACGATGACGGGAGCCTCAACATGAAAGGCACCGACGAACACTTCCGTTATCCCGCGTCGTTCGGAACACTGCCGGGCGGCTGGTTCCAGACAGACCGTTTCGTGTGTGACGGCAGCCGCACTCAGGTGTATGAGCCACGCTTTACCTATAACGGCTTCCAGTATGTGCAGATCAGCGGCCTGACGCGCCCGCCGGACGCCTCAAGCATCGAGGCCTGCGTGGTCCACACTGATTTTAAAGACGCCGGTCGCTTTACCTGCTCGAACGAACTGCTGAACAAGCTCCAGCACGCCATCCTCTGGGCCTATCGCGGCAACTTCGTCAACGGGTATCCCACCGACTGCCCGCACCGCGAAAAAAACGGCTGGACCGGCGATGCGTCGTTGGCCTCGGAACTCGCGATGTACAATTTTCAAAATACGGCGGCTTATGAGAAATGGGTGCAGGACCTGATCGACGAGCAGCGTCCCGACGGCAACCTGCCGGGCATTGTGCCAACCAGTGGATGGGGGTACCAGTGGGGTAACGGTCCGGCTTGGGACAGCGCGCTCGTCATTATTCCGTGGATGCTGTACGTCTACCAAGGCGACACCCGTGTGCTGGAAACCGCCTATCCGGCTATGACGAAGTATGTCGATTACATGACCTCCCGCGCCAAGGACGGAATTGTCTCGCACGGTCTCGGCGACTGGGTCCCGGTCAAAACCAAGACGCCGATCGAGGTGACCTCCACCGGCTACTACTATCTTGACGCGCAGATCGTAGCGCGTGTTGCCGAACGGCTCGGCAAGACTGCCGACGCCCAGAAATACGCCGCGCTCGCGCGTTCGATCCGCGAGGCTTACACGCGCCACCTCTACAAAGGCAACGGCGTCTACTCGATCGGCAGTCAGACCGCGCAGAGCTGTGCGCTACACCAGGGGTTGGTTCCGGCAACCGAACGTTCTACCGTCGAAGCACGGCTGGTCGAGGCCGTACAAAAGAACAACGCTTTCCCGGACTTCGGTATTCTTGGCTCGAAGTACGTGTTTCGCGCACTGAGCGAAGCTGGCCGCACCGACCTCGCCTTCACCATGGCCACGCGAGAAGAATACCCTTCCTTCGGCAACTGGATCAAGCGCGGCGCCACCACCTTCTGGGAAAGCTGGAAAGGAGGCTCGTCGCGTAACCACATCATGTTCGGCGACCTTTCCGCCTGGTTTTACCAATATCTTGGCGGTATCCGCTTGGCCGACAACGTCTCCGCCATCGCCGTGGACGCCGATCCGCAGGCCGTGGCCTTCAAGCGTTTTATCATCGCGCCGGAGCCGGTGGCGGACTTGGATTGGGTCAAGGCTGAACACGATTCGCCCTACGGTCTCATCCGCAGCGAATGGCGGCGCGAGAACGGCGCGTTTGTGCTGGAAGTCGAGGTTCCGGTCAACACCGAAGCAACCATCTATCTGCCGGTCAAACCCGACGCGAAGAACGTGACCGCCGATGTGGCGCCTGTCACGTCAGACCGCGACCGCATGGCATTCCGTGTCGGCTCCGGCCGTTATCGCTTCTGCGCACGCTGATTATCGATCATCGGCGGGGCTAAAAAAACGGTTGCGAAGTTCCCGGAAAACCGGGGAAGGGAACGAAAAATGAAACGCGCCGCATACGTAGCGATCGCCGCGGACGGCGCGCGCCTGGAACTCAGATGATGTTAAGCCGGCTGCCCGGGCACCGGGCGAAAACCAAAGGATGACTTTGAAACCAGAGGTGAAAAGTCCCGAACGCGGGCATCCCTGCCCGCCTTCGGCGCATCCTCCGCGCCCTGTCTGGCGTCGACCGGGCGGTTTTCCTAATTCTCGTCGCCGCCCTCTGCATCTACGCCGCCACCAACACCTACACCGCCAACAGCCTCAACCAATACACCCTGATCTCCAATCCTGTAAATCCTGTTAATCCTGTCCAAACTCTCCCCACCTACGACGCCGACGGCAACATGACGTGCCTCGGGGAATGGCGTCATTCATGGGACGCGGAGAACCGCATGTTCGATGGTGTGGGAGGGACACGGGGCGAAATTCCCATGTCCCCACCCGTTCCCTTCCGAGGATGTCGACGGTGGTACTGAAGTTACCGTTGATCTGGGAACGGCGATGCGCGTCGAAGGTTTTGTGGTCCTTCCTTTAACGATTGGGAATCAGACGCACCTTGCGCACGACAACTTCACCCGTGGCCCCGGCGCTTTCGAACTCGATGTAGTTGCCGCCGCCTGCGGCGAAACGGAAGGTCCCGAGCGTCATTGACTTCGCCGGATCGAACCGCACCGTCTGCACACCCCCGGCATCCCGTACGCGAACGTTGCATTGATGGCCCATTGGCCAGGGCGTGTTGAGCGGTATGCACACCGTGTACTCGCCCGCCTCCAGCATTTGCGGTGTGAAGCGCGCGACTTCACCCGGACGATTGCGTCCGCCGGACGTGAATGCACCGCCCGCAAGACCAAGCCATCCCCCCGGCGTCGCATAGAAGCCGACACCGGACGCATCGAGGTTGAGGCGGTCACGTTTGATTAAGGTGTGCGCCCCGACATCGAAACGCACCGGAACCTCAACCGCTCCGTTCAGCAGGTTGTCGCCGGCGAGGACGATCACCGCCTCCGAAACCCCTGCGGGCGCTTTCGTGCCGTCCGCCGTCAGGACGACACCCTCCGCCACCGACGCCAACGTCAGCCAGTCGCACGGCGTTTTCAACGTCGCCGTCACCTTCGGCAGCACGCCACCGCCCGCGTTCGCAAAACGCAATGTGCGCGTCTCGGCACTGGGCCGCTTCTCGTCCGTTATGAAAGCGAACTGACCAGGGCGCAGATTGACGCGTCCGTATGCAAACGCCTGTGGAACTCCCGCCGGATGCGGGAAGAAAGCGGGTTCGTCGGACTTCACAACGAGATCGGGAACCGCAATCCTTGTCCCGTCCACCGTCAGGTGGCGGACGACCTCGTCGAACGTGCCGTCAGGACGTGCAAACACCGCCCGCGCCGCGTAAATCCCCGGTTTCGCATAGCGGTGCGTCACCTTTTCTCCGCGGCCGAAGGCTCCGTCACCGAAATCCCAGCAGACCTCCGCGCGATTCGTCGCGGTGCCACATCCCCTCAACACTTCAAACGCCACCGCCTCGCCGGTCTTCGCGGGACCGATCGGGGCCAACTCGGGATATTCATAGCCCGTCCGCTCGCGTTCGTTGCGGAAGATCTGGCGGAAATAAATCCACGGATCAAGGTGATACACAGCGGGCTGGCCGTGTTCGAGCGCGCGCGTCCCCGCTCCGCCGTCACGCGCATAGGTGCTCGCGTCCCAGTCGGGCATTCCGTTGTTGGCGACACGGAACTCGAAATGCGTGTGCATATGGTGGCCGGGATGCGGCTTGCCGCCTGTCAGGAACGTCGTTCCCTGCTTGACGCTCACATGCGCGGGGACGGACTGCGTCACGATGTGATGGCACTCGAACGCCCAGACCGATCCATCGTCCCATTTCCGGATGCCACGCCAGCGGCCCTCGCGCGAATGTTTCGTCCTTTCCGGCAACGGTGCCTGATCGTCCAGATCAAGCGGTGCCGAAAGCGCCGTCTTGTCCGGCTGCTGACGGATGTCGAGACCGCCATGGATGTGATGCCCCTCGAAGGAACCCATCCAGCACATGCCGCCGACACGCCCATCGTTGACACTCGGCGCCAGACGCGGATACTCGAGCCACTTCGAGAGTTTGACCGGACAGTCTTCGATCGTCGCATCCTGCAGGGCAAGGCGCAGATCCTTCCACGGACGCCGCCGGCCGTTGCCTTCGCATGCCTGCCGCATCGGCATGACGTCGAAAATCTTAAGCGCCATATCGGGCCAGATACGCAGTCCGTTCACGACGAACGGCTCATAGAACGCCTCGGGCTCGCATGTGTTGCGTTGGAATGTCACGCGGTGTCCGTCGATCTCCAGCGTCGCATCGAAGCCCAGGATCGTCTCCGTGGTCGTACATGCGGCCATGCGCGCCGAGGTGCCAATGAGCGTGAGTGTGCGTGTCGCACCATTGAGGAGCGTGAATTTCACTACATCGCCGCAGTTCATTTCAACGGGCGTCACCGTCGGTTTCGCCTTCAGCTCGATCGTTTCAGGAACGTACGGCGCCTTGGCGACCGGCGGGGTGTCGGGCAGGCGATCAAACGCGAGATGGTTCACGGCGACGCTGCCGACGCTGTCTTGCGTGCGGAACTCGACGTAATTGCCGCCGCCCGCCGCAAACCGGAAAGTGCCGACCGTCCAGGACTTCGCGGGCTCGAAGCGGACGCGATGAAGGCCGGCCGCATCCTTGACATCCACCCAACATTTGCTGCCGGCCGCCCAGGGCGCATCACCGTCCACGCGTACACGATAGGTGCCCGCTGCCATCGGTTCGGGGATGAAACGCGCGATGGCGTCCGATTCGGGACGGTTTCCGGACATCTTGTAATACCGCTTGCTTCCGCTCAATCGGTGCGAACACCAAAAACCGGGCGTAGCGTAAAAGCACGTATGCGCATTGCTATCGAGGCGGAAACTTCCGGTGTAGTAACCGCACTTCACTTTAGCGAGCCGTACCGGCACGGTGACCTCACCGTTCAGGAGTCCTTCACCCTTGAGCACGATCGCCGCCTCGTTGACGCCGTCCTTCGCCTTCATCGGATCGACCGTGAACGTGACGCCGTCCGCAGTCGGCTGGAGGACGATCCAGTCACACGGCTCGGAAAGTGCCGCGGCGATAGGGGGCAACACGCCGCCGCCAGCGTTCGCGAAGCGGAACGTGCGCGATTCCGTCGGAAGATTGCGTTGTCCGATCGGTGCCTTGATTTCGAAACCGCCCGGGCGGTAGTTGACGAGATCGTAACCGAAAGCGTATTGCGTTCCCGTCGGCCAGGGGCGGAAGCGATGGTCGTCCGACTGGACGATCAGCGACGGCAGCAGACTTGCCGCACCGTTCACAGTCAGATGGCGGATCACCTCATCGAGTGAGCCGTCTTCACGCACGATGACTGCGCGTGCCGCATAGAGGCCGGGCTTCGCATATCGGTGCGTCACTTTCGCGCCGCGTCCGAACGCGCCGTCGCCAAAGTCCCAATAGACATCATCCGATCCGCCCTTCGTCAGTTCGAAAACGACCGCCTCGGCCGTCTTCGCTGGACCGGGCGGCGCCATCTCAGGATAGACGTAGCCCGTCTTTTCGCGTTCGTTACGGAAGATCTGGCGGAAGTAGATCCACGGATCAAGATGGTAGACCTCGGGCTGCCCGTGTTCGAGCGCACGGCCGCCGCGTCCATCCGCGCTATTCCTTCCGCCCGCATTCCAATCCGGCATCTTGCCGTTGGCGACCTTGAACTCGTAGTGGTTGTGGTTATACCAGCCGACCCAGACGCCGGCACCGTCGAAAAGATGCGTCCCCTGCTTGACGCTCATACCCTGCGCGACGTATTGCGTGATGACATGGTGACACTGGAACGCCCAGATCGAACCGTCCGGCCAGGTGCGCCAGCCGCGCCAACGGTTGTTGTTGCTGCCTGTGGCGAGCGACTGGAAGTAGCCCTGATCGTCGAAGTCCATCGGTGCCCAGAGCGGGTCGCCCTCGCGCTGGTTCACGTCGAGGCCGCCATGCGCAACGCCAGCACCGAAGGATCCCATCCAGCAATCGCCGCCGTGATAGCAGTCGCCGATGAAGATCGAGGGGTGCCGGTAGTCGAACCACTTCGAGAGTTTGACCGGACAATCCTCGATTGTCGCATCCTGCAGGGCAAGGCGCATATCCTTCCACGGACGCTGCCGCTGGTTGCCGGTGCCGGGATAACGCATCGGGATCACATCGTAGACACTGAGCGCCATATCCGCCCAGATACGCATGCCGTTGATGACAATCGGCTCGTAGAACGCCTGTTGCGTCGCAGTATAGCGGTCGATCTTGACGCGGTGGCCATCGACCTCGAGCGTCACGTCGAACATGAAAACGAGCCCTTCCACAGTCGGGATCTCGATGATCTGCGCGGAGGTGTCGACAAGCCGGATCGTCCGCGTCTCTCCGTTCAAGAGCGTGAACTTCACGGTGTCACCGAAGTTGAGTTCAACCGGCGTCACCGTCGGCTTCGCCTTGAGTTCGACCGTCTCCGCCGCGAGGGCGGAGAAAACCCCAAAGGCGACCGCAAGGGCCGCCATGATTTTGTTCATCATTTTCACTCCACCGCTTTCCCGGGTCCGCCATTGTAGCGTTCGGCCTTGTCCTTATAGTCCTTGACCGGCATCCCGATGAGCCACGACAGGAGCGCGTCGCCATACATCTTCGACTCGTACCAGTCGTTGAACGAGCGCGCGTTCTCGTTGAAGGCAACCTTGCCTGCGCCGAGCACGTGCTCCTGAATGATAAGGTGCGTGTAATCCTTGTTGAGCGCGGCGCGGAATGGCGTGAGTTGTGTCTCCGCATCCCACTGGCCGAACGCCAGATTGTAACGGCCGCCGTCCCTGCCGAGCCGACGGATGAAATCGTTGCCGAAATAACCCTCCTTAACACGGTTGAAGGCCGAGAGGAGGTGGTTGGACGGAAAGGTCTCGTCCCATACGGATTTCCCGTCGCCGATCTTGGTCTTGGCGGACGGATAGGGGTCGAAAACGCCGATCTCTTTCAGGAACTTCTGCGCGTTCGGTCCTGGACGCGTACGATCGAAAAGGATCGCTCCGCCGCGCTTGAGCATCGCCTTCAGTTCCTCCGGGCAGTCTGCGAACGCCCGGTCCGCGCCTTTGGCATTGGCGCAGAGGTGCAGGTACGTCGCCTTGCGGATGGCTGCGGCGAACAGCGAGGGATCGTAGGCATCGGGTGTGACCTGCTTGATGTCGAACGCCGCCAGCATCGATCTGCGGATCATCGTCGGCTTCTTCTCCGAACCGCGCACATACTCCAGCGCATGGACGCGCGGGAACGCTTCGGAACGGTCGAGCACCGGCATCTTGCAGCCCCTCCCAGGTTCGCCGACATGTGAGGCGGAAGCGCCAAACCATGCTCCGCCGGACGTCTCCGGCAGCGCTGTGAACTTCTCATCGCCGATGAGGTAGTAGCCGCACTGCTCCGGTCCCACCACAACCTCGAAGCCATTCGTATAGCGGAAACGCACGCCGCGCTTCACGTCGAGAACGTAAAGCGGGTTTGAGAGGTGCGAGAAGTTTGGAAGGTGTGAGAGGTTTAGGGTCGCCCTCCCCTTGTCTTCCTCCTTGCCATCGTTGAAGACGCCGAGGAACATGCCTTCTTCGGAAATCTGAAGGTTGGCATCGAGCGTCTTGGACGGAAGCGTGAACGGCGCGAGGCAGCCGACAGACGCCATCAGCTCCTTTGCCTGCGCGAACGCCTTCGCGTCGCGACGCGCAAGGCGGTCGGTGAGAACGTCTTTGAGCCAGACGATTTTGCCCTTGCCGAGATCCGTCACCTTCCCGTCCGTAAGCCCGAGCTTCGACAGACCGTTACCCTCGACGGTCCGGCCCTCGACAATGGCACCGCCGCCGGCCTGCACGTACCCGATCAGCTCCTTCGCGCGGTCTTCGCCAAAGGAAAGGTCTTCGGGCACGTAGACGGCGCGGTATTTCGCGAGCGCCTTGGCGGTGAAAAACGGATCGATCACGATGTCATAGACGCAGTTGCGGATCTCCGCGATGGCGTTGGCGCGTCCGTCCTGCTGCGTACTGTAGGCATACGGCTTGCCGCGGCGGTGGTTGATGACGTCGTCAACGTAAGCGCGGTTGTCGCGGAAGACGGCGAGATCCTTCACGGGCGCCATCCTTGCGACCTTGTCGCCGAGCTTGGTGTATTCTAGGAAGCGGTAGGCGTCCGCCGTGATATTCGGCTGCTCCTTACCGAAGTTCTCGTAGGTGAGGTTCTCGAAGGTGAAGCCGTTGATGCCCCAGACGTAGGGAAGCTCGACCTGCAGGATGCGTTGCACGCAATCGTGTCCGTAGTAGTAGAAATGAGCGTGGACGGTCCGTCCCGCCTCGTTGTCGTAAAGCGCCCGCAGGCGTTTCACCGCCATCTTCGTATGCGGCAGAGTGCGCGGATTGTCACAGAGCGGGAGCATCTCACAATAGACGGAGTCGAACGCGCCGACCTGATCCGTCATCATGGTCTCGCGCTCGATGATCGAGCATTCGGAGTTCATGACGACGACCGGCGTGTCCGGATGACGCCGCTTGCAATCGCGGTAGAACTTTTTGATAGCCTCGGTGCGGATATCCTCGGTCTTAAAGAAGTCGCGCGGATCGTCCCAGAGCCACCACGAGGTACCGCGTCCCTTTATGACGTCCGTTGGAATATGCGCGCCCTCGCGGCACGCCATGGCGTTGTATATGATGTCCGCCCCGAGGTCGGCGTAAAGGCACTGAAGCTCGGTATCGAGCTCCTGCGCATCCTTGTCCCAGAGCATGTCATTGTCGAAGCCGACGCCGGGGACGAAGCCGGACCACAGGCTGACCGCCACGCCCTTCGCATGCGCGGCCGCGCAATGTTGGCGGAACTTCTCACCGGTGTACTGACCCTCCTGCCACTCGGGCATCTTCCGATTCCTGGAGCGCGAGGTCGGGAGGGCCCACACCTTCGCGATCCGGTCGTAAAGTTCCTTCGTGATCGCCAGATCCTGCCACCCGTAGCCGCCGATGCGCACGATGTTGCCGCCGAGCGAACGGACGCGGTCGACGATGTTCGAACACCACTCGCCACCTTCGAGCGGCTCGCCGGACTCCCATCCCGCGCCTGCGCCCTTGCCGATGTTATAGTCCGCACAGAAGTCGCGGTCAATCCGCGGACGCCGCACCGCGATTTCGCGGTATGCCTCGGTTTTGCCGACGGAGATGATCGGCGCTTTACAGTAGCGCAGGTACTCATTCCGCACATCGTCCACCCCGCCCATCAGCGCGACGAGCGCACCCGAACCGCCGACGGGCCTGTCCTTTTCGGTTTGGTGGCGGAAGGTCATGACCGAGCGCTCGCCCGCGTACTGTCCCGCGCCGCTGTAATCGAAGGATGCGAGAGTGGGGCGGTCGAAGATCATGCCAACGACCTCATGCTGCTTGCGGTCACGGATCGCGTACCAGCCCTCCGCCAGATACTTCCCCAGCCCCTCGTAGTGGGGGTTGGGAATGCAGTCCGTCGCATGGTCGAGCGAAGCGCGGAGCGACAGCACCTTGCCCGCGAGGCCGGGATAGAAAAGATCGTCCTCCCCCGTCCCGTCGCCACAGGCCCATGAGATGCTGATGTTCGCCTGTTCATTGCCTGGCTTGAGCGTGTAGGCGTAGTCCACACGCGGTTGATTGGCGTAAAGCGTGAAGTCCAGCGTAACCTTCTTGCTGTCGAAGCGGATCTGCTTCTTGAAGGGATTGTCCGCAACGACCTTGGCCTTCGACCACGGTTCGGCGGCGCCGGAACGGAGCGAAAAACCGTCCCAAGCAAAACCGGAGGCGCGGTCGAGGAGTTCATTCGGCGTCTGGGACGCCAGAACGCGGATTTTCTTCAGAAGACCGCTGGTGCGGTGAAGGTTATCGAAGGTGACGTCAAGGACGCCGTTCGCGATGCGCACCTCTTCGTCATTCACCCGCATCGTCATCGTCGGCCACAAGTCCGGCGCCTTTGCCGCGGGATTGCCCCAGTAGACGAGGAAGGGGCGGTTCTCCTCGATGCGCAGGTCGGTCTCGAAGTAGAGTTCGAGTTTCGTCCCTTCCTTCGCCTCGACCCAACACGGAACCTCGGTTTCCCAGGGCGTGACCAAACGCACCTCGGCGGGGTTCACCTGTTCCCCGAAGTCGACGACAGCGTCCACCACGATCTTGCCGCACGACGCTTTTGCCGCGGACGACACCAGAATCGGTGTCCGCCGCGTCCACGCCTTGTTCCACCACGGCCGCTCCGTCATCGACGTCAGATACGCCGCATTCCCTACCGCCGAAACCGGCAGGTCCCGAAGCGTCTTCCATTCTGCGGCATTCGCCGCAAAGCACACACCCGCGGCAATCGCCACGGTCGCCACGACCTTTTCGACATTCATCGAATAATGTTACCATTCTCCATCCCGGTGCACAATCCTCGCCGGGGTAAAAAATGGCGGCACCGTTTACGGCAAATAGGGTTTGAGCGCCTCGTACCAGATGTCGTAGCCCGCGTCCGTAGGATGAACGAAGTCGTTGGCGCGAGACTTGGGATAGATCCCGTCTGCACCGACCTGCTTGTCCGTGATGTCGAGGAAGACCGTGTTCGGACGCTTCGGCACTTCCACGGCAAGAATCTTGTTGGCCGCGCGTGCTTTGACACGATGCGGAGCGTCGGGCTTTTCGCCGAACGGGAAGATGGCCATCGTGACGATGCGCGCTTGCGGCACCTTCGTGCGAATTTTATCCAGCACCGCGAGAACGCCTTCGGCCGTCTCCTCGGCGTTGTTGCCGGGATAGTTCTTCGTCGCGGAGAAGTTGTTGCCGCCGATGTGCAGGACAACGAGCTTGGGATCCAGTCCGTCCATCTCACCATGGTCGAGACGCCACAGGACGTTGCCCGTACGGTCCCAGCCGTAGCCGAGGTTCAGCGTACGGTACGCGCCGAACTTCTGCTTCCAGCGCGGATGCGCCGCCTCGCCGCCGAGAGTGCGTCCACCTGCCCAGAAGTGGGTGATGGAGTCGCCGACGAACACGATCTCGGGCTTGCGTGCGCGGGCACAGGCCATCGCCTCGTTGTGTCGCTCGAACCAGTCATAGGAATCCTTTTCGATCTTCATGCGTGGGCGGAGCGCGACGTTGCCGGAGACGGGACATTCCCAGACGCGCACGTAGTCGATGCGGAACTTCGCAGGCAGATCCTTTGGATCGGGCACACCGAACCAACTGACGAACACCTCGCTGTCGAGTGTGACATGCAACGGACGGTGGAAGAGTCCGTCGTTCTTCCGCTCCTTCACCGGCTTGCCGTCCAGATACCACACGAGTTTCTCCGGCGTCCAGAGGAGTCCGTACACATGGTAGTCGTCGCAGAAATCGAAGTCCACCTTCGTCACGAAGGCACGGTCCGGCGGATTAATCTTCTTCGCGTTGATGACACCTTCAAGGTATGGCGTACAGTAGAGATGGAAGGTGTTGTAGTACTTGCGCGAGCAGTCCGGATTTCGTCCGCGGCTGTCGGGACGCCCCGTCACTTCGAAGATATCGATCTCTTCAGAAACATCGCCCGCCGTGTACTTTACCCGCGGATCGTCCGAGTGGGGGTCATAGAGCCAGAACGCATTGGAGACGCACGCCTTCATTGTTTTCGCGCGGATCTCAAAGTAGCCGTAGACCTGCTTTTTGCGGCTCTTGACGATCGAGGTGGCGTAGGGGCCATGCCGCAGGTGCTCCTGATGATGAGACTTCCGCTCCTCATCGGTGAGGAGCCGCGCAGTGAGGACGAGTTCGCCGTCCTCTACAGAGACGTTGTCGGGCGCGAACCTGAAGCCGTTAACGCAAGGCTCGCCGCGCATCCCGGCCGCCACGCGTCCGGGAAACGACGCGCACCAATCGTCCCACTTGGACTTGTCCAGCGCCTTGCCGTCAAACTCATCGCTCACGGCGGGCACCCGTTTCCACCCCTTCGCCTCCTCGCAAAACGGTTCCGCCGCCAACAAGACGCCCGCCGCCAACAGGCACGGAACAAAAACGGCACCCGGTTTAACGTTCATTGCCATACTCCCAATACGTTGTTTTGAATACCTTGCCAGAGATTAATGGGATGCCCGCGTCCGCACGTTTGACTGCGTCGGCGCGAGCATCGCCGCATCGACCACGAGCCGTTCCGTCAGCACACACGGCGAATCGTAAAGCGGGATGTCCGTATAGGTGATGCCGTCCGAATGCCGCAGCACACGTTCTTTCGGGAATTCATAGATGCGCCCTGTAAGCAAGTCAATCCAGACGGGGGTCTCGAGCGCTTCGGCGCCTTTCGGGACGTCCATCACGAATGGACGCAGCTCGAACGACTCGGACGGCGGCACGCTTTTCCCGTCCTTATGGTCCCAGAAAACGTAAAGCCGCTTCCCGTCGCGCCGGTATTCCCAGATTTCAATCGTTCCGTCCTTGGAATAATTGCGGCGGGCGACAAGCTTCGTACGCGAGTCGAAAAGCGTCGCGACGTTCTGCACGGCATAGAACGCGCGCTTGACGCCGATGACCTCATGGCTCTTGTTGGCCCGCAGCAGTCCGAATGTCCCGAGTTCGCGCCCCACATGATTGTAGTCGCAGATGGTGAAGACGCTTGACGGGATGCTCCGTCCAAGGTCGCCAAGCATACGCCGCAGGTTGTATTTGGCCTGCGAATACTCGCTCCACGGCCGGCCAAGCAGCGCGAGCGTATACACCGTCTCGCTCGGCGCGCCGTTTTCGCCCTGCCAGAGCACGGCATGGGGCGCATACTTTTTCACCAGAGCCTGACAGTGCGCGACATCGCCATACGACGACTCGGGATTATACTCGTAGCTGTGGTAGACGAATCGCCAGAAGAGTGCCGTGTCCGGCCCCATCGCCTTGAGGGCACGGTCGAAGCGGTTCGTGTCCGGATGGTTGAAGACAAGCCCCGCGACACGCGCGTCGGGAATGTTGCGCTTCACGATCCTCGCCGTCCGGACATTGAACGCGGCGACCCTTTCGGGCGTGTGCTGCGGATTGTTGTCCGGCTCGTTCCACATCCCCCAATCACGCACACGGCCCTTGAAATGCCGCGTCAGCGCGTCGACCCAAGCGTCCCACGCCGCAAGAGCCTTCTCGCCGGACGGGAATCCCCCGCCGAGATCCGCCCGCACGTCGTTGTAAATCGGATTGCCGTAGCTGGTCTCGATGAGCGGGTTGAGTCCATGCGCCAGAACCCAGTCAACTTGTGCGTCGAGCCAGGAGAAGTCGTAGACGCCCTTCGTCCTCTCGCACTTCGCCCAGCCGCCCTGGAAGCGTACGTTGCGGATGCCGAGCGGCACGAGGAATCCCTTGTACTCGTCGAAATTCGCGAAGTCGCGGTCAAGCACCTCGCATCCGATCTGCCAGCGGTCGTCCGACGGGTCGGGTTTTTCGCGCGCGACCAGCGTGCCGATGCGCACAAGCGGCGGATTGAGCGGCGTCTCGACGCGATCCGGCGAGCGGTCGAGCGTCACCTCGACGCGGCCAGAATCGCCTGTCGCGGCAACGCCAGACAACATCGAACCGACGACAATTGCCAGCAGGCCGTTTTTCGAAATAGTCATGACTTTCAAGAATGTCCTTTTGTCAGAACCTGATCGCCAGACGCCCGAGATCGTCACGCCGCGCGGCGACCTTGCCGTCCACCGTGACGGTCAGTCCGCCGTGGCCGCGGCGCCAGACGACCGAAACCTCGTGTCCGCGATAATTGAGGCGCTCAAGCATGAAATAGTCCCATGCCGCTGGCGCGAGCGGATTGACCGTAAAACCCTTCGCACCTTCTGGGATGATGCCTACGAGCCCCGAAATCACGAGGTCGCAGAACGTCGAGTGGTTGTAGTCCTTGCCGCGCTCGAACTTGACTTTCTCCTTCGAACGCTTGTGCAGGATCGTGCGTGAAATCCAGTCCGGCTTGTCCGGATTCGCGTTCTCATCGATCCAGGGGACAGCGATACCCTTGATGAGCTTCTGTTGCGCGGCATATTGCCAAAGGCAGAAGTTGAACGTGGAGCGTTGAGGATTGGGGATTGAGGGACGAGCGTGCAGGTCGTTGATGAGGGCTGTGAGCGCGATTGATGTCGCAAAGGGCCAACTCGGACCGTTCCACTGACACTCGTGTCCGCTGTAAGCGAGGACAAAACCTTTTGCGCGGCGCTCGGGGAACGTGAGGCCGTACTTCGCCGCGAATCCCTGCGGATCCGAAAGCTGCGACCAATCGGCCTTCTTGTCCGTCGGCACGCCGAAATACCACGGCGCATAGCCGTGGAGTTCACGGACGGCGCAACGCGTGCGGTTGGTGTCGGCCGCGACGAAAAACGCGATCTCGGGGCTCCAGCAGATCTCCTCGAGCCCGCGGCGGATGACCGCGGCTTTTTCGGCGTAGCGCGTGGCGAGGTCCGAGCGGCCGAGACGCGCGGCGACCTCGGAAATCGCATGCGCCTCGCTCCACATCGCCGCGTTGAAGAGCGGACGGTATCCGCTCGGCGTCAGGGTGAATTCGGTGCCTTCGTTCGTGCGGGCCGAAAGGAAGCGTCCCTTGCCGTCGCCGCCCATGCGGATCGAGCCCTTGCCCTCCTCGTCCCACTTCCGGCGGTCAAAGCCTTTCTCCCAGCGCTCGAAGTATGCGACAGCCGCATCCAGAAGTTCGTCCGCCAACGCCTCCTTCCCGGCGACTGCCGCGAATTTGCAGACGCCCGTATAGAGCCAGCTCGAATACTGCCAGCGGTGAGTGCACTCCTTGTCTGTTAACCAGAAGCGCGCAAGGTCCGTCATGTATTTCGGATCGCGGAGCCAGCGGCCCTCGAGGAAATGGTGGCCAGCGGGACAGACGATCGTGTTGTCCTTGCCGCTCCAGCCGACCTTCGGCAGGAATTCCGACACCGTCCAGACGCCCGTGCCGTGACGCAGGTGTTTACGGAAGGTCCACCAGCGGAAGTAGTACGTGCGCTCAATGTCCTTATCAGGGCAGGCGAAGAGCGGCACGTTCTCAGACAAGAAGCGCTCCGCGTCGCTGTTCGGAATGGCATTCGTCACGCATTCGTTGTCAAACTTGTTGAATCCGCGCACATAGGTCGACAGGAGCGCCTTCGTGTCAGGCACTTTCGAGGATGGCGCCTCAAGGTCAAGTCCCTCGTGCAGCGCCATGCCGACGTATTCGGACCAGCCGTTGCGGCCGTTGTACCAGAGCATCCAGCGATTGTTCTTCTCGTCACGCAGGACGCTCGGCTTGTAGCACGCGCTCGCATCCCAGGTGCAGAGATCCGGGGCGATGATCGGATTTTGCGCGATACGCTTCCAGTCGCTGACGCCGTCAGGCGAGATCGCGCAACCGATGCGCGCGGTGTCGATGTCGGAATAGCCGATGTAGAACATCGCCCAGCGCCCGTCGGGAAGCGGATGCGTCTCGCACCCGCCGACGCGGTCGCGGTCCCACGATTCCGCAGCGCCCTTGCCGAACATCGGGTTTTTCTCCCACTTTTTCCAATCGACCCCATCCTTCGATTCGGCGTAGCAGAGGACGTTCGGCTCGTAGGTCTCGCCGGCGGCGTACCACATGCGCCAGACCCCGCGTTGCGCGTCCCAGCGGACGTAGGGGTTCATCACAGACTTTTTTTCAAAATCATTCTCGGGAACCATCACCGGATCCTTGCGGACGCGGACAAATTTCACGCCATCCGCGCTTGTCGCATAGCCGATCTTCGAACCGCCTTTTGCCTGGCCGGTATACCACATGTGCCATTTGCCGTCTTTAAAGACGGTGCAGCTACGGTTCAAATCGTCCTCCCAGCCGCTCGTCGGGTCAGCCTCGAGGCAGATCTCCGGCTCCTGTGTCCACGACAGCGCATCATCGCTCCGCACGAGCGCGATCGCCTTCTTCGGTCGCCACGAGAAGTACATCGTGTACGGGGCCGGACCGTTCGTAACCACGTTAACGTCGAAACAGGTTCCGAGCTTCGCATTGCCTAATACTGGATTCCCGGCGTATTTTTCCCAAACCCCGCCGAATGCGGCAGAAAAGGTGAAAAACACCGCACCCATTAAAACGATCCCGCTTTTCATTCGAATGCCCATCATTTTACCTCCCCGAAGCCGTCGCAATCGTTCTCCGCCAGCACCTTCTAACGATCTGACCGCAGAAGGGAAGCGACGGGGTTCCCTTCTGTTGAATCAAACCGACGCCAGTCGCCAGCCGGAACGACCTCACCTTTGTAAGGGAAATCAGCCGTTCCGTGATTGACGATCACCTTCGTCCCGTTCGCGTAGGTCGTGCAAGTCACATTCGACGCGAGATACTCGTGTTCGTCCATGAAGACGAACTGCAGATCGGAAAGACGGCAGAACTCGTCATATCCTTGCTTGATCTTGGCGACTGACGCCGTCAGTTCCGCGTCGGTCGCACACGTGAAGTCCTCATCACCCATCCAGCGGAAGCCTTCGACGAAGTTCGTATAGAAATAGAAAATCGGACGTCCGCCGAACTCGACAAGCTTGAGGCGCTTCACGTTGTCCTTGATCGTATAGTTGACCGTGCCGCAGAAAGGATTGATGAGAACGATGCCGTTGTAGATGATCTGGGCGAGCGGCACGTGCCGGTCTACCATCTTGTTCAGTTCGCCCGGTACGAGCTTGTAGAAGTAGGCGTATAGGCAATAGTCGAGGTCGCCGACACAGTAGTCGAAGATGCCCTCTGACGCAAAGCCCCCGAGACGCTTCTTCGTTTCGGACTGGATGCGCGCGTACCATTTTATGCAGTCGGCCTCGTTGATCGCATGCCTCGGGTCGTAACATTTCCTGAGCGGCTGGGACGCGATGACGTCGGTATAGTGGAGTCCGAAGAACCCGAGATCACGCATCATCTCCAGATCCTTCACGAGGAAGCGCTCACACATCCGTTGCGGACACGTCAGGTACTGGAAGCCGCCGCCCCACGTTCCAGCCGTTTTGGGCAATCCGTCCTTCTTTTTTAGCGTGAACTCCTCGTCGAAGCAGTCCGCGATCAGGTATGCGTCCGAATAGTTGTTGTGCGCGACGGTCTGGAAGCCCATTGTCTTCGCATCCTTCAACAGCGCGCGGAGCTTCGTCTCGCCGCCCATCTTCGGTTCGACAGGGAAGAGCTGCGGATAGGCCCCGTCGTGTCCACCCTTGTTCCAACCGACAAGGCAAAACTCGGCCTCGGGAATGCCCTGCCGCTTGAATTCCCGCAT
>Ga0116189_1001624_pt1 | contig 17300 bp, 9 predicted proteins | sample AD_JPNTR3_MetaG_FD_89895 | JGI IMG/M metagenome (GOLD analysis project Ga0116189, IMG submission 89895) | Active sludge microbial communities of municipal wastewater-treating anaerobic digesters from Japan - AD_JPNTR3_MetaG | ecosystem: Engineered > Bioreactor > Anaerobic > Digestate | place... | reverse complement strand
CAGGAAAGCCAGTCCTTAAGTCAGAATGTGAAACTGGGTTTGCAGTATCGTTACCAACAAGGCGAAATACAAGTCAACTGTGCACGGTTCCTCGGTTATACCAAGGATGAAAATAAGCGCCTTGTGGTTGTACCGAAGGAAGCCGAAATCGTAAAACGAATTTATCGGGAATACCTTGAAGGCGCAAGTATGCTGAAGATTGCCCGTGGGTTAGAGGCCGACGGTATCCTGAACGGTGCAGGCAATGAGCGCTGGCACACCAGTAACATTAATAATATTCTGCGAAATGAAAAGTACATCGGAGATGCTCTTTTACAGAAAACCTACACGGTTGATTTTCTCACTAAAAAGCGGGTTAAGAACAACGGTCTTGTTCCTCAATACTATGTAGAGAACAGCCATGAAGCCATTATTCCGCGTGAAGTATTCATGCAAGTGCAGGAGGAACTTGTCCGCCGCCGAATCGTCCACACCAGCCCGAACGGCAAGACCAGAACTTTCAGCAGCAACCACGTGTTTGCTCAAATAATTATCTGCGGCAAATGCGGTGAGGTTTTTCGCAGGGTGCATTGGAACAACAGAGGTAAAAAGTCCATCGTCTGGCGCTGTGTCAGCCGGTTAGAAAACACCGGCCTATTCTGCGATGCTCGCACGGTACTGGAGAGCACCATTGAGCAAGTACTGATCACCGCCATTAATCAGACGCTCTGCGACAAGGACTCTTTCCTCACTACTCTACGGGATAATATTGCAACCGTTATAAATCGAGAAAGCGACAAGGCCTTGGCAGATATCGATAAGCGGCTGGAAGAACTGCAAAATGAGCTTTTGAAGCTTGCCACCTCCAATGCGGATTATGATAAAGTTGGCGATGAGATTCACAGCCTGCGCGATCAGAAGCAAAAGCTGCTGGTTAAAAACGCAAGCCGTGATGAAATGCGTAAGAGAATGGATGATATGAGCGCATTTCTGAAAGAGCAGCCAACCAAAATTATTAAATATGATGAGCAGCTTGTAAGAAGGCTAATTGATAAAATAACTATTTATAAGGATAAATTCATTGTGAAATTTAAGTCCGGCGTGACGGTGAATGTTGAGGAATCATAAAAATTTGAGGCAACATTAGATCCTGCCGTTTTCCTTTAGCCAATTTACAGTGTCTTTTAATGTTGCTTTCATTTCCCTTGTCGTGTACCCTAATTCCGACGTTGCTTTTTGGTGCGAAAACTGCGCATTTGAATTTAGCGTATAAATAGAATAAGAAGTAAATAATGGCGGCTGTTTCAATATTTTATAATACAATTCGGCAAGGGGGGCTGTGATTTTTACAAACCAAATCGGCAAGTAATTTTTTATTTTTCTCTTGCCGGTTATCTCATGCAGCATATCAAGAATTTCGCTAATTTTGAAGAATCGATTTGAAAGAATATAACATTCGCCTTGCCTGCCTTTATCGCACGACGCAATAATCCCATCGGCCACATCACGCACATCAACAAAATCATACCCGCCGTTGACCCCGGAAGTTAGCCTGCGCTTATAATAATCAATGACTAGGGTTGTAAGATGTCCTCTGCCGTGGTCATAAGGTCCGATGATGCCGGAGGGATGCACTACACAAGCATTCAGTCCCTGTCTGGCGGCGTCAAGAACATATGCTGTTGCTTCCGCCTTTGTCTTAGCGTATAATCCTACAACATGCTCTGGGCTAAATTCGGTTATTTCCGTTATTGTTATTCCATTAGGCTTTTCGGGAATAGCGTGAACTGAACTTACGTAAACCAGCTTTGATGCACTATATTCCCTACAAAGATCAACAATATTCTTTGTTCCTGTTACATTTACGTCATATACAGCCTGATTGAATTTTGAGGCTATGGAAACAATCCCCGCACAGTGGATTACGACTAATTGTCGGCCGTTCAGATTTTCAAAACAAGGCCTTAGGCTTTCCTTATCGCGGACATCGCCAAAATACAGTTTTGCCTTTTCGGGTGTGTGTTTTTCGTTTGGCAATATGAGGGCACGCACCTGTTTACCGCTGTTGATTAACTGCCGGGTAATTACGCTTCCCAAATGTCCGGCCGCGCCTGTGATAAAATACAGCATTTCCACATTAACCTCCATTGTTTATTAGTTTCTATCAATCCAATCATTAAAAGACATCCAACCTGACCACACAACCTCGGAAAACATCTAAATCGACCACTCACGAACCGCTGACATCTAACCTGACCACTCGCTAGACTATGACATCTAAATCGCTCTGTCACAAGGAAAATCGCTTGTTTTGACCTGTTCCCGCTGAGCAAAAATCGGCAATTTCTAAGCGATGGTTTTCGACCACAAAATCTCAAAAAGCCCTTATATCAAGCACTTTTCTACACTCACTTTTCAACCCTTGACATCAATGTCACGCACTCAACGTGATAAGTTTGAGGAAACATATCCACAGGCTGAACTGTATCAACGGTATAGCCCTGATCAATCAAAAACCTCAAGTCCCGGGCAAGAGTGGCCGGATCGCAAGAGACATAAATCATTTTCGGGATTCTCATCTCCACAATGGTCTGCAATAGCCTTTTATCGCAGCCTTTGCGGGGAGGGTCCACCACGATGGCTTGAGCTTTGATGCCTGATTGTTGCCATAATTCCAACTGTTTTTCCGCTTCATTGCAGACGAAAGTCGCATTGGAAATTTCGTTTTGCAAAGCATTCTTTTTAGCGTCTTTTATCGCATCTTCCACAACCTCCACCCCGAAAACGTGTTTGACGTGTGGCGCGATGGCCAGACTGATTGTTCCGATTCCGCAATACGCATCGATTACGATATCGTCCTTGGAAAAATCGCCTAACTCCAAAACCTGCGAATAAAGCCGTTCGGTTTGTTCCGGATTGACCTGGAAAAAGGATTTGGGGCTGATATTGAATTTGATTCCCAACAATTCATCCACAATCGCTTCTTTTCCGTGAAGCAGGATGGTTTCATCCCCCAATATTTCGTTGGTCCTGTCCTTATTTATATTAAGGTAAATCGAGACAATGCGCGGATGGCGCTTGATCAATTTTCCGACCAAACCGGTCAATTTTTCCTTAATATCGTTTAAGCAAACCAAAACAACCATGATTTCTGAGGTTTTGCGGCTTTCCCGGATTAACACATGGCGGATTTCTCCCTGATGCTTTTGTTCATCGTAACCTTTGATTTTGAATTCATTCAGCAGGTTTTTGGTAAACTTAATGATTTCGGTCATTTCTTCCGATTGAATATGGCATTCTTCCAGGGGGATTACTTCATGCGAATTTAAACGGTAAAAACCACCGATTGTTTTCCCTCTTCGTTCGCCGAACGGAACCTGAACTTTGTTGCGATAATACCAAGGATTATCCATGCCGATAATCGGTTTTACCTCGACATCGGTTAATTTACCGATGCGTTCGAGAGTTCGTTTAACCATTTTGGTCTTAAAGTCGCACTGGGCTTGGTAGGATAGATGCATAATATTGCATCCCCCGCAATCCGGATAATGCTTGCATTTGATGGGAACATGGTCCGGTGATTTTTTATCCGGAAACAGTTTGACAAATTTCCCGAGCGCATAGTCTTTTTTGATCTGCGTCAGTTCGATAATTCCCTGGTCGCCGATTGCGGCTAGGGGAACAAAAACCGGGAAATTGAAGTATTCGACTCCCTTAAGGTTTTTGCCGGATATTTTGGCGATGCCTTGACCCGTATGGGTCAAATCGGTAAATTGCACTTTAAAAACCTGCCCAACCTCAATGATGGGTTCAGGACGATTAAATTCTTTATTCATACCATCATTCCTTTGGTGGTTCTTTTGTTCTTTTGACCGTAGCCAATCCTCCGAGTGAGGTTTCGCGGTATTTGGCATGCATATCTTTGCCGGTTTCTTTCATGACTTCAATGACCGAATCAAGCGTAATATGATGTGATCCGTCGGTCATTAACGCATATTCGGAAGCGTTTATGGCATATTGGGCCGACAAGGCGTTCCGTTCGATGCAAGGGATTTGAACCATTCCGTCTATCGGGTCGCAAGTCATTCCCAAGTGATGTTCCAAAGCAATTTCAGCCGCATATTCAATCACGCTGTTGTTTCCGCCTTTAAGGTAAGCTGCTGCCGCTGCGGCCATACTGCAGGCCACACCGACTTCGCCTTGGCAACCGACTTCGGCTCCGGAAATCGAAGCGTTGTGTTTGACCAAATTGCCGACCAAACCGGCAATTTTTAAAGCATTTACGACGTTTTCCCGAGGCGAATGGTGATGATAGTGCATCCCGAAAAGCACTGCCGGAAGCACACCGCACGACCCACAGGTCGGTGCCGTTACTATGGTTCCCCCCGAAGCATTCTCTTCGGAGGAAGCCAGGGAATAGGCGTATAAAATGGTCGGGAACCGGTGGTTTTCCAAATACTTATCGTAAAAAGTTTTGGCTTTCCGTTTAATCTTGAGTCGTCCGGGCAAAACTCCTTCGGTGGCAATGCCGCGGTAAATCGCCGCTTCCATGGCGTTTAAGACTTCTTCCAGATAGGCATTCAAATCGGAAGATTCATACCGGTCGACATATTCGACGAGGCTGATTTGTTCCTGCTTGCAATAGACCAGGATATCTTCCATATAGTGGTGAGGATAGACCGGAGCTTTGTAACCTTTTCGTTCTTCTCCCTCTTCTTTTAACTCTCCCCCGCCTACGCTGTAAACTTTCCACTCCCCGATTAATTCCGCACCGAAATAAGCCATAAATTTCATGCCGTTGGGGTGATAACTCGGTTCGACCAAAGGCAAAAAGAATATTTCCGTATTTTCGCCCAATACTTCCTTTATTACCACATCGGTCATATGGCCTTTTCCGGTCAAAGCAAGCGAACCGTAAAGCTCGACTTGAAAATGCGAGGCTTGTGGGTACTTGCTTAAGAAGTTTTTGCTTGCTTTTTCGGGACCCATAGTATGGGAACTGGATGGTCCGCGGCCAATCAGATAAATCTTTTTAATACTTTCCATATCAGATATCAAACCTAATCTTTTCGACGTTAGGGTCTAACTGGGCTTCGTTTTCGGTAATTATTTGTGCAACCCGCGTGGAAGCCGCTGCCGCAATCCCTCCTACGATATCGTCCAAAAAAGTGTGGCAGCGTCCGTTTGCGCTCTTTCCTTCAAGATTCAGTTTTTCCACTACTCCGTGTTTGTTGACATCGATATCGCCGAAATTGGTTTGGCCGATAGCCCCGTAAAGTCGCGCAATGTCGATACCGAAAATTTCGTCGACGCCGAATACGCCCAAATCATAGCGGATGATATCCTGAATCGGTCCGCGAAGTTTGCCTTCTTCGGCAAGTCGATCGATTTCGGCTCCAAGTTGCAAAAGGTGAAAAATATCGCGGAGCGACAAGATTTTTTCCACGCTTTCCAAGCAGATTCGAAATTCCACGTTATTATTGTATTTGCTTTGTTGCTTAAAGGCAACTTCCGCAATCTCTTCCAAAGTTACTCCTCTTTCCATAAGGGTTTGGACATTGATGCGAAGCATTTCTTCGCGGGAATAATATAGTTTCGGTTTCATTTTATTCCTTCCTTTTATCTTATCGAAAATTTTTCAATTGACCGTTAATGAAGTCGCGGGCGGTTATCCTTTTTCCGCCGGGGAGCTGAAGTTCCAAAATATCTATTGCGCTATGATTGCCGCAGGCAATCGTAAAATAGTCTTTGCCGACATTGATTATTTCGCCGCTTGGGCTGTTATGGGTCGAGTTGCTGATACGCATTTTATGGATTTTTATTTTTTGCCCCTTCAATACCAAATAAGGCACCGGTTCCGGCAACAAAGCTCGGTATCGGTTATAAATGACCCTGGCTTCCCGAAATAAATCCAATTCTTCGTCACTCGGAGTCAGATTGTATGCGAAAGTAACTTCGCTTTGGTTTTGCGGAACAGGTTGGATTTTTCCTTCGATTAATAAAGGGATTGTTTCCATTAACAAATCACGGCCCAAAAGGCTAAGTTTGGCAAACAAAGTACCGCTGGTATCTTCATCCAAGATTGGAAGTTCTCGTTGGGCCAAAATATCGCCCGAGTCCATCGCTTTTTCCATGTACATGATGGTAACACCGGTTACTTTTTCGCCGTTAATCAACGCATGTTGAATGGGCGAACCGCCACGGTATTTTGGCAACAGCGACCCGTGAACATTGATCGGCTTAAAGCGCGGAAGTTTAAGAATCGCCTCCGGAATAAATTGGCCGTAAGCGGCGGTCACCAGCAAATCCGGAGCCAAGTCTTTGAGCAATCCGGTTATTTCTTTTACCTTTTCCGGTTGCACAACCGGCAAATTGTTTGCCTGGGCAAATACTTTTACCGGCGGGGGCGTCAATATTTTTTTCCGGCCCACCGGTTTATCCGGTTGGGTAACTACCAATACTACTTCATATTTTTGGGTTAATGCTTCAAGAATCGGAACACCGAATGACGGTGTCCCCATAAATACTACTTTCATTTCGACCTCTTAAACGATATATTTAGGATACTTATCAAAAATGATAGTAAAATTTTCATCCTGCAAAGTGCTGTAAATCCGTTCGTACAAACTTTGCATCGCTTTGCTTTGGTGTTTGACGATTAATTGCACTGCCTGTTCGCGTTTGTTGTAAGACGGACCTATGATAATCACCGGCCCCCGAATACTCTGTTGGATTGTCCGTTTTATCGAATGCCCCATTTGGAATATCTGTTGGAACGGACCCTTTACTAAGATTCGGTTGATTTGATAGATTGGTTCGACTTTCAAAGCTTCTCTTCTCTTTAACTCTTCGTTAAAGAAAGCCTGATAATCGCCCAGGATGGCCTGACTTAAAAACGGCATTGCTTTGTCATACGTTTGAATAATCAGTTCGCTGCCCGGAGACGTCAGCTGCAACTTGGCATGTTCAATCATCGCATAAGCTTGATAGTGGGCATCGAAACGTTGCGCTTTCGCAACCAAATCAAGCAAAATTATTCCGACCAACGTAATATTCGGATGATTCAGAGAACGCGAAAACAAATCGGTGGTAATTATGATATCGACTTCTTGGTTTTGGATTTCATCCATTACCTTTTCGTAATCTTCATATGTCGAACTTTCCAAAATGGAAATCCGGGCATTCGGCAGGATTTCCAAAATGGCTTCCTGCAACTTCTCCATTCCTAAACCGACATGACGGATGTACTTACTGCCACAGTAAGGACAAACCTGGTTAAAAGCAAAACGCTTGTTGCATAGCGGGCAAACCAGGGTGCCTTGGTCTTTGTAATAACGAAGAGGAAAGGCACAGCGGTCACAGTCGATGGTTTTGCCGCATTCCCGGCACATGATAAACTGGCTGTACCCTTTATTGTTAAGGATTAATAAAGCGCATTTGTTTGCTGCAATGTGTGCTTTCAGAGATTGAATCAAATCATGGGAAAGCGGCGATTTATGACCGGAAAGCAGTTCTTCTTTCATGTCCGCAACCGTAATCGGCAAATCATCCAAACCGTTCCGTTTTTCGAGCAACAGGAACTGTTTAACCAATGCCTCCGCATACATTTCGACTGTCGGAACGATTGAATGGAAAACAATCGGCACTTGCCAAATGTTTGCCCGTTCTTTCATGACTTTCGGCAGATGGAAACGCGGGCTCTGTTCGTTTTTGTATAATAAACTGTCGCTATCCATCATCACAACCAAACCGATGTTTTGGAACGGAAAGAGCGCAGAAAGCGAAGTTGTGACGATTACCGAATAATCGTTTTCGACCAGCATCTGATAATAATCGTATATTTCCGCATCGCTATGGTCGCTGTTTAAACAAGCAACTTCAAGTCCGGTAACCTTGGTTAGAAAGGAACTGACCTGATAACTCGAAAGAATATCCGGACATACGACTAGCAGGTTTTTGCCTTCGGTTTGCATTTTTTCCGTCATTAAGGCCAGCATCGCATTTTCTTCCTGCTTATCGTGCGGAACCCATAACACTCTTTGAGGTTCGAAAACAATCCGGGCAACTTTTTCTTCGTATTTTTGCCGATCGTCCTGACTGATTTCAAACAAACGGATTCCTTCGATTGTACGGTTTTTAATCCGCGATACCTGTTGGATTTTTTCCGACAAAAAACCGGTCTTAACCAAGCGGCCTACCCCGTAGCGGGAAACTCCGAAACGTTCAATTATTTCTTCCATACTTAAGGCCACTCTTTCCTTTTGAAGGAAATTGAGCAAATCCATATCTGCCGGATTTTTGATAAAGGAAATATTTCGATGATAATAACTTTCATTGATTTCGTAAAGTTTGACGGTTCTCGCTCCGCCGATGGCATTAGCATCATATACGACTTCCAAATTTCCCGCTTTGATTTCGCGCATAATGGCGCTTTGATTTGGCAAAGTGGAGGTCCACTTGATTCGGTTGCTTCCCCCAAACAGACCAGCGATATTGGCATCCATATTCAATAAATTTTTAGCAACCAAATATTTATGGGTTTTTAAACGCATAAAACGAGGAATCATCAGGTTTAGGACTCTTACCATTGGCGCTAAGGTATCTTTTTTGACAAATTCGGCAAGTTTGGTAAGTTCCGGTGTAATTACCGGGATTAAGTCCAAAATATCGACTATTTCTTTTTTCTCGCCCTGATACTGAGACTCTTCGTAAACCTCCCAGATATAACCTAATATTAGGCGATTGGAATCGCCAAATGGAACTTTTACTCTAACCCCGACTTGGGCAAGAGAAATCAGTTGTTGAGGAACAATATATTCATATTGATGATCGGTATTACTACTGGATACATCAACAAAAACCTTAGCGAACATCGGTACCTCCTTTAACCTAAACGAAAGCTTTTCACTGGGAAAAGTTCCCTTAAATATTATTATAACATAGGAAAAGAAAAAAAACTTATTTTTTAATTTAATAGTTGTTGTAATCCCCGTAGCAGCTGATTTTTCGCTAAAAGAAAAAAACAAAAGCTATCTCGCGGGGAGATAGCCTTGGTTTTACGGTTTAATATCGTATACTTCGTCGGTCGTGCTTTCGATATCGATATCATCTTTTTCCACTAATCCGGTTCCTGCCGGGATTAACCCGCCGATAATGATGTTTTCCTTTAGACCGTCAAGTGTATCGATCTTGCCACGAATAGCTGTAGCGGTTAAGACTCTGGTTGTTTCTTGGAAGGATGCGGCGGAAAGGAAGGAATCCGATTTTAGGGAAGCTTGGGTGATGGAAAGCAATACCGGTTTTAAGACTGGCAGGCGTTTGTTTTGTTCTAGCATTTCTTTGATTGCTTGATAAGCTTTCGGTTTCGAGATCAGGGAACCAGGCAATAAGTCGGTGTCACCTTCGTCGAGAACCATAACTTTTTGCAACATCTGCCGGATAATGATTTCGATATGTTTATCCGAGATAAGAACCCCTTGCGAACGGTATACCTTTTGAACTTCTTTTAAGATATAACGTTCAACATTAGGGACATTGGTGACTCTCAGCAGTTGAAGAACGTGAACAAGTTCGCTGTCGGCGGTGATTAAATCGCCCGCTTTAACTTCCTGTCCGACCTTAACTACCGGTTTCTTGCCACTGTCGGTTAAGTATTCTTTGTTGTTGCCTTCAATCGGGCTTTCGATGATAACTTGGAAACGGTTATCCGGTTTCGGATTGATTTCCTTGACGCGACCGTTGACTTCCGAAATTAATTCGGTAAACTTAGGGTCTTTCGGCGCCAAGAATAAGAGTTTGATCCGAGGGAAACCTTGAACGATGTCATCGCCCGCAACCCCACCGGAGTGGAAGGTTCTCATGGTTAATTGGGTACCCGGTTCACCGATCGATTGGGCAGCCACGATACCGACGACTTCGCCGCGTTCGACGACTTCACCGGTCGAAAGGTCCGAACCGTAACATTTGACGCAAACACCGTTGTGGGCATCACAGGTCAAAACGGTTCTGATTTCAACTTGTTTGATACCGGCATTGACAATCTTTTCCGCAATCTCTTCGGTGATAAACTGATTTTTATCGATGATTAGTTCGCGGTTTTTACCGTAAACCGGTTTGGAAGTAAAGCGTCCGATAATCCGTTCGGATAGTTTTTCGACTACCGTGCCGTCCAAGGAGACGAAGTCTTCCACTACCATGCCTTTATCGGTATGGCAGTCATCGATTGTTACGGTTACGTCTTGGCTGACGTCAACCAACCGACGGGTTAGGTAACCGGCTTCGGCTGTTTTGAGCGCGGTATCGGTCGAACCTTTCCGTCCGCCATGGGTCGAAATGAAGAATTCGGACATCGACATACCTTCACGGAAGGATGATTTAATCGGTATTTCCATCGGTTCCCCGTTCGGTTTTGCCATCAGCCCGCGCATTCCCGCAAGCTGCGTAAAGTTCGAAGCGGAACCACGCGCACCGGAATCGGCCATCATAAAGATGTCGTTGGTAGTGGCGTTTTCGGACATGACTTTCTTGATTTCTTTTTCGATTTCGTTCCGGGCATTGGTCCATTCCTGAAGAACGTTGCGTTTACGTTCTTGGTCGGTTGTCAAACCTCTTCTGAACATATAGTTATAACGTTTGACGTTGTCCTCCGCTTTCTTGATGATGTCTTGTTTGTTGGCAAGCACATCGACGTCGAAGGCCGAAATCGTAATACCGGCCACGGTTGAGTATTTGAAACCTAAGTCTTTCATTTGGTCAAGCGCTCTTGAGGTTTCGGCCAATTTTTCTTTCCGGAAGATTTCGGAAATAATCGTACTCAAGAAACGTTTCTTGAACGGTTCGTTCAGCGGCATGCGGGCAATGATTTCCGGAATGGTTTTACCGTTTTTCAAATCCGCCGGGTCGATAAAGAACTTAAGTGGTGTAGCTTTGGTTAAGTTTTCCTGCGTCGCTTCGTTGACATACGGGAACGATTTCGGGAAAACCGTATTGAAAATAATCTTTCCGTAAGTGGTTACGATATACATCCGCATGACTTTTTCGTTATGTTCGAGGTTCTTTTCGTAGTTTTCGTCATTCGGATTCAACCAGGCAAACGGACGGCCGAGGGCTTTAGCTGGCAAAACGATTCTCGTCTGCAAAGTAATTTCGTCGTTTTCGTAAGCCATTTCCACTTCGGAGATATCCTTGAAGGCCCGACCTTCTTTTCCCGGAAAGGACCGTTCGATGGTCAAATAATAGTTTCCGAGGATCATGTCCTGGGATGGCGTAACAACCGGTTTTCCGTCCCGCGGAAGCAGGATGTTCTTGCTTGCCAACATCAAGATTCGCGCTTCGGCCTGTGCTTCTTCCGAAAGCGGAACATGCACCGGCATTTGGTCGCCGTCGAAGTCCGCATTGAACGCCGTAGTTACAAGCGGGTGAAGCCTAATGGCTTTTCCTTCGACCAGTTTCGGTTCAAAAGCCTGAATCGACAAACGGTGAAGCGTCGGCGCACGGTTCAAAAGCACCGGATGTTCGACAACGATTTTTTCCAATGCTTCCATGGCTTCAGGAGCACCGCGTTCGATTAATTCCTTGGCTTTCTTGATACCGGATTTGGTATTGGTTTCCGGATTGAGAAGTTGGTCTTTTTTGCGCAAATAATTGATGATAAACGGCTTGAAGAGAATCAAAGCCATTTCGCGCGGGATACCGCATTGATACATCTTGAGATCCGGTCCAACAACGATAACGCTGCGGCCGGAATAGTCAACCCGTTTACCGAGAAGGTTTTGACGGAACCGTCCCTGTTTACCTCTGAGTAAATCGGAGAGCGATTTTAACGGACGGTTTTTGTCAACCACAACTTTTTTGTTCCGTTTGGAGTTGTCAAACAAAGCATCGACTGCTTCCTGCAACATCCGTTTTTCGTTCTTGACAATCAATTCCGGTGCCCGTTGTTCGAATTGTTTCTTTAAACGGGTATTACGGTTGATAATCCTACGATAGAGGTCGTTAAGGTCAGTCGTGGCAAAACGTCCGCCGTCGAGCTGAACCATCGGACGTAAGTCGGGCGGAATAACCGGAATTACATCCATAACCATCCATTCCGGTTTGTTACCGGATTGCAAGAATGCTTCGACGATTTCCAAACGTTTGATCAAATTCTTGCGTTTTTGTTTGGTGGCTATTTTAATTTCCTGACGAATCGATTTCGACAATTCTTCAAGATTTAAGTTTTGCAATAAGAATTTAATGGCTTCTGCCCCTGTTTTGGCTTGGTACTTGAACATGTATTGCCGTTTGTAACGGGCATGTTCTTGTTCCGAAAGAATCATTCCGACTTTCAGTCCTTCGATTTCTTCTTCCATGTCGGTAATGATATAAGAGGCAAGATAGATAATGTCGTCGACATCGCGTGCCTTCATGTCAAGGAGTGTGGCAATCCGGCTCGGAACATTGCGATACCAAATATGGACAACCGGTGCAGCCAAAGCAATGAAGCCCATTTTTTCGCGGCGCACTTTGCTTTCGGTAATTTCAACATGGCATTTTTCGCATATTTTGGTATCGGAACCTGATTTGCGGGATTTGCCACAAGCACATTGATAATCTTTCGTTGGACCAAAGATTACTTCGCAAAACAGGCCATCGCGTTCAGGTTTCAAAGTCCGATAGTTGATGGTTTCGTGTTTTTTAACTTCACCATAAAAGCCATCTTCTTTTCGGTATGCCCAGCTGCGGATTTCTTCCGGCGAAGCAATTCCAACTTGAATATATTTATATTTCTTCAATTATAGAATCCTCCTTTTATAGTCCACGTTTTCCCTTATTTGCTTCCGCAATCTGGTCAACTAAGCTGTCGTTCGCAACATCGCGACCGCTTTGGTCGATTAAACGTACACTTAAACCTAATCCCTGTAATTCTTTGATTAAGACTCTGAATGATTCCGGAATACCAGGTGTCGGCATCGGATCGCCGTCCACAATGGCTTTATAAACTTTGTTGCGTCCGACAATGTCGTCCGATTTGATTGTTAACATTTCGCGAAGGGTATGGGCAGCACCGTAAGCTTCGAGAGCCCAAACTTCCATTTCTCCGAAACGCTGACCGCCGTTTTGAGCACGGCCGCCCATCGGTTGTTGGGTAACAAGCGAATACGGACCTTCGCTGCGGGCGTGAAGTTTATCGTCAACCATGTGGGCCAACTTAATCATATACATAACGCCGACAGTAATCTTGTTGTCAAATTTGCGTCCGGTACGTCCGTCATAAAGCGTTGTTTTGCCGAAATTGTCAATCAAAGCTTTAGGATTGCGTGGGTTTTCCATCATATCCTTAAGGTCTTTTTCCCTTGCTTCGTTCATGATGGCAACCAAGTCTTCTTGGGAAACACCGTCAAAAACCGGTGTGGCGATGTGAACACCTAGCTTTTTCGCAGCCATGCCGAGGTGAGTTTCAAGCACCTGACCGATATTCATCCGCGACGGAACACCCTGAGGATTTAACATGATGTCAATCGGTGTACCGTCTTCCATGAACGGCATGTCTTCAATCGGCAATATTTTGGAGATAACCCCTTTATTACCGTGACGTCCGGCCATTTTGTCGCCTTCCGTGATTTTCCGTTTTTGAACGATGTAAACGCGAACTACTTCATTTACCCCAGGCGGAAGTTCGTGTCCGTCTTTACGGGTAAAATGTTCGATGCGACTGACGATTCCGCCGCCGCCGTGCGGCACTTTCAAGGAAGTAACGCGGACGTCTTTGGAACTGTCCGAGAAAAGAGCTTGGGAAAGCCGTTCTTCCGGTGTCGGTTCGGTTTGACCTTTAGGGGTAATCTTACCGACCAAAGTGTCACCTTCTTTGACTTCGGCACCGAGCCGAACGATTCCGTGTTCGTCAAGATTGGCGATGGAATCTTTGCTTTCACCGTCCAAATCGGCGGTGATTTCTTCTTTACCGATTTTGGTATCGCGAACTTCGACTTCATATTCTTCGATATGAATCGAAGTGTAAACATCATCCTGAACCAGCCGTTCGCTCATAATAACCGCGTCTTCGAAGTTATATCCTTCCCAGGTCATAAAGGCGATGGTGACATTGCGTCCGAGGGCAAGTTCGCCTCGGTCCATCGAGGAACCTTCCGCAATTATATCCCCTTTCTTAACCCGTTCCAAGATTTTAACAATCGGACGTTGGTTAACGCAGGTCGAATGGTTGCTTCGTTCGTATTTGATTAAATGATAGGTATGGTCAATGTTTTGGTTGTCGCGGACTACAACTTTCGAAGAATCCACATAAGTAACCACACCGTCGACATCCGAAATTATCGCAACCCCGGAGTCGCGGGCTGCTTTATATTCGATTCCGGTTCCGACAATCGGCGCTTCGGCTTTCAATAGCGGAATAGCTTGACGCTGCATGTTAGCACCCATCAGAGCCCGCGTCGAGTCGTCGTGTTCGAGGAAAGGAATGCAGGCGGTAGAGACGGAAACAATCTGTTTTGGCGAAACGTCGATATAATCGACATCCATCCGGCTGACTTCTACGAATTCGCCGGCTTTCCGGGCAACCACTTTTTCGTCATCGATGGTGATGATGCCGGTTACCGGATCTTTGGACATCTTGACGTTGGCCTGAACGATTACGTATTTTTCTTCTTTGTCGGCCGTCATATATTCCATTTCATCGGTAACGATGGCCCGATTGTTTTCCAAATCTTTCTTAACCACCAAATAAGGGGTTTCGATAAAGCCGTATTGATTAATCCTGGCATAACATGCCAAAGAGTTAATCAAACCGATGTTTTGACCTTCCGGTGTTTCAACCGGACAAATCCGACCGTAGTGGGTGGTGTGAACGTCACGGACTTCTAGTTTTGCCCGATCTCTCGACAAACCGCCCTGACCCAAAGCCGACAAACGGCGTTTGTGGGTCAATTCCGACAACGGGTTGATCTGATCCATGAATTGCGACAACTGGCTGCTGCCGAAGAATTCGCGGATTGTGGAGATAAGCGGCCGGATATTGATTAAGTTTTGCGGAACAACGGTTTTGGAATCAACCGAAGTCGACATCCGGTCGCGGATATTCTTTTCAACTTTGGTTAAACCGATTCGGAATTGGTTTTGCAACAATTCGCCAATCGGACGAATCCGACGATTGCCCAAGTGGTCGATATCGTCGACTTTGCCAATACCGTCGTGTAGGTTGAAATAATACGATATCGCCGCAAAAATATCCGACAAGCAAATATGGTTTCGGGTTTCCGATTGGTCATTTCCGATTAATTTGATGATTTGAGTCTTTTCTTTGTTGTCGTGGTAAACCTTGATTTTCAGGATTTCCAAGACAACCGAATCGCCTTCAAGCATCGTTTCGTAATTTTTGGTTACGCGGAAATGTTCGCGGTTGTCTTCAAGTATTTTTACCGTATTTCCGAGCGGTGTGGAATAGTTTATCAAGGTTTCGGCAGGAAGAATAACTTCGCCGGTATCTTTATTAACTAAATCCTCGGCCAAATGATAACCGATAGCCCGGGAAATAACGTCCAATTTCTTATTAACTTTATAACGGCCAACACTGGCAAGATCATAACGGCGGACGTCAAAAAGACGGCTTGCGATAAATTTCCGCGCCGTTTCGGCCGATGTTTTTTCACCTGGACGTAATTTGTCATAGACTTCCTTAACCGCGTCATCTTGACCAAAGGTTTGGTCTTTGGAGAAGGTGTTGATCAGATATTGCGACATCGGTGCGCTTTCGTCAAAAAACAACTCAAAGATTTCTTTGTTTTTGCTGACGCCCAATGCCCGAATAAAACTAGTTAAGGGGATTTTCTTCGAGCGGTCCAGTTTGGCATACCAAACATCACTGGAACGCATTTCGAACTCGATCCAAGCTCCGCGCGTAGGGATGATTTGTCCGCTGAAACGGATTTGCCCGGATTTCGAATCTTTGTTTTTCGAAAAGAAAACGCCAGATGAGCGGATGATTTGAGATACAACAACACGTTCGGAACCATTAATGATGAATGTGCCCCAAGGTGTCATGACCGGAAATTCACCCATAAAGACCTTGTCTTCTTTAACTTCACCAGTTTCTTTGTTTTCAAGGCTGACAGTGACTTTTAAGGCCCGAGAGTAATTGGCGTTATGCATTTTCGCTTCCGCAATCGTATACTTCGGTTCATCGAACTCGTAATCGGTAAAATACAGTTCGAATTTTTCACCGTCGCCGTGGTCTTTAATTGGGGATAATTCATCAAACAAATCTTTCAAGCCCTTTTCCATGAGCCATTTGAAAGATTCGGTCTGTACCTCAATCAGATTAGGCAATTCAACATTGGTCGGTACCCGTGAATAGTTTCGGCGTACTCTGTCTTTACCATATGTTATTTCTTTCCAACTCAAAATAATCCACCTCTATCAATATTTTTCCTTAAAAAGCATGAAAAATGAGCAAAATACCTCATCTTACCATATCCATTTATGATACCATAAGAATGTGCAAATGTCAAGCGATTAAACCCGACCTTTTTTATTTTGGTTTTGAAAACCGGCCTTGATAATCCAATAGCCTTTTTCTTTGGCAATTATTTCCATTTCGGGAAACAGCGTCGCCAATTTTTCATACGCGCTCGGCGCCCCCTGTTTCTTCTGAACGACAATCCAAAGTTCTCCGTGGGGTTTTAAGTGTTCGGTTGCCCCCTCGAAAATTCCGTGGACAATTTTTTTGCCGGCCCTGATAGGTGGATTGGAAATGATGAGATCGTATTTTCCTTCGACTTTTTCGTATAAATCGCTCTCCCAGACCGTCACGTTTTTCAACTGATTGTGTTCGGCATTTCTCTTAGCGAGATCGATAGCCCTTAAGTTAACGTCAATCATATGTACATATATTTTCGGATTGGCTTTGGCCAAAGTTATCCCGATTGGACCGTAACCGCAGCCCACATCCAAAATCTTGGTGCAGTTTTCGGGCAAAACAACGTTTTTGATCAAAAGACTCGAGCCGAAATCGACTTGTTTTACCGAGAAAACCCCGGCATCGCTAAACAATTCGATGTTGAACTGCTTGTAATAATATGTTATTATATGCTCTTTCGATGCAAGCAAGTCATTATTTTCGAAATATTGTTTGCTCATTTTTCCACCTTCTTTAAAGCGATAAAACCTGAAGACAATTCTTCAGGTTCATTTCTTTTAAAATATTAAAAATGTATTACTTAATTTCAACTTCAGCACCAGCTTCAACAAGTTTTGCTTTAATTGTTTCGGCTTCTTCTGGCGTGATGTTTTCTTTGATTGGTTTCGGTGCATTGTCAACCAAATCTTTG
>Ga0116189_1001584_pt1 | contig 17621 bp, 15 predicted proteins | sample AD_JPNTR3_MetaG_FD_89895 | JGI IMG/M metagenome (GOLD analysis project Ga0116189, IMG submission 89895) | Active sludge microbial communities of municipal wastewater-treating anaerobic digesters from Japan - AD_JPNTR3_MetaG | ecosystem: Engineered > Bioreactor > Anaerobic > Digestate | place... | reverse complement strand
TGTCGATTGCCGCAGACCGCTGCCGATGAGGACGGGCACCTCAGGCAATACTCGCTTCACAGCGCGCACATCATCCATGCGTGTTGGAAAGCCCGTGTGCTTGCCGCTGACTATCACTGCATCCGCCTGGAAGTAGGCCGCATCGTACGCGGATTCCTCTATCGGCCGCGGCGCGAGCGGAGCGGAGTGCTTGATGTGCACGTCCGCGAAGATTTTCACCGACGGGTCGAGGAACTTCCGGTAGCGCAGCAGTTGATGTGGGCGTGCCAGAACTAGCCCTGACACGTCCACGGAGGCCTCGGTAAAGAAGGTAGCTCTTACGAACTGTGCTCGAATTGCGTGGGCCACGGCCAGACCTGCGGTGGGATCTGCAAGGATACAGATGCCCATAGGAATATCAGTAACCTTTCGGACTTCGTGGGCGATGATGGCCATCGCCGATACCAGCTCAGGCCCCACGGCATCCGGGAAGTAGCTGGCGTCAAGGTAGTTCTCGATCTCTATCGCATCTACGCCCCCATCTTGGAGCTTCCTGGCCTCGTCCATTGCGAATTCGATTGTCGAAGATATTCCCTTGTCATCGTAGAGCGGAGAGCCGGGCAATGGCGGCAGGTGAACCATACCGATTATCGCCTTGTGCCCGAACATCTCGTTGAACGCCGTAAGTCTAGATTTCACCGCTGGTCATCCCCTTCCTGCTGCCTGATCCCCTGAATTACCGTCATAAGCTCTTTCGCCCTGCACAGATCTATGGGGCTTTCAGTATCGCCATTGATCTTCAGGTTGGTGCCGACGATGGCTCCGTCGGCGATGCCGAGCAGTATGTGAGCATCGGCAGTGCTTATCCCGCTTCCGGCAAGCACTGGGTACTGGGGGATCTGCGTTTTCACTTTCTGGACATCTTCAACATTAGTCGGTCCGCCGGTCTTCTTCCCAGTAACTATGACAACATCCGCCAGTCCTCTATGGACAGCGTCTTCGGCCGATTCCTGTATCGGCCGCTGAGACAATGGGTACCCATGCTTTATGTGAACATCTGCGAAGATGAGAGCATCCGACCCCAGAAGCTTCCTAAAGCGCAGCGCGTCCGCGGCGCAAGACTCCATGAGCCCTGCGTCGACCACGTAGGTTTCGGTGTAGTAAGGAACACGTACAAACCGAGCGCCGACCACATGGGCGATGGATATCGCAGCTATCGCGTCGCTCTGCAGCACGCAGATGCCCATAGGCAAGCTGACCGCATCTGCAAGCGCCTTAGCCACGTAAGTCATCGCCGCAATCGTCTCCGGACGAGCTCTCTTGTAGAACATGGCATCTCCGAAGTTCTCAACTATCAGCCCACTATAGCCCGTCTCCTCCAGCTTTCGGGCTTCGCTGATCGCGTACTCCGCGATGTCTGCCATCTGGGCCCCGTTGTAGCGTGGAGCCCCAGGCAGAGGTGGCAGATGTACCATGCCGATTACGGGTTTGGGTTCAGAAAAAACGGAGCGGAATCGTTCCATTGGTTCGTGCATGTGGACTACCTCCTACAGCGCTCGGTGCAAGCACCCATCAGAACCAAATTCATAATGTAGTAACATTGTATTGTTACTATACCACGCCCCCTCAGAAACTCCTGCCGCGAGAGCACAAAAATCTCATACATACCAGCCTCCTCAGGAGGAGCAGCGCAAACAGATCCACTCACCTGCGTGAGTGGGCAATGGGCACCGAGCGAATGAAGGAGTCAGTGTAGTTGTCTCGAATGGTATGTTGCAATATGATGACATTACTACCTGTAGATTGGTGAGGGTTGAGCTTAATGTGTCCTGAAGTACTTCGGCTAGATGAGAACTCGCCGATTCCCCTTTATGAGCAGTTGGCAAGCCAGTTGCGCGACAAAATACGTGCTGGAGAGCTGGAGCCGGGCGAACCCATTCCCACGGAAGCGGAGCTGTCTGCAATGTATGGCGTCAGCCGTACAACAGCGCGGCAGGCAGTCCTGACACTGACCCGCGACGGACTCGTGCACCGCAAACGAGGAAAGGGCAGCTTTGTGAGCCAGCCCAAGATCGTACAGCAACTTGTAACGCTCCGCAGTTTCTCCGACGAAATCAGGATACTCGGTTTCAAGCCTGGCGCGAGATTGATAGGGAAGGAATGGGTTCCAGCGGATGAGGATGTGGCTCAGGCTCTCCAGGTGAAGGCAGGCGATCCGGTTCTGAGGATCGTCCGCCTCAGGCTGGCCGGAGAAAAGGAACTCTCTATCAACGCGTCCCATTTTGCCCGCCACCATGGGCTGATTCTAGAGAACTTCGACCTAGGGGCTCCTTCTCTGTACTGTCTAGTGGAGGCGCACGTCGGGCCGGTAACACGAGCCACAGAAGTGATAACAGCCGTCACCGCTACTGAAGAACAAGCCCGCCACCTCATAGTTCCACCCGGTGCTCCCCTGCTCCGACTGGGGCGCACAACCTACATTTCCGGAGGGTATCCGGTGGAATTCGTGAGGGCCGACTTCAGGCCGGATCGGTACACATTCTTCGTCGAGCTCAAGGCCTAGTTGTCGATGAGCGTACGGGATGATAACCCACCGTGCCTAAAGGCGCAGTGCAATCAGTCGGAAGTGTAGCCGATCAGCATGGCCAGCACGGAACGTACTGGCACATACCGGTGAGGCTTCTTTGCTCACCAATGGGGTGATGTTGGTGCCTTATTTCATCGGAAAACCCGCGAAAGTTGAGTGCTCGCCGGGCGGAACCGCGCCGACGGCGCTGGCGTGGAACGACACCACCGTGCAAGTAGTGGAGATTCTCTCTGAGTGGCAGGATTTCGGTTTCGGAGGTACTCATCCCTCTGCCAGGACATGGAGGACTAGGCGCCACCGCAACTACTACAGGGTACTCTGCGATAACGGACATACATACGAAATATACCTGGATAGGGGCAGCGAGCGGCGCCAATGGCACGTCTATAGGCAGGTGGATTAGGCGCAGAAGCTCGCCTCTGGAGGTATTTGTTGCCGAGGCCGAAGTGGCAACATGATGAAGTTCCGACTACACGGGCGCGTCGAGCGTCTCCGGTAGCCCCGCAAGCAGTGGGATGCGAATCGCCGCGTCTATACCGACAGCAAGCAAGAACACGTACTCGGGGCCGAAGTGATCCCATATGATCCCCGACACGAAGGCCAGGGCGGCGCCGACGAGCATCCTAAAGAACCGCAGAACAGCCAGCCAATCGCTCATTCTGCTTGAGGGAACGAGCTCGAAGGCCATGGCCTGGGTTACAACCAGGGTCATCGAGACTGTCCCCTGCAGCATGCCTGCAAACACCAGAAGAACCGGACTTGGTGACCAGACGAGTAGCAGGTTGCTCGCCCAAAACACAGGAGCAAGTGCATAGAGAATCCTCTTGCGCCCAAATCTATCGGCCAACCTGCCCAGGGGAACGCCAAGCAACAGACCTACCACTGCAAAGGCGGTTACCATTGCACCCAGCACGTACTGGTCTGCCATCTTCATCTCGCGTGCAAACACCTGGGTAAACGGAAGCACCATGCCTGTGGGCAGGTTGGCTAGGCAGGACACGGCTACAAAGCGCCACAGATCAGGGCGCTCGCCCAGCAATAGAAGCGGCCTGAGGCCGGCCCGGAGGCTTGCCTTCTCCGCCGCAACGTATTCGGTCTGCGACAGCTGGGTGGATATGAGGAGGAGCGACACGAGGGAAAGAGCCGAAGCGATCAGGAACAGCGGCCTGATCCCCTGAGTGCTGACTCCGCCAAACCGGGTGACAAGTACTGCTCCGATTACCGGCCCGGCAAGCCCCATCACTCCCTGCGCAAGGCTCTCACAACAACCCATCGCAGTTGCCCTGTCTTTGTTCAAAAGCGAACTCCCGCACACGATCCCACAGGTGTGACCGGATACTGTCGATCCGCACCACCAGATCATGGTACCCATGAGCGCAACAACCCAGCTACTAGCCAACCCAGTAACTAGATACGAAAGCCCCACCAGAGCCACACCGATCACGTACACTCGCTTGGTTCCCAGCCGGTTGGCAGCGGCCGCTGACGCCAACCCAAGCACTGCGCCTGCAGCCATACCGACACTGTTGACTACACCCAGCTGTGTTCCTGTAGCCCCGAGAAGCGCTATGTATACACTCAGGTACGGGAAAACCATCTGATAGAGCAGTTTGTCTACAGACGCTCTGCACGCTGTAACCTTCCAATCACGGGGTTGCCTAGACAAGAAGCGAATCGCCTGCGACAACGCGTTGGCCATCGGTCTGCCCACATCCATTCCCATCCCAACCCTGCGACTGCCGGCCCTGCACTATCGCAGTTTGAGGACCATGCCCTGGGCACAGTAAGCGTCAGCCCAAGAGTACATTCGAAAAGAGCCGGTACTATGAATACTACCATAGGACTGGCCCCGTCAGCCGTATGCATTAATCTCGCCTCGTGCCCTCTATGCCGTAGGCGACGATCCTGATAAGATCATCTACGGTTGCTTCATCCTTGGCCAGGTCCGCGACTTTGCGGCCGTGTTCGAGCACTATGAACCTATCGGCGACGGGGTAGACGTGATATAGGTTGTGGGTGATGAATATCACTGCCAGGCCGCGTTTTCTGGCCTCTGTGATGTAGCCGAGCACCTTATTGGTCTCGTGAACTGAAAGAGCCGAAGTGGGTTCATCCAGGATCAGCAGCTTCCCTCCGAAGTACATCGTTCGCCCGATGGCTATGGCCTGCCTCTCCCCGCCCGACAGGACGCATACATCATCGGTTGCGCACCTTACGGCGATGCCGATGTCTCGAAGTGCCTCCTCGGTCACGCGCCTCATCGCTGCCATGTCCAGCAGGTTGAACCCTCCGATTCTCCGGGAGGGCTCGGCTCCAAGGAAGAAATTCCGGGCGATGCTCATGTTCTCGATGAGAGCAAGGTCCTGATAGACGGTCTCGATTCCGAGGCGCCTCGCATCTTTAGGAGATGCGAAATCCACTGGCTTACCCTCGAACTTCAGCTCGCCCCCGTCGGGCCGGTATACCCCCGTGAGGATCTTTATTAGGGTGGACTTCCCGGCGCCATTATCGCCCAGAAGTCCGACTACCTCGCCGCTTTGGATCGTTACGTCCACGTCTTCGAGAGCGACCACGCGTCCGAACCGCTTACATAGCCCAATCGCCTCCATGAGGGGGTCCTGGCGGGCCCGGCAGCTCACTTCCTCCACGATATCACCTCCCCGAGTTTGACATTGAGCGCGACGGCTGCAACTACGATGAACCCCACGAATGACATGTACCAGTATGAAGGCGCTCCCACCATTACGAGCCCGATTCTGATGGACGCCATCGTGACCGCGCCCAGCATCGCGCCGAAGATCGTTCCGATTCCGCCCGAGAGCGAGTTACCGCCAACCACAGCAGCCGCAATCGCCTCGAGGGACAACTCCTGCCCCCACACCGGCGACATGGAACCCATTCTTCCCAGCTGCAGGCAACCCGATAGGGCGGCTAGCACGCCTGTGATGATGAAGTTGGTCATCTTCACTTTGGTGTCGGCCACGCCTAGCGCACGCGCAGCAGCTCTCTTGCCGCCCGTCGCGAACACCCAGTTCCCGTAGGCTGTCTTCTCTAGTACAAGACAGAAAACTAGGCCGATAACAAACCACCATACTGCAGAGATGTGGGCCGTAGACAAGACCCTGGCGCCGCCGAGCAACCGTAGCAGGGGCACGTCTTCGAAGATGCTGATCGGCCATCCCTGCGACAGGTAGAGCGCAATCCCTCTCCAGAACATCATGGCGCCCAGAGTCGTAATGAATGATGGAATACGGGCGTAAAGCGTAACCAGCCCGTTTACCGCGCCGATACCGGCGCCGCAGGCCAGCGCTGCAAGGAGTGCAGCCCATGGATTCCAGCCGGACTTAGTGATCAACATGGCAAGGACCATCCCGCTCAGGGCGAAGTTCGAACCCACAGATAGGTCCATCTCACCGGCGATCATCAAGAAGCTCACACCTATAGCCACAACGCCCAGCTCCGCAGCGACGGTCACTATATCGCCCAGAGTACCTGCATTCAGGAACTCACGTTTCATCGAGAAGAACACGATGAACACCAGAACCAGCGCCACTGCCACACCAACTTCGCGGCGGTTCAGAAGAGGCCTCATCGGTCAAATCGCCACCCCTTCATCCAGCCGGGCGCGGGGGGAATCCCCGCGCCTTCGGCTGTTCGTGCTGACTTGCATGTCGGGGCTAGCCCAGCCTGCTCATTCGCGCTGACGTGCCCCGGGTCGCAGGCTATCTGTACCCCGCCTTGACAAGCGCGGCCACCGCGTCGACATTCTCCGGCGTCACGAAACCGCGTCCGGTATCGTAGTCGGCCGGGTCGAGCTGGAACTTGGCATTCAGATAAAGCTCGACTACGGCCATGTAGCCCTGGAGATACTGCTGTTGGTCCATGGTGCCCTCACAGATCCCGTCCTTAATGGCCTGGATGGTAACTGGTTCCAGGTCGTACGAGGCCATGAGGACCTTGCCCTTAAGGCCATCGTCTCTGATCATCTTGATGGCGGGTATGGCGCCGAGCGGACCCACTGTGAATATCGCCGCAGTGTCTGGATTCGCCTTGAGGTAACTCCTGAGAATCCCGATTGCCTGTGTGGCGTCTTGGGTTATGTCGAGCTTGTCGGTCTTGCCGCCCAGATCCTTGGCTATCACCTCTCCGATCCCTTTTGCCCTAGCCTCAAGGCCCACATGCCCTGCCTGGTGGATTGCCACGACGACCTTCGCCCCCTGTTTCAGCTTGGGGAGCATCCGGCGCGCCACCGTCTTGCCTGCCTCGTATTCGTCCATTCCTATGTATGACATGTACGGGATAGTACCCCTGAACTCCTCAGGCTCTTGGCAGTTGATAGCCACCACCGGAATGCCACGCTTCCTAGCTTCGCGGATAGGCTCAGCCCAGGCCCGCGCATCGCTGATGCTGGTAGCTATGCCGTCTGCCTTAGCCGCCATTGCTGCATTGAACATGTTCACCTGCTCAGGCACGTTGTAGCCTGCCGGCCCCTGGAAAACTGCCTTGACGCCCAGGGCTTTGCCGGCATCCTGCACGCCACGCTGCACCACTGCCCAGAACGGGTCGCCAGGACCTGTGTGCGCAATCACATAGAAGGTCATCTGATCGGCACCGCTCGCCGCAGGGCTCGGGCCGGCTAGTATAATCGCCAGGCAGGCAATCAGGCACAATCCGAAGACTCTCTTCATGTGTACCCCTCCTCATAATGGTCTGACAGTAGACTGTGGCTTAATGCCATCGAAAGACAGCTATCTCATCCCTCACCTCCCACCGCTGTGATCCGCTCCAGCCTCACATTTGTACCGCGCTATCATGGGCGCCAAATGAGAGTAGAGCGCGGAGAATGCCGCCGGAGCGTCCGGCTCCATGATCATCTCTCCGGACACGTAGCCCTGGTATCCGATATCCTTCAGGGCCTCGATCACCTCGCCAAAGTCGATATGCCCGGCGCCCGGCGCCCGCCTATTGCTGTCGGCCACATGAACATGCCAGATCCGAGGCGCAGCATCCCTGATAGCCCTGGCTATTGACGAATCCTCTATGTTCATGTGGAATGTGTCGACTAGGAGGCCAACATTCTCGCCGGCCTCGCGTGCCGTAGTCAGCGCATCGCTGACCGTGTTAAGCAGATCAGTCTCGTACCTGTTGATCGGCTCAAGAAACAGTCGAACGCCTTGCCTGGCGGCGTATCCTGCGACTTCTTGAAGACCTTCACTTATCCGTGCAAGACCCTCGCGAGGAGGAAGACCGTCGGCGGTTCTACCCCGGATCAGGCCAACGATCACCGCCGCGCCGAGCTCGGCACCGACATCTACATGATCCTTCAGCCGCTCAATCGCCCCCGCCCGCCGCGACCCGTCCGCGTGAGCCAGGCTCAGCCCTTGCCGGTAAGCAGCGCCGGTTCCTATGGCCGGGACGCCCATCCCATACATGCTCAGCGTTTGGCGGACCGTGCCGACATCCAGGTCGCGCGGGTCGCCCACGGCAAGCTCAACCCCGTCGTAACCTACCTTGGCGGCAAGCGCCACCGCGTCCTCAAGCGGCAGATCGGCGGCGAGCCCCGTAGCGCGGGGAGTGGCGTTTACTACAATGCTGATCTTCATTCCGCATAGCCCCCGTCAAGCGGGCGGATACACTAGGGTGTAGATGCTTCTCCCTCCAGGGGCCAGAGGTCCCCTGAGAACCGCCTCGATGTCCTCCCTCTTGCGCTGGCTCATATCTTCGATGGGAGGCAGCTGGCCGACAGGGAAGACGGCCAGGATGTCGTCGTGCAGCTTCACCATATAGTCCAGCACGGCCTCGACCCCAGGCATCGCCTTCTCAGGATCGGCCAGTGTAGCCTTGCCCACACACCCTTCAGGCGTGGCTGCGTACTCCGCGGGTCCGCATCCGATGTGGCCATACCACGCGATCGGTGTATGTAGTAGGCAACCTGCCTTGTCGACATGGCCTTCGGGCATGTATCCGCGAGGTACCGTGTCGACCGCAGCCGACTGGTCCATCAGCTCAGGGAAGAGCGCCAACGACCAGGAGGTCTCCACTTCGTCGGCGTGTATGAACGGGGTCTCATACACTCCGCCCTCCGACTTCAGCTTGAAGTGGTCCTGCACCGCATGGTACCAGTTGAGGTTGATTATGACCGCGGGCACCTGGTACGTCTTTCCGAACTGATGAATGGCTGTAGGGATTACGTACTCCTGCCCATGCCCATTGAGGAGGATCATCTTGCGGAAGCCCATATTCCACAGGCCTGCCATGATCGATTTGAGCAGGCCGCAGAAGACCTCCTCGGGCACGACCACTGTGCCGGGCATCCCCAGGTGATGGAATGGATGCGACCCATACCACACCGGCTGCGCAACAGTGCACCCGGTCCTGATCGCCACGGCCTCTGCCATCCTCGTAACCAGGAATGTATCTTCGCCTATGCACGCATTCGGGCCATGGTTTTCGGTCGACCCCACCGGCACGATTATAATGTCGTCTTTTGTGAGCCGCTCCTGGATCTGCTTCATCGTCATGTTCTGCAGATACACCCCGGAAGGCTCATCCATGTGCCCCTTTCGGGGCGGAAGTTGCCACTTGCTCATTTGGACTCTCCCCTTCACCTTCAGCATTTCGCGTCTATGAGATCCCTGCCAGGCAACCCGGGCAGGCTACTCGGGACTGACTATGACCTTAACGGCCTCCCCATATCTCATTGCGTCGAGTCCTTCTTGGATATTGGCAATATTCACACGATGCGTGATCAGCGCGTCGGCGTTGATGGCTCCGCTTTCAAGCACGCGGATAGCAGGCGGAAATGTGTATTTCGCAATATACGTACCGAGAACGGATATCTCATAACGCGTGATCGTGTTCTGAGGCACCGGCGGGGTAGCCTGCTGGTTCATGCCGAACAAGAGCACCTTCCCGCCTCTACGTACCAGATCCAGCGCAGTGGGAAGCAGTGTCCCCACAGCGTCAACAACCACGTCCGCGCCGCCCCCCGTCTCGTCCAGCACGCGCTGCACAAACCCCGGCTCGCGCGGATCAAGCACAACATGCGCCCCGCTCTTTGCAGCCGCCCTGGCCCTGACCTTCGTGATCTCGGAAACGACTATCCGGCCAGCGCCTGCAGCCGCAAATACCTGGGTGAACAGCAGACCTATGGGGCCCGCGCCCAGCACCGCCACTGACTCTCCCGGCTGCACCCGCACCTTCTGCGTGCCGTTCACGACGCACGAAAGAGGCTCCGCAAGCGCCGCCACATCCGGCGGTACGTCCGTCGAGATCTTGTGCAGAGCGCTTGCCGGTGCCACGTTGTACTTGGCGAACCCTCCATTTGTGAAGATGCCAAGCGTCGTCATGCTCTGACACATGTTCGGCATCCCCGAGCGGCAGTACCGGCACTTGGCGCACGTCAGGTTGGGGTCGACCACCACGCTATCGCCGGTCTTAAGTCCCTGAACGCCCGAGCCCATCTCAAGGACAGTCCCTGTGTATTCGTGCCCAAGAATAGCCCCAGGGGTTGCCGGGTGGCCAGGCGGCACCTCCAGGATGTGAACATCAGTCCCGCAGATGCTGGCGGCATCCACCCTGAGCAGGACCTCATCCGGCTCCCGGATAGCTGGGACCGGCACTTCCTTCACCGAGAGCTTGCCATGGTCTTCAAACACCGCAGCCAGCATGGTTTTATCGCGCATATGTCCCCCTCCCGCACTACATCATGCAAGTGATCTTGCACTCGCTCCTGTCGGTCTGGAGCATGATGATGTTCTCAGGCACCTCGTCCATAGTGATCCTCTTGGTCACAAGCGGCAGGACATCCATACCGGCAGCGATAGAGCTAATGACCCGGGGGAAAGTACCGTGACCGGAGTGCCCCTGCGCCCCGGCTATCCGGGCACGCCTCACCTGGAAGATCTCTCCGGTGAGCGGGATCTTCGCATCCGCTCGGGCTACGATGGATACTACCGCATCTATGGTCTTGCCTTCCCAGATGACCTGCTCAATGCCTGGCCAAACCGCTGCAGGCAGGCCTGTTGCCTCAAGGAACAGGCGGGCGCCTACTCCCCGGGTTATCTCGAGCACCGCTTCGGCGAAGTTCTCCTTGAGTGGGTTGATCACGAAGTCGGCGCCCATCTTGCGGCCAAGCTCGGCACGGTTCTGAGCAGGCTCCGACAGGATGACCTTAGCAGCTCCGGCACGCTTAAGTACGGCGACCGCAGCCAGCCCAATGGGACCGCCTCCGCAAACGACCACGTTGTCGCCAGGACGAATCCCGCCTGCGGTATCGATGACTGCGGTATACGCAACTGACGTGGGCTCCACAAGCGCGCCCGCGACAAAGGCGTCGTCGCCTGGGTATTTCTCCTTAAGCTCCTCGATGCTCCATAGATATCTGGCATCCACAACGATGTACTCAGCGAATGCGCCGTCGCAGCTGAAACCGAGTTCATGCAAGGCTTCGCATTGGTTGGGGTAGCCGTCGGCGCATGGGCGACACGACCCGCACCATAGCATCTCCTCTGAGCAGACCGCTTCGCCAGGTTCATACGGCTTGCGTGTGCGTTTGTTGATGGCTCTTTGGCCCGCCTCCACGACCTCTCCCGCAAACTCGTGGCCAAGCGTCGCCGGGAATGCAGTGAGGCCCGGGTAGAAGATGTAGCCGTCCTCATCGGCCTGTGCCATGTGGACATCGCTGCCGCAGATGCCCACGGCCCTTACCCGAATGAGCGCCTCAGTGGGGCCGGGCCTGGGAATGGGTTTCTCTTCAACCTGAATTCTTGGGTTACGCCACACTCTACTGCCGAGGTAGGTCAGCTTGCCGTCGATGTCTTTCGACCCCAGCTTGAAATCGGGCCTAGGCTGCCAGTCCGCATGGAGCACTACCGCTTTCACTGAGAGTCCCCCCTATGCATTTATGAATGGAAATCGCGAGGTCCTAGGTAGTCGCCACAGGTACGCCGTATTACCAGTTTCGGAGGAAGCACCACTTTTTGCGGAGGGCGGTCGGCCGATAGGTCTCCAATCCGCTCTAGGAGCATCCGCGCCGCGATCGCCCCGATATCGTACTTGGGCTGAGCCACGGTTGTGAGCTGAACCAAGTGCAGGCGGGCGAAGGAGATGTCGTCGAAGCCCACGACCGCGATATCGTCGGGCGCCCTGAGACCGCGCTCGTATATGGCCTCGAGAGCCCCCAGAGCCATATAGTCGCTCCCTGCAAACACAGCCGTCATGCCTGTCTTCCCGTCGAGCAGTTGGCTCATCGCTCTGTACCCGCGGTCTTGCCTGAAGTCGCCGTCCGCGACAAGATCAGGGTCAATGGAGATTCCAGCCCGCCGAAGCGCCTGACAATAGCCTTCGTACCGGTCGGCGCTGGCGGAGACGCGCGCCGGGCCCGAAATGTGGGCTATTCGCCTATGGCCCAGACCAATGAGGTGGTTCGTGGCCTGAAAGCCGCCGAGAACGCTATCTACGACAACACTGTCGGCCTCCACGTCCAAAAGGGTGCGGCCGGCGAACACAAACGGCACCCGCCTGGCCCGGAGCATCGACACATCACTCTCGCCCATCTTGGCCGAGAGGAATATAACCCCGTCCACTCTCTTCTCCAACAGCAAGTCTATGTAGGCTTGTTCCTTTGTAGGCCTACCGTCAGTGTTACACAGTATTACATTGCTCTCGTAATCAGCAGCCAGATCCTCCACGCCTCTTGCCACTTCAGCGTGGAACGGATTCGTGATGTCCGACATAATCAGGCCGATAGTCCCCGTTCTGCTCGTACACAGCCCGCGTGCCAGCGCGTTGGGCCTGTAGTTGAGCTCCCTCATGGCATCGCCCACAGCGCCCTTTGCGTGATCGCTTACGTTGGGATCGTTGTTTAGCACGCGCGAGACAGTGGACTTCGATACACCGGCCAGCCTCGCCACATCGCGGATTGTCGGTTCCACCGGAATCCTCCTTGATCGACCACGCGGTGAAGTAGCATAAGTGTGTTCCCAGGCGCGTGGGACCGGTCCCAGAACTGTAGTTCAACTCCTCCACGTTAACTCCTTCTTATCCCATTTTTATATGAATTTGACTATTTGCCGTGTAATGTACAGTACCGTAGCAAAGTAGGCCGTTTTCCATAACTCAGTCCAGAAGCGCCTTCTAGATCCGTGTATTCCATCTGCTTTTTTAGCAAGGATTCCCATGCATAGCGCCTAATCGTACCGCCAGTGCATTTGCCATACACCATGGCGCCGAAGGAGTCATGACACGTCATGGAAACCGCAGATCAACCAGGTGTCATGCGAGTTTGCACCGGTGTAACTCCAGCCGACGTCCTCATGGGCGCCGGTTTGCCAGCACTTAAGGCACACCATATCGTCTCAACGCTTGCGATCCAGTCGGTGGCCTATCTGGAGGAAGCTGTAAGGCGCGGCTCGGTGAAAGCCCTCCTAGGCGGAACGACCAACATGGACGATCACGTGCTAAGGTTCATCCGTCTCGGGAAGCGAATAGCACCATCTACGCAGATCACTGATCAGACCAGGGCTGGAGTGCCACTGGCGTACGCCGCCTGGGTGGGACGTATGGTTGTCTCAGCCCTGCGGGCCATGCCCGGCGTGTTGTCTGCCGTCACGGCCGGACAAGTTCGAAGACAGTGCGAAGTAGTCGACAGCCTGGACCTGGTTGTATCAACTGAGAATCCGGCGGATCTCGCCCGGGCGCCCGTCGGCCTGCCAGTAGTCGTAAGCGCAGCTGCTACCCCGGACGTCCTGCATGCCGACGTGCTAGGTATGGATATCAGGATTCACGTGACTACGCCTCGGAGTTTGGCGAGTCGTCTTCTCGACGCCACAGGCTCCGCCTGCCATGTCCATCGTCTGGCCGAGCTTGCAGCCGAGAGAGGGTTGTTCCTCGACCGCGGAGTGCTAGTCCACTCCATTACGGGTCGGCAGGTTCTACTGGAAGACGAGGCTGAGATCTACGCTCAGCTTGGTCTGCCGTTCATCCCTCCTGAATACAGGGTAGGAAGCGACGAGGTCGAGGAAGCACTCGCCGGCACACTTCCTTGCCCGGTGGGGCACGAGGACATACAGGGAGATCTGCACCTGCACACTGACTGGAGTGACGGGCTTGATACTGTCGAGGACATGGTTGCAGAGGCCATGCGCAGGGGCTACAGCTATGTCGCTGTTTCGGATCATACAGCGTACCACAGCACAGCCCATGGGCTTTCTGCCAAGCGACTGCTAGCCCAATGGGACGCCATCGAGGCACTGCAAAGACGCTGTCCTTCCATTGCGATACTGAAGAGCGCAGAGGTTGACATCCTGCCCGATGGGACACTCGACATGAGCGACGACGTACTGCACAAGGCCGATATCGTTCTGGCCTCGGTACACAAGCACTTGGACATGGAGCCGCGCGCGCTAACCCGTCGCCTGATTCGGGCGATGGAGAACCCACACGTCGATGTGTTAGCGCATCCTACCGGCAGGAGCATCGGGCTATCCGATTATCGGGTGGATGTAGATGAGCTGACGTGTGCAGCCGCGAGGCTGAAAGTCGGCCTTGAGATCAACTGCGCGCCGGACCGCCTCGACATCGACGAGAGGCTAGCGAGGCGCTGTAATGACCTGGGCATCGCGCTTGCCATAGGCAGCGATGCCCACAGCGTGGGCGAAATGGACCAGTTTGGCCTGGGAGTAGGAGTCGCTAGACGGGCCAGATGCACAAGCCATAGCATACTCAATACCAGATCGCCCCAAGAGCTTCGGGCCTGGCTGGATTGGCATCGAAACGATTGAGACTGGAGGTGGTCGTTGGTACGGATCATGATCTTCGAACCCAGTACAGAGTCGGCACTGCATTCAGCATTGATAACACACAAGGGGGTCGAATCCCATGACACGGCAGATGGTGCGAGCGTTCGCCCTTCTAGCACTCTTGCTCATACTGTCGGCTGCCACTGTTGCTGCCCCGGCAAGGGTCCTGCACTTGTTGACAGCGCTGGATCCAAATGAGGCGAAGATCTACATAGCAGCCTTCGAAAAATCCACAGGGGTCAAAATCGAATGGGTGAGGATGTCCGCTGGAGAGTGCCTCGCAAGGCTCAGGGCGGAATCCAGAAATCCGCAGTTCAGTGTGTGGTTCGGCGGGCCCAGCGCCGAGTACGTTCCGGCGGGTCAGGCCGGTGTTCTTGAATCCTTCAAGCCCGAGGGCAGTGACTTCCTCAGCCCTCAGCAAAGGGATTCCAACTGGAACTGGGTCGGCTTCTACTTCGGCGCGCTCGGTTTCGCGTGCAACACAGATTGGTTCGCAAAGAACAACATCGCCTTCCCCTCGTCTTGGCAAGACCTGTTGAAACCTCAGCTCAAGGGGCAGATTTCGTTTGCCTATCCATACACGTCCGGCACCGCCTACACCCTGCTGGCCACGATGGTGCAGTTGCTGGGTGAGGAGAAAGGCATGGACTACATGAAGAGACTGGACGCAAACGTACACCACTACAACACATCCGGGTCCGCGTGCGTGACCCAGGCAGGGTTGGGCGAGATTGCAGTGGGCATCGCCTTCTCCCATGACGTCATGGCCAAAGGAACAGCTAAAGGATACCCGGTGAAGCTGACCCTTCCGTCTGAGGGGACTGGGTACGAGATTGGAGCCATGGCTGTTGTGAAGGGCGGGCCTGAGCCTGACCTTGCAAAGCAATTCATCACCTGGGCGCTGTCAACCGAATGCCAGGACCTCATGCAGGAATGGTTCCGAATTCCGCTCAACCCCAGGGCCAAGGTGGCGCCGGGCGCCGTCGGTCCGGACCAAGTCAAGCTAATACCGTACGACGACGTGTGGGCGGGCCAGAACCAGGCGCGGTTGATCGACAAGTGGCGCGAGATGACCAACAAATAAGCCAACATGATGGCAGCGTCGGGGCGGACTGCTTGGGCTTCCGGCCCCGGCGCTCGCCAGCAAGCGGGGTGGAACAGGTGACAACTGAGCAAACCGGGGCCGAACGTCTTCGCAGTCGGCGGGCGCTAATGATCGTTCGCGAGCCGGCCGTCGCGATCACAATCATGGTCATCGCCTCGGCGCTTGCAGTGTTTGTCGTGTACCCTCTCTACATGGTATTACGCACCAGCCTTACGACAGATGGAGGGCTGAGCCTCGCGATCTTCCGCAGCCTGCTTTCGAGAAGCTACAACCGAAGGCCTCTTGCGAACAGCCTCAAGCTGGGGTTAGTTGTGTCGGCAATGGGCACCGCAGCAGGTTTCATATTCGCCTACTCAACTACACGGGTGGATGTGCCTCTCCGGGGGTTCTTCAGGTTAGTGGCCACGTTTCCCATGATTTCGCCGCCGCTCATCATGTCGCTGGCAACCATACTGCTCTTCGGGAACAACGGGCTCATCACCAGGCAGATCCTTCGAGGCGCAGTGGACTTTGGGATCTATGGGTTTCGCGGACTCGCCCTGGTAGAAACATTAGCTTACTTCCCCACTGCCTACCTGGTACTGTCCGGAGTCTTGCAGGCAATGGACCCATCGATCGAAGATGCAGCTTTGGACCTTGGCGCATCATGGTGGCAGATGTTTCGCACGGTTACACTGCCCCTTGCAATCCCCGGTCTTGCCAGCGCGCTCCTGCTCATATTCATAGAATCGCTGGCGGACTTCGGCAACCCCATAATCCTGGCGGGAAACTACACTGTGTTGGCCACCCAGGCCTATCTCAGAATAACGGGCCTATATGACCTGTCGGGCGGCGCGGCTCTCGCCGTGATACTCCTGATCCCCTCGCTCATCGCCTTCTTCCTGCAGAAATACTGGGTGGGGCGAAGGTCATATATTACGGTCACGGGAAAACCCTCCGCGGCAAGAACCAGACGGGACGAGCCATGGCTAAGATGGTGCGCGTTCACACTCTGCCTCATCCTGACCGGAATGATACTGCTTCTCTACGGGACCGTATTCATAGGCTCGTTCGTCACGTTGTGGGGCGCAAATTACGAGCTCACACTCGCCAACTACAATCACGTGTTCAGAGTAGGATGGAACCACATAAGGGATACGATCTTTCTATCCACAGTATCCACCCCGATCACAGGCATACTGGGCATGGTCATTGCATTTCTCGTCGTCCGGAAGCAGTTCCCCGGGCGGCGAGCGCTGGAAGTCGCTTCTATGCTCACGTTCGCCATACCCGGCACCGTTGTCGGAATCGGCTATATCCTCGCGTTCAACCAACCTCCGCTGGTGCTCACCGGGACCGCCGCCATAATCATCATCCTTTTCATCTTCCGGAACATGCCCACCGGCATTCAGTCGGGCATAGCGGCTTTGCAGCAGATAGATCCATCCATCGAAGAGGCCTCGTACGACCTTGGCGCCGACTCTGCCACGACCTTCAGGAAGATAACCCTTCCGCTCATTGCGCCGGCGTTCTTTTCCGGGCTGGTTTATAGTTTCGTGAAGTGTGTGACGGCAATCAGCGCAATTGTGTTTGTGGTATCGGCACGGTGGAAGCTGATCACCGTGGCAGTGATGGGCTCGGTGGAGAATAGTGACCTAGCTCAGGCTGCGGCATTTTGCGTGGTGATCATCGCGATCATCCTGGCGGCCATCGGCATCATAAATCTCCTTGTATATCCCCCGTGGAGGGCGAGGTCGACGGCAAGAGCAGCAACGGTGGGCACGTCGGGAGCACCCGGCGCAATTCCTCCCGGTGTTGCAGGAGGGCAGTAACCATGAATCACTACAGCGTAGAGCTGCAAAGCGTCTCCAAAGTTTTCGAGCATGCAGGCGCACGCTGGGAAGGAGTCGTGGCAGCAGACGGTGTCTCCATACAGCTACGCAAGGGGGAACTCCTCACTCTTCTCGGACCGTCCGGATGCGGCAAGACCACCACGCTTAGGATGATCGGGGGCTTTGAGATCCCCACGCGCGGCGAAGTCCTTCTGGAGGGCAAGGTTATCACAAACCTTCCGCCAAACCGCCGTGACACTGCCATGGTGTTCCAAAGCTATGCGCTTTTCCCGCATATGACTGTGTTCGAAAACGTAGCCTACGGGCTGCGCATGCGC
>Ga0116189_1001576_pt1 | contig 17699 bp, 16 predicted proteins | sample AD_JPNTR3_MetaG_FD_89895 | JGI IMG/M metagenome (GOLD analysis project Ga0116189, IMG submission 89895) | Active sludge microbial communities of municipal wastewater-treating anaerobic digesters from Japan - AD_JPNTR3_MetaG | ecosystem: Engineered > Bioreactor > Anaerobic > Digestate | place... | reverse complement strand
TTCAGCGGGATCAGCGGCGCCGCACCCCATATCTTGTGGCTAAATTTTCTTGACACACAAGTGACCGTTTCTTATACTGCCGACAACGAAAAGCAAGTTCTTATCAATTATCAATTTCCTATACTGCCGACAACGAAAAGCAAGTTCTTATCAATTCAATCAATTTATCAATTTCCTATACTGCCGACAACGAAAAGCAAGTTCTTATCAATCAATATCAATATCAATTCAATTCAATTATCAATCAATATCAATTCAATTCAATTATCAATCAATTATCAATTCAATCAATAATAATAATTCAATTCAATCAATACCCCACATCTTGTGACCAAAATATTCTTTACTCACAAGACGGCATTCTTCTTCCTCCGAAAACAAAAAGCAAGTTCTCATCCATTAATAATAAGATCATTAATAATTTAAAATATTCAATGCCATACGATCATACTTGACAATCTTTGGTGGTCAAGATCGCATTTTTATGTTATATTTTAACCATTAGGAGGGCAGAAAAATGGCTATTTTTGAATATAACGAGGAGGCAGTTAAGAATCTAAGACTGAGTGATACCTCCGTCTTGGACCGCTTGATCGATTTCGAATCGGCGCGCGAAGCGCATTCGAAAAAGGAACACGCCAAGAAAGACAAACGCATGACGATCGGCGAAGCTGTTGCGACATTTGTGCAGGATGGCGACATCATCACCGATGGCGGTTTTTCTTATGTCCGAACTCCGCATCAGGCCTTTCACGAGGTTATCCGGCAGGGCAAAAAGAATTTGCAGATGATCGGATCACCCAATACGAATCAGAGTTTTTTTATTTTTTACGGATGTGTCAATTATTCTCATAATTCATACTCCGGCGCGGAGATGCGTGGGATTGACAGACTCTATGACCGCGCTCTGAAGCAAAACAAGGTCAAAATTCTTTCCGAGTGGAGTCACGGCGGCATGGCTCAAGGGTTTAAAGCCGCGCAACTGGGTTCACCGGGTGTTGCCAGCAAACAGATGATCGGCAGCGACCTTGTGCGCTACAATCCTTATCTCAAAGTTATCCAGAATCCCTTGAAGAAGGATAAGGATCCCGTTGTGTTTGTTCCGGCTTTATATCCCGATGTTTCCTTTATTCATTGTCATGCAGCCGACAAATACGGCAACGCGTATATCTATGGCCCGGCGGTGAATGATCTGGCAATGGCCGCAGCGGCGCGCAAAGTCATTATTACAGCGGAAGAGATCGTGCCGGAAAACGATATTCGCTATAACAAACAGGGACAGATCATTCCGTTCTTTTACGTGGATGCCGTGGTCGAAATGCCTTTTGGGGCGCTTCCCGGAAGCATGCCCGGATGTTATTACTGGCCGAGGCAGTGGTGGGAAAAGTGCATGCGGTGGGCCACCTTGACGGACGAAAACGCCAAGACATTTCTTGACGAATGGATCATCAATGTCAAGAACCAGTTCGAGTTTGTCGAGAAACTGGGAGGCGCAAAATGGATCGCTGAAGCCCGTCGCCAGACCAAGGCCGCCGAAGGTGATAATGAAGACATTGATTTCTCTTACGAGGAATTTACCCTGAATCATGATTCAGGACTCTACTACTAGAAAGGAGAAAACCATGCGAGACTTAAATGCACCAGCCAATCCTTTGGAAACATTGGCTTATATTATTGCGCAGCAGATTCATGATCATTCGATAGTGTATATCGGCACCGGATTGCCCATGGTGGCGGGAATTTTGGCCAAAAAAACCCATGCCCCCAATATTACCCTCGTTTATGAATCCGGAGGGCAGGATCCGATCGAAGGAGACATGCCCTGGTCAGTCGGCTGTCCCTTTACCTGGCGCAAATCTCCCACTATTATGGAAATGGCTTACTCTTTCGCCCAATGTTACAATGGGTATGTTGATATCGCGTTCCTGGGGTTTGCCCAAGTGGACATGTACGGGAATGTGAACACGCACATGATTGGCCAGGATTTTCACCATCCCAAAGTTCGCCTGACCGGAAGCGGCGGCAATAACGATCTTTCTTCGCTGATGAGCAACATGGTTCTGGTCGGACTCCAGACGCCGGACAAATTTCCCGAGAAGGTTGATTTCATCACCTCCGTAGGATATTTAACCGGCGGGAATTCCCGCCAGGAAGCCGGTCTCATCGGCAACGGTCCCAGCGCGGTCATCAGTCCCTGGGGTGTTTATGATTTTCATCCGGTCAGTAAACGCATGCGCGTCAAATCCCTGACCCCCGGGGTTACGTTTGAAATGGCGCAGTCGCTGACAGGATTCGAATTGTTGAAACCGGACGGAGAAATTCCACAGACAAAACTGATCACCGACGAGGCGTTGAAGATTATACGTACCCAGGTTGATCCGCGCGGCGTTTTCACCACCATGCCGACATAGGCGTTAGACGGAAGATTCTTTCATGGTGAGGAAAGCGGTTTGGATCAGTCTAAAAAAAATGTGGGATAATCAAACAATGGCTTTAGGGCAAGCGATAAAGCATCAGGGGGTAAAGCCGACGGTTTTACTAGCTCGTCAATTCTGAAAAAAATGTGGTCCGGTCTGAACGGCTTCTTGCCCAAATACGTTTTGCGAACATCATAAAGAGCCTGATGACCTCATCCTGAAATATTTAGCTTGTTCAGCGAATTTACTTCTCTTCAATAAGCAATACCTTCAATTATTTTGGCACAAAAGAAATCGCTTCTTATATTCCCTACATCAAAAAGCAATTTCTTATCAATTCAATCAGCGCCAATTCAATCAAAGAGGGGTCAACCAGGCTCTTTTCCTGGATCGAAACGAATTCGACATCATAAAAAAAAATCAACTGGACATGTTGCCGCGACATTAATGACGGAATCCGACCCAGTTTCCATCCCATCGGGCATTGAGTTCGAACGGATCATCGGATTTATACCAGTAATCTTCGATAAAAAGATTGAAGGCAACTTTTTGTATAAAACACACCTTGGGGTTGTCGCTGTCTGTCACCACGCATTCGCATTGGTTCCCCTGATGATTCAGATCATTCGGATCCATAAAATACACAACCCCTTCGGTATCGTCGTATCCGATAACCAGCACATAATGCCCTGAAGAGGGAATCCCGAGAATCGGTGATCTCCACAGGTGCACCAGAACCGGAGAGCCGGTATTCAGAAACGGGACAATTTGAGTGAGGAAAATATTTCTTTTTTGATCGGAAATGTCATTTTCTGTTCCCGTGAGCGTCTCTCCGTAATTGCCTGCCATCACCTGGCTATACAGAGCGCTGCTGCCCGATTCATCCAGAAGTCGTTCGGCGGCTTCAATAAGAGAGGGAAAGTTAATGCCGGGCAAGACATTATACTGACTATCGATGTAATCAAGATATTCCGCTGTTTGCGACGTGGCCAAAACTTCCGTCGGATAATTAATGTTCTCCGTGATTTCGGCAGGACAATTCTGGTCTACAATCCCGGTTTTTACATGTTTGAGATGATCACCGTAATATTTCATGGTCATGTAAAAACATGTCGCCGCACATAAGCCAGCATCCTGAGACACATAATAATAAGAAGGATTGCCCTTGATCGTTTCGTAGGGATGCTGCTGGGGAATATTTTTCGCGACAACGGCAAGTGACAGATTCTGTGTGCTTGACCCTGAATCGTCCGCAACCATTACCGTGAACTGAAAGACTCCCGGAGCCTCCCATGTGATGCCGGAGAGCTTTCCGGCCGAGGAGAGCGTTATTCCCGAGGGCAACGACCCCTGGGTGATGGAAAATGTTTTCGCGCCGCTGCCGCCGGTCACACTGATTTGTTGGCTGTAAGCCTGCCCGACCAAACATGAAGCCAGAGAAGTTACGGTAATTCGGGGCAGTGAGATGGAACTTGAAACCGATGAATCAGATCCCGAGGAGCTACCGCATCCGCTCGGTACAATACTGATCAATAAAAAGATTACGACCCACCATCGATTCAAATAATTTTTCATCTTTTTTGTCTGCTCCAGAGAGCTCTTCTTCTGATTTCTCGACCCGATCAAAGAGATTTTCTGCCGCTGAAGGATTTTTTTCTTATTCATGGCGGAAACAGATTACTCCCGCCAAAAAGGAAATCTTCTATGGTCTTTTCTGTTTTTAACTTTCTCCCTTGAAGTGAATGCAGAAAAGCATACTTTCCCCGCTCGTGTCAATATTTATTGAGATTTATACTGGAAAATCAGGATTGATTTGTAATTCCTTCAAGTCGCCGTAAAATCATCCGTGATGGAAAGAACCGAAATGGTTCCAGGAAAATATGATGTTTATTTTTTCTTCCGACATTGAAAAAATCCCTCAACAGGGAAACCATGAAAGCTTAATAAATATTTGGACTACAGGACGTTTATTTCCAACCTTCCTGATAATAATTTTTCCGGGCAACAATGGTTTTGCATTCCATCGCTGGATCGCTGAGTGTTTCGGATCCGCTAACGTTTTGACGATCACCAACCGTGTTCAAAATGTTCTTGACACAAAAAAACACGTTTCCTATACTTCTTTCTGTCCCGAGCATTTTTATTGATGATTATCCATATAAACAGAGAAAGAAGCTGTAAGGTTAACTGATTCTAGATCAAGGATTGGTTCCGGCCGTGTCCTAATTTCTGTATCAAATCTTAGTGATCCATCCGCTGTATAGGAAAGGGGAAAGCATGATTTTTTGCGGGACAAACGACTCCAGCAAGTCCCTTCAAGCTTCAATAAGCCGTAAGCCGGTTGCATGGACAACAGCATTACTGATTTTGCTGACCTTTTGGATTATTTACGGTCTGACGCCAAATGAACCGTTCGTTCTGCAAGGGGCAGTGCTCGAGCAGTTCGTGGAACGTGGTCGTTTGTATTTTGTTGATGGTCAACTTCAGGGCAGTGCTTTGATCAACCGGGAAACCCAAACGGAACAGTTCAAGATCATTCCTTTCAATATGTTCGAGTACAATGGCCGTTATTATGTCAACCACAGCGTCGGACAATTTGTTCTCGGCTGGCCGTGGTATCGCGCCTGTCTCTTTTTGGGGCTGCGCTTCTCTGACCATTATGAACAGGTCTGGCAAATCCTGCGGTGGACACTTATCGCGCCGATGGGCGCGCTTGCGGTAGCCGCACTTTTTATTATTGCAACACAGCTCGGCGGTTCCCGCACATTGGGTTTTTTAACCTCGATTGTTGCCGGACTGGGAACGCCATGGTGGGCAACTGCGACGCATTATTACCATGATATGTTCGGCACATCATTGCTCGTAACAGGGACAGCAGCGGGTCTTATCTATTCCAGATACTCGGGACCACGACAATTGGCGCTTTTGATACTTTCAGGTATTTGCATGGGATGGTCAATTTTCACGACATACCTCGTAGGCCCACTTGCCCTGCTGATCACGTGTATCTTTCTTTTCCGTCAACAAACATTTGTCGGACAGATGATATTGGGGGTGACATTCCTTGTTGCAGCCGGCCTGCTACCACTAACCAATCTTTTCTTGCTGGGATCTCTCATGACTACCGGGTACTCGCGCATGGAAGTATTTATTCTCTATCCAACACCATGGGACTTGCCCAATCTTCTTGAGAAACTTAACTTTTATTTGTTTTCTCCCGGTGTCAGCCTATGGTCACTATTCCCGGGACTCATGCTGGCTTGCTTTTGGTCGTCACCGTCCCGACCGGAAAAGGATGCCGTAGTGTCGGAGGCATTGAGCGGAAAGACACGTGCCATTATTATTGCATTGGCCATCGTTCATCTTTTATACATTTCCTCAATGCAAGCATATGGTTTTGTAGCGTGGGGCATGGGGCGTTTTTTTATTCCTGAGTTCTTTCTTCTGAGCCTTCTGGTGCCTAATATCCTAACCGCTGCCCAACATCGCTTCAATGGACTGGACATGTTGTTGACCGCCCTGCTTCTCCAAGGTTTCATGAATGCGAGCATCATAGCGGCAATCGGGTTGCACCACGTCAACAGCCCATTGGAACAACTGGCCTCTCAACGATTGGGATTACTGCCTGTCGCAGCACCCATTCTATCGTTATTGCTTGCCGCCCTCATTCACGGGGCGTTATATCGGAGGGGCAAAAAAATCGAAAGATCACGTATGAAGTGATGCATTTCAATATTTCCGCCGGGCAACAATGGTTTCGCATTCCATCGCCAAATCGCCGAGTGTTTCAAGTCCGCCGATCTTATCCACCGCCATTAATAAGTTTCCCAATCCATTGGCGATGTGATGCAGAAAAGCCGGTTTGTGCTTCTTGAATCCCAGAAATCCGTAGGCGCCCAGCGCCTGCAGAAGCCGCTGTACGGAAGCCATCCAAAAGTTTCGAGCAAACTCATCGCGGCAGTAAGAAGCCTTCATCAGTTCATAATAAAAGTCCAGCAGTTCATTTCTTTCTTCATCTTCAAAGGGAACATACGGGTCGCAAAGCAGCGACCCCAGATCGTAAAAAAGACACCCCCGGCGCATGCCCTGAAAGTCAATCATCACGGGTCTTTCGTTTTTCATCATGATGTTCTGCGATTGAAAATCGCGGTGAATCAGCGACGGTTCTATTTTCTGCAGGCGTGCGGAAAGCCCATCCAGTTCCTTCCTCAACCTTGCGGCATCGTCTGACGACAATTTGATTCCGCAGACCTCCCCGACAAGATTTTCCAGAAAATAATCGTGCTCCCATTGATAGAGTCTCGGACCGTAACTTTCGGACAACGGCAAATCCGCCGGCAGCCTCTCCAGACTGAAGGAATGCAAACGGCAAATCTGCGCAAGCGCCTGAAAATAATAATCGCGCCGCTTTGCCCAGGACTCGAACCGCAGCGACCACAAATCCACATCGCCCAAGTCTTCCATCAAAATAAAATGTCTGCCGGCATCCTGCAGAATGATTTGCGGCACAGTCATGCCCAGCGAGGCCATGAATTTGTTGATGCTTGCCCAGTGGGCGTTTTCCGCCACTTCATCGCCGTAATGCATGAGAATGAAACTGATCTCATCGGAAAGCACGACGCGGTAAAACCGGCGGTCGGAGCCGCCTTTTCTGATCGGCTCCAGTTTGAAATCAACCCTGCCCAGATGACCGGTCAGGAATTTTTGAATTTCTTTGTGCATGTTTTATTTTTTAAGTCTTCCTTAAGACACTTTCTTCATTCAGTCGTTTGTATTCCTCCACCGTGCCCACGTCATACCAAAAGCCATCGTCAATGATGACGCCGCCGACGGAATGCGGATCTTCCCTGATCATTTTCACCAGTGGCAGGATGACGGACTCGATTTTTCCCGCCTCCAACCACTCCAGAAAAGAGTTTTCCACAATATAAATGCCGGCAAACAGGCATTTCTTTACCCCGTTATTTTTCAGAAGATGCCGAAGGTCGCAGACAAAGCCGTCTTGATCAATATTGACATTGAGCAGCGGTCCGGCTGAGCGCAGGGCCAGCGTGACGGTCGTCTTCAGCGCAAAATGTTTTTCAATGAGCGGCTCAAGCGGCAGACTCGTGACAATGTCGCCGTTGTACACGATGATGCGTTCTTCTCCGGCAATCAGGTCCTCAATGTTTTTGATGCCGCCGGCGGTATCCAGCAAAACCGGCTCATGGCGAAACGTAATTGGAATCCCTTTCCAGTTATTTCCGGGAAATGCCTCTGTATATTTTTCCGCGCAGTGATGCGTGTTGACGATCAATCTTTTCACGCCGACGGCCCGCAGATGTTCCATCGCGTATGTTATCATCGGCCGGCCGCCGATTTCCAACAGCGGCTTGGGCGTGTTCTCGGTCAGCGGCCTGAGCCGCTTTCCCAGCCCGGCCCCGAGAATAAATGCTGTATTAATTTGTTTATTTTTCATATTTTTTAAACCGCAAAGCAAACTCAATTTTTCAAATCTTTTTTGTCATTACCCGGCCTAACTCGAAAATCCAGCATTACCAAGTTCCGGATTCCCGCCTTCGCGGGAATGACAAGCTTCATAACGTTTTACGGAACCGCGCTAGCCGCGTGGTTCTTTTTTGAGCTTCTTGCCGTATTCCGGATCAATCTTCACCATCGCCGCCACAACGAAACCGGGGATCGTCGTGACCAGAATCCAGATGAAAAAATTTTTATAGCCCAGCATGTTCTGAATCCATCCGCTGCTCATCGCGGGAATCATCATCCCCAGCGCCATAATGCCCGTCGCGACGGCGTAAAACACCGTTTTGTATCGGCCCTGCGAAACCATCAACATATACACCGTGTAGGCGGTAAAACCGAATCCGTAGCCGAATTTTTCCACCGCCACCGCAGATCCGACCAGCCATAAATTCTGAGGCTGAAAATGCGACAGGTAAACAAAAATCAAATCCGGCAGGTGCATGACAAAAACCATCGGCCAAAGCCAGAATTTCAAGCCGTTCCGATAAATGACATAGCCGCCCAGAAGACCGCCGAACATCAGCGCCATGACGCCCACCGTGCCGTAAATAACGCCGACCTCCGCCGTCGTCAGGCCCAGACCGCCCTCGGCGGGCGTATCCAGCAGAAACGGAACGACCATTTTGGTGAGCTGCGCCTCGGCAAACCGGTAAAACAAAAAGAAGCAGATGATGAGCCCGATATCCCCGCGCCGGAAAAAAAGCGTGATGATGCGGAAATATTCTGCAAGAAAATTTTTCGATTTGTCCCACGGCGCGCTGACATCTTCGGCCGGTTTCGGCAAGACAAAAAAGTGATAGAGAAAAAAAGCCAGAAAAACCGCGCCCGCGCCGGTAAAGGTCAGCGACCACGCGCCGGCTGCAGGGTATCCGTGTTTTTCCAGCAGGCCGGCGAGCAAGACCAGTCCGCCTTCGGCGGCAATCGTGGCAATCCGGTAAAAAAGCACCCGCACGCCAACAAACGCCGCCTGCTGCGGCGCGTCAAGCCCCAGCATGTAAAAACCGTCGGCGGCGATATCATGCGTGGCGGAGGCAAAAGCCATCAGCCAGAAAAAGGCGAGCGTATAGCGCACAAAATCCGTGGCGGGCAAGGTCAGGGCGACACCCGCCAGCGACGCGCCGACGGCAAGCTGCATCGCCAGAATCCAGAACCGCTTGGTGCGGATCATATCCACAAACGGGCTCCACAGCGGTTTGATGACCCAGGGAAGATAAAGCCAGCCGGTATAAAACGCAATCTGCGCGTTGGAAAGCCCCATGTTCTTGTAGAGCACGACGCTGACGGTCATGGCAATCACGTAAGGAATGCCTTCGGCAAGATAAAGGGTCGGCACCCAAATCCACGGTCTCCACGAACCGGCTTTGCCCGTTGAGGTTTCTGTTTTCGATGCAGACATATTTGCCTTCCGCGATGGCCCCGCCTGTTTTTCCCGCAGATTCCCGACCGCGCCGAAATGACAAGTTCAGGAACAAATCTTCTTCAGTAGAGTTTCCGCACTTCAGCGCCGGTAAAGTAGTGCGCCAGAATCTCTTCGGCCTTGAATCCCCGGGAGGCCATCACCGCCGCGCCGATCTGGCATAGCCCAACGCCGTGCCCCCATCCGCCGCCGTGAAGGATAAATTGATTCACCGATCCGTCGAAGGCCCTGACGTCCTCCACGACAAACGCGCTACTTAACAGATGGCTCTTTGAAAGCCAGCGGCGGATTTCCAGTTCCTTGCCGACTATCACGGCTTGCCGGGTTCCCTCAATTCTCAGCCGGCGGATTCTGCCCGAAGGACCGCGCTCCAGGGGAATCAGCGCCTTCAATTCACCGAAATCAAGACCGGATTTCTCCCTGAGGAGGCCTTCGAGCTCTTCCCGCTCATAATCAACCCGCCAGCGGTAAAAATCCGCCGTTTCGAGATCGAAATCCGGAAGAATCGCCCTCAACACGTCTTGATCGGCCGTATTGCAGTAAGCCTTCGGTCTGCCGGTGAGCCACCATTTCGCCTCATCCTCCGAGCGCACCGGGGAATGAAAATCCGCGTCGTCGCTGATGTTGCTCAGGTAGTCATAATGCCGGTCTTCCCATGCCGAAGCGTAGACATCCGTCTGCCCGCCGCAGCATTTGTGGTAACGCGCGTCGCAGATGCGGCCGCCGGAACATAAAAAGAGCCCCCGCGTGTCGTTGACCGCCTGCCGGACATTCGGAGAAATGATTCGGGTGATTCCCTGATAACGCTGGCAATGGTCGTCGGCACAAACATCAAAAGCGTCATGGTCGTTGACATCCCGCCAGACGACCCTTTCATCACCGGCGCCGTCGGTGTTCTCCCGCCGCGGCTCCTTCTTCTTTTCCAGCATCGTCACCAGCCAGCTGCGGGCCGTGACGGCCTGAGCTTTCAAAAACTCCAGCGGCGCGCGGGCCGACATTTCCGAGGAAATGACGCTGGCCAGATAATCCTCCAGCCGAATTTCATTGATGAGATGAAAAGAAGAGCCGCCGGCGGCCAGCAAAATGATGTCGGCGGAAAAGGTCAGCGCCTGCGTCCTCTGCCAGTGAAAATCAATGCCGATTTTCACATCGCTCAGCGAAAAAGACGAATTTTCTGCGGCGGCAAGCCGGATTTCCCCGCTCCGGATCACATCCTGACGCGCCTCATCGGAAAGCGAAACGGCGCCGTGATCGCCCCGGACAAAATGACGGCCGCTGACCGCGCGGCCGTCCGGCAGACGATAGTCCCCGTTCAACAGCAAATCGGCATGCTGAAAATGCTGAAGCAGAGCGACTTTTATTTTGGGATCCCCCGTGATCATGCATTCACCGCCGTTTTGAAAATCCAAATGGTTTGCCGCATTTCGCACATTTTGATAGAAACTGTTTAAGGACAAAAGAAGAATATGTCAAGGAAGTTCGCTCCATGCGCCTCTGCGCTCCCATGATTTCTCTGTTTTTTGACCGCACCCTGGCGGCTTCGAAAAGCGCGTCCCCAAAATACGGCAAAAAATCGGTAAAAACATTATTTACCGCTTGAATATCATTATTTTATCGTGTATGGGGTTTAAAAAATATCAAAGCGGACGGACTATGGCGCATATCTGGCCGATTGGGGGCGGGAAAGGAGGCTCGGGCAAGAGTTTTCTGGCCAGTTCTCTGGGACATCTCCTGGCCAAGGCGGGCAAAAGAACGCTCTTGATTGATCTGGATCTGGGCGCGGCCAATCTCCACACTTTCGTGGGGGTGCCGTATCCGGAAAAATGTTTTTCCGATTTCATCGCCAAGAAGCATCTGACGCTCGAAGACGTGAAGCTGCCCACACCCTGTTCCAACCTGTTTCTGATCAGCGGCGCAAACGACACGCTAGATATCGCCAATCTGCCCTATGAAAAAAAAATAAAAACGCTCAGGGCCATCAACAGATTAAATTACGATTACATCCTGCTGGATTTGGGCGCGGGCACGTCTTTCAATACGCTTGATTTTTTCCTGGCTTCCCGCAACGGAATTTTCATCACCACGCCGGAGCCGACCTCCATCGAAAATGTTTACCGACTGATGCGCGCGATCTATTTCCGCAAAATCCGGCATTATTTTTCCGCGGCCCACTTCAAGGACTTGGAGCAGAAGGTCAAGCAGCACTTTGATGAAATTTCTTTCAGCAAGCCCGAGCGCATTGTATCCGTCATCCGGAAAGACTTCCCTGAAAAATATCAGCTGATCAAAAAAGACTTCGACACCTTTTGCTTCAAGCTGGTCATCAACCAGATGCACAAGCAGGACAACATTGCACTGGGTCCACAAATCTGCAAACTCATCAAAACGCACATGGGAATGAACGTGGAGTTCGCCGGCAACATCGCCTATGACGAGCACGTCCACGACGCCGTCTGCCAGCGGGTGTCCTTTTTGGATCGATACCCGCACACCCGCGCCGCCAATGATTTGCGTGACCTGAGCAAAAAATTGAGCGCGTCTTCCGGTGAACAGTTGTCGCTCAATTACCTTTAAACGAAACCTTGCCGGGACACGGTCGCGGATTGAGGGGCTCCATGGACAAAAAATTTTCTGAAATGAATTATTATGAAATGCTGGACATTCGGCCGGACGCAAACGCCGCCCAGATACGGGCGGCCTATAATTACGCCCTGCAGATGTATCAGGCCGATTCCCTGGTGAGCTATTCTTTTTTCTCCCAAGACGAGCGGCGGGAAATTCTCGCCTTGCTGGACAAGGCCTACGCCACGCTCATCAACGAACATGAACGGGAGAAATACAATCAGGAACTCGCCCGAAACGGCATCCTCGACGTGATGGAAAAAAGCGCCCAGGTCAAAAAAGAACCCGTCAATATTTTTGACATCAGCAAACACAAGGATTTTTTCGCCGCCCGCCGAACCGATGCCGCGGATTTAAAAATGAAAATCGAGAAAAACGAACGCATCCGGGACATCCTTGGCCGTTCCGTTTTAACCGGTGCGGACCTCAAGGACATGCGAACCCAACTGGGCGTCACCCTGGAAAAAATCCATCAGGAAACCAAAATTCGCCTCGATTATCTGCGAAACATTGAAGACGACAAAACGGAGAAACTGCCGGCGGCTGTTTTCCTCAAGGGTTTCATCAAGGCGTATCTAAGGAGCCTTTGCCTCGAACCCGCGGATGAACTGGCCGCCCGCTATATGAATTCGCTGCCCGGCAAAAATTAACTTGACAGCGTGATTTGATGAGGTAGAGTTATCGTATAATCATCCGGAAAAGTCATTGAATCTTCCCGTGCTCAATCATTCCATGCAAACAGGGTTCATCCGGATTTTTTAAGAAGTTTCAAAGGAGTGAAAATGAAAAAATCATTGAGGTATTTTGTCCTGCTGTGCCTGATGACGCTGGCGATCACCGCCTGCGCGCCCAAGGAGGAAGACAAGCCGGAGCCGGTCAAGCCCAAAATTGAAGGCACGCAACTCATTGCCAACGCAGGGTACAAGGAAGTGACGCTGGACTGGACCATGAACGCCGACGCCGAAACCTACAACGTCTATTACATCGCCGACACGGCGGGTGTCTACAGCAGCACCAACAAGCCCAGCGCCTCCACCCTGCTGGCCGGCACCAAAATAACCGGTTTGATCAGCGCGACGTTAACAATAACCAACCTGACCAACGGTACGGAATACTGGTTCGCCGTCACTGCAGTGAACCAAAACGGTGAAAGCGATTTGTCTGAAATCGTCTCCGCCACCCCCAGCGACCCCGCGCCGCCCAAGGCGCCTTCCAATGTCCGCGCCAACGCCGGAAACACTCAAATCACCGTAACGTGGGATGAAGTGGTCGGAGCCGATCAATACACCTTGTATTACAGCTATATGGACAGTCTTTTAAACATTGACAACGACCAAATTGACGATGCCGGGACCTGTTCCTCAGGCTTATGTTCCCAAGTGATTACCGGCCTTGACAATTCAACGGATGATAACAAAATCGTGTATACCATCTTGGTCACCGCCTGGGATGGCGCACTGGAAAGCAGCCGCTCTTTTGCCGCGTTCGCCTCGCCCAGCGAAACACCCCCTCCCATGGCGCCGACCATTACGAATGTCACAGCCGGAGATGGCCAAATCACAGTGGCCTGGAACAAAGTGACCGCCACGCCTGCGGTCACGAAGTACGTCATCTACATTGGTCCGGCCAAGGGCGTGCTGAAATCAACGGGAGCGCCGACAGATTATGTGCCAGACGCGGGTGATGACGGACCCTACGCGGCGACAGCCACCACCAACATTGAAAACGGCAAGACTTATTTTATCGTCGTCACCGCTGTAAACGCGAACGGCGAAAGCGCGGAATCCAGAGAATGGTGGGCGACACCGTCGGCTTCTTCACCCTCGTCGGGAACGTTGTCGGGATTTTTAGAAATTCATGCTCATTAGCATGAATCAGACATGATGATACAAAAAGGGGCTGATAAGCCCCTTTTTTATGAAACCGGGGTCGGCGCGGCGGATTGAATGTTGACGGAATCTATGCTAGAGATACGCATCTTTAGGATTTCAGCGGAGTAAAGCCGGTGAGCGTTTTCGAATACATCGCTCTGGATGAAAAAGGAAATCAGCGCAAGGGGTTTATTGACGCGCCGGGACTGGCCGCCGCGCGGCAAATGCTGCGCGAAGAAAACGTCTACCCCGTGGACATTAAACCGTCCGTGCCCAAAAAAGAAAGCGCCCTTTCCGGAATGCTGAGCATCAACCTCTGGGAGCGGGTCTCCGCCGCCGAGGTCGCCGTGTTCACCCGACAGCTCTCCACGCTTCTGGGCGCGGGCATGCCGCTGGTTCCTTCCCTTTCCATTCTCATCAAACAGGCCCGCGAAGGACTGTTGAAAAAAACCATCGCGCAAATCCGCGATCAGGTCAACGAAGGCAAGAGCCTCACCGACGCCATGTCCGCTTTTCCCGGAATCTTTCCGCCGTTTTATCTCAACATGGTCCGAGCCGGAGAGGCTTCGGGAACCATTAATCTGGTTCTGGAACGTTTGGCGGATTTCAGCGAAAACCAGCAGGAACTGATGGGAAAAATCAAATCGGCGATGTATTATCCCTTGGTCATGCTGTTCGTGGGAACGTTTGTCATTTTTTATTTCATGGCGTTTTTAGTGCCCAAAATCACCAGCACATTTGAGGACATGCATCAGACCCTTCCCTTGATCACGGTCCTCTTAATCGCCATCAGCAATTTTCTGAAAAATTATTGGTGGTTGATTCTGATGGTTTTAGCCGCGGCCATTCTCTTCATTCGATATCTCAAAAACGCCACCGATGCGGGGCGTCGCGCCTGGGACAGCATGAAAATCAACATGCCGGTGTTCGGAAAAATCAACCGCAAAATCGCCATCGCCCGTTTCTGCCGCACGCTGGCCACGCTTTTGCAAAGCGGCGTGCCGCTTCTGGCCGCCATGGAAATCGTGCGCAACATCGTCAACAACGTCCATATCGGCGACGCCATTCATCAGGCCGCGAAGGATCTGGAGGAAGGCAAGGGGCTCTCCGGTCCGCTGACGCAAAGCGGCCTGTTTCCGCCACTGGTGACAGAGATGATCGCCGTGGGAGAACAAAGCGGCACCCTCGAGCGAATGCTCAACCGCGTGGCCGCCGCCTATGAAACGGAAGCGCAGACGGATGTCACCAAAATGACGTCTCTTTTGGGACCGCTGATGGTGATTTTCATGGGACTGATCGTTTTGTTCATCGTCGTTTCCATTTTACTGCCGATCTTTGAAATGAATCAACTGGTCCGATAATCAAAACACAGCAAAAGGGGGCTTTATGAAAATTCGCAAGAAAAAAACGAACCGTCAGGCGGGATTCACCCTGATTGAACTGATGGTGGTCATCATTATTCTGGGGGTGCTGGCCGGTCTGATTATCCCCCGCGTGATGGGACGTCCCGACGAGGCGCGGCAGGCCAAGGCCAAAATTCAGATGGAAGCGCTGGAATCGGCGCTGAAGCTCTACAAGCTGGACAATGGCAACTACCCGACGACGGAGCAGGGACTCCAAGCCCTGGTCGAACCGCCGTCGGTCGGCACGCCGGCCAAGAATTGGCGCGAGGGCGGTTATCTGGAAAAAGGCAAGGTCCCCAAAGATCCCTGGGGAAACGACTTCGTGTATATCAGCCCGGGCGGCCACGGTGATTTTGATCTGACGTGTCTGGGCAAGGACGGCGAACCTGGAGGAGACGGTGTCGACAGGGATCTCAACAACTGGGAACTTGAATAGCCGCGGGTTTACGCTTGTCGAACTGATGCTGGTGATTATCCTCATCGGCATTGTCTTGGTTTTAGCGGTCCCCTCAACCCGGCATGCGCTGATGAACGACCCCCTGAAAAAAGCATCGAGACAAATCATCGGACTGGAAAGGCAATTGCGTGCCGACGCCGTCCGCACGCAGATTGATCACATGTTGCATCTGGATTTAGCCCACGCCGCTTACTGGGTCATCACCGCCGACATGACGCCGGAAAAACAAGACGAGATCAAAAAGAAACCTAAAACGCTCCCGGCCGGCGTGGAAATTCTGGATATCGTGGACGGAACCAACACCAAAAAATCCGCCGGCGAGGTGGTCATCCGGTGCGGCCGGGACAACGTCTGCTCTCCGGCGGTCATTCATTTGTCCCATCACGACAAAAAAATGACCATCGTGATGAATCCCTTTCTGGGCGTCACGGATATTGACGACCAATACGTTGATCTGCCCGTTTACGGCACCGGAAGCAATACATCAAAATAAAGGAAGGACATGCACCAGAAAAAAACGCGCGGTTTTACTCTGATGGAAGTTCTCATCGCGATGGCGATATTAGCCATTGCGCTGGTCTCGGTCTTTCAATCGCAGTCCCAAAGTGTTTCCATGGCCGCGGATTCGCGTTTCATGACCACGGCGGCGCTTCTGGCCCAGAGTAAAATGGCGGAGGCCGAAACCTCCGCGTCGCTGTACAATCACGTGGAAAACGGCGATTTCGGCCCCGATTACCCCCAATACGTCTGGCGCCTGGAAATCGGCGACACGCAACTTCCGCAATTCAAGAAAATCAAAGTGACGGTAACCAATCCAACGTTCAAGCGTCGGGGAACCTATGAACTTTTGCTGTACAAGAAAGCGGGAATGTAGCTCATGAAAACCGGCATGCGCCTCGAAACCAGAGCGTCGCGGGGATTCACCCTGGTCGAAGTGTTGATCGCCGTTTTCATTTTAAGCATTGTTCTGACGACCGTTTACGTCTCCTACAGCCAGACGCTACGGACGGCCCGGCAGATGGAAGAAGAAAGCGCTCTTTACGGCATGGCTCGCGTGGCCATGGACCGCCTGATCAAAGATCTGACCTCCCTGCAGCCCTCGGAAGGATCGTTTTACTTCAGCGCAGAAAAGAAAAAATTGGGCACCCGTGATTTCGCGCATCTTTCCTTGTGGTCCGCCGGCCATCTGGCCCTCAGCGAAACTGACACGACGGGACGCCCCGCCATGATCACTTATTACGCGGCCGAGCAGAATGACCAGCAAGGGTTTTCCCTGTTTCGGGCCGACGTCTTCGGCGCAAAACCCCAGGCAGAGGAGAAATCAGCGCCCGGGTTTGTCATCTGCAAAAACGTGGATGCGTTTCGTTTGACGTTTTACGACGAAGCCGGCATCGAGACGGATTCCTGGAATGCGTCCGGCGCACCGGGAGATTCAAAACGCTCCCTTCCGGCGGCGGTGAAAATCGAGCTTTTTTTAGTCAATCCGCAGGATGCGAAAAATCCGTTCAAATTCATGACCAAGGTTTTTTTACCGGCGGCGCAGAAACTATGAACCCAACACCTTTCAATCAAAAAGGCATCGCGCTGATCACGGTCATCTTAATCGTTGTCGTGCTGGTGGCCGTGGTCATTGAGCTCAACCGGCTCACGCGTGCCGATATTTACGACGCGGCCAACATCAGCGACGGCATTCGATTGAGCTACATCGCCAAATCCGGCATCTACGGCGCGGCGGCCATCCTGGCCAACGCGCAAAAGGACTACGATACGCTGGGGGACGACTGGGCGAAAATGGAAACGATTTCCCTGCAATCCGGCGCTCTTTTCAGCGACGGTTATTTTATCGCACATATTGAAGATGAAATGGGGAAAATTCCCCTCAATAAACTGGTTGTCGGCCATGAATACAACGAAGAGGTGAAGGCCATGCTTCTGCGGCTTTTACTCCAGCCGGAATTCGGCTTAACCTCCAGTCAGGCGTCGGACATC
>Ga0116189_1001574_pt1 | contig 17703 bp, 14 predicted proteins | sample AD_JPNTR3_MetaG_FD_89895 | JGI IMG/M metagenome (GOLD analysis project Ga0116189, IMG submission 89895) | Active sludge microbial communities of municipal wastewater-treating anaerobic digesters from Japan - AD_JPNTR3_MetaG | ecosystem: Engineered > Bioreactor > Anaerobic > Digestate | place... | reverse complement strand
ATTTGTTGCCTAGAATACCTAGGTGTTGAATGTAGATCCCCCCTTCGCCACACTAAACGAGGTCGTCCCCAAGGAATTTCTTACGAATCACCCTTATCCACTCCTCCCGAAGCTCATTAACTCCTATCGCCTCGTATTCAAAACTTATAGACAGACGGCGAATCCGCCCGTCCGGCAGTTCCCAAACCTCTCTGATATCCTTAAGGTTTCGCGGTTTTCCTCCCTCTTTCGGAAAGAAAAATTGCACCACGATTTTTCCCCCCTCGTTTTCATGAATGCCACCTTCCTCTTCGTAGGCCTTATTTAGGGCCTCGAGGAGGATCTCAAAGGTCTTTATGTCAACCCATATTTAATAACTATATACAAGCCTGGACCTTATGATGATTCCTATTGACTTAACCCCTACCTTTAGTTATCATACCCACGCTATGAAAAGAACTTGGCAACCAAAAAAGAAAAAAAGACTACGAAAACACGGATTTCTAAGTAGAATGTCCAATGTTGGCGGTGTAAAGGTTCTAAAAAGAAGAAGAGCCAAGGGAAGAAAGGTTCTAGTTCCTTCCTTTAAGGGAAAACAAGCAAGAAGCATTAAGTAGTCAAAAAGCGATTGTGTCTGCCTTTGGGATTTACCCGTTTTAGCTTACGCGTTTGATTCCTTTTTGGTTTATTATTAGTTTATGCTTCCAAAAAAGCACAGATTAACTACTCGTTATGAGTTTGGGAAAGTAAAAAGAGATGGTGTCAAAGTTTCTTCCAGATTTTTTTACCTCTACTATTTAAAAAGATTTGACCCAGTAGAAGATACAAAAGTTGGCGTAGTACTTTCTAATAAGTTTTCAAAAGTAGCCCCGCAAAGAAATCGTGTAAAAAGACAATTTAGAGAAATTATTAGAACAAATTTTGGTAAAATAAAGTCTGGCTATTGGATAGTGATATATCCAAAATCTAATGTTAAAGAAGCAAAATATGAAGAAATTAATACTGACTTTCTTAAAATTTTACAAAAAAGTCCTTTCTCCCACGAACTTTAGACTATCCACCTGCAAGTTTATTCCCAGTTGTTCGGAATATACTTATGAGGCTGTAGAAAAGCACGGTTTAAGGGGTTTATTTAAAGGGTTCTGGCGTGTTTTGCGCTGCAACCCCTTTTCGCATGGAGGTTACGACCCCGTAAAATAAGTGTATGTTAGGAGCGATTTGGCAAACAATTTTTGTAACTCCCCTATTTAATCTTTTAGTAGGTTTATATAGGTTGTCTGGTGCTTCTTTGGGTTTAGCTATAATTTTGTTAACCATAATAATTCGTGCAGCTCTCCTTCCTGTTATGTTGCCGTCTGCAAAAAACATGAAAAAGCAACAGGATCTAAAACCCGAACTGGATAAAATTAGAGAAAAATTTAAATATGACAAGCAAAAGCAGGCAGAAAAACAGATGGAGCTTTTTAAACAGCATGGCATAAATCCAGCGTCTGGATGTTTAACACAAATAATAACAATACTTGTACTTTTTGCTTTATTTGGCGTTATAAGACAATTTACACTGGCAGAGAATATGGAAGAAATTAATTCCCTTCTATATTTTCCCTTTTTGCGTTTTACGGGTGATGCTTTAGTAAATACGCGATTCTTGTATATGGATTTGTCAAAACCCGATCCTTATTTTGTTTTAGCCATTCTTTCTGGTGTGATTCAGTTTATTGCTTCAAAAATGACAATGCCTTTTTCTGCTATGGGAGAAAAAATTGCTAAAAAGACCCCGGAACAAACTGACGATATTGCTTTTAATATGCAAAAGCAAATGCTCTACACAATGCCAATAATGAATGTTATAGTAGGTGTTACACTGCCCTCAGGTGTAGTTTTGTATATACTTACTGCCGCTGTATTTTCTGTCCTACAAAGCTATCTATTACATGGTTTTGGTGGATTAACACCAGATATAGAGAGAGTTAAAAAATGGATAAAAAAATAGATTTGCTAAAAAAGACATTGGAAGAGATTTTTTCCTTTATGGGAGTAGATCCTGATTTTACTATTGATGACAATGACGACGAAAATTCTTTGGCTGTAAAAATTTGGAATGAGGATCTTAGCTTTTTAATTGGTTATAGGGGCAATTGTTTAAAGGCGCTAAAATATTATTTAAGCTTGGTTATAAACAAGGAAACGCAAGAAGACGGTTGGACTAGAGTTAATGTTGATATAGATGGCTATGTGGAAAGAAGACAAGAGAAGATTGAAGAAATAACCAGAAACTATATAGACAAAGTTCGCTTTTTTGGTCAGGAAATTCATATGCCCAATATGGACTCTTCTGAGAGGTTTATGGTGCATAATTATGTTGGAAATTATCCCGATATAATATCTCAAAGTGAAGGTCAGGGATTTTCCAGACATGTGGTTTTAAAACCTGCCAATAAAGAGGTAGAAAAATCAAATAACTAGAGAGTTTAAAATTTAAAAATGAAATTTACCTGCCAACAAGAAAACTTAGAAAAAGGTTTAAATCAGGTATATAAGGCAGTTCCAAGTAAAGCTAATCTGCCTATACTTTCTAATGTTCATTTGTTGGCAAAAGATGGTAGGTTAAGGCTTTCTGCTACAAACTTAGATACCTCCATAATTACTTTTGTTGGAGCTTCCATTGAAGAAGAAGGTGTTATTACAGTTCCTGCAAAGCTTTTTAGGGATTTTGTTTCCAATTTGCCCGAAGGTCTTATTACAATTTCTCTTGAAAAAAACATTTTGAAAGTGGAAACAGACCATAATTCCGCAAAGTTAAATACGGTTTCGGCGGATGAGTACCCCGAAGTTCCAACAATGCATTCGGATATGGAATTATTAGAGTTGGACTCTTCCGAATTCGCTGACGCTGTAAAGTCTGTGGTGTTCGCGGCCTCTTCTGATGATACTCGCCCTGTATTTTCGGGTGTTTATGTGTCTTTTACCGATGGGGTTTTTAGCATAGTCGCTTCGGATGGGTTTAGGCTTTCCGAAAAAACACTTAATCTTGATACTAAATTTAGTTCATCCTTTTCCGCAGTCATCCCCGCAAAGACTTTATTGGAAGTTTCTAGGCTTATCTCCCCCGAAGAGCCTACAGCTATAAGTTTGGATTCCAGATCCAATTTGGTTATGTTTAAAAACCAAGATGTTATTGTAGGCACAAGAATAATTGAAGGCCAGTTTCCCGATTACAAACGCATAATTCCAAGCGAGTATTCTGTGGAGGTAGAAATGGAATTTTCCGACCTTCTTTCTGCAGTTAGGCTTGCAGATGTTTTTGCCCAACAGGTGGACAGTTCCATGAAACTAAAGCTTGATTCCGAAGGTTTAGTACATGTTTCAGCATCTTCCCCAGAATCTGGAGAACACACCTCTTCCTTTTCCGCAGCCGTTGATGGTGAGGAATTAGAAATAATTCTAAATTCAAAGTATTTGCTAGATTTTCTTAATAATATAGGGAGTAAAAAGATTTGTCTTAGAACTCAAAGTAGCCTCTCCCCATGCGTTTTGGTACCTCTAGAAAAAGAAAACTTTATTCATATAATAATGCCCAGACAAAATAGGGATTAAAAATGGATTCTATTACAAAAATAAAACAACGCCTTTCCATAGTAGAAGTTGTAGGTTCTTATTTAGATCTTAAAAAAGCAGGGAAAAATTATAGGGCAATTTGTCCCTTTCATTCGGAGGATACCCCTTCATTTATGGTTTCTCCTGAAATAGGAATTTACAAATGTTTTGGTTGTGGTGCTTCTGGAGACATTTTTTCTTTTGTTAAGGAAATGGAAGGTATAGAATTTTATGAGGCTCTCAAAAAACTTGCTGCAAAAGCAGGAGTTGAATTAGAAGACTCCCCTAGAGATAGTCAATCCAAAGAAAAAGCAAAAATCCATAAAGTCAATGAATTAGCCGCGAAATTCTATTCTCATATACTTCTAAACCATGAAATGGGCGCAAGGGGGTTAGATTATTTGCTAAAGGTTCGGGGATTGAAAAAAGACATAATAGAAACCTTTAGGTTGGGTTATGCTCCGCATTCTTGGGAAACACTCTATCCTTTTTTGCAGAAAAAAAATTATTCATCGGAAGTGCTTCTAAAGGCTGATTTGATTAAAAAGCGTGAGGGTAAAGAGGGTTTTTATGATAAGTTTAGGGGAAGAGTAGTTTTCCCTTTAATAGATACTACAGGAAAGATTTTGGGTTTTATGGGGAGAACAGTTTTTGATGAAGATCCCAAGTATTTAAATACGGCATCCACTTTGGTTTTTAACAAATCCGAATTTGTCTATGGATTGTCACAAAACCGTGTTGATATTAAAAAACAAGGGGCTGTTTTAGTGGAAGGCCCTATGGATGTTATTAGTGCTTTTCAATACGGGATAAAGAATGTAGTAGCTCCTTTAGGTACCTCCCTAACGAGTGAACATTTAAAAATTATTTCAAGATATACCAAGGAAATTACCCTGTGCTTTGATTCTGATAATGCGGGAATGGAGGCTATAAAAAAAGCAGCTTTTTTGGCGGAAAAACAGGGTTTGGATACTAAAGTAGCAATGATCCCCGCGCCCTATAAAGATTTAGATGAATTGCTTAGAGAAAAGGCTTCTTTGGCCAGTGAATTGTTTAGTTCTGCGGTTTCTGTTTATGACTTTTTTATAGTTTATGCCCTTAAAAAGTATGATAAAACCTCTGGGGTTGGTAAGAAAAAGATTGTAGATGAGCTTAAAAGTTTGTTTTTGGGAGTTTCCAGTAAAGTGGCACTAGACCATTATGTAAAAAAAATAGCGCAGGAATTGGAAATATCGGAGGCAATAATCTCTTCGGTTTTTTCTAACGAGGTAAAATCTGATGAAATACAGACTATTTTTGGAGGAAATTCCCAAGAAGTGACGGAGAACATTTTGGAAAACCCCGTTCAAAACCTAGATTCTTATTACCTCATGCTTTTATTAAAGGCAGAAACCCTGTCGATGGTAACCCCCTTTTTGGAAAACATAGACACTTCGGTTTTTTTTGATGAATCAATAAAAAAAATACTAGAATCCCTAAAGAAATTCATAACAGGAGAAAAAGGCGATAAACTTGATATTAAGGCTTTTATTGATACAATAGACGAGCATTTGGCTACGCTTGTGCAAGATTTGTATCTTTGGGAACTGGATTTGTCTTTGCAAGAAGAAAGATTGCCTATAGAATTGGAAGAGGTTTTGCTTCGGTTGGAGAAGCGTTTTGCAAAGTTTAGTATTGAAAAGTTGAGAAGGCAATTAGAACTTGCCGAAATGGAGGGAAATTCGGAACTTGTAAGGGATATTACAGCTCAAATAGAAGAAAAGAAAAGAATTTTAAAATAGGCTTTATTAATAAGCAATATGACTACAAAAAGTATATCTGATATAAAAACCAACAAAAAAAATATTGTTGATGAAAAAGATAGGGCTATTCAAAAACTTGTTTTGAGAGGAAAAAAGCAGGGTTATTTAACCATAGATGAGATTTTGTCCGTATTTCCTACAGCAGAAGATCATATTGATTCTTTAGATAGGCTTTATGAGCGCCTTGGCAAAGAAGGGATTAGTGTTTTTGATATGGCTGCCCAAGTTCCCGATGAGGATTTGGACGCCTTTTCCAGAGGGATTTTGGCCAAGCTAGAAAATGGTAAATCAAGATCTACAGATCCCGTCCGAATGTACTTACGAGAAATAGGAAAAGTGGAGCTTTTAACTGAAGAGGATGAAGTGAATTTAGCAAAGGGCATAGAGAAAAATGACGCTACCTCTTTTGAGCATTTAACAAGGGCTAATCTAAGACTTGTGGTTTCTATAGCGAAAAAATATATGGGAAGGGGTTTGTCTTTTTTGGATTTAATTCAGGAGGGGAATACGGGTTTAATGCGCGCTGTAGAAAAATTTGATTGGAGGCGTGGCTTTAAATTTTCTACTTATGCTACTTGGTGGATAAGACAAGCGATAACTCGTGCATTGGCGGATCAAGCTAGAACCATAAGAATACCTGTTCACATGGTAGAAACTATAAATAAATACAAAAAGGTTGAGCGTCAGTTGGAGCAAAAATATGAGCGTGCCATAAGACCCGATGAAGTGGCAAAGGAAATGGGTATAGACTTAGAAAAGGCGGAACAAATAGTTAAAATAGCCCAAAAAACGGCTTCAATAGAAACCCCTGTGGGTAAAGAAGAAGATACAAGACTCAAAGAATTTATTGAAGATAAAAAGACTTTATCCCCGTTTGAGTCTGCAAGCCAAGAATTGTTAAAGGGACACATAGCGGAAGTTTTGGAAAGTTTAAGTGGAAGGGAGAAGCGTGTTTTAGAGTTGCGGTTTGGATTATTGGACGGACGCGCGCGTACATTAGAAGAGGTTGGTAGAGAATTTGGGGTTACTCGTGAGCGAATAAGGCAGATTGAAGCTAAGGCTTTGAGAAAGCTAAGGCACCCTTCAAGAAGTAAGAGGCTTAGGGATTATTTATAATTTTTTCAGTTTCCTCTTATACCCCTCCACATCTGGTTGTCCAAAAGGGTTTACTTCCATTAGGTGTGCCAAAAGTAAAGTCTCAAAAAATTTGTTTTGCATAAATTTTCCCAAAGTAAATTCGCTTAATTCTTCCAAGGTTGTTTCTCTTGCAACAATATTTTCCTCTTTATATATCTCCAAAACTGCATTTTTTATCTGATCCTGGTAGCTATTTTTTCCCGTTACAGAAATAATTTCGTGCTGTACTATTTTTTTACCTCCCACAAAGTATTGTTGTAGGGAGTGTAGATCTCTAGATCCCTCCGAAATCATAGGCAAAATGCCTTTCTTGTCTTTTCCAAGACTTTCTCCCAAAAGCTGTTTTTGCCATTCTGCCAAAGATAAAAGCTCTTTTGTAAAGACAAACATGTTATATACAAGGTTTCCTTTTTTGTATGCCTCCTCAATTGATGTGATCTGTTGCGTCAATTCTGTTGGGTTGGCATAAAACTCTTTAGTGGCTGTTTTAGCCCCTTCTAATAATGATGTTGTTTCTACTCTCGCCAGCTCTAGTGGTAACAACCCTACTGCTGAAAAAACTGAAAATCTTCCCCCAACGTTATCTGGGAGGGTTAAAATATTTTCTTTTTCTTTATTTGTTGCGGACTTCCCACGGATAAAAAATTCAGGGAAATTTTTATTAGAAAGGGATCCTTTGAGAAGATCGTAATTAGTTGCTACCTCGGCAGTTGTTCCCGATTTGCTTATGTTAACAATTATCGCTTGCTCTTCAGGGCATTCTCTCAATTTTAAGCTTAATTGTTCAATAATATCAGGCTCAATTTGGTCTAAAAAATGCATTTCTGGTAATGGTTTTACATTTTTTAGTGCGTCGTACACAGCCTTTGCTCCCCAACAGGATCCTCCAATTCCTATAACGACTATGTGCTTTATTTCATTTACATCTATTTTTGCACTCAAAATAGCGTCCTTTGTTGTTTTTAGTACAGTGGTATCAAAAGGAAGATGTAGAAAGCTCTCTCCGGTTGTGTAGCTTGTTTGGAAGGTACTTTCTTTTAGTTTTTGCAGGTAATTCGTAAGGTTATGTTGCATGGTGTAAGTATATCAATTTTTTCGAATCTCCCTTGCTATTGTAAAATACCCCTGTATGTCTAATAACTTTGCTACCCCAATGATGCAACAATACTCCCAAATAAAAGAAAAATACCCCAATTGCATCATATTCTTTAGACTAGGAGATTTTTACGAAATGTTTATGGAAGACGCTAAAATAGGCGCAGAAGTTTTGGATATTACTCTAACTAGCCGAGATCGTGGCAAGGATGGGAAAATTCCCATGGCAGGGGTTCCTTATCACGCAGTGGATTCTTATTTACCTCGCTTGGTAAAGGCGGGATACAATGTAGCAATTTGCGAACAAGTGGGAACGCCAAATGGAAACAACCTAATGCAACGGGAAATAGTGCGTGTAGTAACCCCAGGGACTTTAATGACCGAAGGTTGTCTTGATAAAAGAGAAAACAATTATATTTTTTCGGTTGTCTATACGCAACAGAAGAATCCCAAAAATGGCCATTTGGTGGGAATTAGTTTAGCAGATCTTTCCACGGGGGAATTTTTTGTTCAGGAATTTGAACTTGATGAAAAATCTCAATTGGAGGAAATTCTCAAGAACACGGTTTATAAGTTTTCTCCTACAGAAGCTATTTTGGATGCGCAAGCTTATAATGACCCAGAAATTTTGCATTTCGTAAAATCTGACAATAATTTGAGTGTAAGCTTTTTTGCTCAAGCTGATTTTTATTTAAACTCTTCCGAAAAGATCCTAAAAGAACACTTTTCTGTGGAAAATCTTGCAAGCTTTGGTATAGAAAATAAGAAAATAGCGCAGAAAGCGGGGGCTTTGCTCTTGGGTTATATGTCTAGTACCCAGAAAAGCGCGCTTACCCACATAACAACTATTAGTCTTTTAAATAAGGAAGGAGTTGTAAGCATAGATCCTTCCACCATGTTGAACCTAGAAATTTTTTCTTGTCTTAGAACTGGGTCAAAAAAAGGATCCTTGATTTCTTTTTTGGATGAAACGCGTACTTCTATGGGCGCGCGCCTTTTGAGGTCTTGGTTAAGATCCCCATTACAGGATATGGCGCAATTGGAAGCTCGTTACGATGCAGTTGGTTTTTTTATATCCCATGTTGGTTATTATGAAAAGTTGCGGGAATTTTTAATGGAAATTACCGACATAGAAAGGATTTTGTCACGACTTTCTGTAGGAATAGGTAATCCTTTGGATTTAAAGTCTTTAGAATCCTCTCTAAATAAAGTTTTGGAAATTAAGAGCTTCTTTTCTGAATTCTCCGCTGAAAATCTTCCAAACTCTCTAGCTCAGATAGAAGAAAAGATTTTGTTAGATCTAAAAGATTTAACCCAATATTTACACAGAACTATAAAAGAAAATGCCCCTGTTGACATAAAAAGTGGAGGAATAATTTGCCCAGGAGTAAGCGTTGAACTTGATAATCTTAAGGAAAGTATCTCTTCAAGCAAGAATTGGTTGGAAAACTTGGAAAAGCAGCAAAGACAGGAAACGGGAATTTCTTCGCTTAAAGTACGGTTTAATAAAGTATATGGATATTATATAGAAGTTACCAAAGCAAATTTAGAGCTGGTGCCCTCAAATTATATTAGGAAACAAACAATGGTGGGTGGAGAACGCTTTATTACTCAGGAGCTTAAGGATCACGAAGAGCGCATCCTTTCTTCGGAGGAGAAGATAAACGAGATTGAGTTGGCGCTGTTTATGGAAGCGGTCAAAAAAACACTTGAATATACCTCACATATTAAAAAAGCGGCTTTGGCTGTAGCAACACTGGATTGCTATTTATGTTTTTCTTATTTTGCCCTATCAAAAGGTTTTGTAAGACCCTTACTTATAGAAACGGGGGATATAGTAATTGAGGGTGGAAGGCACCCAGTTGTGGAGAGTTTGCTTGAAGTAGGTTCTTTTAATCCCAATGATACCTTTTTATCCCAAAACGAGAAAAAGTGCCCAGCAGATAAAGGCGCTAGCCTTTTACTTTTGACTGGACCAAATATGTCGGGGAAGTCAGTTTATATTAGACAGGTTGCTATCATAGTTTTGTTGGCACAAATTGGATGTTTTGTTCCCGCAAGAAGTGCCAAAATTACACCCGTTGATAAAATCTTTGTAAGAAGTGGAGCTTCAGATATGATTTCTTTGGGGGTTTCCACCTTTATGCTGGAAATGTTGGAGGTTGCTTATATCTTGAATAACGCCACAAAAAACAGTTTGGTTATTATGGACGAAGTGGGAAGAGGAACTAGCACTTATGATGGGATAAGCTTAGCTTGGTCAATAGCCGAGTATTTGATTTCCCAAAATTTGGGTTGCAAAACTCTTTTTGCCACCCATTACCATGAACTTTGCGCTTTGGAGAAAAAATATCCAGAAAAGGTAGTGAATCTTTCGGTTTTGGTGAAGCAAGATTCCTTTGGGAAGCCTGTATTTATACACAAAGTGGTTGAAGGACCTGCAGAGCATAGTTACGGTATCTCTGTGGCCGAAATGGCGGGAATTCCTTCGGTGGTGACTAAGGAAGCAAAAAAGATCTTGCAAGATTTGGAATCTAGAGGACTTCGTGTTACAGTATCACATTAGCAGAGCAGAGTGGCGGTTTTGGGAAAAATACTGTTGTCAAGGCAAAAATTCTTGACTAGGTCGTATTTTCTCAGTAGAATGCTTTAGCTTTAAGTTTTATGAATAAAAAGCAGGCGCAAAGAACTCATTTAGAAAAAGTAATTTGCTATAAATGTGGGGCTTCTTTGGAAAAGGCAGATATTATTGTGGTTACAGAAACGCCTTTTGCCTTTGTAGCGCATGCAACTTGCTCAAATTGTTCTGCTCAAAGCATGATAACGGTAACTCCCTCTGCAATAGGGGCGGTTCCACTAATATCAGATCTGGAGCCGGAAGAAATAAAGATGTTTCTAAAAATGGACCAAATCTCTTACGATGAGATTTTGGACCTACACGAAAGGTTAAAAGTAACAAATATATGCAAATTATTGCACAGCCAAGAAAAGAACTTGGTAAAAAAACAAAAAAAGTCCGACGAGAAAAAAGAATCCCTGCTGTAGTTTTTGGGCCAGATATTGACTCCATTCCTTTAAGTGTGGGTTATAAGGAGTTTGTGGATACATATATAGAAGCAGGTGAAACTTCTCTTGTGGATTTAGCTGTTGAAGGGGAAAAAGAGCCTTTTAAGGTTTTGATCTCTGATGTGCAATTAAATCCTGTTAATAATTCTGTTTTACATACACGTTTTTTTAAGGTGAACCTAAAAGAAAAGACTGAGGTGGATGTTCCCGTTGTCATTGAAGGAGAAGAATCTATTCCTTTGGTAAAGACTAAAGAGGCTCTTGTCTTGACGCAACTAAGTGAAATTACGGTTTCTGCATTGCCGGCTGATCTTCCTAAGGAGTTTGTGGTTGATGTTTCTGGGTTGGTAGAGATAGGGGATAGTATTAAGGTTTCGGATTTACAGTACGATAGGGAGAAAGTGGAAATTGTGGCTCAAGAGGAAGATGCCATTGTGGCCATATTGGATTACGCTCAATCAGAAGAGGCTGAGGAGGATGAAGAAGTGAGTGAGGAGGAGTTGGTTGCTGGGGTTGAGGCAACAGGGGAAAAGGGTGCCTCTGAGGATAGCGAAAAGGAAGATTCAACCGCGGCAGAATAAGCGAAATTAGCCCCACAAGAATCTCCCTCGCTTTAGATTTTAGAGATATTGGATAGCTTTAAATTTCTATGGAACAACCCCTTCTGGATCTTTGAACATCGCCATTATCGGCATTGATTCTTATCCTCATTCTGCAGGTATTTGTGGGGCAATCGGTATAGCTATGATTTCCATCTAGGCAAACGTCCACAATTCCCCAGGTATTAGCAGAGGCGTCTCTGGTAATCATTACTCCGTATCTTGTTCCTGCCCTAGGTTCTCCGGACGGGTTATTTGTGGCTAGATCCTCAAAAGTTGTGCATGAGTTAATAGGATCTGTCCTCGTGGATATACATGATGCCATTGCAAGTCGCAACTTATCCAGATTCGTTCTTGCCACTGTCTCCTCTGCTCTGGTTCTTTGTATTCCCGGTTGTATTACAGCCATTAATATTCCGGAAAGCACTCCAATAAGAACTATAACGACAAGAAGTTCTATCAGTGTAAACCCACTCGTTTTTTTACTCATAAAAATTCCTTTCATATTAAATACTAATGTAAATGTACCTTGCCTTAATTGTTTTGTCCAGAAACAAGAGTGTTGCATGCTCTAAATATTATTGTTATTCTTAGTGTCAATAGGAATTTAGGTTTTCCTAAATTGCCTTTAGGGATTTTTGCATCCGTAGCTACCTCCTACAACTTTGGGAGGATACCTGTAGTTATGGGTCCTCAAGAAGTAGAAGCTTCTCAGGTATGGAGTCTTGAGGATGAAATAATATATGCGTCCCCTCGCGGGGACGCTCTTTGAGTTCACTTAGGCCGAGTCGGTTGATTTCGGTTGATCTGCGGATGCGATCTTCCCTCTCCTTCTCTCTTCTAAAGAGCATTGGCTATTTTCCTTTCTTACTGCTATATATATATGTTATGTATAGTAATTTGGCCAGTAGCATTCTTTCCATTTCAAATATAGAACAGGCTTATATTGAGCTGTCGCAAAAATTTTTTCTTGAGAATAAATCCTCTAAATACAGAGGTATTGATGACATGGTAATTAATGACCTAGTTCACAACCCTGCAAAGGTGCTCCAAGAGGTTCAAGAAGAACTCCTTGACCTGTCGGCAATTCGGCCTGTTCTAAAGCAGTATGTGCCTAAAAAATCCGGCTCCTTACGGGAGGTGTATAGTTGTTCAGTTAAAGATAGGATTAAAAGTCAAGCTATTTATAGAGTTATTGATCCTGTATTTGATAAGGTGTTATCCCCCTTTCTTTTCTCCTATAGAGCCACCCATCCTAGCTATTATGCCGCAAGAAGTGTAATCAGAAGGTATAAAAGACATTATGGTCAAGACTTTATTGTAATTAGAGATGTAAAAGATTTTGCTGATTATGTGGATCATAGCATCCTATTAGAAAAGTTCAGAGCGATCAATATTCCCGAAGATGTAATTGAGATGTTTAAATTGTTTATGGATGTTCCTGTGTTTGGAAGAAATTCGGATCGGAAAACTGTTGGATTGTTGCAAGGCATACCCCTAGTTTCCCCATTTGAAAATTTATACTTAAATGATTTGGATTTTGTACTGGGTAAAAAGGTATCTTTATATCGACGGGTTGGAGACGATCTAATTGCATTTGATCCTGTCAAGGTTAAAGTAGATGAAGTTGGATTTATCATAGACGCTTATTTTAAATCTCACGGGCTAATAAGTAGTAGGAAGAAATCTCGATGTGTAAGTTCTGAAGACTCTTTTGAATTCTTGGGTTATTCTTTTTCTCAAGGACTAGTATCAATATCCAAGGATTCCCTCAAAAAATTTAAAACTTCTTGGAGGGTTAAGCTTCTTCGTTTGCCTAACCAACGTAACTATTCCTTGTGTCACTTAAAAAACATATTGTTTTTTAATGAGCGGTCAATTTTAAAGGAAATTCATCTATTGATCCGAGAATATTCTTTGGCAGATGATCTTATTAGTGCCCAGAAGATAGATAGGTTTCTTTGGAAACAATTGACACGTTATGTTATGGGGACATACTCCTTTAGGAATTATCGGCAAACTCGTATATTGTTAAAGCGCCAAGGAATCATTGTACCTTCCTATTTTAAACTTTTACTGAAAAAGAGAAAGGCTTTCGGATAAAATGAAGGATTTTATGCTAAGAAATTACACATTGCATAAGGAACGTATCCAAAAAAATCTTGAGGTTTCTAAATTGGTTTTGCGTCCAAAGCAAAAACACATCCTTCTAGGGTTCCTTGCTAGAAATAGAAGCAAAATTTTGTTGTTATTAGTATTTTCTTTTGTACAGGTATTTTTTGAATTGAGTTTATTGCTCTTAGGAAGATTAGGTATCTACTCAGGAGGTATTACGTTAATTCGACGCAATACTATTATTCCCCTACTTTTAATTTTTTTCTTTGCTACTCTTTACATTTGGGCTGCTTATGAGTCAAGTAAGAGGAATCAGGAATTAGCTATTTCCTTGGTTATATATCTTCGCAAACTCTGGGTTTCTTTGGCAATATCCGGAGGTCTTACTTTCTCCTCTGATCATAAATCTCGTATTTTATCCAAGATCATATATCACCTTGCTCTTTTGCAATCAAGCTTGTTAAGAGTATTGTCTAGTGGGCCGCATACACTTTTTTCGGTCTTTTTGCTTTGCGCATTTGTACCTAATACAAATCCGGAAATAGCTTTTTATCTACCGTTTTTTGTTGGTTTTTATATCTTTTTAATATTTGTTGGGTACAGAATATCCAAAAAATATGTTAGTAGGGAGCAAACCCTAGCCAGTCAGATTATTCAGCATATTTTTGATTCTTTTCATAATTCTTTCTTTGTCACTAATTATAAAAATCAAAAGGAAATATTACAAAAACTGGATGATCTTTCTTCCTTGGACATTCTTTCCAGAGTTAATAGGAATTTGTGGATGTATTTTCCAACAGTGCTTCTATTTGCCTTTACAACTTTGATTTTCTTTTTAGGGTATATATATAAGCCTAGTCTAGCCTATAGAATCTTTGACACTCCATCTACTATAATTACTACTGGCGTTGTTGTAGGAGTTTTAACAAGGATATTATATAAAAGCTTGAATTTTGGTTTAGCTTTATACCCTCTACAACTTGCGCTTTGTATTGGTGTTCCTCAACGAAAATCTTATTATTTATACAAAAAGCCCACATTCTTTAGTAGGATTTGTTACCAGGCGAAAAAAGTAAGAATTGATCCTTCGGGTGGCTATTTTAAACGGGTATCCCTGGAATTTTGTGCGGGTGATCGGGTTCTTTTGCTATTAGGTACTTCAAGCGATTGTTTGGGAATTTCTCAAATTTTATCAGGTTCGTCGCGCGTTTTTTCAAAGCCATGGATTGTAAAAATGGATAACGCCAGGTTTTTATATAAAGGATGGATCCAAGAGAACCCCTCTATTATTTACGTTAATCCATACCTCCACTTTGATAAAAGCCTTTTGGAAGCCATAAGTGGTTCCCCAGATTATTCTCTAAATTTGGAGGATATTAGAAGAGTTACAGCTTTGGTTGAATCAACGCCAGAATTGGGTTTTGTCTTAGAAAAGTCTCAGGGGTTAGCCTCGCACACAACCGATTTTCTACTAGATCTTAATGCACATGGAATTTTACAGTTGGCGAGTGTTGCTCTCAAAAAACCAAGCATGGTCATTATAGATTCCTTTTATGCGAATACACCCAAGGAAGATTTTATATCTTTTTTATCTAGGATTGCTCAAGATAACCCAGATATGATCATGGTAGTTCCTACCACCTCTGAAAATAATCTAATTGAGTATAATAAACTTTTAAGGTTAGAAAACAGATCTATATGAGAATATTTTGGGTTAAGTATTTGTATAAACCCTTAGTCTTTTTCTTTTTCCTATCACTATTTTTAGGTATATTTCTTATTCCAAAAATAATTTCCATTCTCCAAGTTCCTTTGCAAGCTGTACCTTATAGCCAAGTATCTTTGAGTGTCCCATTAGATTTTGAAATATTTTTTACAAATACCGCTTCTTCCCCTAAATATATAGATACATTAGTCTCAGCAATTGATCTTTCTGTCACTTCAATTGATATGGCAATGTACTCATTTAATTCAAAGGAATTGGTTGAGGCTCTGAAAAACGCCTCTCAGAGAGGAGTAGACATCACATTGGTGATTAATCACGATCATGTTAAGCGTGCCAGAGAATTATTTGGTGAAAGTTATTTTCCTATAAAAATACTTCCGGAGAAAAAAAGTAATTTTCCTAAGCATACTGGTAGTATGCATCACAAGTTTGTGTTAATTGATGGAGAGACCTTAATTGCAAGCTCGCTGAACGCCACAGATATTCAAAATGACAATGATATTGGTTATGTTTTAGTGACAAAAACTCCTGAGATAGTACAGGAGTACATAATGGAATTTTCTCGTTTAGAAAGCGGCCTATGGGGATTAGCCAAAATTGATGATATTAATTATCACCCATTTTCCAAAATCGTGTACGCAGGGGATGATTATTTTGAGATCTGGTGGTCGCCTGGTTTAGAGTCGAACTCAATTAGAGGTAGAATTCTAAGCGCAATAGAGTCTGCTGAGACAACACTGCAGATTATTTGTTGGCAAATTACTGACCAACAAATTATGGATGCTTTGTTAAGTAAAGCAAGAGAAGGTGTAGAAATCCATGTAATTATGGATCAACACCCTTTCTTATCAGATGAAATGAGCAGTTTTATGAAAAACCCATTGGTTCATGTAGATATAAACGAGGATACTGTTGACGGTTCTTTGAAGTCCTTTATTCATGAGCATGTATTAATAGTGGATGGTACTTCTGTCCTTTTTGGTACCAATAATTGGAGTAATCGTGGCGCTTTGAGTAATGATGAATCTATCTTCTATACAAACAATAAATATTTGGTGAATATGTATTTGAACCATTTCTCATCACTTTTGGAAACGATCCTGTCCAGATAGGGTTTAATTAACCCTTTTGATTATTTTGGCCATTCCGAGATCATCAAGGGCACAGTTTCCCCGGGTTTTTGCAATTCCTGCCAGATTTTTCCGTTACAAAAGGCATAAAAGGGTGTAAAAGTTTCAAACTAGTTCTGTACGCATAATCTAAAATTGATATTCCTACGCTTTTTTCTTCTACAGATTCTCTCGATTTTACGTCCTCAATGTATTCATCTGCTAAATTATGCCATAAAAATTGGTATATTAGGTTCCCCGTATCCGCAATCCTGTATTTCTCTAGATTTTTGTTCACATCTCTCACTAAATTTTTCAGCTCTTTTAAGAGCTTTTTATCTTTTTCTAGTAATCGTGCTTGTGTTTGCGGAGCCACTTCCCCCCACGAGGAGATTTCCCCCATTGGGCTTTCTCCCTTTAGTTCTTCCCGCATCATTTCTATAAATCTTGCCATATTCCAGATTTTATTGGCAAAATTTCTATAACCTCTAACCTTGTCCTCACTTAAAGCGGTTTCTTTAGCGGATGTATTTCCTCCCACCAATAAGCCCATTCTTAGCGCGTCCGCCCCATATTTTTGCACAAAGTCCATGGGATTTATAACATTTCCTTTACTCTTGCTCATCTTTTGCCCCTTATCATCGGTTATGGCACCGTGAATGTAAACTGTTTCAAATGGAACTTTTCCTGTTAAATAAAGGCCAAACATAATCATTCGGGCTATCCAGAAGAATAAAATATCCCACATGGTGTCCATAAAAGTGGTTGGAAAAAATTCTTTAAAGTCTTTTCCGTTTGGATATCCCAGCGTTGTTAAAGGCCATTGGCCCGAACTAAACCAGGTGTCAAAAGTATCGGTTTCTTGAATAAATTCTTCCCCAGGGGATGTTTTAGAAACAACATATTTTGCCTTAATCGGTGCAATTAATTTTTGCAAACCCTTTTTGATAACCTCAATATCATGTACTTTTAATAATTCGTTAATTTGCCCATCATGGGAAACGCCTTTATCATCCAAAAAAGTGACCCTTAAATCTGGATTTTCTTCTACCGAATACCAAACAGGAATTTTTATCCCAAAAACGATTTGTCTACTTATTGGCCAATCGTGAATGCCCTTTAGCCATCTCAACATTTCTTTTTTCCATCTAGGAAGGTAAAATTTAACATCCCCTTTTTCTACAGATTTTATGGCCTCTTTTGCTAACTCATCCATTTTTAAGAACCAATTTGGAAGAGGTAAAGGTTCAATTGGTTGACCATCTTTGTAATCAACAAGTAAATTATTTTTATAATTATCGTCTATTTTTTCTATTGCTCCTTTTTCTTTTAGGATTTCTACTACCCTTAAGCGAGCTTGTTTTGGGTACAATCCTTGTACTTCGGGAGCTTCGGTTGTCATTTTTCCTTCCAAATCTATGACTGTAATTATTGGTAGAGAGTGTCTTTTTCCAATTTCATAATCATTAAAGTCATGT
>Ga0116189_1001535_pt1 | contig 17998 bp, 17 predicted proteins | sample AD_JPNTR3_MetaG_FD_89895 | JGI IMG/M metagenome (GOLD analysis project Ga0116189, IMG submission 89895) | Active sludge microbial communities of municipal wastewater-treating anaerobic digesters from Japan - AD_JPNTR3_MetaG | ecosystem: Engineered > Bioreactor > Anaerobic > Digestate | place... | reverse complement strand
TGGGGTTATGTGCTATTTTAAACCACTTAGCCAGTTTATTATATTTGTGCAAGTCGGAACGTGTTAGGCTTTCAATCCCCACCTGCTTTTATACTTTAACGTTTTAAATTACAATTTTTATTTAGTTATCATAATTTTGCGCTATCGGAAGTTTAAAAAGTAAGATCTCGTTCCGATTCTAATCTACGCTTACGACATTTGTTATAAAGTTTGACATAACCGTAAAGAGGATTGTAGTAATCGCAACCAATTTCTTTTGCGACCCATAGTGGAATTGTTCCTACAATCAAACCTAAACATATGTAAAATGATAATTTACATTTTGCTTCTTCTTCTGTTTTGCTTTCATATTCATTATGAATGCATTTGTCGCAATTATTAGATTGCCATATATCTGCTTCCGTACCATTCGAAAAACACCTTACTGGCGTATCCTTTTTAAAAGGATTTTCGTTATATTCTGACATATAGTTTTAATTTTTAAGTGGTTTAACTTTGGATTGTGCGTTTTTAAGGTTTATGGGGCTCTTTAGAGCCCCCGTTTTGTTTTTGTTTAGAGTTGCCTTCCCATTTCGTCGATATATTCAATATACCACTGTTTTTGGTCGTATCCTGCCATTAGAAACTCTTCCATTGCTTCTTCTTTGGTTCTTCCTGAGAAGGATACACAAGCACCTTGAGAATTACGAGCTAATAGAGTTACCCACTCCCACATTTCAATTAGATTTCCGTTGTTGTCCCAAATTTCAATATAGAATCCTTTAGGGTCATACATAGCGTTAAACTTGCTTGTTACTTCTGCAACAGAATTTCCATTGATTGTTAACATTGCACCTTGGCTGTTTCTTGCGATTAATTTTACAGTTTTCATGACTTTAGGTTTTAAGTGGTTCAACATTCGTTTGATTAATTATCTAATACAAATATACAACATTTTTTTGCTGTTGTCAAGTTTTTTTGCAAATATTTTTATAATATTTGTAATTTATTTTCAGTCTAAATAAAAAACCCCCCCATGTACTCGACACAGGAGGGACAAACCAAATCAGGTAACCACAAAAAACCTACACGGCTAATTTACGATATTTTTTCATAATATTCGTTATCGGATAGAAAATTTTCAACATCTTTGGGTGAATACGTCCACCAGCGTGGGAAGTCGAAAACCCAAGCGACAAATTCGCTGCAATACATACGATTTCCGGCTTTTTCTTCTTTTAGCCCTATCCACTTGCCAGTTATAAGATATAACGGTTGATAGATTATAAGGCTTGCGAAGTCGTATCCCGTAACACCTGTCTTAGACAATGCTTTAGCTCGTATCTTTTTTCCCCATTCTGGTGTTGCTTGCTTATATCTGTAAGCTACGTATTTGTAACCATATTCTTTTTTCCAGTTTTCGAAAGTTTTCACGTTGGTCCCGTTGCTTTGGCTGTCAATTACCATTTTGACGCCAGAAACGTCAATTACCATGGCAACATGGTTAACAGTTGAGCGTGTCGCAAGCTTAATCATACGCCCAAGTATCCCATTGCTTGAGCAAATGAGAATATCCCCGTTTTGTAATTTTTCAATAGGTACGCACATAGTTTTATATTTAGATTTTAAAAACTTGCTTTTTGTTATTCCCTGCCTCGAATGAAACATGAATCCAAGAAAGGCCGTTTTCGTCGATTAATTGTTTAAATTCCAAATTGTTTTTTATAAATTCTAATGCTGCCTCAATATTCTGACAACGAAAATCGGCCGCAAGGCCTTTCGAGTGGTCGCTTGTTGGAGAACCGCCAACACGATTGTTTAGCTCTTCGCAACGATAACCGCTTGTAATTTCAACCGCCCCGAAATTATTTCGAACGGGTTGCAATACGTTAACGCATAGACGTTGCAAGTTATTAATATATTCGAGTGGTATTTGTAACTGTTTCTCGATTAAGTCGCCGTGAAAAGTCCTTAAAAACTCCCACAGCGTGAAGTTATTACTTAACCATAGACGTTTGGCTGTTGATATATACATTGTTATAATATTGAATTAATTATTTTAGAAATAGCGATACCTATCCCAGTGCCACCCATTGCATAACCGAAAGCAATGTATTTCAATCTGTCAAGCTTCGTTGTTATCGCTTCTATTTTTGCTTCCAGGTCCGTAATTCTATCTAATGCACCGACTTGGTGATATTCGTTCCCAACAAGTGCATCTTGTATTTTAGTAATTGCCTGCCTTATTTCTTTTATATCCTCTACCGCACTGCACCCGTTCATAATTTCGCACATATTTTTATTTCCTTTCGACTTCATACAAAGATAAGAAATAATTGATAGAGTTAACCGACGTGCCCAAATTTGTTAGCCTTAATGTAAGGGTCTCGTTCTACATCTGGGCTAACTACTTGTTTATATCCTTCGCTTTAGCTGCCGTCGTATTGTTGTGGCAGCAGAGCCCCGTGTCCGTAATATTTTTTTATCTCTTTCATAGTTCTATGCAATTATTATCGTTAATTATTATCTCACAATAAGCACCGGCGCACTGGTCGGCGAAACGGTGCGAAAATGTTGTGCAAGTTGCTGGTAGCTCGATTGATATGCCGTTGTTTATAAGATTTGAAAATATCTCTTTTAATAACATTATGCAATCAATTTGTATTTGCGTTTCGTTGCTTCTATCGTCTGCCGTTTGGTCAATAACATGAAACATGAAATTTGTTTTTACGTCGTAACCATCTATCGTTGCGCCGTCCAAGTCTATGTTAACGCACGGAAAACGCTTGTTAGCTTCGTTATTCCGCAGCACGTCGCCAACGTAAACGGCAGCGATTCGTTTATCTTGCTGGATAATATCTTTGATTTTATTTATAATCATAAAACTATAGGGCTATTAAAATTATTGTCTGACTTTCGGTTATTATGAGCATTATTAAATAATTCCGGAAACTTACTTGCGTTGTTGCAAATATACATCTTCATGGCATCAATGTAACTAAACATTATATTCTTATAGTGGTTAACGTTTAGCTCTATATCCTTGATTCCGATAGGTGCAACATTCGCATCGCTCGCTTGCGTCACTCCGATATTGCGTATTTTGTAAGCAAGTGGCACCTGTAGCTCTGCAAGCACCCCAAAAATCAAAACTTTTTGGATATGTTCTTCTATCAACGTTTTTACATCGTCCGAAACATTATTCTCGAATACTTCCCGTTTTATTCGGTCCATAAGCTCAAGGCCGAGCGCACCGGTTAAATGTATATCTTGCACAAGGTCAATCGCTGCCGAAATTTGTTTCTCGCTCAAATTGTCATCGACAAAGGAAAACTCTTTAATTGTTTGGGTCGATATTAGTTGTACGTTATTGTAACTCATCGGTTTCAATTTTAAAATGTTCGATCGTTAACGTTGGATTTTGATAATATCTTTCGAAAATTTGCGTTAGTATCGTTATAAGCGTTTTTTGCTTGCGTTTGATAACGGTTTCGTTAAAAATCTTAAAGGCCTCGAAATATTCCGTTTTGGAAAATCCAGAGCCTTCCATTTTAACCCCGAACAGTGCTGGAGACGTTACACGGTGCGCCGTGAATATTTCATCTTTTATATTTTTTCGTAACGAAATAAATTTTTCGTTTGTGTCGTCGCTTTCTATCTTATCAATGGTTGCGGCGTTTTCTTTACCGTTGTTAAAAACTAACATTATTTTTGCCCCATTTCGCCCAGAAAATTTACGTTTAATTGTGTCTTCTATTTCTTTTTTGATTTCTTCAGTTTTTGGTTGACCGTTGTTGAAATTGATGATTGTGTTCGGTGTGAAACCGTTTTCAACATCATTCAAGTGTGTTTCTATGATATGGCAATCCACTTGTATAGCTTTCAAAGCCCCGTTGTAGCCCGGCACTGGATAATAACCACGTGTTTTGTTGCCTTTGAAATAATAGACCGACGACGGGGCGCCGATTGCTTCGGCTGAAAGAAATTCAGGATATTGTTTAATTTCTCCTTCCTTCATGTATGATTTCCACGATTTCGAGAAATAAACGCGGTTTTCAAATTCGTTTATTCTGACTCGCGCCATATCGAGGTGATAAATTTCCGACAAACCGCCTGCAACCGAATTGATTACAAGGACGGCACAACCGCCGAAAATTTCGATATCGAGCGCCAAAAGCTCGCAAACGTCGTTAATCGTATGCCCGTACCGGTTGACACGGGAGAAAAACTCCGTTAGCTGTGGATTTTGGCTTTTAACGCCACGACCTATAACATATCCGACTATCCCATCAATAATTGTTTGATGAGTTGCCGAATTATCATATAATTTCTTTAGAAATTCTGGATAATCGTTATTTTCTCCCCAGCTGATATAGTCACGGCTTCGAGTCTTAACTTCCTTTGGTTCGGGGATTTCCGCAAACTCAAGGGAGAAGACTTCAATCGGTATCGTTTTATGTTCGTTGTTATTTTCCATAGACTATTTTATTGTTAGAATTTCGTTCGTACTGTTTTTTCGGTTCGTTTTGAGCATTTAGAACCGCCCGCCCGACCTTGCAAACTAAATTGTTGGCTGTGCTGGTTAGCGAATAGATATACTCCCCTGTGCGTCTTAGGTGTATCTTATTGCGTTCTGTTGTTGGCGTTTCGGTTACTTCCAGCTGTATAGCGATATAATTCCACTCTGCCGAAACATCGCATACGCAAGTCGCTGCGTCGTTAGATTGTACATGGACAAGTTTTAGGACGTATTCCATACCATCAAAGCGTTCTGGGTAAATTTTTAAGTCGTTTAAGCCTGTTTGCAAATTGATTGTCATTTTGCTGTGTTTTTTAGCAAATTTAACGCAATTTAGTGTAATTTGGTTACAAATACAAGAATTTTTTAAAAAAACAAAGGGCGGCTTAAAATAAACCGCCCAAAGCCATGGAAAAACAAATTAGGATTTTAGGTAACAATTTCTGGGAAATTGTCCTGTGGTGCTGTAAATATACAACATTTTTTGCAAAATTCGACAAAATTTAAAAACAAAGGGCGGTTTTTTTACCCGCCCATAGTTGAGTAACCCTAAATAGGGTTATAGCAATACCCGTCAAGGTGTCGGAATTGGATAACTCATGTTAGTGTCGATAACATTGGGCAAAATCGAATCTACAATTTCGCGCGGCGGTTCCGATTCTTGGCACATCAAAGTAAATTCTATTTGATTTGCGTCGGCCATGTTAGTACCTGTGTTAATCGCTCCAGCTGATAGATAGGCAGCGTTTTCTTTGCCTATTAGCCAGTAACGGTTCATTCTATCTCGAACGATAACAACAAGTTCAGCACGTGCGATATTATGCAGCTCCATACGTTTTTCGGCTGTTAGCTTCGCAATGGAAAAAGTAACGGTTGTTTCGTAATAAGTTGTCCCCGCTTCGTTAGACGTGTTAACGCTGGTTGTCATGTTGGCCACGTTGTCACGAAGCTGATAGGTTCTGAACAGCTTACCTGTTTCCATTGTTATGGCGGTAACTTTGCCCGTTGTTTCGTTAACTGTTATATTCTGGGGTGAAACATCCACGCCTCTAATGGCGAGGTATATTTCACGCACCCCGCCAAGGGAGTTTTTACAATCCCTTTTCGTTCCGGATAAACTAAAATTGCAAGTCATAGTGCGTCAGTTTTTAAATTACGGTGCTGCAACGATTACTGAAACATTGTATCGCATTGTCTTATAACCGATTTCGCTAACCCAGATTTGAAAATTGTACGTTCCTCCAGTCGCCTTAATTGCGTTGGTGTTGATTGTAACAGTGGCGGCTGTTGAAGTACCTCCCAAAGTTACAAAACTTGCGTGTTCGCCGTCTTTTGCCAATAACTGCATTTCACGCTTATTAATTGTCAACACAACTGATGCGGTGTTATTGGCAACGTTAACAACGGCTGTTCTATTTCTTCCGAAGCCTGTTAGCTTGTTAGTGGTACCATTGTCGGCAGGAGTTGTTAACAATGGATATATAGTAGATGCAGGTGTCCAAGCTACTATATTTTCGGGGAAAGCAAATTGAACCCCGATATTATATCCTACTTCCATACGATGCTGGCGATTGTCACGGCTGTACCAAAAATCAATCGTTTCAGAATCGCTTAACATATCCGTCCCCAAAAATACCTCCTGGTCCCACAGGGCAGCGAAAACACGATTGTTAACGCCTGTAAGCCCTGGAATACGAACCAAAGTAACTTCGGTTCCGATAACTGGCATTTCGTCGGAGCTGTATTCTTTTGGGTCATAGTGATACAAGTTGCTCGAAGTTATAGCAGCCTTGTATTTTCTAAAGATTTCGGACGAAGTGAAGAAATATTTAATTTTACCTATTAAAATTTCTGGTATTGCGTTATACACGTCTCTCATTACGTCTATAACGTTAGTTTCTGTAATCTCTTCGAAGTCGCTCAGGTTTGCGTTGGTATAAGAAGACAAATTAATCAGCTTAATTAATCCATCGATTTTGTTTAGATTTTCATCGGCTGAATCTTTGTTCCCCTGCCAAATCAATTTTTCGTTGGCTTCTTGGATGAGTGCAAGCTCATATTCCAAAAGTTCTTCTTCAAATGGCAATTCTCGACCCGTTGCGGCAGCTTCCACCATGTAATTCATGTAGTACTGCCAAAAGTCTTTATCGCAAAATTTCTTTTGCACCTTAATAAGTGCGGTTTCAAGTTTGCGTTGTGAGAATGTATTTTCACCACCGGGCGTCCATTCACAATTTTTCCCGTCTTGCAGATGGGTGTTTCCAGTTAACAAGTTTAGTGTTGCGCTGTCCTTAACCCCGAATTGCTTACGTAGATACTTAGCGGTTTTGCCTTCAATAATCGCTTTTGCAATTAATGGCATTTTTCGTTCTTCCACGTATTCATTCAGGTTGTCCATCACGACATTGTTCTCAAATTCAAGTCGTATTTTTTCGATTTTTTCTCTTACATCCTTTCCCATTGTAGTAGATTTTAAATTGTTGATTGTTGTTATAAGTTATTTTTTAAACATTCCAGAAAATGGATTTCTGTTTGCTTCGCTTGGTGGAGTTGTATGTTTTTCCGGATTTGCCAACGGTGATTTTTCCAGTTTGTCAACACGTTTTGCAATTTCGTCAATTGTTTTTGCCATTTTATCAATAACAGTGGCGAAAGCCATCATTTGAACGCTCATTGCTTGCTGTTGTGCTTCGTTGTATTCGTTCGGCTGTTCAGTTTGTTGTGCTGTTGCGTCTCCATAGATAATTTCAACGATTTTTCCATTTTCGTCGATTACCCAAGTCATGCCGTTAACAACGTATTTTCCAGCTGGTGCCGGTATAACCTCACCATTTGCATCGTAAGTACTTATTTGAGTACCAACGACTGGAGTAGTCTCATCTTCCCACATTAATACAGTACCATCGGCTGCAACCGCTTCGGCGAAGCGATACAACATCTTTGCAACGGAACGTTTAATGTTATACGCCATTTTTCTTGTTTCATTCATGTTTTTAGTCTCCCTTTTTTTAAATTGATTGTTGTTATTTAATGTTTTCCCGTAGGTGAATAACCCTTCTACAGAAAAGCCGTTAAATTCTCCTTTTTTTATCTTCTGCCAAAGTTCGTCGTTGTTTATTTTCATAGACGCCAACCACGTGCCGTCCGTAACATCAGAAAACGCTAACGGTGGCAGCTTACCACGTTCTTTTTCGACTATGTAGCTTTCATAGATAGTAACATCGTCGGTGTCGGTGCTGTGGTCCAGGTTAACTGATTTTGCGCCGTAAAGTTCGAAAAAACGCTGTGCTATCTTTTTGATTGTCTCCCGTGTGAACACTACATAGTGTTCTCCGAAGTGCGGTGTGTCTCGGTATATCGGAACATCTGGTAACATAACAACGCCAAAGACTTCCCGTTTGTCGGTGTCGGTTATTTCGTATTTGAATCGTTGCGACTTGCTAAACTTTAAAAAGTCGATTTCAACGGCTGGACGTTCCACAAGGCTGATTTTTTCTACGCCTGTTTCCGTTGTTTCGTCTATTTCCAAGTAAAAAATAGGTATTTTCATAACTATGCCTTTTGTTGCTTTTTACAAATATACATCTAAATATGTTAATATGTTTATTTTTACATTAAAAAATTTCAAAGTCAAAATACACGGGGTAAAAAATAGGTATTTTCATAACTATGCCTTTTGTTGCTTTTTACAAATATACATCTAAATATGTTAATATGTTTATTTTTACATTAAAAAATTTCAAAGTCAAAATACACGGGCTCATGTGTAACTTTAGGTTTAGTTTGAGGGGAAAAAAGGTGGTATTTGTGGGAAAAAAAAAGAAAGTAATTGCCCCAGCTCGATAACCTTCAATAACCGTTCCCAGTCTATAAAGCTGAACAACATTTGTTACATCGTCTTTTAAAGCGTCGCTTCCTTTTCTGTTTTTTGACTCTTGCTCTGGACCTGGCGCAATTCTGTTTCCACTACATAAGCCTTAATAGGTTGCTTACTCATATCTATTTCGGTTTCGGTTTGGACGTTTCTAATCGGCTGCATTGATTGAGGTATATTTGGGGCTGTTGGCACACGTGGCGGTGCCGGTGTTGATATTCCACCCATTGCACCACCGCCAGCGCTTGAGCCTCCTTTTGCATTCGGCACTTTCGTCTGCATGATTTGACGGACATTTTTAAGACCGACGGCTATGGCTGCTGCAACATTGAGCGCTCCCAACGCTGGAGATGCAGCAGTCGGCACGGGCATGAAAGCCGACAAATAGCCCTGTTGTGCTGCTTGATATGTGCTAATCGTTGTCGCTGCAATAGCTAACGCTTTTCCGGCTGCTGTCTCCTTACCAGCTATTTCGGCAGCAATATCGGACAATGATGCAATTGCTGACACGATTTGGCGACGGTGGTCAAGCTCTGCTTCTAATAATTGCTGTTTTTCTTGGGACAATTGTATTTGCGTCTGCAGTTCCTGTTCTGCTGATAGCTTGCCCGATTCGAGCAATGATTCAAGATGTGCGATTTTGGCGGCTTTTTCACGGCTGTTGAATTCAATAAGGGATATTTCTTGATTGTTGTACGCTTCTAAGTTTTTGAGCGACACTTGAGCCCAATGCTCATCAATTAATTTCAATATGGCTTCATTGGCACGCTTTTGATATTCGATTCGTGCCTGTTCTGCTTCCTCTGCTGCCTTGATTTCTATTTCTCTTCTTTCATTCTCGTATTGCTTCGTCAATTCTGTAATATCTCTATTATATTTCTCAAACAACGTCTTTTCCTTTTCATATTTTTCTTGTAGTTTGTCAAGTTCTGTTAACTGTTTTTGTCTTATAGATTCATTTATTTTTTCAATCTCTTTTTGTTCTTCTTGTCTTATACGTTCAGATTCCTCTTTAGCTTTTCGTTCTGCTTCTATTTTTTCTTTGGCTTTACGTTCTGCTTCTTTTTTATTTTCTTCTAATTGTCTTTGTCTTTCTTTTTCTTCTTCTTGACGTTTTTTTGTGTCCTGTTCGGCCATATAGATTATGTATTCCCTATGTAGATTTTTGAGACTGTTGTACAATTCAGCATTTTTTTCTCTAAGGTCCTTAAGATATTCCTCTTCTTTTTCTCCACGCTTTTTTAACGACATTACACGCTCGATTTCGACTTTGTTACGTTCGATTTCGGCATTTATCATTTGTTTTTTTTGTTCGTATAATTCACGTTCGCTCGCTCCCTTTGCCTTGTTAAGTCGGATTTCAAATTCAGCGTCGTCTCTTATTTTGGCCTGTTTTTCCCGAAATTCGTCCATTAATCTATTTTGGCGCTCCTGTTCATCGTTGCTTTTGCCTAACAATGCCCACAACCCAGCAAGCGCACCTATTAACGCAACGACGCCCGTAATGATTAAGCCGATAGGACTCATCGACATGGCAAGGTTATAAGCTTTTTGCGCAGCGGTAGCCAGCCAAGTCCCTGATGCTGCTTGTTTAATAGCCACTCCCATGAGCCTGAAATGTTTCCCCATCTCGGGCAGACCTTTCAGACCGTTGGCGATGGCTGTTAGTTGTTGCAGCTTTTGCATTCCTTCGAGAACGCCCTCGTTTTCGACGCCAAAAATCTGCATTGATGCTGTAAGCGCTCCAAAGCCGTTGACAAGTTCGCCAAGCCCTTTGCTCGCTGCTGTAAAAGCTGAACCGACGGCACTCCCTTCCATTATCTTAATTGATTCCGAAGCACGTTTTAACTTGTCGCTTGCTTCTGATGCTCGTGCAAGTGCTGCGTTATATTCTTCTGAACCTTCTTTAGCAGCTAACATTGCACTTTTTGCTTCTAATAACTCTCTTTTTAGCTCTTTAATGGTGGTTGTTGGTGTAGAGTCTTTAACAGCTTTGTTAGCTAATGCAAGTTTATCGCTCGCAGCTGCTGCAACGGTCAAGGCGTTCTGATATTCCTTCGATCCTTCTTTTGTGGCAATTAATTCATCCTTTGCACTTTTAAGTATCTTTTGGAGTTCAGCAACCGACTTCGCAGCGTTGACCGTCTCGACTGTTAATATTATTTTTCGTTCTTCTGCCATTGTTATAGTATTTTATTCGTTGTTATTAATTAAAACGTTGGGAAATTCGGTATGTTTCGCAGCTTTGGCATATTGTTTTCGTCCTTAGTCCATATCCCAGTTGACCAATTGGCAAATATTCCTGAACCTATCGGGTCGGCTTTGAGTTGTGCCACTGTCTTGTTAGTACCTTGTATTCCAGTCGTTTGCCCTGTTAACTCGCTGCAATAATAACAATCTGTAATATTATTGTAATTATAATTATTGAACGAGTTGAGTACAGGCAAGGGCGATGAAGGTGTGTTGATTGATGTAACTTGACCGATTGATAGCGTGTTGATAACTGTTCGGTTGGAGCTTGAGAAATAACTCGATATTCCAGCAGCCTTCCATGGGGGCAGGTTGAAGGTATTATATTGACAATCGGCAATGACTGTTGACTTATTGATACAGTTAGATATTGTAAGCGTGCCAGCGTCTTGTGCTCCAATAATACCGCAAACAGAATTATTTCCGATAACAGTTCCAGACGATTCACACTCTGATATTATTAATATTCCGTCTCCAGCCCCAACAATTCCTCCTATTGCTCGTTGGCGCTTAATTTCAATCGTGCCGTCAAACTTACACTTAGTGATATTAGCACCAGCGGCCGCAAAACCTACAATGCCTCCATAACAATTGAACGTATTGTTATCCGTACGAGGGTTGCGAAGTGTGCCATTGAAACGGCATTGCGAAATTTCCGAATAACTTCCGTAACAATAACCAGCTATTCCGCCAGCGTATGTTTCGGTTGCCGTAATAGTTGCGCTGCAAGTGCAATTAATGATTTTAATTCCAGTTTCTATATTATCTCCATTTAATCCAACAAGTCCGCCAACCCTATCCTTACCGTTAATCTGACCGCCGACAATGTGGCATTGCGCAATATAACCATTGTTATCAGGCGACGAAGCAACGGCGCACAGTGCCGAAGCGAAGTTGCTGTTAGTTGAAACATTCGGATTGACTATTATAATATTCTCCAGTTTGGCATTTTTTGTCTTGCAGAACAACCCGACTATAGTAGATGATGATTGGTATAGATTATTGATTGTTAGGTTGTTTCCGATATATCGTCCAGTGTATGGAGTATTAATCTCACCTATACGCTGCCAGCCTTCACCCGATTGATACTCTTGCAGGTCTAAGTGTTGCACTTGGATGTAATTCTTATCGAGACCAGTGTTATAAGTCCCTTCCCAAATCGTTCCAGCACCCATAACACGGCTGCCAGTGTTGCGCAGTGCGTTAAGTTCCGAAGCCGAAGCAACGGGGATAAAACCGCCAGCAATATACGATGTTATTTGATCGCTGTACATTAAGCCTATCTTAATTCTTACGGTGATTTCCTCTTCGCCGTTCTCGATTACGGCATTACCAGTGCGTGTCGTGTAACCTGATTTGGAAACGGAATAGCTGACAGTTCCAGGCTCAAGGTCGAAATATACCACGCCGTCTTCTCCAGTTAACTTGGTTGTCGTTCCGATTTTAATGGATGCACCAGCAACGGGTTGCAAAGTATAATCATCAAGGACAGTTAATTTAACGCCAAGTGAAACGTCACTATAACCTATATCTAATCCGTTGTAATAGTTTTCTCGGTTGTTGACCGATACAAGTTCCAGTTTTATCGGTTCGTGTTTAGTTACGTCTCTTATTTCTGCCTTGTTTATAACCCAAAATTGATTTTGGAAATAAAAAAACTCTCTTAGTAGATTACGACTTAAAAAGTATTCTGGCAACAAGAAATAACCCGTAAATATTTTTGTGTTTTGGTTGTAACGGTCTAATAGATAGCGTTTCCAATACCGTTCAAAAATCGTTATCCCTTGCGGGTAGTTACCACGATAGAACCGCAAAACAGGGGAGTTAAAATCAACAGAAAACGTCGGCGCGTCCACGTTGGGATATACTGTTAACGTCTGTAGCTGCATCGGCTGGGTAGGTGCAATACCGTAAGCGAACGGAGTAAGCTCAATTAATGATAGTCGGTTATTGATTACAAGGCTTTTGCAGTTCGATAGGTTGTAAAGGCTTGTTTTGGTATCTTTGGCGTTTTGGGTGTCGTTTACAAACGCAAAATAGTACTTATCTGCCAAGCGTGGCTCTGCACTCTCTCCGTACACGTAACCATTTGCGAACAACAACGAAACGGGGTTGTATATTTTAGATTTCTGTAATTCATCGCTGTATATCTGAGGGATAACAATTACTTCTCTTATTTCTCCGTATTCGTCAAATTCTTTCTGCTTGATAACAAGCGGTTCGAAAACGGTGTCCTTGAAATATTCGTAAGTGTCTTTGTTAAATTCTATTCCTGTGTTAATCTTCAACGCCCCGTTTTCAATTCCTGTTTGTTCTTTGACCCGTTTTGCGTCGTACGTTTGGCCTGCTTTCAAGGAGAGATTGATAAACAGCCCGTCGAAGCTCAAAGGTAGCAAATTGTGTTCTAAATCGGTGCAAAAATAATTATCTACATCGGTTACTCGGTTAGTGTAATACTCATTGCGATTGAGCAGTCTTATAACCTTGTTATCATTATCTATTTCTGGGTATACACCAAACAGCTTACAATAAGATAGAAAAAAGTCGGACGCCTTCACGTCTGGCAGAAGATTATGTAAAAACACTTCCGAGTCGCTGTCGATTGTGCGGTATTCGCTTATAGTTATTTTGAAATTCGGATTGCCAAAGACTAAGTTGAAGGCGTCGGGGTCTAATGCTTCTGGGATTGATGTTATAACCTCATCTATTCCGTTGTGGTATCTGTATAATATCCACGGTGCTCTGTTTTGGGTAAATAATATTATTGGAAAAACGTCAATGTATGAATAAGGACGCTTAACGGTTTCTAAAATTTTGGCCTTAACTCTTGTAAACACAAGCTCATCGAGCGTTATCCATGAACCATCAACTAAAACAATGATTGTATTGTCTCCATATTCACCGCCTGATATAATTTCGTGATAAAAATGCGTTTTGCCCATTAATTCCGACGGGAAAACTGTTCCTTGACCTACCAAATAGATAGTGTCGGCTATGAATGTACCTATTAGGATGTTGTTATAAAATAAAGTGCCACCTATTCCTATTCTTATATGCCACTTGTCTTGGCTTGATGTAGAGCCAACAAACGGGGTAACGTTATTTTCGCCGCCGTAAAATATGCCTTGAAGCTTAAAACAAATTTGCTCGCTATCAAAATTAAAAGTAAAAAAATGTTTCGTATAACAACGATCTTCATTGTCCAAAAATCTTATTTTTCCATTGTTAAGAACAATATTATTATCTGATGTTATTGTTGATGGTCTTAAAAATATGTTCCAAATTTTATCATTGTTACCGTCTGAAACTAATATATCCCTATTATTCCCTTCCGCCACAACGTTCACGGCCTGCCCGACGTGTTCGGAAATGATTTTACCCGTTACCATTAACTTATTAAAGTACGGGTTTTTTGTGCTTGTGAATTGTGTCCGCTCTATTGTGTATCCCATTTTTTTTGCGATGCAAAATAGAAGCATATCAATGTAGAAGCCCAAACGCTGCTTGTGGCTTGTCTTAATTGCTAGCTGTTGTTCGGTTACTGGGTAAGCGTATTTTGTTTGCTGCTTAATGTTATCGTCGTTTTCGCCGTTGGCAAACTGTATCAATGTACCGGTATTATAGAGACCATTTTCTGCGTCTATCAAATCAAAGTATAAATTTCGGTGGTCGCCCGTGTTGTCTATTGTAGTCCGTCTTGTCGTTAAATTCTCATCATTATAGAGTGAATTATAGTTAAGCGTATCACGGCTGCCGTTAGTAAACAGTCGTGCGCTCCATAGATTACTCATCGACGCAGCTGAAAGTGCAATTTTCGAAGAGTATGGAGTGCCACTACTTAATAGTTCAGAAAGCATTATATCGCCCAAATCTCTGAAAAACGTCGCTAAACCGCCAAAAAAAGTAAGCTCATAACGGAAAACGTTATCGTTCTGAAAAACAACGTTATCTAGTCGGCAATAGCCATCGGTAAATAATCTATCGTTAACATACATTAGAAAGTTGGCGCGCTTGTACTGGTTGAATTGCACCCCCTTGTTTGGCGTCCCTGAACCAACGACACGGTTAACGGAAAAAATAGAACCAAACAGTAGGTTATTGTTTTGCGTGTTGGGTACTGAAACGGTGCGGGTGAAGTCAACACGTAATTTTGCGGGATCGTAAATATCAGTTGCTTGGATAATCTGGTTAATGATTACTGATTCGTCAAGCTCCAAAAGCTGCCCTTCGATGTATATTTCGACTTTCATGATTTAGTACGTGCTTGGGTGGTCTGATTCTAACAGAATTTTAAAGTTAAATATGTTGTTATTTCTATAATTCTTATATTCAAAGTTGTTATCTTTTACGGTAACAGCACGCAAAAGTTTACTTTGATAATCCCAAACCCAAACCTTTGGCGACACTAACAGCTCGGAAAGCCATTGATATTCCTCTTCTCTCTCTATGTCGGTATTAAGTTCATAAGTTTCGACTGATTCGCCCGAATATTGTACTGTGCGGTGTCTATCGAGACCGTACTGAAATTGATTACTTCTATACTCCACTTCTGGGCGTTGGTACGTCTTTCGGCTGCTGATGTTGCGTTTGTAGTTTCTACCTAACATCACAACCCAATCGATTCCGCCCAAACTGTTGATGTAATAAACCATATAAGCATTGCCAAACGCTGGAATAACGCGCTCGATAAATACGGCACGGTCAACGTTTCCCCAAAGATTCGTTAGCCTTATTACAAACGCCGAATATCTGTAATTTGTGTATTGTTGTAAACGATACGATGAGTTGAATGCAAACAATTTATCTTCCGCAAATTCTAAATCCTGCCTTTCTGCCACAGTCTTTATTTGGTTATCATTAAAATAGAGGACTTCGGCCAAAATATCTATATCCGTTTCGGTTGCGTTAAATAGACTTATGCCAACAGGTGCGCCAACTATTGCCTTGTTCCAACGTGATGTTGTTAGTTTTTCACTTAGACGATTGTAGGTATAGATGCGATTATGCAATAGTATATCGTATTGAGAAGAATTATTAAACGTAGTATCTTGTTGTAATGCGATTCGGAACCTACCAACCTTCTCGCCGTTGTATAGTCGTTGCATATCATCGGCAGAGAGTGAGGCCGCAAAGATACGCCCAGAAAAGTCGAAAATGTTGGCGTCTAAATGGTTATACATTCGCACACGATAAGGCCGACAAAAAAATTGAGATATCAAACTATTGTCTTGTGGTCTGACTTCTTCAATACTTATAGCATCTTTAACATAACGTCCTAAATCCAACCCTACATACGTCTCCCCTGGCTTCTTATATACAATCCCCGAAAAATAAGCATCTTCAACGGCGTCAGTGCCAACCTTAACGGTTACGGGGTTTATTCCGGAATTATAATCCGAAGAACACAAACACGGGGAATTGCGTGGTATCAATGGGGGAGGTGTTATTTTGTTTGCCATATTATTATATTTTTAATTCGTTTGCCAAATTCTCATAAATATCGACTTTGAACGCTGTTTCGATTTCATCTACAATATTACGATTTTTTTTCAGCGATTCAGCAAGGAAAGGTTTTGGGGCGATTCCTTTTTCCGAAATACTCTTTCGAATAATGAAAGCAAATTGTTTTTCTTTAAGCCGTTTGTCACGTGGTTCGATTCCCTTTCGTCTTATCCATTCGATTATTGGCTTCTCAGGTGGCATCTTTGCCCCTGCCCTGCGTCCGTGTTCGATATACTTCCAGTATTCGGCAAGGTTTATAATTACATAGTACTTCGTTCCTGCTATATCAACAGTTGTTGTAACTGTTTCAGCAATTTTATAGCCACGCTCTTTCAGTGCGGCCTTATAATCGTCCACAACAGTCTGACCATATTCAGTTAATATTTTTTCAAGGTTTTTTAAATGCATTGTTTTTCAACAGTTTTTCAGTTTCCTCTTCTATTTTCTCACGCACGAACGTAGCCCAATTGTAATATTCGTTAACTGTCATCGAGAATACGTCAGAAACAGTTCCTCCAATTTCTTGTCTAATTCTCGTAACGCTGAGTAACCACGGATATAGGTTGAACGATTTCGGAGCGTCCGAAAGAATAACTTGACTATCTCTTTCTGTATCTGCCAACGTATTTTGAGAATTAAGGTTCTCATGGTATAGTTTGATGATTTCAAAAAAAAATCTGCAATGGCTTTTGTATCCACGATACTAATGTTTTCGTGGATATGTTTGGCAACCTCGAACACGTCCACCTCTCCGTAAGGGAGAGCAACGTATTTCTCGCCCCAAAATGTTTTTTTCCTTTCGGCTGGGAGTAGGACTGTTGTTAAAATATTGTGCATATTCGCTTCGAGGTTATCGAACATTGAAATTGCATCTATGTAGCTTCGCAAGCTCATAAGGCCAACATTTCGCTGGAAAATAAATTTTTTGCCCCCAATTTCGTAAACGTCCTTTGGTTTTGTCTTTGGAATTTCGCCAAAAACAAAAGAAACGTCCTTAATCAACAACGTTACAACTGGAAACGGCATTGATTCGATAGCTTCAACACTTTTGCCCGTTAGCAACGAAATTATTTTTATCATTTTTTCATATTCAGGTGCCTCGCTTGTCAAAATCGCCGTTATCGCCTGAAACTCTTTTAAGCTTACTTCATTCCATGATTTTTTCATATTGCTGTTTTTTTATATTACTGAATACACCCCAGAACCTCTTCCGACAAGGAAAAAGAAAGCATACTTAGCTGCGTCGATTGCGTGGTTATAGTCGTCGATAGGTATTTCATTTACAAGCCAAACATAATTGCGCAGTTCCTTCTGCAAATTTAGGCTCTCTTGTGTAACTATTATCTCATAGTCTTGCATTATTTTTAAAGCCCCAGCCACTCTCTGTTTAGATTCTGCATTACTCTTAACCATTTTAAGGCCTTGGGCTTGCAGCTCGCTAATAAGTCGAGGCTCGGAGCAGTCAGCAACAATTGTTTGTTCGCCCGCAAACTCTCGGTTGAGCTGTGCTATTTGCGATGTGGTAAGGTATTTCTGATAGTAACACTCATGTAGATATATTTTCCTTTGTCGTTTTTCAACGGCTACTCTGATGAGCGTTGTTGGGTCGTTGGAAAATCCGAAGTCTTGTCCGTAACATTGCAAAGGCAGCGAAAAATCAAAATCGCCAATCTCCCAATTTTTAAAGACAACGCCCTCTATAGAGCCAATTTCGCCTTCAACAAACACCTTGCGAAAGTTCTCGTTGCGCTTACCAGCCTCCAGCAACTCGTGCACAATAGCCTCCTCCAGGTATGGATTATCCTTGTATGTACTATGTATGTAATACGCTTCAGGTCTTAACAGGTAATCCGTATGCACGTAAAACTCTGAGG
>Ga0116189_1001534_pt1 | contig 18002 bp, 13 predicted proteins | sample AD_JPNTR3_MetaG_FD_89895 | JGI IMG/M metagenome (GOLD analysis project Ga0116189, IMG submission 89895) | Active sludge microbial communities of municipal wastewater-treating anaerobic digesters from Japan - AD_JPNTR3_MetaG | ecosystem: Engineered > Bioreactor > Anaerobic > Digestate | place... | reverse complement strand
GCCTGATCGGAATTCCGGAGTGTAGGTGATGCCCTTGGCCATGATGCCGTCCCAGTCGCGCAGGCTCTCCATCGCAGCTATCAGGCTCTCGCGCGTGGGGTTCTTGCCGGCGCGCCTCAGGCCTTCGCAGAACACCTCACCGGCGATGAACCCGGCGGCCGCAAATGCGCTGGGCATTTCCTTCGGATAGGTGGCCTGGTAGATCTCGAGATACTTCACTGAATCCACGTCATTCCCGAGCACAGGCACCCATCCCGGAGCGATCAGGCCGACGCAGGCATCGCCGGCGAGCGTTGGCATCTGGATGGGATCGGCGTTGACGTATGTCGTCAGGAACTGAGCCTCGAGCCCCATTACCTTAGCCTGCTTCAGGAATCCGGCCGCAGGCTTCAAAGTGGAGTAGATTATCACAGCGTCCGGCTTGGCCTTCATGAGCTTGAGAATCTGCGAGCTGAAATCAACATCGGCCGCCCCGAAGTTGACGACCTCCACCGGGTCCATCTTGTACGTCGCCAGCTGCTCCCGCACGCCGCGCAGACCCTCGGTGCCGATGTCGGTCTGCTCACACGCAAGCGCAACCCTCTTCATCTTGAGGTTCTCCACTACGTACGTGGCCACGATTCGACCCTCGCTGATGAAGTTGGGCTGAACTGGGAAGATGTACTTCTTGGGCGGGAACGCCAGGGCACTGATACCGCTGCCCTGGTATATCGAGGGAATCTGCTTCTCCATTATGTAATCGATCGTGGCCGCTACGCCGGGCGTGCCCAGCGTGCCGACGAGCGCGAACACCTTGTCCTGCTCAACCAGCTTCTTGGTGGCTGCTATAGCACGGGCCGCCTGGAAACCGTCGTCCTCGACGATGAACTTGATCTTGCGTCCATTCACGCCGCCCTGCGCGTTAACCCAGTTGAAGTAGGCTTCCATGCCCTTGCGCATGTTGATACCCACTACCGCGGCCGCGCCGGACTGGTCCTGAAATGCCCCGATCAAAACCTGGTTGTCGGTTATGCCAGGAGCTGCGGCGGCAGTCGCGCCGACCGCCATCATGACCGCCAACATGGCCACACAAAGCAATGCCAAAATCTTCTTCATACTCTAGCCTCCTGCTCTATCATTCGTCGCGAAACCAGCAAGCCCAAATCACCCGCATATTCCGCCGATTGCCGCCGATGCACGTGCCTATCTGGCCGCATGGCCGGCCCCTAGATAAGAGCGCTTCACCTCCTCAGTCGCAAGCAAGTCCTCGCTCTTCCCCGCCAGCGCCACACGGCCGGTTTCGAGTATGTATGCATACTTCGATACCGCCAGGGCTAGGCGGGCATTCTGCTCTACTAGTAGAATGGTCGTTCCTTCTCTGTTGAGAGCCCTGATGATCTCAAATATCTGCTTCGTGACGAGCGGCGCCAGGCCCAGCGACGGCTCGTCAAGCAACAACAGCTTGGGATTGGCCATGAGCGCGCGCCCAATAGCCAGCATCTGCTGCTCTCCGCCGCTGAGCGTACCCGCAGCCTGCGTCTGTCGTTCTTTGAGAATCGGGAAATGCATGTAAACCCGGTTGAAGTCGTCCGGCACTCGCCTTCTGTCGCGACGCGAATACGTGCCGATGAGCAGGTTCTCCCTTACCGACAACTCCGGAAAGACTTGGCGCCCCTCAGGCGCCTGCACCACGCCCATGGAGACAATGCGCTCCGGTGACAGCGCGTCGATGCGCTGGCCAGCGAAGACTATCGCCCCACTTGTCAGGCGCACGATCCCGGAGATTGCGCGCAGTGTGGTTGACTTGCCCGCTCCGTTCGAGCCCAGCAGTGCCACGATGTCACCTTCTGGAACCTCCATAGAGACCCCGCTCAACGCGCGCACTGGGCCGTAGGAGACGTCAATGCTATCTAGCTGCAGCATCTTGCTCCTCCTCTCCCAGGTAGGCCTGGATGACCTGCGGGTCTTGCTGCACTTCAGACGGAGCGCCCTCCGCAATCTTGCTGCCAAAGTTCATCACAGTGATCCTGTCGCACAGGTTCATCACAAAAGACATATCGTGCTCCACCAAAAGCACAGTCATGCCGAACTCGGACCTGGTCTGCCTAATCACCCTGGCAAGTTCCAAGCGCTCAGTAGGGTTCATCCCGGCTACCGGCTCGTCGAGCAGAATCAGGCTGGGCCGAAGCGCCAGTGCCCTCGCCAGCTCTATCAGCTTCTGCACACCGTACGGCAGGCCATACGCTCTCCTTCCGGCGTACTCGGCGATCCCCAGAAACCCGAGGGTGTCATACGCGCGTTCCGCCAGCGCCGCTTCCTCCTGCCTGACGTGCGGTGTCTGTAGCGCCCCGCCCAGAACGTCGGTCTTGCCCGCGGTGTGCAGTCCGATCATCACGTTGTCCAATACCGTCTGCCCACGGAAGAGCTCTACGTTCTGGAACGTACGCCCGATTCCCCGCATCACAACCTCGTGCGGTTCGCAATCGAGAGCCTGGCCTTTGAAGCGGATTTCGCCCGCGTCCTGCCGTATGAAACGCGACACGACGTTGAACACCGTGCTCTTGCCGGCGCCGTTGGGCCCGATAAGACCGTGGATCGTGCCTTCCTCCACACCGAAGCTGAGCGAGTTGACCGCCACCAGGCCGCCGAATCTGACCGTCACGCCTTGAAGCTCAAGCATTGCCACTCTTGGTCGCCCTCCTCGCCCGCGCTCCTAAAGCAGCGCTCTTGATCTTCCACGGCAGGCTCACCAGACCGTACGGCAGGAACAGCACGACCAGGATCAGCGACAGCCCGGCCAGGATCAAGGGCAAGTTCTTCACCCGGCTGAATATGTGAGGCAGAATGGTCATGAATATCGCCCCCAGAATCGAGCCGGGCACGCTGCCCAATCCGCCCACCACGATCGCTGAAAGCAATGTCATCGACACGCCCATGTTGAAGTCGTACGGGCTCACATACCTGGTGAGATGGGCGTGCAGAACCCCTGCTACCCCAGCATAAAACGCGCTCACCGCAAACGCAGTCACCTTGTACTTGGCCAGGTTTATACCCATGGCCTGCGCTGCCACTTCGCTGTCGCGCACCGCCATGAGCGCCCTCCCGGGCCTGCTCCGCAGCATGTTCTGGGCACCTTCCACAAGTAGCCACGTTAACGCCAGCACCAGGTAGTAGTACTTCAGGTCCGTGTCGAACCGAAACCCCAGGATAGTTGCGACTGGAGCCTTCATCCCCTGGTAGCCCCCTGTCAGCTTGTCCCACGATGCCGACAGCTGGCCCACTGCCACCCCGAACCCCAGCGTCGCAATGGCCAGGTAGTGGCCGTGCAGCCTTAGCGCAGGCACTCCCAGGCCCAACCCGAGCACTGCAGCCAGCAGCGATGCGGCGATCAAAGCCAGTATAAACGGCACTCCGAACCTTCCTGTCAGAATGGCCGACGTATAGGCGGCTACCGCCATGAACCCGGCATGCCCTATGGAGATCTGACCGGTGTAGCCGGTCAGTATGTTCAGGCCCAGCGTCACGATGACATACACCATCACCAGGCTATAGAGGTACACCACATACGACCGGCCCAGCGCCGCCGTGATAATGGGGAGCACGATAAGCACCGCCGCCAGTAGGAGCCTCGCGCCCAGCGGAGTACCGGCGATGCGCCGCAGCAGTCCTTCGTTACCGTTAAGCACGTTGTTGGTTTTGCGTTCCATCGCGCCGCGTCACACCTTCCTTTTCGGGGGCGTCCCCAATAGCCCACTTGGCCTGATGAACAACACCACTACGATGAGCGCGAAGGCGAACGTGCTCTTAAGCTCAGTGGAGACATAGCCTGCCACGAGGTTCTCCAGCACCCCAAGCAGCAGTCCTCCCACCACAGCCCCCGGCAGGCTCGAAAAGCCCCCCAGAACCGCCGCAGTGAAGGCTTTCATCTGCACTTCAGCCATCATGCTGGGACTAAGGAAGGTGGTAGGAGCTATGAGGATGCCTGCAACAGCCCCCAGCACTGCGCTGATGCCCCAGGTAAGCGCATACACCTTCGGCACCGGCACTCCCATGAGCCTGGCGGCACGCGAGTTCTGAGACGTGGCCCTGATCGCGATCCCCGCCATGGTGAATCTGAGCACCAGGTAGAGCGCGAGCGCCATGGCTATGGTCACGGCAAGCACCAGAATGCTGTCGCGCGTGATGATCAGATCCCCGATCCAGATGGGGCGGCCTGAAACGGCCCGGGGGAAGCTCACTGGGTCAAAGCCCCATACCCATCCGGCTGCGCCGTTTAACACCATGAACAGGCCGAGCGTCATGATCATCAGGCTGATGAGGGGGCCACCCTGGATCGGCCTGAGGAAGATTCGCTCTACGGCCATCCCGAATATGAAGGCGAATATTAGTGCGCCAAGCGCTGCGAGAGTATATGAGAATCCCAGTCTGACCAGGAACGTATGCGCCATGAAGGTGGACACCATGGCCATCTCGCCGTGGGCGAAATTGACGATGTCCATGGTCCTGTATATCAACACAAGTCCCAGCGCCGCCAGGGCATACAGGCACCCTGCAGAGAGCCCGCTCACAACCTGCTGGCCGAACACATCCCCACCCCCTAGTCCTGCTCGAGCAGGCGGATCTCTTCGCGGATGAAGTCCATCGCATCATCCAAATTCACGAAACGCCGCTCATATCCACTCTGAACATGCCGCACCGCTATCCGCACGCCCGCATGCGAGCCGGATCCGCCCGCCGCCGAGCCGGTAGCTTCTCCAGCACCCGGCCCTGCGCCGGCAGTCGCAGCCGCGGCCCCGGGTTTGACAAACCTCATTATGAACGACGCGATCACAGTCTCCCGAGCCATACATCAAATCCTCCGCGCTCTCTCATATCCCAAGGGTCCCAGGCTTCCCAAGTCTCGGCCCGCGGGATTGGCCGACGCTCCGAGTGGGCAGAGCGCCGGCCAGCCCCGGCAGGCTCAATGGTCTATCTCTCGACAATCATGGCTATGCCCATGCCGCCGCCGATGCATAGAGTGGCCAGTCCACACTTGACGTCCCTCTTCTCCATCTCGTGCAGCAAGGTGACGAGGATCCTCGCTCCGCTGGCCCCGATCGGATGGCCCAGAGCAATCGCCCCGCCGTTCACGTTGACTTTCGCGGGATCCCAGCCCAGGTCGCGCCCTACGGCCAGCGACTGTGACGCGAACGCCTCATTGGCCTCGATCAGGTCAATGTCCTCCACCGTCAGACCCGCCTTAGCCAGCGCCCTTCGCGTGGCGGGCACAGGGCCGATCCCCATCACGCTCGGATCCACACCGGCGGCTGCATACGCTCTAACCTTCGCGATCGGTGCCAGACCCATTGCTTTCGCCCGATCAGCCGACATGACTACTACCGCTGCAGCGCCATCATTGATGCCGGACGCGTTGCCCGCAGTAACCGTCCCATCCTTTTTGAAGGCGGGCTTTAGTTTCGCGAGGGACTCGACCGTCGTGCCCGGCCTGACGTGCTCATCCTTGTCAAACTTGATCGGGTCGCCCTTGCGCTGGGGAATCAACACCGGGACGATCTCGTCGGCAAACCTGCCGGACTCGATGGCCGCCGCTGCCTTAGCCTGGCTTGCCGCGGCAAACTCGTCCTGCTCCGCCCGGGAAATGCTGTACTGCTCGGCCAGGTTCTCCGCAGTGATGCCCATGTGTGTGTCGCCGAAGATGCACCAGAGGCCGTCGTGGATCATCGAGTCGATCAGCTGGCCGTGGCCCATGCGGTATCCCGTCCGGGCCTTGTCGAGCATGTACGGAGCGAGGTTCATGTTTTCGGTCCCGCCCGCGACCACAATCTCGGCGTCCCCCGCGATAATCGACTGGGCAGCCAGCGCCACAGACTTCAGCCCGGATCCACATACCTTGTTAATGGTTGTGCAGGGTACCTCAATCGGCAACCCGGCCTTGAGCGCGGCCTGGCGCGCAGGGTTCTGGCCCTGGCCAGCCTGGAGGATGCAGCCCATAAGTACCTCGTCGACAGCCCCGGGCTCCACCTTGGCCCGCTCCAGCGCGGCTCGGATGACTGTGGCGCCAAGCTCAGACGCCGATGTGTTCGCGAGAGTGCCGCTGAAAGTGCCGATAGCGGTTCTCACAGCAGAGACGATGACAGCTTCCCTCATGCTTCTCTACCTCCACGATTTCGAAATGTTCTTACAGATTTGGCAATATGCCGGGCCCATACTCCAAGATAGACCCTACATACATGAGAATCATTCAACACTGATGGACCCGTCCCCTCCAGAGCTACCCTGCGGTTTTCCAAGACATACGCATCGGAAGCTATCTTCAGGTTCTGCTTCACATTCTTCTCTACGAGCAACACCCATCGGTGTCGCTACATTCTGAAAGCCACCCCCGCCTGGTTATAGCCCACTCCCGATCCGATCAGCACTACCAGGTCATTCGGCCTGATCTTGCCTTTCTTCATCGCATCGTCGAGAGCCATGGGTATGCAGGCCGAGCCCGTATATCCGACATTGCCCATAATGCAGTGAGCCTTCTCGACGGGCTGCCCGAGCGTTTCCATTACTATTCCGACCGAACCCTGGTTCACCTGGGTGAATATGAACTGGTCCACCTCGTCTAGGGCGAATCCTCCGCGCTGCGCGAGCAGACGCGCAAGCTTGGGCCAGCCTTCGTGGTTCACCTCGGCAGGGTACTTATCCATCAGGCGGACCTTGGTTCGCCCTGCCTCGACTGACTCGCAGGTAGCGGGCTCGGCGGTTCCACTGGAGTAGATGCCCCATGCTTTGTAGTAAGCGCCGTCTGCGAGGAATGACGATGTTATGAATCCGGGCCTATCGCCGGCGGTGAGCACGGCGGCCCCTGCCCCGTCGCCATAGAAGAACGACATCAGGTCGGCGGCATCGGCAAGCTTGCTCATCATGTAGGCCCCGATGACCAGCACGTTCTTGATCCACTTGTTGGTGGCCAAGTGGCCGGCGCCTGCCGCCATGGCAGTGGGGAAGGACGCGCACGCGCAGCCCACATCGTAAGTGCCGGCATTTGCGGCGCCCAGCTTGTGCTGGACCACAACGGACGTGGCAGGAGTGATGTAGTCGGGGCTGTCGGTGCCCAGGATGATCAGGTCGATGTCTTCGGGCTTCAGCCCGGCATCATCCAGCGCAGCCTGTGCGGCCCGCACCGCAAGGTCAGACGTGGCCCACTCTCTCGGGGCGTAGAAGCGCCGCCGGATGCCGGAGTTCTGCTCGAACTTGTATACCACTGCGCCGAGCCCTGGGGTCGCCTTGTCGACTCTGGCAGCGATTTCGTCATTAGTGACCTCGATTTCGGGTACATACTGGCCTGTTCCAATGACTCGTGCGTAACGCTCCATCAGGACTGCCTCCATCCTAGAAGATGTATTGAAGTGCCTTTGCCTCCGACCTGAGCCATTCGCGGAAGTCGGGGTGTGCGATGGCGATCAGGGAATCCACACGTTTGCGCACATTCATCGACTTGAGATGAGCTATGCCATATTCAGTCACCACGTAGTCGATATCAGCTCTGGGGATGGTGACCGACTGCCCGTCTTTGAAGCACGGCACTATCGTAGATACCGTGCCGCCCTTGGCCGTCGCCCTGAGTGCCAGTATGGACTTTCCCCCTGGCGACATCTGCGCACCCATGCACGTATTCAAAGCGCCGCCTCCGCCACTGTACTGCCTAGTCCCGAGGGTTTCGGAGTTCGCCTGGCCTGTGAGATCCACCTGCAAAGTGGTGTTGAGGCTTACCATTTTGTAGTTGCGTCCGATGTTCCACGGGTCATTGGTCACATGCCCACCGTGCAGCTCCACTCCCAGGTTGTCGTCGATGAAGTCATATAGCTTGTTGGTGCCAAGCGCGAAACAGCCGACCATCTTCTCCGGCCAAAGCGTCTTCCGCCTGCCCGTCACCGCTCCCGCGTTGAACAGGTCCACCATACCGTCGGTGATCATCTCCGTGTGAATGCCCAGGTCATTCTTGTCCATAAGGCAGGCCGTAACCGCGTTGGGAATGCCTCCGATTCCAAGCTGCAATGTGCTCCCATCCTCGATCAGCGAAGCCACATTCCTGCCGATTTCCATCTCCACGTCCGAAGGCTCGATAGGTTGCGTTTCCACAAGCGGCACGGTGTTTTCCACCACATAGTCCACTTGCGAGATATGAATATGGGTATCGCCCAGCGTGCGTGGGAGGTTCTCGTTGATCTCCAGCACGACCATCTTGGCCGCCTGGATCATCGGCTTTTCGTAGGTTAGGCTGAGTGACAAAGACATGTAGCCGTTCTTGTCGGGCGGTGTGGCGGTGCCCCAGAACACATCGGGAGGGTCGAGCTCCTTCTTCTTGAGGCCACACTCGTGCAGGTGGTTAGGTAAGAACGTGACAGTGCCGCCTGAGTGCGCCCTGTACGAATGCGGTCCGTAGTACCATGCCTCGTTGAGGAAATGCCCGCGCATCTCGGGCCTCAGGAAATCATAGTCCCTCATGAGTAGGCAAGACATGATAGTCACGTCGCTCAGTTCGTCTTTGCGAGACGAAATGGCGCCGAGGAGCCCTGGGGGTTCGGCCGCGCACATCGCGACCACGATGGACTGGCCGGACTCTATCTTCCCAACGGCCTCCTCGATCGATATCAGCTTGCGGCGATACACTTCCCTCAGGTCCAATGCTATCCCTCCTTGCCCTACAGGACCAACCCTCCATCGACCTGCAGCACCGCGCCGTTCACGAAGTTGGACTCCTCAGATGCCAGATACAGATAGGCGTAAGCGATGTCCTTGGGTTCGCCCAGCCTGCCCAATGGCGTCTTCTCCCTTATTGTGGTCAGCACTTTCTCCGGCACCGTTGACATCATCTCGGTCATGGTGAATCCTGGGGCGACCGCGTTTACGTTGATGCCCTTACGCCCTAGTTCCTTGGCCCATCCTTTTGTCATTCCTATGATGCCGGCCTTGGTGGCTATGTAGTTCGACTGCCCGAAGTTTCCGTGTATTCCGACAACAGATGCGGTGCTGATGATCTTGCCCGAACCCTGTTGGATCATTGTGGGCGCCACCGCGCGAGTGCAGTTGAACACGCCTTTGAGGTTAACGTTGATGACGCGATCCCACTGGTCGTCAGTCATCTTCACCAGCATGGCATCTGCCGTGATCCCGGCGTTATTGACCAGGATGTCTATCCGGCCAAACCTCTCCATTGCACGGTCCACCATCACTCGAACACTTTCGGGATCAGTAACGTCAACCCTTACCCATATGGCTGCTCCACCAGCATCCGAAATGGCCTTCGCAGTATCGGCCGCAGCCTGCTCGTTAATGTCGCACACAACTACCCTCGCGCCTTCCTGCGCGAACAGGGTCGCTGCTTCCCTGCCCAGCCCGCGACCGGAACCGGTTATTATAGCTACCTTATCTTTCAGTCGCATCAGAATTGGTACCTCCTTAGTATGGGTCGTCGTTCATGATGGCCGATAATGCGGTCAATCATCGTTATGACTCACGGTCTATGGCTCACGGTTTGTGGCTCATGGCTCATGATGCTATCGGGGACTATGCGGGCTACTCTGACAATACTGTGAGGGCGTTACATGAAGGTAACTCGCGGGTTACAGACGAGTTACAAATCGCGGGTTGTGGGTTGCTGGTTGTGGTTAGGTGGTTGATAGCCTGACGCGTTCCAGGACAGCTGCGGTGTCGCGGCTCGGGTTCACCCCCATCTCCGACTGGAGTGCTGCTTCACATCGCTCGTAGGCGCGCAACGCCATAGACCTATTGCCGCGCTCAAGGTAGCACAGCATCAAGAGGCGATAGGCTTCCTCCCAGCACATGTCGCGTGTGAGAATGGATTCACACACATCTATGCATTCCTCGATTTCGTGCCCGCCGTAGAGCAATTCGGCAAAGCTCTGCGCTGCACGCAGATACACGGCCAGCAGGCGCTCACGCTCCACTATGGCCCAGTCTTCGTACAGACACTCCTGCAGAAAGTCGCCGCGGTACAGGCTGATTGCGCTTCTGTACAAGTCGCACGCTCCCTGCGGATCGAAGGGTGCCAGCTTGCCGGCCTTGGCCACAAGGCTCTCGAACTCGTCCGCGTCAACCCAGGCGCCGGACAGAGGGTTGAGCCCGTACAGAGGTCCCTCGCGGTTTATCAGGAAGGAGTTGAGCCGCGGCGGTCTGCCCGGCTCGATCACATTGAGCATAGCGTTGAAGACCACCTTGAAATGGCTGGATGCTGCATCTGAATCCAGCCCCGGCCAGAGTGCGTCGAGGATCTGGTCTTTGTGTAGATACCGCTTGCGGTTCACGACGAGCAGCTGAAATAGGCTGCGCGCCTTCTCCCGCTGCCACTCGCGGTTCGACACTTCCTCAGTGCCTCTGTATAGCACGAAACGGCCCAATGTGCGCACATGCAGAGTGTAGCCTGGGTGATATTCGACAGACGGAAGCCCCGTGGCCGAATGAAGCCAGGCCACATGCTCGCGGTCGATCCCCAGGCGAACCGCCTCTACGAGCAGAGGAGCCAGGACACCCAAATCGGCGGGGCCGAACAACGTGCGCTTGGTGAAGAGAAACTCGTAGCTGTGCGTTCGAATAGATCTGAACAGCCCGTCGAGAATGCGGCGGAGCGTCTTCGAATCGTGGCGGCGCAGCGCGAGCACGGCCAACCACAGGTCACACACGGCGGCACAGTACTCGTCGCCTACCCGCGCAAAAGTCTCCCTGGCTTCAGCCAACCAGGAAGCCGCGCCCGCATCATGCCCGGTATACGCCATGCCGGCGCCCATGGCAATCTGAACAAACCCGGCGAGCCACTCATCGCCGGCCGACCGGCATATCTCCAGGGCCTCCGCTGCTTCCTTTTCGGCACGGGCAAGGTCATTGGACATGGCGTGTACCAATGCCAGCCCCATAAGCGGTTCGGCACGACCGCGCGCCACTTTGATCTCATCGCACATCTCGAGCGCCCGCCTATAGCAGGCCTCGGCGGCAGCACCACTGGCGGACGGGGAGATGTGGCACGCATGCCCCAGGCGCATGTAGCCCACAGCCTCCACAAACGGGGATTTCAGATCGCGCCCGAGTTGTATTGCAGCCTCTGCACACGTGCGAGCTTTCTCACCCTCGCCGATCAGTGAGTAAACCAGCGACAGAAGGAGCTGAGTCTCGCGGTGTGAACGGGCGGGCCGTCCCCGTTCCTCGGCGCAGGCCTGATCAGCCGCCAGCCCCTGCTGCGAACGGCCCTGAGCTGCACGGCCTTGTTGCTCCTCACCCGCACGGCGCTGCAGCGATGCAAGCGCAGCCCCCAGCCTGCCGGTGCGCAGGTGCACACGGATATCCAGCTCGTCCTCCATAGCCGCGCTGATCAGCTGCTCTGCCTCACGAACAAGCTTCAGCGCCTCCTGCATCTGCCCCTGGTTAGTCTTGCTCTCAGCCATCATCCTGAGCAAAGTGGCCCGCTCCAATCGCTCCTCCTCCGGAAGCAGCAGCAGCGCCTCGGAAAGCAGCGAATCGCTCATGGCCGGCTCCACAGTGTCCAGATAGACCATGGCCTTGCCCTTTAGCGCCCGGCTCCGTCCGGCAGCATCTGAACGATCGGCGAAGATATCATCGGCCATGCTGTACCACGCCAGAGCATCACGGTAATTGCTCGACAGCCTGTACACATCGGCCCTGCGCAGCAACAAGTCAGGGTAAAATTCCAACACCGCGCCCGGCATTTCCCCCACCCAGTAAGCCAGCGCCTCGAATCTACCACTCTGTACAAGCTCCGGTGCGAGCCTGATGAGCTCGCGGGCGGCTCCATCGTATTCACCCGCAGCAAGCAGATGATCGACCACCCTTGTGTCCTGGCCTCGGTCGCCGTAGTAGGCCGCAGCCTTGCGGTTGCACTCCGCCCAGCGCATACGGTCCCGCCTGGCTTGTCGCCTCAGGAACGTGCGCAGGAGATTGTGGAATCTGAAAGTCCCTTCTCCCGCGTCAGTGGCGTACACGAACAGGCCTGCCGTTGAAAGCCGTGACAGTATCGATTCACTATCGTCCCTTCCCGACACGTACCCGCACACATCCGGGTCCAGCTCCGAGAGGGCCGACACGTCCAGCAGGAAGTCCGTCACGTACGGCTCCTGCTTGCCCAGCACCTCATGGGCCAGGTAGTCGAAAACACTCTCAAGCGAAGATGGCGTGCGGATGAATAACTCCGGGAGCGACAATCCTTCGCGCAATGCATGCCAGACCATCTCGAGCGCTATAATCCAGCCTTCAGTCCGCTCCAGAACCACCTTTACCTGCGCTGCAGTGAGCTCGTGCTGGTAGGGCCCGGAAAACAGGCCGGATATTTCGGACGAAGTGAAGGCCAGATCCTTCTCAGTTATCTCGAGCGCCTCGCCCCTCACCCTCCACCTGGCCAGCGACCCGAAGGAAGGCCGCTCCCGAGTAGATAGGACCAGGTGAACCTGTGGAGGCATGGTGTTTATCAGGCTCTCCACGATCTCGTCGACCTCAGGGCTTTTGACCACAGCATGGTAGTCGTCGATCACAATAGCGATATCGCCGACCACTTGGTCGAGCAAGTCGCTACTGAGAAGATCAAGTGCCTGCCGACGCGCGTACGGGCTGTAGTTCTCCTCGAGCAGCGCAAGGGAGTGCGATCCCATGGTCGGGTACACTGCGCGCAAACACCATATCAGGTGCGCAATGAACACCCGAGGATCAGTGTCGGCGCCGTTGACACAGTACCAGAAAGACGGAACGCCGGCGCGAGACAGATGCACAGCCAATACCGTGCTCTTGCCATAGCCCGGGCCTGCCTGCAGTACGGTAACCTTGTGTGAGACTACCCCCTCAAGCAACTCTGCCAGACGCGCGCGGATTAGCAGTCGTTTTCGGGGCAGGGGCGGTATGAACTTAGTGCGGACTATCTGAGGATCGTATGCCATTCACCGTGCGCTCCTCGGCCTTTCTGATACAGCATGATTGCAGACTCGTTGCGATCTCGCGCTGACGTCGACCTGGGCACATAACAGTTCGACCTCGGCAGGTCGAAACCCGCCACAGTGAGTCTCACACGTCCAGCCCAGGCCCGCGGCGGTCACAGCACCAACGCTATTCCCTATCTACGACACGAGCAGCGGAATACCTTCAGGATACGTGCCTTCTGCACGACCTGTAGCCGACTGCCTGGCCCCCGCGGCCCGCCTTCTCTGGCCTTCCTGCGGCGACTTACGTTGGCTCCTTGAGAACCCCGGCTCGCCTAAGATCCTGGCTCGCCTGAAGCCCTGGCTCCCCCAAAGCCCTGGCTCCTCGAAGATCCTCTTCCCATCGAAGACCCTTGTCCGGACGGTCCTAACCAGATCGTGTCGTGTTAGTGTCGTTTGGTAATGCCCGTGATTTCCGAACACGACTGGGGCCTATCCAAAGCCCCGTTACGTGACTCTTAGCGCGACATGAGTCAACTTCGCATCGACATTATCGTTTTCGCCATATCCTCTATTCGCTCCGTTATGAACTGCCCCACCTCCTGGTTGATATGCTACAGGCTATATGGTCAGCTATGCCTATAGTGATAGTCTCAGGGGATTGATGCCAGAGCTGCCGGCATCCCTGCTTCACGCTGATTTCGAGGCACGTATCGCCTGCCTCAGGCCGGGATAGCCCCACCCAAGGCCAGCTGGGCCCGCATCAACCGCGAATTGGGACAGTACCTGAGGGACTCGGGGGGGACATATCGCGCCACAATGGAAGGACCAGGAATCGTTTTGAGCTGAAAGGCCCTCTAGCTGGCGCCGGGCTCTGCCCACGTTCGGAGACGCCAGTTGTTGGCGGTCGTTTACGCAGGCCTTTGGGCAAAACCGGGTTTAGTAGGGAGTTAGCGAACCTGTAAGGAAAACAGCCGGTTTTCTGCGAGGGCTGTTCAGAATGTGCCCGGTTTTGACGGGCAGGAGCCGGGGCCCTGCGGATTTGGGTGTTTTTAGGGGTCTGAAACCCGTCTCCGGGGCCTTTCCGGGGAGACTCGGAAGGCGTGTGCGTATGACCATATTATGTAACTCGCCTTTACCTGCGGCTTTGCCGAGGCCTTGGCGCCAGAAAAAGGAGGCGCCGTTGCCGGCGCGAATTCAGATAATTATCGCCTGCCAAACCAGGCAGGATCTGAACAGGATGCTCGAAAAGCCTATCCCAAAATGGACAGGATGCCCCAGAACCCCGCTAGAGCCCACCACAGGGGAACGTCACGCCCAGAACTACCCATGGATACGGGTAATGCACAGATGGAGGTCGGTTCATTTCATTATCGGCTTGGTTGGCTACAGTATGCTTGGGTCGAACAAAACCGCAGCTAGAGAAGCGATCTCGTGGCTCGACCAAGTATGCCACGCGGGCGAGTTTCTGGGAACGTGTCTATGCGGCTGATGTGTCTATGCGGCTGATGTGTCTATGCGGCTGACGGGCACGAAACGTCAGGTTACCTCATTGGGAGGCCTTCCGGCGGTTAGGATGGCTTGGGACACGCTTGGCATGAACTCCATCCTCCTAGAGCATGGTTTTGAGAAGCGGAGCGGAGCGCCGGCTACGGAGCTTGCTTCTGCCGTGACGGTTGAGCATCTCGCTCAAGCCCAATCCAATGTCGAGTTGGAGAAGGCGAAGACCTCTGCAGCTGAGGTACCAAACTGACCAGACCTGTCCATTTCATAGTACCCCATTGCTTCCGAGCAGGACAGGGCCCTGTCAAGCGCCTGGTTTCGCGGCTCTCGGCGCGACATGATGCGCAGCGGCGGCACTCCGCCCAAAAGGGCCATACACAGCGCTGTAAGCGGCAGATGGCACAGGCCCCCAAGCGGCTCACGCACCGGCAGGTCACACAGTCAGCGCTAGCTTAACGGGCTCTGTCGAGTCCAAAAATGACCATTGACAACCGTCTCAGTTCATGTTATTCCTTTAGCAAGGTATCACGACCGTCTTACAGCTGAATCACGTGCAAGCACAAAGACGTTGAAGGGGAAGATCGTCGCAGCTAAACCTTCCCAGAGCGAGCGGGGGAGAGTGCAAGCCCCGCGGGGAGAGTGTGGCGAGTGGGCCCCGGAGTCGCAGGCCAAACGGCCGACGCGCACACATGAATAGTGTCGTGCAGCGGCGCCCAGTAGGCCGAGCCGGAAGCCTCCGTTATCGGGCAGGGGCATCGCCTCGGCGTTAGGCCGCGATCGCGCAGATGCGCAGCGCAACTATATGCGCTTCGCAGGTGCGCCTCGCGTGCAGCCGGCAAGCAGCAGGCCGTGCTCTGGAATGAGAGGGGCAGTATATCTGTCCTACTAGGGTGGCACCACGAGTGTAAAGCTCGTCCCTTGCGGGCGAGCTTTTTGTGTTCCGCCGCCACAGAGCACCGAGCGCGAATCCCAGGCATTTCGGGAATCTCAAGAACTTCGAGCATGAGGAGGCAACCAAAATGAAGGCGCATCCAAGTCGTATGCTCATCGTGTCTGTTGCGTTCGCGATCTGTGCAGCGCTAACCCTACTTCCCGGCTCCGGTCTCGTGCACAGTGCAGCCAGTCTTCCTTCCATCAAGATAGGCGCAGCGGGGCCCTACTCAGGCGATTTGTCCAAGATCGGGCTCGACGGACTGAACGCCATCAAGATGGCTGTGGAGGAGGCCAATGCCGCAGGTGGTGTTCGCGGCAGGAAGATCGAAATCGTGGAGGCGGACGACGCAGGCGACTCATCCAAGGCCATACTCGTGGCGGAGAAACTCGCCATGGACCGGGCCGTACTCGGAGTAGTCGGTCCCATGAACAGCTCTACAGTGGAGGCCGCACTGCCCACCTACCAGCGGGCCGGGCTGGCCATCATCAGCCAGTCCGCAACCAAGCCGTCGCTGACTGAAACGGGATACAAAGTCATGCACAGGATATGCCCCCGTGACGACGCACAGGGCCCGGCATCTGCCAAGTTCGTAGTGGACGTCCTGAAGGCGAAGAACGTCTACATCATCGACGACAAGACCGCCTATGGGCAGGGGCTGTCAGACGAGGTGGAAGCGGCGCTTAAGGCCGCCGGGATCAAGACCGTTCGTAGCCAGATCACCCTGGAAGACAGGGACTTCTCGCCCATCCTTACGCGTGTCAAAGCCGCCAAGCCGGACCTGCTCTATCTGGGCCTCGCTAACCCGGCACAGGCTGCGTCCATCATCAAGCAGGCTGCCGGGCTCGGGATCTCGGTTAAACTCATGGGCGGTGATGGACTGAAGGAGAAGGACCAGCTGATCGCAGGTTCGGCGGGACTTGCAGAAGGAATGTACGTGACAACGATAGGCCGCGACATAACCGAGGTCCCCGAGGCGGCTGAGTTCATCCGCAAGTTCGAAGGCAAGTTCGGCGCGATGAGCGTGTTCTCTGGGCAGACTTACGAGGCCACTAACATATTGATAGACGCAATGCGCCGCGCGTCCACCGACCCGTCCAAACTGACACGCGCCTTAGTCCTGCAGGCGCTGGGCAAGACGGCAGGTTACAAGGGTATTCTCGGCTTCCCGATCAGCTTCGACTCCAAAGGCGATGTGATCGGGGCCGGCATCTATGTCTATCAGGTGAAGGGCGACGATTTCGTGCTAGTTCGCTAGTGTCAGCCAGCGAATGCCGACCGGATAGCTTCGTCTGGCCGGTGCAGGTCGGCCTATGCCGGCCGATGCCGGCCAACCGCCAACCCAAATGTCTTCGGGGCAACGAGGTGTGAAGTATGGACCTGTTCCTCATGCAGATACCCCAGCAGATTGTGAACGGGGTTACGCTAGGCAGTGTGTACGCCCTGTTGGCGCTGGGCTACTCCATGGTGTATGGAGTGCTCAAGATGCTCAACTTCGCCCATGGCAGTGTTTTCATGGTAGGCGCCTTCGCAGGCTGGGGCGTGCTGTCGCTGCTTGCGCGCGGCAACGTGCTGGCCACGAGCCCTGCTCTGGCGCTCCTGGCCATGGTCGCAGCAGGCACCGCAGCCACCGCATTGCTGGGCGCGACGATAGAGCGTCTGGCGTACCGCCCACTGCGTGGGGGATCTCGCATGGCTCCGCTCATCTCGGCCCTGGGAGTATCAATCATACTGGAAAACGCAGCAATGCTCCTCACGTCAGGACGAGCCAAGACTTATCAGACCGAACTGATCTTCCCGCAGACCTGGGCGGTGCACGTGGCGGGGGCGACCATCTCCGCCACGCGCATCGCCATGCTGGCCTCGTCGGTGGCAATCATGATCCTCCTGGATATGGTAGTGTCGCGCACCCGGTTCGGGCGAGCGATGCGCGCGACGAGTCAGGATGCCGAGGCGGCTGAATACATCGGCATCCGCACCACCGCAGTGATCGCAGGAACGTTCATTATCGGATCTGCACTGGCAGGAGTAGCCGGAGTGATGGTCGGCCTCTACTACACGCAGATCGACTTCATGATCGGGTTTTCCGCCGGGCTCAAAGCGTTCACCGCCGCTGTGCTCGGCGGAATCGGCAACTTCCGGGGCGCTGCCGCAGGCGGGCTGCTCCTGGGGCTCGCCGAAAGCATCGGCGTGTTGATCGCGCCGCCCGTGTACAAAGACGCAATCGTGTTCGCAGTCCTTATCATCACTCTGATCCTGCGCCCGTCCGGGCTGCTCGGCAAGCAAATGAGGGCGCGGGCGTGAAGCACGCAGCCATGCGGCAAATGGAGGCTGAAGGTGAAATGGGCTTGAAGACCATGCCAGACAAGGCCATACCACGTACATGCGCGACTCGCCAGGGGTTGCAGACAGATCGAGCGCGCCGCGCGGCCAGCCTCCCGCGTGTACTCGTCTTCGCCGCCTACGCCGTATTGCTGCCATTGCCGCTGCTCCTCAGGGATTACTACCTCATCCGGGCGGGCGGGTCAGTGGGCATCTACCTTATCCTGGCCGCGGGGCTTTCCATCGTCGCGGGGCAGGCGGGCCTACTCGATCTGGGATACGCCGGCTTCTACGGTATCGGCGCTTACGTCTACGCGCTGCTGGCATCGCCCAAGTTCGGG
>Ga0116189_1001514_pt1 | contig 18128 bp, 14 predicted proteins | sample AD_JPNTR3_MetaG_FD_89895 | JGI IMG/M metagenome (GOLD analysis project Ga0116189, IMG submission 89895) | Active sludge microbial communities of municipal wastewater-treating anaerobic digesters from Japan - AD_JPNTR3_MetaG | ecosystem: Engineered > Bioreactor > Anaerobic > Digestate | place... | reverse complement strand
CTAAAGAGACCTTACTTCTTTTCGGAAAACCAAATGTTCGGAATGGATAATCCTCACGAAAAGATGAGCCCGAGTCTTTCAGCTACCGTAATCATGTCTCACGTAAAAGATGGTGTCGAACTGGCAAAAGAACATGGCCTGCCTGAGGTGATAATAGATTTCATAAGAGAGCACCATGGTACCACCCTCGTTTCATACTTCTATGTAAAAGCCAGTGAGAGCGCGGAATCAAGCGAGCATCGAGACGTAGATGAATGGTCGTTCAGATACGAAGGACCTCGTCCACAAAGCAAGGAGACCGCAATAGTCATGCTAGCTGACGGAATCGAAGCTGCCGCCAGGTCAATCTCTAACCCCAATCCCGCAAGAATGGAATCTTTGGTGCGAAAGATGATCCAAGACAGGCTCATCGACCACCAATTAGACAAATCTGATTTGACTCTCAGAGAATTGGATATAATAGGTCAGACATTTATCCAAGTCCTATCGGGTATATTCCACCGAAGGATAGAATATCCAACGCTAAAGGTACAGGAAAAGGTACAGGAAGATGAAGGGGGCCAGTGACTTGCCAATTGAGGTCGACATGATTCTCAAGTCCGATATGGGCAAAAAAGAAATGGAGTTCCTAGCCTCTTTTGCGAGACGGGTAGTAAAGTTTACCCTGCAGAAAGAAGGCCTGAGGGAAAAAGATAACGAAGTTTCTGTTCTTTTTACCGATGATGACTTCATTTCCGATTTGAATGAGCAGTATAGGGGTGAAGGAACTCCTACAGACGTTTTAGCTTTTCCAATGATGGATTTTGAGGATGCCGAAAATGAAATTGTGATACCTGGGATGCCGAATGTTCTCGGGGATATAGTGGTATCCTTAGATACCGCAGCTAGTCAGGCCGAAGCGCATGGCGTACCTCTGCGTCAAGAACTGGCCCTTCTCCTGATTCATGGAACTTTGCACCTTCTAGGATACGATCACGACGATCCTCAGAAAGAGGCGAACATGTGGGCACGACAGGAAGAGATCCTAAGGCAACTGAACGTGTAGGGAAAACGCCCTTTGCCTCCCGAACGCTCGGAGAAAGTCTTTCGCATGCTTGGAATGGGCTTGTGTATGTCTATTCTTCCGAGCGAAATATGCGGATCCACATTTTCATCGCGTCCTTAGTGGTGTCCTTATGCATCGTAGTCGGCGTTGATAGGGTAGATTTTTTCATGGTGATCCTTGCGGTATCAGGAGTATTGTGCGCAGAGTTGTTGAATACCCTAGTAGAGTCTCTAGTTGATTTGATGGAACCTGAGTATAGCCTGATAGCGAAGCGGGTGAAAGATATCGCAGCCGGTGGAGTGCTTCTTACCGCCTTCCTTTCCATAGCTGTAGGTATCTTAGTTTTTTATCCGGTGCTTTTGGAGGTACCGGATGTCTGGCACGATTTTTGTGCATACCGATGGAAGTGGTTCGTCGTTTGCAGTCTTCTTTTTATCTTGCCTTCTTTTTGCGGTATGATTAAGTATACTCATAGAGTGTAACCATCTGAGGAGATTCAATTAGGGACGTTTGGAAACGATGTTTATAAACGTTCCGGGAGGACAGGGGATTTGCTTTACCAGTCAGAAGGAGTCGTTCTGGATCAGAACGATCTTGGAGAAACTGACAAACTTGCCACCATATTTACCCTAGAAAGCGGGTTGGTAAGAGCAGTTGTAAAGGGGGGAGCTAGGCCCAAGAGCAAACTTAGAGGCTTGACTCAACCGTTTACTTATGGTCTTTTTGAGCTTTTTCGGGGTAGGACCTTTGATAGAGTGATTCAAGTGTCGGTTAAGGATTCTTTTCCCCTCATCATGGAGGATTATGAAAAGATGGTCTATGCCAGGTATGTGGCGGAGCTCCTCATAACCGTGCTACCCGAAAGGACAAAGGAAAAAAGTCAGTTCGAATTTTTCTTGGCTGTTTTGAAGTGTTTGGAAGAAAAAGGAGATCCTTGGATAGTCGCACGTTGGGCTGAGCTGGGTGTCTTATCCATTGCAGGATTTGCTCCTACCTTTTCAGGTTGTGTACTTTGCGGGGAAAGCACGCCGGATACGCCTTCTTACTTCTCCCTGGAAAATGGAGGCATATTGTGCGCGGATTGTATTGAGCGTAGCGGTTCCGGGACAGAAGATTCCGGCGTGAGCCAGGTGCGCAGACATGGCGAGATTCTCAAACTCTCACCGGGTACCTTAAGGACATTGCAGATCCTGTCATCATACGCTTTTTCGGTTCAGACACGATCACACGACTTCCACTGCCCAAGGGTAAACGCCGTAGGGCAAGTTCGAGATGAGATCACCATGCTGATGCGCAAGTACGTGTCATTTGTGCTTGAAAAACGACTTAAGTCGGCTGAACTGATCGAGAGCATTGAAGATTCGAGGGGATGAGGTTGTGGGAAGATTTCTTTACTTTCAAGATGTGATTAAGCGCTTGGAGAGTTTCTGGAGTGATCACGGCTGTTACGTCGGTCAGCCTTACGACATTGAAAAAGGCGCAGGGACTATGAACCCTCTTACTTTTTTTAGGGCGCTCGGTCCCGAGTCCTGGAACATGGCTTATGTAGAACCCTGCAGACGACCCCAGGATGCGCGCTATGGCGATAATCCCAACAGGATGGGGTATTATTTCCAGTTTCAAGTAATACAAAAACCCCCGCCTGATAACATTATGGAGATCTATATTAACTCGCTTGAAGATCTGGGCATAATGCGTAAAGAGCATGACATAAGATTTGTGGAAGACAATTGGGAATCTCCGACTTTAGGCGCCTCCGGGCTGGGATGGGAAGTTTGGCTAGACGGAATGGAGATAACGCAGTTTACATATTTTCAGGAAATGGGGGGCATGGAGATCTGTCCAATCTCCGTCGAACTTACGTATGGGCTCGAGCGTCTTACCTCGTACATACAAGACGTCGACAACGTTTGGGATATTCAGATGTCGCCTGGACTTACATACGGAGAGGTATTTCTTCAACAGGAGAAAGAGGGATCTCGGTACGGTTTTGAATTGGCAGATATTGACCTTCTGAGGGAAAACTTCGGGCAGTATGAGAAAGAAGCCAAGAGGATCCTGAAAGAGGGTGTGATACTTCCCGCATATGACTACGCTCTGAAATGTTCTCACCTGTTTAACCTGTTAGATGCGCGTGGGGCTCTTTCGGTTTCGGAAAGGCAGAACTACATCGCGCGAGTACGAAGTGTCACCCGTGAATGCGCGCGCAAATACTGTGAAATTCGGGGGTTTGAGAAATCATGACTGATGACCTGCTGCTTGAAATAGGATCAGACGAGATCCCGGCTAGGTATCTGTTGTCTGCTATAGATGATCTGCGGGCACGAGCCGAGAAAGCGTTTGATGATGCGAGATTGAGCTGCGAGGAGATCGTATCATACGGAACCCCGAGAAGGTTGGTGTTATACGCGCGAGGGTTGAGCGCTTTTAGTTCTGATGTAACGGTAAAGGTGCGAGGGCCTTCGAAAAAGGTCGCCTATGATAGCGCCGGGATGCCTACAAAGGCGCTGATGGGATTCTGCCGGTCCTTGGGCATAGAACCTTCGGATGTTTCAATCGAAAAAGAGAACAACGGAGAGTATGTGTACGGGCTTAAACATGATCCCGGAAGGCCTGTTAATGTCGTTTTGGGACAGATCATCCCAGATGTAGTCTTAGGTATGAATTGTCCATATCCGCTGAGATGGGGAAACGAGAATTGGAAATGGTTTAGACCGATACGGTGGGTGGTTTGTCTCTACGGAAAAGAGATAGTCCCTCTGGTGATTGCAGGGATCGCATCCGGACGGACTAGCTTTGGGCAGAGAACGCTTCACCCCGAGGCATTGGATATTTCTTCGGCTGACAGTTATTTCCGGTTGATTGCGGATGCAGGGGTGATCGTAGATCAGAATATTCGAAGACAGATTATAGCAGATGGTTCTAAGGACCTTTCTAGGGAGATAGGCGGGCGGCCCCTCGAAGATGAAGATCTCCTCGATGAAGTGGTCTCCCTTTGCGAACATCCTTCGCCTTTTAGGGGGGAGTTTGCCAGCAGGTATCTTGAACTCCCCGAAGAGGTACTTATAACTGTTATGCGTCATCACCAGCGATATTTCCCGATTCTCACCAGTTTTGGCAAAGTGCTTCCGGGCTTTATAGGCGTAAGGGATGGCAGTCCGGATACGGGCATGGAAAATGTGAAAAAGGGCAATGAGTGGGTACTTAGGGCACGTTTGGAAGATGCGTCGTTCTTCTACGCTCAAGACGTTAAGGTACGTTTGGAGGATCGTCTCAAGGATCTTTCGGGAGTCTACTTCCTTGGCGGAGCGGGTACTCTTTACGACAAGACGATGAGGTTAGAAGAACTTTCCGGATATTTGGCAGAAAAAGCGGGCCTATGCAAAAAGGAAATTGAGATGGTGAGAGCAGCGGCACGCCTATCAAAGTGTGATCTCGTAACCCTTATGGTTAGAGAGCTGCCTGAGCTTGAAGGGATTATGGGGGGTCATTATGCGAGGGTTCAAGGCATCGATGAAGAGATTTCCAGAGCTATCTCGCAACAGTACCTTCCAAAAGGCGCTAACGGAAGGCTTCCTGATAAGGGCATAAGTAGCGTCCTTTCGATTTCCGACAAGCTCGATACCTTGGCTGTAGCTTTCTGCCTAGGTGTAGGAGTTTCAGGTTCTCAAGACCCGTTAGGTCTCCGAAGGGCTGCTTCAGGGGTGGTAAATATCATTCTTTCGCACGGTTATGATATTAGTCTAGATGACGCCATAAGGAAGAGCGTCTTCCTTGCAAGGGATGCCGCGCGAAAAGCCGGAAAGACTGAAGTAGATGAGGAAGTAGTTTGTGATCGACTCAAACAGTTCTTGTTGTCACGGATTGAGGTTTATTTGTCCGATAAAGGCTATCCTATAGAGATCATAAAAAGCGTTTTGGGAAGCGGCGAACCTAGGATATCTAGGTTTCCCGCCATGGTTGAAGCTGTTTTCTCTATGCTCGGTTCTGAGGAACTTACAGATATCGTTACCGGTTGGCGAAGGACTTCTGTACTGGGCAGCAAGGCTTCGGGCCGTGACGTGTCTTTGGAGTTACTCGTTGAGGAGCCGGAGAAAGCGCTCTATGCTGTCGTTATAGAGAAAAAGAACGATATGGAGAGGTACTTCGAGGAGGGGAATTACCGGCTTTATCTTCAAGAACTTTCCTCGCTTAGAGCGCCTATAGATAATTGTTTGGATAATGTGCTTATCATGTCCGAAGATGAGAGACTAAGAGAAAACCGTGTAAAATTGCTCGGAGTGGTATCAGATATGTTCACAAAGTTTGCTGATTTTTCGTACATCTTGCCTCTTTTGGGCAAGTTGTAATGCTCAATCAGTTAGCTTGAGCCTTTTGTGGATTACAAATCTAGGGGGATATATCTTTGGAAGACGTAGGCAAACCAAAAGTTTTCGTGTTGTCAGACTCGCTGGGAGATACGGCTGAAGCAGTTGTCCGAGCGGCAGCTGCGCAGTTCAATGGGGGCGGCGTAGATATCTACAAATACGGGCGAGCTCAAACGAAGGAATCGATAGATAGGGTACTCGAGAACGCGAGCAGGGGAAATGGCGTTGTTGTGCATACCTTGGTAAAACCTGAAATGCGTGAGTACGCTACTCAACGAGCAGCGGAATTGGGTGTTCTTGCAGTGGATGTTCTGGGACCGGTAATGGAAGCCATAGGGACCATATCCCAAACAGACCCCAGACTCGAACCCGGCCTAATGCACCGTCTAGACGAAGCTTATTTTAGGCGTGTAGAGGCCATCGAGTTTGCGGTAAACGCAGATGACGGTAAGAACCTTTCATCGCTGCCTCTGGCTGATGTGGTGCTGATAGGGGTTTCAAGGACTTCAAAGACCCCGGTCAGCTTGTACTTAGCGCAGCGTGGTTACAAGGTCGCCAACGTGCCTTTGGTTCCTGAGCTGAGCCCCCCTCCTGAGCTTATGCAGATTCCTAGGGATAAAATAGTAGGACTTACTCTGAGTCCAGAAAAACTGGCCAAGGTTAGGAAACAGCGCCTCAAAACCATGGGCCTTAAGGAAGATTCGCCATATGCAGATCCTAGTCGCATTCTGGCTGAATTGGAGTATGCGGATAAGGTTTTTCGCGATATAGGTTGTAGTATCATAGACGTGACAGATAAAGCTATTGAGGAAACTGCATTGAATGTTACTGAGATAATCGAGAGGAGGAACAGAAGACGTGGCTAATAATCTGGTGTATTGGTTTAGGGAGGGCGGGGAAGAGAAACGGCACCTTTTGGGAGGAAAAGGGGCCGGACTTGCTGAAATGACTCGCATAGGGCTTCCTGTGCCTCCCGGCTTTACGATAACGACTGAAGCCTGCAAGATTTACTACACATCCGGAAAAGAATTGCCCGGGTATCTGAAAGAGGATGTAGTGCGTCACATGAAAGATCTGGAAGCGGAAATGGGGAAGTCTTTCGGAGGCGAACATAACCCTCTCTTGGTTTCCGTGCGGTCGGGCGCACCGATTAGCATGCCCGGCATGATGGATACCATATTGAACTTAGGGCTCAATGATAAAAGCGTTATGGGTCTTTGCGAGGCAACAGGAGATCTTCGATTTGCCTATGACTGTTATCGAAGGTTCATTCAAATGTTCGGGAATGTGGTCTTGGATATTGCCCACGATGAGTTTGAAAATGCTTTCTCGGATGTAAAGACCCAAGAAGGTGTTACACAGGATCAAGATGTTTCCGCCCAAGGGCTCAAATCGCTTGTTGAGACTTACAAGCAAATCATATATGAAAGAAAAGGTGTGAAGTTCCCCGAAGACCCCTACGAGCAGTTGTTCATGTCTATATCGGCGGTGTTTAGATCATGGAATAACGAGCGGGCAATTATATATAGGAAAGTGAACAAGATTCCAGATAATTTAGGCACTGCGGTGAATATTCAAGCCATGGTGTTTGGAAACATGGGCAATGATTCTGCAACCGGGGTCATGTTTACGCGCAATCCTTCAACCGGAGAGAATTCGCTTTACGGAGAGTATCTGGTGAACGCCCAGGGAGAAGATGTTGTAGCGGGCCTCAGGACTCCTAAGCCCATATCTCAAATCGATGAAGATCTGCCGGGGATGTACGAGCAGCTGAAAAGAGTAGCTAGAATTCTTGAAAACCATTATAGGGATATGCAGGACATTGAATTTACCATAGAACGCAAGAAACTCTACATACTTCAAACCCGATCCGGCAAAAGGACTGCCCAAGCTTCTTTGGAGATAGCTAGATCCATGGTCAAAGAAGGCAAGATTCTCAAGGAAGAGGCCATACTTAGGATCAAGCCCGAGGAGATTGCGAGACTCCTTCACAGGGGCATTGACCCGAATATTCAATCAGAGGTTTTGGCAAGAGGGCTACCGGCATCACCGGGAGCCGCTACCGGCAAAGTTGTCTTCAATACGAGGGTAGCTGAGTCTCTCGGAGAAAAAGGCGAGAAGATAATACTTGTCAGACCCGAAACTACCCCAGAAGATATGCCCGGCATTGTTCATGCGCAGGGCATTTTGACATCAAGGGGTGGGATGACCTGTCATGCGGCAATTGTAGCTCGAGGAATGGGTAAGCCTGCCATAGTAGGTTGCGAAGCCCTCAAGATTGACCTTGAAGAAAACAGGGCGTATATAGGTGACTTCGTGTTAGAAGAAGGGGATATCATCTCTATAGATGGCGGCGGCGGGGCAGTGTACCTGGGAGAGGTGCCTTTGGTTGAGCCCGTGATGGGAGAGACCTTCAAAGAGGTCTTGAGCTGGGCGGACGAAATGCGTGAGCTAGGAGTAGAAGCCAATGCAGACACCCCGGAAGACGCTATGCGGGCACGAGAGTTCGGAGCCGAAGGTATAGGTTTGTGTCGCACAGAGCACATGTTCATGGGCCACGACAGGCTGCCCGTTGTTCAAAAAATGATCTTGGCAGATAGCGAAGAAGATCGCAAAGAGGCACTAGATGAGCTCCTCCCGATGCAAGAAAACGATTTCTACGCTATTTTGAAAGCCATGCGCGGATATCCTGTGACCATTCGACTCCTGGATCCGCCTTTGCATGAGTTCTTGCCTAATGTAGAAGATTTGGTGAGGACTGTGACTGAGTTGAAGGTAAAGGGCGGTTCTCCTTCGGAGATAGCAGAAACTGAACAACTGCTCAGAAAAGTCAGGTCCCATCAAGAAATGAACCCTATGCTCGGCATGAGAGGATGCAGGGTAGGAATAGTATTTCCGGAGATCTATGAGATGCAGGTAAGGGCGATATATCAGGCGACGGCACGTCTTATCAAAGAAGGAATCGACGATGTGCGGCCCGAAGTCATGATACCTCTCGTAGGTGAAGCTAGAGAACTCGATATTCTAAGTGCCATGGTCGAGCGAGTCGCAGACACTGTGAAGAAGGAGCAGGGTGTGGACTTTGAAGTTGTAGTCGGGACCATGATAGAGATTCCACGCGCTGCGTTAACCGCGGATGAAATCGCCAGGCATGCCAAGTTTTTCTCTTTTGGGACAAACGATCTGACGCAGACGACTTTTGGATTCTCACGAGATGATGCGGAAGCTAAGTTCCTGCATAAGTACCTTGCCGACAAGATACTTCCCGAAAACCCTTTTGCTGTGCTGGATAGGAAAGGTGTAGGACACTTGGTGAAAACCGGCGTTGACTTGGGTAGAACTGCGAGACCCGATCTAGTAGTAGGGATATGTGGAGAGCACGGAGGAGAGCCTTCTTCTATAGAGTTTTTCCACTTGGTAGGGCTAGATTACGTGTCTTGTTCACCTTATCGTGTGCCTGTAGCGAGGCTTGCCGCCGCTCATGCAGCTATTCGTAATAGATATTAGGCGGAGTTAGGAAAGGTTGAGGAGGTACTGCTTTTTGCGATGCTTCTTTGCGCGAGTTGAAAAAAGCAGTACCTTCTTATTGCTAGTCCGGTGTTTCTGTGTCCGGGTGACTTGCGACATGTCCCGACGATAGGAGGAGCACAAAGTGAATGGTGTAGAAATTGACATGGTTTGCGAGGATAGTCTGTCAGCTCTGGAGCTGTATAAGAGGATATTTGATGTTGAACCGGTTGAAGTCGGAGATTACCCCAAGGGCCAGAACGAAGTGGTTTTTACTCTGTACGGGGTACGCTTTCACATGCTGGATGAAAATGCTGATTATGGATTGAAGGCGCCCGATCCTGACCATCCGAATACCATCTGGTTCAATGTTTTTGTCTCCAACATCGAAGAAACCTTCTCAAGAGCTATAGATTCCGGCTGTACCCAGATCCAAGCAATTACCTATCTTCCCGATCACGGTATGTCGAATGCTATGTTCAAAGATTGCTTTGGCTATATATGGCTGCTCCACGAAATACATAGAGAAGCGAATTTGCCGTAGCGCCCTATGTCCTGGCAAGCGCCAACCAACTAACCGTCCGGGCGCCTAACATTGCTTTTGATAGTGCTCAAACCAAGCTAGAATCCTTTTGTTCAAATCGACTCTATGGAGCGGTTTCTTGAAACCATGGTATTCACCAGGGTATCTTATGAATACTGCTGTTTTTCCCAGGCGCTTAAGAGATTGGTAGAATTCTTCTGAATGAGTGATTCTGCACCTATAATCATTTTCTCCGTGCACCAAAAGGATTGGAGTTTGAACGTTTTCTACGTGACTGATTGGGGATCTATCAAGGTATAGGTCCCTAGCTTCCCATGGTTTCCCTCCGTATTCGCGTTCATCGGCCCATATAATGTCGGTACAGCCATAGTCTGTATAAAGATTGCATACAGGAGCTCCGGCACATGCTGCCTTGAAGAGATTGGTTTGGGTGATGATCCATGTAGTCATGTAACCGCCGTATGACCAGCCGTGTACGAACACGTTATCTTTGTCGATTGGGTGACTGCTCAGTATAGTTCTTACGCCGTCCATTATGTCTGAATAGTCTTTGTTGCCCCAATCACCGTCTATGCATGCGGCAAATTCTTGGCCGTAAGAGGAACTGCCTCTTGGGTTGAAATAACACACGTAATACCCGCGGCCTGCGAACATTTGGGCTCTTAACATGAACGCAGAACCATATGCTCCATGTGGCCCTCCGTGGATAAGGGTAAGCATAGGATACGCTGACTTGTCGCAAGAAGCACATGAAGACAGTTCATCAGATGGATGAATAAGCCAACCGTCTAGTTCTTGTCCGTCTTGAGCACGATACTGGAATCTATCGCAGCAGCCCAGTGAGATGTCGGATATGAACTCGTCGTTATCGAAAGTGACTTTTTTTCCCTTAGAAACGATATAGTTGCCATCTCTACCGAGTTTCACATCCGCCAAGAACAGGTTTTCCGGTTCTTCGGGAGTTGACCAGCGCAGAGCAAGGACACCGTCTTTTACGTCAAATGCAGATATGGATCTATCGGGTGAGCCGGCGACGGGGCATACCTCTACGGCATTCAAAGGTTTGGTTTGTGGGTTTACACAAAAAATGTAGGGGGTTCCACGATGTAGGGCTGAGAAGTACAGATTATCGCCATCCCATGAAAGCGGGCTTCCATAGCCATAGGTCGTATCAGATGAAATTAGGCTTCCTGCCTCTAGATCGGTCCCTGCCGTTACGTTAATTGCGTCTTTCTCGTCAAGAGGTTCTGGCGTTGCGCCGCCTTCTAGAGACTCCCGAAAGTTGTCGAAGGGTAGAATATACAAGTCGGTTTTTGTAGATACACCGCTTGCATTGTTGTTGCCAAAAAACGCTATGCGTTTTCCGTCTTCGGACCACTTAGGTTGGCGAGCGGGTCCTAATGAGTCATACAGGAGATATTTTTCCTTCTTCGATATGTGCACAAGCCACAAATCCGATTTGGTGTGGTAGTCAGAATCATCTCTACACAAGGCAGATGTTACAAGATAAGCGCCGTCAGGCGAAAGACAAGGCAATCCGTAGTCGAAATCACCGGAGGTTACTTGATGGCTTACCAGTTCTTTGGCAAAGTCTACATCGTCGTCAATGTCTATGTAGAAGATATGGGTTCTCGTGTCACCGTAGTATCCTACCCCATCCATCCTGTACGATAGGCGCGTTATGACTCTTATGTCGGTTTCGCCTTCCTTATGAACGGTTTCGCCGTGAGGTTCATCGACACCTAGCTTGGCTTTTGCCTGTTTTATAGCCCGTTCCCTATCTTCTTCGGGGCAGCCTGGGTAAGGCACCCAATTGGGAGGTTTGGCAAAAGCTCCCGCTAGATAGAATAGGCGATTACCATCTCCTGACCAAACAGGCTCGCTCTGTACCTTCTCTTTGGTCTTAGCGCAAATTGCTTCGCCCCCGTTTAGACCTATCAACCAGATTTGGCTTCGAGAAGAACGATCGGATACAAAGGCGATCTTGCTGCCGTCCGGAGACCACCTAGGGGAACGGTCCTTGCCCGAATTTGTAAGTTGAATGTTTCTTCCGGTAGCGACCTCAACAAGATGTATGTTTGTTACGTACTCGTTTTCCTTGATTGATTGTCGGACATATGCCAGGAATTTGCCGTCAGGCGAGACTTGCGGATCGCCGTAGCACACCAAGTTGGAAATGTCTTCGGGCTCTAGAGGTCTTTTATGCTTTGAAATGGTCATTGGATGTTCCCCCTTGTAATTGAGATGCACGTTTATATATCATTCAGTCGTGTGCCCTATTCTGGGAGTATTCTCTCACATGAGGGAATAACCCTGTTCTTTAGGTGGTGATTTGCGCTCTTCGAACCTTTGCATCAGACATTCGTAGTAGTAATAGGCGGGGTCTCATTTTGGCTCATCATTTCTTCATCCGAACGCAACACATAGGCAGGTTATATCTTCACTCGCGTAGTAGTTAATGATGGAAAAGAAGAATGCGCTGTCGTTGCCAAATTAATGTGCTTTGAGATTGGTACTCCAATGTAAATTATGCTGAGATCAAAAAATAGTTGCGCACACATGAAGGAGTTTTTCTACAGTTATCGAATGATATATAAGTTATATGGTTTTTGGCAATATCAAAAGAAATGATGGGGGTCAAAGTGTCTGCAAGATACTATAGCCAGGAAATAATCGATGAAATACGGGCCAGGACAGACATAGTTTCCGTGGTGTCCGAATATGTAAAATTGCGCAAGACCGGCAAGAACTACGTTGGATTGTGCCCGTTTCACCAGGAAAAGACGCCTTCTTTTACGGTTGATCCCGAGAAGCAGTTTTTCTATTGCTTCGGGTGTGGTGCAGGTGGGAACATATTTACTTTTCTTATGAAGATGGAGAACATGGGTTTCCCGGAGGCAGTCGAAAAGTTGGCAGCATTGGCAGGGGTAAAACTTCCCGAGCCTGCTCTGAGTTTTGCAGAAAAGAAAAAGAAGGCAGAATTAGACGGTCTGCGCGATGCACTTTCCTTTGCCCATGCAAAGTACAGGGAGATGCTTTATTCTAGGCAAGGATCACGTGCCCTCAAGTATCTTGAGAACCGTGGCATAGTCAGAGACACTATGGACCTTTTCGAACTAGGCTATGCACCTGCCCAGTGGGATTTTATTACGGGACAGAGCGCCAGAGCCAAAATATCTCCCGATTCATTGGTAAAGTCCGGTTTGTGTGTGGAAAAAGAGCCTACTCGTAGAGAACAGTCGGGAGCAGAATCACGTCTGAGTAACATGTACGACCGGTTCCGAGGGCGGATCATGTTTCCCATTTGGAATTCTGTAGGCGAACTCATCGGGTTTGCGGGTCGGGCCATAGGAAATGATGAACCCAAGTACCTGAATTCGCCGGATACACCTTTATTCCACAAGGGAAAGGAATTGTATGCCCTCAATTTGGCAAAAGCAGGAATTCGCAACAGGGGAAGAGTATGTGTGATGGAAGGTTACATGGACGTGATCAGTGCTTTTCAAAATGGCATTGACTACGCGGTAGCGGGGATGGGGACCGCATTTTCAGCTCAGCAGGCAAGATCGCTTCTGCTTTTGTGTGACGATGTGATCTTGGCTTTTGACCAGGATGAAGCTGGAAAGAAAGCAGTCAGACGATGCATAGACGTTTTTCGAGAAGCGGGTGGTAGAAGCAGGGTGGCGGTATTTGAAGGTGCAAAAGATCCCGATGAATACGTGGTTAAGTATGGTGCTTCTAAATTCGAGGAATTGATCACAGGGGCAGTTTCAGATGTACAGTTCATATACGAAGAAGCCGTAAGAGCAAATGATATTACTACCATTGAGGGAAAACTCAAGGTTAAGGATGTTATCGTGCCAGTGCTTGCTGAACTCGAAAGTGAAGTTGAGATATCTGCCTATGTTTCTGAAATAGCACGGGATCTTGATGTTGCCAAGGAGTCGCTCTATAAAGACGTAGAATCATATAAAAGGAAAAGGCGCAGGGTGGCAGCCAAATCTAGCGATGAGAATGTGTCACACCGTAACCCTATGAGTAACGCAGCAGAAAATGAAGAAGCAAATTTGGCAAGACGTCGTGCAGAGGAAGGAATTATCAAGGTCCTCGTAGAAAAACCTGAATTAGTGAATGTTGCAAAAATGCACCTTACCGGTGAAGATTTTTCGGATGAAGGATGCCGTCTGATGTTTGCAAACTGTGATGATTTCCTTGTGTGGACAGAAAGTCCTGAGATTTCGAATTGGGTTGCCCATATTTGCGCAGAATTTGGGCCGATCGATAAACCGGAACGAGTGCTTAAGGATTGTATAAGAAGAATAAAGGAATTCCGCTTGGCCGAACTGAGAGATGAAATGAGAAGGGCTGAAGAGGATAGAGACCAGGCACGATTGGTCACCATACTGGACGAGTATCAGAAATTACTTAGACAGGTGAAGTCTACAGGGGATGAGAACTTCCATATTTTCCCTGGTGGCTTCTCCGGGAGGGAAGACGGTTGAACAACCTTAGTGCAGAGAGGAATGCGATAAAGGAGCTAATTGCGCTGGGGCAAGGTAAAGGCTTCTTGACGTATAAAGAAATCGCTGATGCATTGGAAGGCCTGGAGATGAGCGAAGAGCAAGTTGACCAGGTCTATCGTGAATTCAGTAAGCTTGGCATAGATGTGTTGAGCGAGAGGCAGTCGGCATCTGGTGCCTTTCATCCGCAGTCGGTAAAAGAACCCGAGGTTGTTGGTGAGGCCTACGAATCGGGACATGAGAGAGTTCGAAAATCAGTCTTGGACACAGAAGAAGAAGTCGAAGATGAGGTTCTAGACGAGGATGAAGAAGATGAGGCCGAAGAGGCCGAAGTCAAAGAAGATGGAGCAGATATCGATTTGTCTGTTCCGGAGGGAGTGGCCTTAGATGACCCGGTCAGAATGTACTTGAAGGAAATCGGTCGAGTTCCCCTCCTTACTGCCGAAGAAGAGGTAGAATTGGCAAAACGCATGGAGATGGGAGATCGAGAAGCGAAGCAGCGCCTCATCGAGTCAAACCTGCGTCTCGTAGTATCTATTGCCAAGAGATATGTGGGTCGCGGAATGGCGTTTTTGGACCTTATCCAGGAAGGCAACATGGGCCTGATTAAAGCCGTTGAGAAGTTTGACTACAGGAAGGGTTACAAACTTAGCACCTATGCAACATGGTGGATAAGGCAAGCCATCACCAGGGCCATAGCTGACCAGGCCAGGACCATAAGGATTCCTGTTCATATGGTAGAGACCATCAACAAACTCGTAAGGACCTCCCGGGAACTGGTCCAGGAACTTGGGCGAGAGCCCACCGCAGAAGAAATCGCGGAAAAGATGGGGATCACGCCTGAGAAGGTGCGTGAGATTCAAAAGATTGCCCAAGAGCCTGTTTCGCTGGAAACGCCTATCGGTGAAGAAGAAGATAGCCACCTAGGGGACTTCATTGAAGATGTGGATGCGCTCGCCCCTGATGAGGCTGCTTCGTACCTGCTTCTTAAGGAGCAAATTGAGGAAGTGCTGTCGGGTCTCAATGACCGCGAACAAAGGGTTTTGCGGCTCCGCTTTGGTCTAGACGACGGAAGACCGCGTACCCTTGAAGAAGTAGGACGTGAGTTTGGCGTAACAAGGGAACGCATAAGGCAAATCGAAGCCAAGGCTTTGCGGAAACTGAGAAATCCTCAAAGGAGCAAGAAACTAAGAGACTATCTCGCCTAGATCGTTAGGATGGGCAAGGCAGCGGAGTGTTGGTGAAAACAGCAGTTTGTTTGCGTATTCAATGTGTATACATGGTGGCCCGGGCGGTTAATCCCTCGGGTCTTCTGCGTTATGAAGGGCTTGGTTTCTGAGTTTAGTGATATAATGGGCTGTGTATGTCCAGAGCAAAAGACGCTCAAATACTGCGGCTATGTTCGGGCAAATGGAGGTATGAAAGGAGGGAAGCGCCTTCTAGGCACGTTCAATATGAAAGAAACCATTAACAACAGTGACGGAAAGAGCTCCAAAGACGGCATGGAAGATCGCAATTTGCCCGCTGATATGTCTCTATGGAGCATATTTATTAGCTTTTTTAAGATCGGTGCATTTACCTTTGGCGGAGGATGGGCCATGGTACCTTTGATTCAAAAGGAACTCGTGGACAGACGGGGATGGTTAGATGACTCTGAGTTCGTGGATATATTGGCTATTGCTCAGAGCGGGCCGGGTCCTATTGCTATTAACACCTCTGTTTTGTGTGGTAATAAGATGAGAGGGGTCCCGGGAGCTGTAGTAGCTACTTTGGGTTCTAGCTTACCGTCTTTTCTGGTTATCTTGGTTATAGCTCATTTCTTCCTAAAAGTGAAAGAGTCCACGGCAGTTCAGGCAATCTTCAAAGGCATGAGGCCAGCCATTTTCGGTCTTTTGATTTCCGCTGTATACCAGGTAGGGAAAAAATCTATAAGCAATGCTAGAGACATCGTATTTGCGGCAATAGGCTCGGGGTTGCTTATTTTTCTGGATATCAATCCGATCTTTGTTGTGCTTTTGGCAGCAATTTCCGGTATGTTATATGGAACTTTCGAGCATTCTCGAAGCACTGCGAGTTCCAACGCGACCGAAAATCGTCTCTAGCATCAGCGTTTTCAAATTGAGGTAAAAGTAAAATAAGGTCGGATGCCACAGTGCGTGGCAGATCGCAGATATCTAGGAAGTGAGATGAGTCACTAATGGCGGATGTTTTGCTTCAACTGTTTGTTTCGTTCCTCAAAGTGGGTGCTTTTGCCTTCGGCGGAGGCTATGCCATGATTCCCTTGATTTCCGAGGAGGTCGTTACCAACCGGGGTTGGCTGGCGATGGAGGAGTTCATCGACGTTATAGCCATATCCCAGGGCACTCCCGGTCCCATAGCCATCAATTCCGCCACTTTCGTAGGTTTCAAGGTTGCCGGGGTAATTGGCTCCATGACGGCGACCTTCGGGGTAGTTCTTCCTTCTTTCATAATAATGATGGTTTTGGGCAGGCTCTTTCTTAGGTATAAAGAAGTGCCGCTTGTCAAATATATGTTGTCAGGTATAAGGCCGGTTGTTGTGGCTTTGATCCTGTCTGCTGCTCTTTCAGTGTTGCCCAACTCGATTACAGGGCTTATCCCCGGCATAATCTCTGCAGCAGTTATTGTTGGGATTTTGGTTTTCAACATAGATCCGATTGTTCTTCTAATTTCGGCAGGGGCTCTGGGTTTCTTTATGTACAGGTAGAGAACGTGTTTGTGGTGTGGCCATAGGGCGCACGGTATCCTTACGATACGGTTTCCGGTGCGGCTGTGACTTAGGCTATAATATGGAAGAGATAAACTTCATGGTTCAGGGGGTAATTTCAAAATGATTAAGGTAGGTATTAACGGATTCGGTAGCATAGGCAGGCGGTTTTTGAGAGCCTCGAAACGTGCCAAGAATTACGAGGTTGTAGCGCTAAATGATCTGGCCGATCCCAGCAATCTTGCGTATCTCCTTAAGTATGACTCCAATTACGGGACGCTTGATGAAGACGTAACGGTTCAAGGCCAAGGGCTCAACGTAGGAGGCAAGTATATCCACGTATTCTCGCAAAGAGATCCTGCCAACATTCCTTGGAGGGATCTAGGTGTAGATATAGTCCTTGAGTCTACAGGTAGGTTTACAAAGAAAGAGCAGGCAGTTGCCCACATCGAATCGGGGGGGGCAAAAAAAGTAGTTATCTCAGCTCCTGCCAAGGATGAGGATATTACCATCGTAATGGGTGTCAATCAGGACAAATACGATTCTCAAAAGCACCATGTTATCTCGAACGCGTCCTGCACGACTAATGGCCTGGCTCCAGTGGCCAAAGTCCTGGATGAAGCTTTCGGGATTGAAAGAGGCCTCATGACCACTATTCACGCTTATACAAATGATCAAGTCACCCTTGATTTTCCTCATAGTGATTTTCGAAGAGGCAGGGCAGCCGCTCTAAACATCATTCCAACAACTACTGGAGCGGCAAGAGCTGTTTCACTGGTTCTTCCACAGTTGGAGGGCAAAATAAACGGAATGGCTTTTAGAGTGCCTACTCCTACAGTTTCCGTAATCGATCTCACCTGCGAACTTTCTAAGTCGTGCGATGCTCAGGAAATCAACGAGGCGTTTGAACACGCAGCCGCAAATGAGCTCAAAGGGATTTTGGGCATATCCTATGAGCCGCTAGTTTCAACAGACTACAAAGGAATGAAGGAATCTTCCATAGTAGACGCGCTCTCTACCCAGGTAATAGGAGACAAAATGGTCAAAGTCATCGCCTGGTACGACAACGAGTGGGGCTACTCAGAGCGCCTAGTCGACCTAATCACATACATCATTTCATGAAGCAAGGGGGACGGTACTTTCTGCTTCACTTTCTGCTTCAGCCCATCTTAGACAAGCAAGCAGAGAATGCAGACATATATTGGCTTGGATATAAACGTCTTAAGAAGTCTTTTAGCGAACGCCAAGGATGGACGGTGTTTTATCATGAGGAGGTGTCAGAGTTTGGATGTGTCTGGGAAGGCTTGTTTGTGTCGAGTAGACTTCAATGTGCCTATAGTAGACGGTGTGGTCGTTGACGATACGCGGATCCGGGCATCCTTGCCTACGATAACATGGCTTATAGAACATGATGCTAGAT
>Ga0116189_1001501_pt1 | contig 18198 bp, 21 predicted proteins | sample AD_JPNTR3_MetaG_FD_89895 | JGI IMG/M metagenome (GOLD analysis project Ga0116189, IMG submission 89895) | Active sludge microbial communities of municipal wastewater-treating anaerobic digesters from Japan - AD_JPNTR3_MetaG | ecosystem: Engineered > Bioreactor > Anaerobic > Digestate | place... | reverse complement strand
CCCAAAAGGCATCAATGTGTCTCAAGGCCACCACCTGACACACCCACCTCGATACAGGGGGTGACATTTTCTCAGTCCCAATGAACGTATTTAGGGGTGACATTTTCACTGTCCGTTGACAGCTTAAAATGTAGCGTTCCGGAACCTAATTTTTATAGCACCCCGGATCCAGTTTTAGCAATTGATGGTAGAGTGTTTCAGTCTCCAACTGCTCCCAGTAAATATTAGTAAATGCCTGTGATGTACAAGCCTGTCAATAATAGCGCCGGTCATTTTCTCATCGTAGAACACCCCATTCCACTTGCTAAATTCAAGATTCGTCGTAATGATAATGCTTTTGGTTTCGTAGCATTCCGAAATGACTTGGAAAAGGAGTTGTGTCCCTTCTCTTTCAAACGGGATGTACCCCCACTCATCACAGATTAACAAATCGCATTTTCGAATCTGTTTGAATAACTTAGGGAGCTCCCCGGAAGTTTTGGCTGCTACGAGTTCGTTTACAAGGGCGGCTGTTCTTGAAAACTTAACTCGTTTACCCCGGTTGCATGCTTCTACTCCAACGGCCGTTGCCAAGTGAGTTTTCCCGGTGCCTACCGGGCCAAATAGAATCAGATTTTCCTTTCTTTCAATGAAATTGCCCTGTTTGAGATCTTCTAAAGGTAACGATATAGGTATCTGAATTTCATCAAAGGAGTAATTTTCAAGTGTCTTAATCACATCAAAGTTAGCCGTTTTTAGGAGCCTTTTTTTCCGTGTCATCTCCCGGTTCTTTAACTCCTGTTGTAACAGCTTAAGCAGAAATTCCTCATGGGTTTGGGCTTGGATATCTTTATACCCCTCGTAGAAGCCTTGGCCGATTCTTAGTTTCTTGCAGCAGGTTTTAATTAGGGTCTCCATTTACCGCCCACCTCCTAGAAGTGCATCGTAGACGGTAATATCAGGATAATACCCTTTAAGTTCCGGAACTTTTTCCGGAAGTGTAATATCCATAATTTCAATGGGATCTGAAGTTAACCGTGTGTAAATAGCCAAGAGGCTGTCTTGATCATACACGCTACTGTTAATTGCTTCTTGAAATGTATCTATGGCCCGTTCTAATAGATCTCTGGCAGAGTCCTTGCCAATAGCCTTGACTATAGTGGATGCGTTATCAAACCAGATATACGTAGGAATACATCCCAAGTATTCGAAAATGGTCTTGAGCCCCTCTAATAGGCATTCTTGATTCTCAGCTTTAAATAGCTGAAGGTAGCCTGCATTACTATATGGCAAGGAAAGATTGAGATAGTATCCCTCATACTTAGTGCCCCGCTCGTAAAATTCCGCTTCTCCAAAATCGGCCTGGGCCTCCCCCGGTGGATGCTCAAGTGGTATGTATCCTTGATCCGTGATAGATATTTCTTTCCGTCGTTTGGCGACATATTTCCTTACGCCCCGATCTGAAACATTGAATTCATCCCCATAGATCTCTTTCAGCCTATTATAAATTCGTTGGGCTGTATGCCTCTGTTTCGGCTTGGCCTTTAGATCATCTTCTAACCATTGATCAATCAAGGGTTTAAAGGGATCAAGTTTCCCAGCACGTCTTTTTGGGGCCTTCAGTTCCAAATTGAAATCCTGTGCTTTGGCATATTTACTAACAGTTGAGAAATGATGGCCGGTCTCATCAGATATTTTCCTTAACGACTTCCCTTCATAATCACGGAGATATTTGATACGATACATTTGCTCCATTGTCAGCATCCTTTCTCTTACCCCCCCTTAGAGTTAGACACTAAGAGGGTATTAGATTTCCAGGGTGCCGGCAATGGGGCTTTTCCATTTTATGCTCTATTTCTTAAGTTCCGCACCGCTCTAATTCTAGAATACCGAAAACAGGCTGCTGCCTTAAGTTCCTCGTGGTACACGCTAACGGATGCGCCCACATAGCCCTTTTCGCCTATACAGTCTTTGACCTTTGGGCAGTCCTTGCACATCTTACGTGAGAATTTATAAACCATAACCTCACCGTCGGCGCTATACCACTTGCTCGTAGTCGTTTTCCCAGCAGGGCATGTCATAGTTTGACCTAGAGGCTCGTATATGAATCCTTGCTTGATCCAGGAAGCTGACTGGGCTTTTAGAAATAGTGGCGCTGAGACCTGTACCCCACGACTTTGCGCAAGAGCGCGGAATTTGCCTGACCCGTACTGTGTATCGCCAAGGACTTTAGAGGGGCAAGTCCATGTGAGAGCACCCCATCGACGAGCACGGGCGCCATGGTGGGGTCGCCAACGTCCATCGGTGTGGTCTCGGTATGGGTGATGATCCTGCTCTTGGCGGACATTGCCGTGTGTGCCTTATACCCGAAGTAGCTGGTTTTAGGGGTTTTCTTGGCATATCTCGCGTCGCGATCGTGTACAGATTCAATCTTCGACTTACGGCTCTTTGGAGGGGTTGGGGTGATGTTATCGCCCTTGGCAATCGACTCGAGTATCTCAACAAGAAGAGCAAGGGCCCCTTCACAAGGCTCATCTCCAATATCCTTTTCCTTGCATACTCGGGCTAACGTGCGCCCTTCGCGCACTACTTGGATAAATAAGGCCTTTTTTTCATCGGGAGCCATCTCATACTCTTTCTTTTCTCTCGGCATGCCCGGGGCAGATTTTACCTTTCTGATTTTATCAAGGTATTTGCGGGTGTCCGAAGCCCCAGCCACTTTCTCTGCTAAAGAAGGATCGTGCTTCTCGATGGCCCTTAAGAGATGCGTTATGGCCTGACGCACCAAGGCGCTTGCCGTCGGAAGGGCGATATCGGCAACCATGTGCGTGCTATCTAGTATCTGATCTTCCCCTTTCGACAATAGCCCCTTCTCCTGTGCCAAGCACAAGACCCGGTCGAATATGTCCTTCCCTGCGCCATCTTGTATGAGGCGCTTCCTATGGATAGAAAGCAGGCTGTAATGGAACCTAGGATATAGTATAGGCAGCCCCAGAGCATATTTGACCTCGAGGTCAACCCTTATTGCCCGGGCCATCTCGCGATCAGAGTAGCCCAGAAGTCTTTGCAAAATTAGAGCAAGGCTAAGAAACGCCGGAGATACACTATCACGGCCTTTGTCAAAGTTATAAAACGAGGCGAAATCCTCGTCCCTCACAAGAGGGAGAATGAGATCCCTAAAGGTAAAGAAGATGCTATCCTCCTATCCCGAAGACCGGAAGCAGCTTCTCGTATGCCGACGTCGTGATGCTACGCAATCCAATCATCCTATATTTACCCCCGGAATAGGGGCTTTCAATAGAGATCTGGCTTATCCTGCTCTATGATAGGTGCAGTCCACATGTAAATAGTCCCGGCGTAACCATAGCTACCCAGAACGCCTGGCAGCTATTGGGAGAAATCAACGGTCTCGTTCATAAATAATCGCCAGATCACGACTTTCCATGTATAATCCCTGTTAAACGTCTATTTGATGACAGGGGGTTATGTAGATTGCGATTCGTTCGTCCCTTATCAGATGATGAAGTAAGGAAGCTTGAACACATGCGACGTAATGAGGTCGGTCTCAAAGGGCTCATATGATCCTCTTGTCAAACAGGCGCTTCTGTGTAGTTAGGATATCCGAGATATTCGGTACCGGAGAAGCTACTGTTCACAGTTGGATTGAGCGCTTTGAGCAAGAGGGCATCAACGTCCCGACATGGGGCACTAACAGTAATAAGAAGAGTATCTTCGGAGCACTGGACATCCATACAGGTAAGTGGTTGTACCGAATCTTCTTCGATCAGAAACGGAAAGAGTAGTTTATAGAGTTTCTTAACCACATAGTCAGTCTCTACCCGACTGGGCGGATCCATATCATCCTTAATAACTACAGCGCTCATAAGGCCAAACTTGTACAGGAATGGCTTACTAATCACCCGCGGTTAAAGCTATACTATTTGCCTTGCTATATGCCACAACTGAACCCTGTGGAGAAGATATGGTGGCGACTTAAGGGTGTAGTTGCAGCAAATAGGCTCTATGGGACGCCAGATGCCTTATAGACGCCGTAGAGGCGTTTTTCAAGGAACTGACCGAATCAGAAGCCCTTACACCGGGGGCTTAAATCTGTGGAAAACTAATGGAACCTTACTTAGCACGCATGACTTGTGACTATTGATCACGTTTTCTCAGTATTCACAATACAACTAAGCTTTCTCTGCCCCTAGGGTCAAACCTTGCACTAAGTATCTTTGGATCAGCAGAAAAGCAGCAATAAGTGGTAACGTAGCAAGAGTAGCAAATGCCATAAGTTGCGGCGTATTTGTCCACCACTGTCCTATTAGCTCTGTCATGGCCACCGTTGCTAGCTTCTTACTGTTAGAAGATATGAAAGTTAGCGCGAAAAGGTACTCGTTCCATGAAAGGAGGAAACTATACGTAATTGTCGCGACTACTCCAGGAGCACTAGCAGGTAAAACAATCCTGAATAGAACTCCCAAACGAGAACATCCGTCAATCATTGCTGCTTCGTCCATGGCAGGTGTTATGCTGTTAAAGTAGTTCGTCATCATCCAAACACAGAACGGCATCGTGTACATAGCATCAATTAAGGCCAAACCCCAGAGAGAATCAAAGCCACCAAAAGTTGTTAGGATGTCGAAGTAAGACATTGCAAGGAGGACTCCAGGAAACATCTTAGTACCAACTATCGCTAATAGCAATACAGTACCAAACCGAGAGCGAAATCTTGAGAAACCGTAAGCCGCGAGGAATGACAGAAATACCGAAATTACTGTAGCAACTCCCGCAACAACCAAGGAATTACCAAAAGCCCTTAGTACGTGAGGTTGGGCAAGAAGCCATCTATATTGTGACAAAGAGACTGTTGTCGGCCAAATGGTAGGTTCAAATGCTGACTCTGTTGTCCGCAACGAGAATGACACCATCCAAAATATCGGTAGCAAGAAGACGGCTCCAATGAAAAGTGATAGTAGGTAAGTACACACTTGTTTGATTCCTTTGAGCAAACGACGATATAGATTTACTTCCATAGCGTCAATCCTCCCTCGTGATAACAGCAACAATCGAACTCACTACCATAATGATGACAAACAGAAGCAATCCCGCAGCAGATGCACGACCAAATTCGAATTTCTGAAAAGCCTGCTTGTATATATAAGTCGCGAGCACCTCACTAGACAACCCTGGCCCACCTTTGGTCATTACCCAAATTAAGTCAAAGTAAACAGACGTTCCGATGATATCAAAGATAGCCAGTGTTCCTAAGGTTCCTTTCAATTCGGGTAATGTAACATACGCAAATTGCTGAAATCCGTTTGCCCCATCAATCGCCGCAGCGTTCAGAATCTCCAAAGGAATATTTTGGAGTCTTGCAAGGATCATGAGCATATAGAACGGCGTTACAGACCAGATATTGGCAATGATTACCCCCATAAGTGCAGAATTAGGACGACTTAGTAGGTCGAGGCCAGATATTTCGCTCACACCCAGCAAAGTGCTAGCCAAAACCGAAATCGGACTAAACTGGGGTTGGTAGATAATTCGCCATAGAAAACCTACGACAACAGGAGGTACAGCCCACGGGATCAAAATGCAAGCCTGAATTAGATCTCTAAACTTTTTGTTCGGCACTGACATTAAGACGAGAGATATCCCTACTCCTAAACCCAAGTGGGCGACTGTACTTACGACTATGAAGACAACCATGTTCCAAGCAGACATTCTTGCGATATCATCGGAAAGCACAGCCACAAAATGACTGATACCGACAAACTCTGAGCCTACTCCCCTCATAAGACTCTCGTCAAACAGACTGAACCGTAATGCGTTCACCATTGGATATACCGAGAAGATTAGCGTATATAGAAGAGCCGGAGCCACAAATGCCGCATAGACTGTCGCCCTCTTGTCCCGCAAACGGCCTCGAGATTCCAACACTCCTCCTTCACCTCCGTTTTGAAAAAGCGTGCCAGGGGGAAGGACATGCCTTCCCCCAACGTCGTAGTGCATTCACACTTTGGAATTGCAGGAACTCTAATTACTTGTACTTATTCATTACTTCTCTCCACTCAGCTGCAGCTTGCTTCAATGCCTGACCTGGGTCACTAGACCCTGCAAAAGCCTTTTCGATTGCAACTTGAAGGGATGTTGCAAGACTAGTGAATTCAGGCAAGTTACCGATCACATATGTATTGGGTTCTCTAGCTTGTGCAACAAATACCGACATTGGGCCTTCCTGCATAAACGGCTGGTTCAACACAGCTTCTACGGGGGGCATATGGTGACCTGACTTTGCCCACTTGGAGATGATCTCCTCACTAGTCATGAATCTGACAAACTCCAATGCAGCCTTCGTATTCTTAGTCTGTGGTGAAATGCTCAACAGTGTTCCACCAGCTGGAGATCCATCCGAGACATTAATTGGCAACGGGGCAACATCAAATTCAAGATTTGGGTACGCAACCTTCATGGTGTCTATATACCACGAACCGTTTTGCCACATGCCGAGTTTATTATTCCCAAAAAGATCAGTTATGTCTTTAGCAGATAAGCTGGTCGTATTAGGGGGCATGACTTGCTTATCGCGAAGAAGCCCAACGTAGAACTCCAAGGCTTCAATAGCCTTTTCATTGTCAATTGCGACCTCTCCGTTCTCATCGACCAGTCTACCGCCGTTTTGGAAGAGGAAGGCTGACCAGCACCATGAGCTGCCTAGATCGACACTCGCACCAGGAACACCAAAACCATAGACGCCCTTTGATGCATCTGTCAATTTTGCAGCATAGTCAACGAATTCATCCCAGGTCCACTTCTCTGGGACAGGAAGCCCTGCTTCCCTTCGAAGTTTTGAATTGATAAACGTTGCCGAAGCTCCAAAACGCCACGGAACGCCATAGGTCTTAGTTTTCCACTGTGCCATACCCCAAGCGGCTGGGATAAAAGTGGATGAAAATTGCTCGTATTCAGTTGGATCAAGAAGGTCTTCCATAGCTGCTACAACGCCATTTTCTGCGAACTCAACAATCCATTCTGGAATCGTCTGCATAACATCGGGTGCCCTTCCTGCCCGAGTAAGAAGTAGTAATTTATCATGCATCTGTTCCACAGGGGTAGTTGCCAGCTCAATCTTAATACCGGGGTGTGTATCCTCAAACTCTCTAATTAGCTCTCGTTCAATTGGAATTTCATTTGCCGTCCAATTTTGGTACACAATGGTAACTTGCTCTGCTGCATTAACCGAAATCGTAAGCACCATCAACATCAGAACTAGTAACAGTGAACATCTTCTCATCACAGTACCTCCTCATAGATAGGGATTATTGGGCACTATTCCCACCATCAACACGCAGAATGACCCCGCTGCAAATGATGCATCATGACTTGAACCAAGATAGAAAGTCGTTTCAGTGATCTCTTGTGGTTACCTTAAAGCATCACGATCAAACCTGCATCTACAGTAACCTTCCTGCACTCCCTAGGAATCTTTGCTGTCGTTAACACTCTATCCGTCAACAGCGTGTCGATAATACCAGGTACTAGAGAGCTTATAAGAATCCCACTTCTAGTATGATCCAGGGCCATAGCTTTCTTAGTTACTGTCAACATTTCGTCTTTAGGTGTGCAGTACCCGATTTGAATTGAAGTATCAACAAGACTAGCCCCGACGATGTATTGATGACCGCAGCGCCACCTGCCTTTCTGCTTTCTTTGGATTTGATAGAATAGAGCCTCCTCTTAGATTGTATGAAGTTCGTCGTGATCGCCTTCAGATTCTCAACTGTTCTAAGCAAATCGATCGCGGTATACGTTAAGAAGAAGACATCTATTCTCCCAAAGCACCTCACCCTGCCTTCCTAGCCCGCCCAGAACGTAAGCATCTAGATACAACCTACGTCCCTAGTTCCTCCGAACCTATTACATGGAAAGGCTATTATCAAACTAGGTTTAGGTATGTTAACCACAGAAAACCAACCAAGCTGCTGAAGATAAAACGGCTATGCATCATTAACTCCCCGGAGGATTCCCCAAGGCCTATTCACTCTTAATCCTACAGATCTTGGCCTCGAACTCCTCAAAAACACTAGCATTATGGTCAGGACCTATGCCTTCTACGTTCGGAGAAACAAAAACTGAAAGAGACTTGCCATCCGCCACTAGGAGACGTGCTGTCTCTGAGACCAGTGACATTGAGATTGCCACAACGGCCAGAGTAGAACCAGCGCCAACTGGCTCATCTAATCCATCAATGGAAACCATTGCATCCTCCAGGGGAACGCAGTTGTCGATCAAGACGTCTGCAAGATCTCCAAGCTTTTTGCCACTTGAATGGGTAGCAGAAGCGATTCGATAATTCGCCCTTGAAGTAATCGCAATGATTCTCATACCCTGCTCTTTAGCAAATAATGCGACCTCTATTGGAGCTGCGTTTAAACCCCCGTGGGAAAATACTACCATTGTGTCCTCGGGGTCAAACACGAAACTCTGTAAGAAATTCCTGATATATCCTTCCTCGCGTTCCAGCCATAGAAGCTCGCGTGCCCCTCCAGGCCCGACCACACTCGACCACATAAGCCGAGGATCCATCAATGGATTAAAACCAACATAACTCCCATAGCGCGGGAAAATATCCATAACTGGAATCACCGAATGACCACTTCCAAAAAGATGTACAACTTTTCCTGAAGCAATCGAATTTGCCATCAAACGCGAAGCCTCTACAATAGCATCTTGTTGAGTCTCTTGAATCCTGTTAATCAGTTTGTCTGCCTTATGAAGATACGCGATCTTTGCCATCTTACTCGGCCGGAGATAAGTAAGCTAAGTGATAGCTAGCTCATCCTTCTCAGACCATCTTTCCTCCTCTATTATCATTATCACATGCTACATACCCTTCAAGGTATCAGGAGAATATAAGCCAACCAGCAACAGATTTTGCAGTCTTACTGAGCAGTGTATCCACCATCGACGCTAAGCACAGCCCCAGTTATGAAAGAAGATTCATCTGAGGCTAAAAAGAGAGCCGCATACGCTACGTCCAACGGTGTGGCCAATCGACCCAACGGAATGACTTGTTCAGTAGCTTTCCGCGCAGCCGTCGGGTCTGCCTGGGACTGCAGTATCCTGTCATTGAACGGAGTGTCTACTACACCTGGGGCGACAGCATTGACACGGATCTTATCCCTGGCATGATCAAGAGCCATGGCCTTAGTCAATAATACAACTCCACCTTTGGATGCACAGTAAGCAACTGAAGATGGTGTTCCTATTAAGCCTGCGCCTGAAGCAGTATTGATAATTGATCCGCCCCCGCGTTTGCGCATCTCAGGCACCGCATACTTACTTCCCAAAAATACTCCTTTTAGATTGACTGCAAGCTCCTTGTCCCATTCTTCCTCCGTCAGTGTGGTAACGTCACCAAATATTCCTATACCAGCATTGTTGAACAGAATATCAAGCCCACCATATTTCTTGACTGAAAAGTCAACCATTCTCTTGCAGTCCGAGCTCGATGTTACGTCAGCTGAGACGAATTCCCCGGTACCGCCATCGCTTCTTATCTCTTTAAGAACTGACAATCCAGCGGCCTCACTTACATCAACCAACACAACCTTAGCGCCTTCGTGCGCAAAAAGTTTTGAAGTCTCCTTCCCAATTCCCGACCCTGCACCAGTAATTATCGCAACTTTACCCTCTAGCCTACCCATTTTGACACTCCTCTCCTTAATAGGATATTGCTACATCACCAGTCAACCTTCCACATTCTGCAGCAACATAGCTGACTGAGCAGACCCTATGATCCCTGCGTCCACCCCCAGGGAGGAAAGACAGACCTCAACAACCCTTGCAGCATAAGGAGCAGAATAGCGAGAGATCATACTGGTGAGTAATTCAACAAAGGGCTGACCCAGAGAAACTCCAAACCCTCCGCCTATGACCACTACTTCCGGATTCAACACGCTTACCAGCGTTGAAACGGCCATTCCAAGATATGTCATTACATCCTTCCTAGGACTGTCGGCCTGGTCAGCTTCATTATCCTGATTTGAAGCTACTAACATCGCCTCGGAATCATCTAACGCAGCCCCACAACTACATCCAAGTGAGGCTTCCCACAACGCAACTTTCCTTTTGTAAGCAACGCCGGAGGCCTCGAATTCAAGGTTCCCGCATTCTTCTTTGGAATGATCAAGCCAGTTTCGTTCTATGATCATCCAGCCAAAGGCACCCGCCGTGCCGCTCACACCTCGGTGGAGCTTACCATCAAGAATCATGCCTCCGCCAATCCCAGTGCCGATTGAAAGAAAAACCATCGAACGTCTTCCAGCTCCACAGCCCTTCCAATATTCACCCAAAGTGAGTGCATGACCATCGTATTCTAGAACTACTGGAATACCCAGAAGTTTGCTGAGCTCGACACCAAGCGGGAAATTATTTAACACAGGTATGTTGGGGCACCACTTTACTACCCCATACTCACGATTCAGATATGCAGGCACAGCAACTCCGCACGCCCGAGGTCGGAAGTCACTGCCAATCAACCTAGCCACCATTCCGACAACCAGACGTACAAACTCCTCGGGATCACTTTTCACAGTCGGGCAAACTAGGCGATCCATGACTTTACCAGTCGATGTAACAAGTCCAACAGCTACCTTCGTTCCTCCTACGTCTATACCGAGATATGAATCCATTTGGGCCACCTCAACTTAATCCTGGTACGTTAAGGGGTACTAGACACCCCTCATCACAACGATTACAATCCGCCCCCGAATTACGTCTAATCCTTAGGTCTCGTACAAGAGGCGCTAGGGGGGCAATTAAATCGAGCCTACCGAACTAATTCCACGTCAAGCGTAAACTTATCGGCTCTCAACAGTGATTCAGCGTATTCGAGCACACTGCCATCTGCCACGTATGCAACACGCGTGACTGCAAAAGCTGCCGTACCTGAGGGGACATCAAGTAAGACAGCATCTTGCCCATCTACAACAGTCACAGAGTATCTTTCAACTCCCCGAACAGGATCGAGGGCGAAATTCTCTCTTAGCACCTTATATAAGGAACCCGTTAAGAGAGCCTCGCAGTCAAGCAAACCTGGGCATCTACTATATGCAATGTACGACGTCTGGACAGCCATTACACTGCCATCGCCCAACCTTATTCGTTTCACCCGAATTACTCGTGACCCCTCAGGGATCCGGAGGGCTACCGCCACTTTAGATCTCGCCTCTGCAGCTGACAGCTCGAGCAGTTTTGTGGTAGCCATAATCCCGCGTTGCATCATTTCGTCGTGGAAGCTTAGTAAGCTATTCAGCTTTCTGTTAACCCTAGGCCCGCTTACGAAGGTTCCTTTCCCCTGCACCCGGTATAATAGTCCCTCAACGACAAGCTTTTGAATGGCTTTCTTCACAGTAATTCTGCTGACGTTTAATTGCGAGCTTAACTCGAGCTCGGTCGGGATCTGATCGCCAGGCAGGTATTCACCGTCCTCTATCTTCTCCCGTAGCATATCGTAAATTTGGTAGTACAGAGCAGTTCGTCCATCTCGAACTATTTCCACGACATCCACCATCCTATGACGGTCTGATATGTTGACACTTCATATCCAGGCTTCCGGACCCCAGAGATATGGTTACGAATTCTGAGAGGTCAGCATTGTACAACCGCCGATCCTGCATTTGCCACTAATCAAAGCGAATACCGCGAATACCATGCCCTAGATGATAGAAGTTCAATGCGACCTATTGATAAGTTCATATAAAGTACTATCATTATATTGACTTATCATTTCGACGCCCAAAGTAAAACTCCTTCCTTGAGAAGCAACTTTCCTTCTTGGCGAATAGAGTTAGAAGATAAAGAACACCAACTAATTAGGGCGAAGTGGCCCCAACCAACAAGATCACGAACCTCAAACTCATGCAAAGTAAGTCTTAGCATTTGCGCACATACGAAACGATTTCATCCGATTTCTCAACAAGCCTCACTGTCAACGCCAAAAGAAAATGTAAGTAAAGGGGGTGCGGACAAAAACCTGGACTTAGAATGAGTCAGGAGGTAGTCCATGTATTCATATGAAGACCGTATAAAAGCAGTGGAACTTTACGTTAAGTATGATTTAAGCGCTGCCGACACGATCCGGGAGTTGGGATATCCCGATTATAAGACGTTGGTACAATGGTATAAGGAGCATCAAGAAACAGGTGGATTGCATAGGCGGTTCAATAGGCATCCCAAGTATACTAAAGAACAGATGCAATTTGCTGTGGATTACTATCTTAATCATGGGCGCAACCTCAGCCGGACGGTGAGAGTCGTAGGGTACCCCTCAAGGCCAACGCTAGAGGAATGGATTGATGAACTAGCCCCCCAAGAACGAAAGGTTCACATAAAAAGAAGTGCTGTGGTACAATTCTCCCAGGAGCAGAAAAGGGATGCAGTCGTTGAACTATGCGCCAGGGAAGGCTCTGGGGCCACTGTTGCCGAGGAACTCGGTATCAGCAGGTACAGCCTGTATAAGTGGAAAAAGGAATTGCTTAATGAGAAAGATGGCGAAAGCATGGGTGAATCCAAGAAGCCAACGCTTCCCGATGACAGGGACGCACTTTTGGCAGAGGTTGAGTCGCTGAAGAAGCAGATATATAGGCAACAAATGGAACTGGATATACTTAATAAGGTGGCAGAAATAATAAAAAAAGACCAGGGCATCGATCACCGGGAGCTGACAAACAAGGAGAAGACCAGTCTGATCGATGCCCTAAGGACGAAGTACCCGTTGAATGAGTTGCTTATGGTTATGGATATGCCAAAGAGCAGCTATTTCTATCAGAGGGGAGCCCAGCGCCGGCCTGACAAATATATCGCTCTGCGAGCAGAGATAAAAGAGGTTTTTGCTGAGAACCAAAGCCGCTATGGATACAGGCGTGTACATGCCGCAATTAAGAGCAAGGGGACAATTGTTTCAGAAAAGGTAGTTCGAAGAATTATGGAAGAGGAAAAGCTCATCGTCCCATGTAAGAAAAAACGAAGATACAGCTCATATAAGGGGGAAATAAGCCCGGCTGTAGAGAACGTAATCCTTCGTGACTTCCATGCCAAAGCACCTAATATGAAATGGTTGACTGACCTCACCGAGTTCCATATACCTGCCGGCAAAGTCTATCTTTCACCGGTTATCGATTGTTTTGACGGCTTGGCGGTCAGCTGGACGATTGGGACCAGCCCGGATGCCGAATTGGTGAATACGATGTTAGATGATGCCATAGACAACCTTACTGAAGGAGAGCATCCAATCGTACACACGGATAGAGGCGCCCACTATCGCTGGCCAGGCTGGATTTCACGAATAGAAAATGCGGGGTTGACGAGATCAATGTCCAAAAAAGGTTGTGTGCCTGATAATTCGGCATGTGAAGGCTTCTTTGGCAGGCTTAAGAATGAAATGTTTTATTATCAGTCATGGGAAGATGTTTCTATAGACCGATTCATTGACGAACTCGACAGCTATCTCAGGTGGTATAATGAAAAACGCATCAAGATCTCCCTTGGAGGAATGAGCCCCGTAGCCTATAGACGAAGTCTTGGTTTAGCGGCATGAGCAAGTCCAAAAAAACGTCCGCACCCCCAAAGTACAGCCGAGAAATGTAATTGTTCTCCAACGGAAAATGCAATTAATCTCCAATCGAAAATCTAATGATTCAACAGCCAATCGTAGCCATACCCGCCTCGTCCCATTGCCTTCTTCCCTTTGAGGGTGCCTGGTTGAAGGGGAGGAGTGAATCCTCCCCCATTAACACTGTTAACGCTCTTTGACAGGAGTTGTGGAATTGCTCCCGCCTGGAATACCGGTTCTCGGGTCTAATAAGCCGGCGCGTCTCTTCTCACGTAGCCTATAGCTTTCGCCACGGATATTTATTGTTGTCGAGTGATGGAGTAGGCGATCGAGTATGGCGGCTGCCAAGACGGAATCGCCAAAGATCTCACCCCATTCAGCAAATCCCTTGTTAGAAGTTAGGATCATTGAGCCTTTTTCATACCTTTGCGTTACCAGTTGAAATAGTATCGTAGCCCCAAGTTGATCAAGTAGCATGTACCCTATCTCGTCCACGATGAGAAGCCGTGGAGATATGTATACCTTCATCCTTCTTTCAAGCCTATTCTCACGCTGTGCTTTCTCCAAATCAGCAATGAGGTCATGGGCATTTATGAAGTAAGCCCCGAAACCTCGGGAGATGGCCTCAAGCCCGAGGGCCACTGCTAAATGGGTCTTGCCCACGACTGGAGGGCCGAGGAGGATAACGTTTGAGCACTCAGACACAAAACCTAAATTGGCAAGTTCCCTTACCTGCCTTTCGTCAATGCTGGGCTGAAATGAGAAATCAAATTGCTCAATAGTTCTCACAAACGGAAAGTGAGCCAGGCGGGTTCGGGTCTTAATGTAGCGTTCGCGCTTTACGTCTTTTTCCGTCATTAGTAAGTCCACCAAAAAGTCGCTATAGCTCATGTTATTGTTCGCAGCCCGTTCCAGTCTCTGTGGGAGGATATTCCGAATCTCATCTAACCCTAACGCTTCCAGGAGCTCATCTGCAATCTCAAGCGTCGCCATTAGAATCCGCCTCCCTCAAGACTCTCATAGTCTTTCAAGGATCTCTCTTCAACCATTTCAAAGTCGTGAAGACTTAGAATCTGCTTTCCGCCCAGAATCTCCCGGTACCTTCCTTGAGGGATTCCGGCATAGTGTTCAGGCTTCATTACGACGCTATGCTTCTCAGGAGCTTTCTCATGTTCAGCAATAAGCTCCCCTTCACAGAATATCCGCATCTCGGTGCCACATTCGATTACTGCGACTTCCTTATTGGCGTACCGCCATGGAACCGAATACTTGCTGGAATCGTAACTTACTAAACAATCCCTGCTTACTTTGTGCCGTGGATCTGCGGCGATAATAAATGGTACAGTATCTATAAGAGATATTAGATTCTCTTCATACAGCATTTCCCGGGGCATTCGATGCGTGGTCCCGTGTATCCTGACGTTAGCCTCCAATAGCAGCCACCTTCTCGCCTGTCGATTGAGATTATCGAGGTCAGTAAACTTTAGTCCTTGCCAGAAGTTGTGCCTTACGTACTTGATTCCTCGCTCCACCTTCCCTTTAGTCTGGGCGCGTCTAATACGACAGAAGCGAGGAGTGAACCCCATCATTTCGGCGAATTCTCTAAATCTCGAATTAATGATCCTTTCTCCCTGTGACGTTCCCTGCACAATTGTGGGCATGTTGTCATAGAGAATAGCCTTTGTGAAGCCCCCGAAATACTCAAATGCCCGGCGATGGCAATCCACAAGCGTAGCCAGGGACTCAGAGACAGTGAATTCGATATACATGTAGTGAGAGTATCCTAAGGTAGCCACGAAGCAGTGGAGCTTACGCATTCGTCCTTGGTGGAAGATCTTCCCGAATTCGCCCCAATCCATCTGCATTTGCTCGCCTGAGGCAGTCTCGTAACGCATCACCGGAACACTGCCATAGTCATCGCGGAGTGGCGCCATGAATGCCCTTAAAGTACTGATGCTGCCTTTGTAGCCCCGGGCACGAAGCTCTCGTTGCATTACCACTGCATTGGTGACACCTTCACCCATACGGGTCACGATGAACTCTTTGTACTCATCAAGAATGCCAGGTCGCGCGATCTTCCCCTCTGTCTCGGCCTCGTCCCCACAGTACTTAGCTGCCGTCCTCGGGTCTACACCTAGTTCCTCGCCGATTTGCTTGTAGTAAAGGCCTTTCTCTCTCAACTGTCGAATATCCATTCTAGTCCTACCTCCAATCATTGATTTGGCACCTCTCTTGTGCAAAGAAGATATTGGTGCCATTCGACGATGGGGTAGGACTATCATGCCAAAAGCATGAACGATTGGTGAAAAACTACATTTTCGGCTGTAGTTTATCTACAAATCCCCTTAGAGATAAACGACATTTCCCTTGGAGATTAACTACATTTTACCGCTGGTGTTTACACTCACACTGAATCAGCGTTCGAACTGCGTGTACTCATATGGATAATTATCCTGCGATTCTGCTCTCACCATCTAGTTTGTACGAATAAATCCCTCCACAACGCACTCCATTCTATCAATACTGAGAATCTTTCTGGCTGGCTATCCTCATTAGCCTTTTTGATGACCGCATCGAATATCATGGGTTCTGTGGGCGTTAAAGCCTATCTGTAATGGCAAAACAGGAGCATAGCTTCAAACAAAAACGGTCCTCTCTTTGCTTCGCCTATCTATAGAACAGTTAAGAGATAGGGTAGTGAGGTCGATCTGTCACTTGACGGAGATCGGCTTGTCATTAAGCCCAAGCGCAGAGATATGTCTCTCTCTGAGCTATTGGCGCAGGTAACTGATGAGAACATCCATGTCGAGATTGCAACAGATGAGCCCACTGGACGCGAGGTGTGGTGAAGTGGGCTACGTTCCAGAGTGCGGTGATCTGATCCGGCTCACGTTTCAGCAGCAAGCCGGTCATGAACAGAGCGGTCGACGCCCCGGCAGTCGTTTCCAATCATTCTATTCGATTATGAGTGATTCGAATCAAAATGCTTTGCAAATATGGTTAGAATCCGTTGTTTATCGTGACTACGCATACAGCTGAAGTGACCGGAGAAAGACATGATGTGGGCAACAAACTTGGCCTAGCTAAGGCGTGGATGCGATTCGCCTTTGATGACTCAGAGGTTGGGACTACCTTCTATAGCCCTCAGGAGCCTGGGAACAGCTCGAGCAGCGAAGTCTTGATGAGCCGGATCTAAAGCCATGAACGGGTCGTCAATTACTAAGACATTGCTTAGTCTCTGACCAGATACCAGATATCCTACTATAAACCAGCGGATCACGGTGGCGAGCAGGCCATGCACTTCCGAACGCGCTACATAAGATTTTCGAATAGGGTTTACCCTTTACTGCCTTAGCGCATTGCACAATTTCACCCAGCTCTGAACACCGAGTCTGTGAGCTTTTGTCATCACATGTGTCACATAACTTGAGTTCTTCACGTATATTCCACATTAACTCTTTAGCATCAGGGAATCCGCTATTGCGAGATAGCCCGCTACCGACGAAAAACACAGGTCTCCGTTTCACGATATGTTCAGCTATTTGCAGGACGTTAGCCCATGTGTTCACAATACATCACCGTTCTATGTAATTACTAAAGGTATAGCTCCAGATTTTAGTTGCGCCATGATAAAGCACGACCTGGAGAAGCCTCTGCACAGAGAAACCTCGTGTCGACAATACGATATTACCTGTATCATCTGGGACAACATGATATGGAGAGACTATGCAAGATATCTGCGGCAGCTAATGAAGTATGGTCCTCTGTTACGACACAGTAGTTGTTCAAGTGTCTCCATTTTTAAGATTTCGACAAAGCAGTGTGAATCCCTTCAGAATGGGATCTTTTGGAGATATATGATATGTGGATACCTATCGCCACTACTTCATGTAGCGTTTCAGTTGCTCGTAGAAGTCCTCTCCTGTGCCTACTAAAAGAATTACCACCTTTTGCTCATTCCCTTCTCGGACGATGTAGGCGATTTCATAGCTGATGCCTCGCTGATTAAGATCAAATCCATATACTCCTGATAGATCGCCTCGTTTCCGGGTACCGATATAGGGGTCTTTCATGATCAAGAGAAAAGAAGCTTTATAGGCATCCTTGAGTGGTTCCTCCTTGAGCTTTTTTAGGTATCTCTCAGCCGCGGGACTAAAAAGGAGATCATACATTGTCAATCCTCTGGACCGAAAATATCATCAAAGCGAGAGGCCGGCTGTACACCATCAGCGATTCTGTCCGCCTCTTCAAGCAACCGATTGACTGCTTTCTTAACCCTATAGCGTTGGGATTCAAATTCCCTAACCAGTTCGTCGCCGGAAAATCCCTTTGATACCAGATCCTTTAGTACTTCGACGGAGAACTCATCATCGGTGTGGCGCAAAGGGCGAATAACGATTGCCCCACCCTCCAGAGAGCACTCAACTTGGTCTCCGAGATTCAGGGCTTCATAGAACTTCAGCGGGATCGTTATCTGGCGCTTGCGGGACACCCGTATCACCCTGCTGTCCATGTAGTCACGCTCCGTTGCCAATGTTGACATGAAACATCCTCCCTCTAGTATATGTCGCAGTGCCACTCGTAATGCATATTGCTTGGTT
>Ga0116189_1001498_pt1 | contig 18220 bp, 15 predicted proteins | sample AD_JPNTR3_MetaG_FD_89895 | JGI IMG/M metagenome (GOLD analysis project Ga0116189, IMG submission 89895) | Active sludge microbial communities of municipal wastewater-treating anaerobic digesters from Japan - AD_JPNTR3_MetaG | ecosystem: Engineered > Bioreactor > Anaerobic > Digestate | place... | reverse complement strand
GGTGCGCCCGGCCGCCGCCAACTCCTGCGGCGCTACGGCCAGCAGTTTCAAATAGTCTTCGAGGCGAGCCACGAGCAGAACCGGTTGCGTGCCCGAAAGCCGCGTGATGACTTCCTCGCCGATGCGGCGGGCTTCATAATCCCGATCACGACGTCCGCCTTGTTCCGCGAGCAACGCAAGTTGATCAATGACGCGCGGGAAGCGCACGTCGCCATACCAGGTTATGCGCGGCTCGTGCGTGGCGATGTCATACATGTTCGCACGCAGCGCGTGAGGCACGCGCTCGCGCAACTCGGCGGCGAAGGCCTGGAAGGGACGTTGCGACATCAGCTTGGGCATGAACTGCGGCCAGGCCCACAGCCACATCAGCCACATGGTCGCGACGATCATCCCGAAGGCCGCATTTCCGCGCCGCCGCAGATAAAGCCAGGCCGCCGTGCCGAAGCCCAAGGCCATGATCAACGCCATGCCCAGATACGCCCACAGTACGTCGCGCCATTGATATAGTTCCGCCAGTTCGAGCCGCCCGCGCAGCTCCCACCAGCGATGCAGGCCGATACCTCCCGCGATCAGGGCGACCGGCAAGAGGATGAAGACGGCCGCGACGGCCAACCGCACCAGCACCTCCGAGCGTTGGCGCTGCGGGTCAAAGAGTGCGGCCAGTTCAATCCCCAGCAGGACAAATATTGGGGGTAGCGCTGGAAGAAAATAGCGCAGTTCTTTGCCGGTCGAGGCGGTGAAGAACACCAGCAAACTGAAGAACCACAGCGCCATAAAGAGCGTGCCGTCGCGTCTGACACCCGGCTGCCGGCGGAAGGCCCTGCCCACGGCGGCCGGTATTGACAGGCTGAACGGCAGACAATAGACGGCCACCGGCACGAGGTAAAACAGCAGGTATGCCCAACTGTCCTGCCCTTCGACGTTGGGCAGATCGCCGGTGTAGCGGTCGAGGAACTCCACCCGCCATTTGGCCAAAGCCATGCCCTGGGAATGCACGACCGCAAGCGCCCAGGGCAGCCAAGGCAAGAGGAACAGCAGCAGTCCCAGCAAGTGCCAGGGGCTTGCCAGAATACGCCAGCGGTTCCGCACCAGCAGATACGCCAACACAGGCAGCCCGACGGCCGCCAGCGGCATGGGCATTTTGTACAACATGCCCAGACCGGCCGCGAAATAGCCGAGCATCCACAATGCCACGCGCTTGGGACCCGGCGATTCGATTTCCGAGCCGATCCAAAGAGCCGCCAGCGAGAGCGTACACAGTGCGGCCAGGCCCAGGTCAGAGGCGGCGCGGTGCGACCACAAAAGAATCAACGCACTGGAAGCCGTGGCAAAGCCGGCGAAAATCGCCGCCCGTTGGCCCGCAACGTGGAGCGTGAGCCAGAAGACGGTCATTACCAGAACAATGGCGGCGATTGCATTCGGAATGCGGGCGCTGACTTCGTCCACTTCGGTGCCGCGCACAATACTGGTGAGCATGACCGCCCAATATGGCCCCGGCGACTTCTGCATGCGCACTTCGCCGGAAAAGCGTGGCGTCAGCCAATCGCCTGCATGGCGCATTTCGCGCGCCGTTTGCGCCACCCAGCAATCAGTGGGTTCAAAACCCGCGCCGCCGTCGAGGTCGTAGAAACTCAACAGCGCCGTCCAGCCCAATAGCGCCAGCAGCCACGCCGCAACGCCCGCTCGCAAGTGCGGAACCGGCTGAGCGGGCCCGGCTGGCGCGCCCAGGGCCGGTTCGACGGCCGCCCCGCGTCCTATCACGCCGGCCCTCCGGGCGGCTGCGGCGGGGGATTGAGGGGGGCGGCGATTGCCTGATTAACCTGATTTATGAGCTCGACGTAGTCGGCTTGCATCCGCATCAGCTCTTTCAACCGGGCGTTGCCTGCGATGTGCGCCTCGAGGTCGGCGGCCTTGTGCTTATCGGCGACTTCAATGGGCCGGCGGGACGCCTCCAGCTCGCGCAGATGGTCCACATGCCGAGCGTAATCGCGCAGCAAGGTCTGCGCCTGCTGGTCTTGCCGCACGGCCTCCTGCGCCGCCAAGTAAGCCCGCACCCGCTCGTGCCGGGCAAGCGCCTCGCCAAGTTCACGCGCCTTCTCAAGCAATTCTGTCGCCGCCTGCATCTTCGCACCTGCCGATCTATACCGTTAGCCGTGCAGTATCGCCGCCTGCACACAGCCGGTATCATATCGTCGGCACTCGCGCTTGGAGAAGCCGGGCGGTAAAGGAGTTACCTGTGTCCACTACCCGGCGGAAGTTGATGGGCGCGGCCGCGGCCGCAGCGGGATTCGTTTATGAACAACCAAGCTAAGCCGGCGAAAAAGCAGGGTTCAGTGCGCGGTCCCGGCGGGCCGCTGGTCATTGCGAGCGAGAACGGGGTCAACGCGTGCAAGCGCGCCATGGAGCTGCTGGCGGCCGGCGGCGATCCGGTCGACGCGGTCGTGGCCGGCATCAACCTGGTCGAGGACGACCCCGAAGAACACACGGTGGGTTACGGCGGCTTGCCGAACGAGGAGGGCGTGGTTGAGCTCGATGCCTGCGTGATGCACGGACCGACGTACAAGGCCGGAGCGGTAGCGGCCCTACAGAACATCCGCCATGCCTCAAGCGTGGCGCGGGCGGTTATGCAACACAGCGATCACGTATTGCTGGTGGGAGCAGGGGCGCTGCAGTTCGCCAAGGTGCATGGCTTCAAAGAGGAAGATTTGCTCACCGAGGAAGCTCGGCGCATCTGGCTGCGGTGGAAGGAAAAGCTTTCCGGCCACGACGGTCGGGTCCCGCCGCGGGACGCCGCTTCCGCCATCGGCAGCCGGCAGCCGGAAGATCCTGACTTCCATTATGGCACGATTACCTGCATGGCTTTGACGGCCGGGGGCGACCTCGGCGGCTGCACGAGTACGTCCGGCCTGTCGTTCAAGATGCCGGGGCGCGTCGGCGACTCTTCGATCATCGGGGCCGGCCTGTATGTGGACAACGCGGTCGGGGCCTGCGGCTCAACCGGGCGTGGCGAAGCCAACGTGTTGAACTGCTCGAGTTTTCTCGTGGTTGAGCTGATGAGGCGCGGGGCCACGCCGGAGGAAGCCTGCCGGCAGGCGCTGCAGAGCGTCGCACAGCGCACCGAGCGGCGCCTAAGGGACGCGGAGGGGCGGCCGGCGTACAGCCTCAAACTGTACGCCATCCGCAAGGATGGGCTCGTGGGCGGAGCGTCGTTGCGCGGTCCCGGACGCATGGTCGTCCAGAGCCGCGATGAGAGCCGTTTGGTCGACATGCCTGCGCTTTTTCCGGCCCGTTCGAAGGAATAAGCTCGGGTGCCATGCCCAAGCCCGGCGACAGCGGGGCGCGGGCATGCCGTCTGCAATTGGCCTCGCACTTGGTTACGTGTTTACAGTCGCCCCGCACCTGATGCCGTTAACGAGGGCATGCCCGCGCTTACACCTTGGGCATGGCACCCACGGCGCGCACCCGTGGCGCGCACCTGTGGTTCGGGCGGCTGGACTGTAGTATTCTGCGCCAGTTCTTGCAGTAGGAGCCGAACGTGCCCCGACACAGCGTCATCGCTCGCCCCATGGTTCGCGGCCGCGTCAGTGGCCCGGCGTTTGTGTGCCGTCAAGCGTTTTCCTTTCTGGGCGACGTGGACATGGACAGCGGCGTAATTATCGCGCGCGGGCACGAACATGAGGGCGAAACCATCGCCGGGAAGGTCATGATTTATCCGGAAACCAAAGGCTCCTCCGGCGGATGCGTCGTGCTGACCGTGCTGGCGAAGCAGGGCAAGCAACCGGCCGCCATCGTGCTCTCAAAGCCGGCAGACCCGAACATCGTCGAGGGGGCCATCGTCACGGGCGTGACGCTGGTGTGCGAACCGGCTGAGGACCTGATCGCACTCGTCCCGCACGGGGCGATAGTGACCGTAGACGGCACGACGGGCGAAGTGTCGTGGGAGCGCAACGAAAGCGCGTGACGGGTTTCCCGTAACAGTGGTCTGAGCCACCTTCAAGCCGGACTATCGCAGAACGCCGATCGCCTCATGCCAAAGCTGGGCCTGCGGTTTCAGAACGGCCTGAACGCGGGCGAGTTCGCGCTCGCGGGCGGAGCGGTCGGCTTGCCGCCAAAACGCGCTGTACTTGGGATTCTGAATGCCGGTGATCTTTGCGGCCGCGTCGTAGACGGCCGTAACCTGCCGCGGGTCGTCGACGTCCACGATAGAGAGCATGTAGGCGGCGGCCGGGAGGGTGACGTTGTTCAGGGCGTTGGCCGCCATCCGATCGCGGCCGGCCAGGCTGACCAGCGTGTTAACGGCCTCCGGCGTGGACAGGACTGCCAGGGTGTCGAGGGCCTGTTTTCGCACGCTGCGGTCGAGGTTGCGGCGATCCAGCAGGCTGATCACTTCCTGGTCGGCGTCCAGGATCATGAACTCGCTGATCGTTCTGAGCGCGGCGTTCAACTCCGCCGGTGTCGCGGCTCCATTCTCCAGTATTGGCCGCAGGTCTGTGCGGAAAACATCGAGGCGGTAGTCGCGGTAAAGCTCTGAAAGGCGTCGGGCGAGGATGCGCGGGTCGGCCGCGTCCGAAGGCGAAACCCAGCCGATAAAGTCGCCGCGGGGCGTGAAAGCGGCCAGAAACATGCCATATGTGGTTGGCAAGCCGGCCGATGCGAGCATTGGGAGCGTGTGGTTTGTGCGTTGCAGGCGCACGGGCACGAAGCGGTCCTGGGCAAAAGCCCGCACTATGGGATCGCGGAAGGCGATGCCTTGAGCGTCATCTATGTTACTGTCGAACGTTCCGAATTCGTCTGAGACGTTTACACCGAATACACTTCCCTGCAGATCACGCGAAGGGGGGATATAGAAGAGGAGTGGCCGGCCGGTGCGCTGCGCGAAAGCAATGCCCTGGTGCATGTTGGCAATCCACTGTATTGGATTTTGTGACAACACAGAGGGGTATAGCTGGGTCGCCGAAAACGGTGGGGACGGGGCGACCTGCATCGGAGGGAAGGGGTACTGGAACAGTGCAAGCACGAAAAGGGGCGTGGCATGCATAGGCGTTATCCTCTGAGCGTGACTCGTGATTGTAGGCGGTGGTGGGTGCCATGCCCAAGCCGCGTGGCGGCGCGGGCATGCCGACACCAGTCGTGAGGTCGTTAATAAGGGCATGCCCGCGCTTACAGCTTGGGCGTGGCACCCATGCGCTTAGGGCATGCCGACAGCGGGCGTGAGGTCGTTAATAAGGGCATGCCCGCGCTTACAGCTTGGGCATGGCACCCATGCCTTGCAGCTTGGGCTTAACACCCATGTGCTTACAGCTTGGCTATATGGCAATCACGGCACTGCGCCCCTAACGCGCGGGCCCGGCTTTGCGCCGGGCCCGCTGCCCCCTTAGCTTCAGACTTGTTAGTTCCAGACTCCTTACTATTCGTTAGTTGCTAATGCTTATTAGTTGTTAGTTATTAGTTGTTAGTTCTGGTTCCGCAGTCGTACTTGCTAGTCCTTTTTAGTCCTGTGCTTGTTAGTTCTGTGCTTGTTAGTTCCCAGTCAGCCTCAACTGGCGCTTGTTTTGGTCAACCGGCGCTGTCAGCGCTTTCGTGAGCGACCGCTTGCGCGGTTGGGCGGCGCTGGTAGCTGCGGATCAGCTCCTGCACGGCGCCTTCGAACGTCTGAGTGGGACTCCAGCCAAGTTCCGTTCGGATTTTCGTGTTATCACCGAGGAAGACCGGCACTTGCTCGTCGTTGCCTTCGGCCGGGCACTGTTCGGTGATTTGAAGCGGGGTACGCAGCGCCTGGACCATCATCTGGACGATTTCGCCACAGGTGTGCGCCTGGCCGGAGCAGACGTTGTAAATCTCGTTCGGTTTGCCGTCCTGGAGCAGGCGTTCGTAAGCGCTGACCACGTCGCGGACGTGCAACAGGTCGCGGCGGCATTGCAGGTCAGGCAGGGCCAGCGTATCGCCCTGAACGGCCGGGTCCCAGGAAGCCAGGCGATGGGCTATTGAACCGAAGAAGAACGAATCGGGCTGTCCCGCACCCGTGTAATGGAAGGTGCGTGCTATCGTCAGATTCAGATGGTAACGCTCGTAGAAGGTATGGGCGATTGACTCGGCCGTCAGCTTCAGCTTCCCGAAAGTGCTGACAGGCTGGGGCGGCGTATCTTCGCGGAGAGGCTGGCCGTCGGCTCCGGCGCGGCCGTACACGTCGCAAGCGCTGACCAGGAGCACACGGGCGCGTGGAGTGATGCGGCGGACCGCATCCAGGACGTTTGCCCAAGCGGTTACGATCGACTGGTAGGCTTCCAGTGGCATTTCGCTGGCGGCGTGGGGGTGGGAAAACCCGGCCAGGTGAACGACGGCGTCGGGCTTGGCACTAGCAATGGCGCGGGCAAGGTTGATGGCGTCGCTGACGTCGCACACGATGGCCTGCCCCTGCTGCCGCTCGTGAGCGAGTTTCCGGGCGCGGTTTCGAACCCCCGCCCAAACCTGGTATCCGCTCTGCCGCAATTGCTGGGTGAGCAAGTTGCCGGCAAAGCCTTCGGCGCCGGTGACAAAAATTGTCTGCACGGGCGTATCCTCCTTTTGGGGTTCAACCCGGAGTTCGTTCGGCGATTTTTCTGTCGGCGGGTTGCCCCGCTGTGGCACTGTTGCTGGTTGTATCGGCCAAGGATGGTGAGTGGTTGCGTAAGCCCGCAATTTGCTGATTACCGGAGCCACCGCGTTTATAGGCTCGTCGGCGCTTGGTTGAGGCGGGCGGCGGCGGCGGTTATTGTGCCCCCGGCGCGTTTAGGTGCGGCAGCCCAAGTTATGGGCGTCTGGAGAACGATTCATGACAGTCAACGACATCGTCAAGAAAGCACAAGACGAGATGAACAAGGCGGTCGAATTCCTGAAACAGGAGTTTCGATCGGTGCGGACGGGGCGGGCGACGCCGGCCCTGGTGGATACGTTACGGATTGACGTAGAGTCCTACGATTCGTCGATGTCGCTGAAGGAGCTGGCGAACATCGCCGTGACGGAGGGCAACGTCATAATAATCAAGCCCTTCGACCCAAGTACATTAAAGGACATACAGCGGGGCATCGAAAAGAGCGGACTGGGGATTAATCCGCAGAATGACGGGAAGATGATCCGCCTGCCGGTTCCCCCGCTTTCGGGCGAGCGGCGCAACCAGCTTACGAATCACATCAAGCAACTTGCGGAGCAGCAAAAGGTGGCGGTGCGCACCAGCCGGCGGGATGCGAATAAGTCCTTCGACGCCGCCAAAAAAGCCAAGACGCTGAGCGAGGACGACGCGGAGCGCGGCGAAGAGCAGGTGCAGAAGATCACGGACGAGTTCATCAAGAAGATCGACAAAATGACGGAGGAAAAGGCGAAGGAGATCATGGAGGTTTAGGCGGGCATCGCGGGCCATCGCCCTAATCGGGCCAGTCGCCCGTGAAGACTTCTTCGGCCGGTCCAGTCATGAAGACGTGGTTGCTGCGCTCGGGCGGGGCTAGGGCTTGACCGGGGCCCGCCGTAGCGGCCGGGTTCGCGGGGGAGCCGGCCCCGCCGCGCACCGGCTCGGCCGCCACCCATTCTACCTGGAGGTCGCCACCAGGCAGGTGGACCGTAAGCATCCGGTCGGTCAGGTTGTTGAGCACGGCCGCCACGCCTACGGCGCAAGCGCCGGTTCCGCAGGCTTGTGTGAGCCCTGCGCCTCGCTCCCAGGTAATCATCCGCACGCGGCCGCGCGCCAGGACGTGCGCGAAGTGCACATTCGTTTTCTCTGGGAAAAGCGCATGCCGCTCGATGCGCGGCCCCCAATCCGCCAGCGGCACATCTTCCAGCCGATCGGTGAAAAAGACCGCGTGTGGGTTGCCCATCGACACGCAGGTAACCAGCAATGAGCGTGTGCCCACCGCCAGCGGCGCTGCCACGACGCGCTCCCCCGCCAGGCGCACCGGTATGCGCCCCGGTTGCAGAATCGGCGCGCCCATGTCGACGCGCGCTTGAGTGGCCTTGCCGGCCGAATCCAACGTCAGGTCGATGCTCAAGACCCCCGCGTCGGTGGCGATGCGCATCGGGTTGCGCCGCACCAAGCCGCGCTCCCAGGCCAGCTTCGCCAGGCACCGGATGCCGTTGCCGCACATCTGGGCGCGCGAGCCATCCGAGTTGAACATGATCATGCGGGCGTCGGCCTCGGGCGAATCGGGCGGCGCCAGAAGAATCAGGCCGTCGCTGCCCACGCCGCGATGCCGGTCACTGATGGCGCGCGCCAAGCCGGGCGGGTCGTCCACGTGCTGCTCGAAAAGACTCACGAGCACGTAGTCGTTTCCCAGGCCGTGCATCTTTGTGAATTTCACCGGCATTGCCTCGCCAAGACTCTACGAGGAATATTAGCACTTCGGCGGCGCACCGGCGATGCCCTGCCGCGCACGCAACGCCGCCGTGACGGCAATGAGGAGGCAGAAGTCAGCAGTCGTGCTCGGCGGGACGTGCGGAATTGACGTTCCTCGCGACGAGCGTTTACTTTCCGCTCTATGAAACTCATGCGCGCTGCACAGTGGGGAGTGATCCTGTCGGGAATGCTCCTGGCCTGGGGCGGATTGCTTGGCTGCCGGAACCCGGAGGTCTCGTCGTCGCCGATGTTCGAGCAGGCGCGGCATGCTCGGCAGCCGGTTTCTCGCAGTGCGCCGCGCCCGTTGCCGCAGGTGGAGCGCGCGGTGTGGGTGGCGCGGTTTCACTATCGCTATCCCGACGACGTGCGCACGATCATTCGCAATTGTGCCGACATGGGCGTTAACACCGTACTCTGGCAGGTCCGCGGCGCGGGCACGGTGGCATACCCATCCCGGCTCGAACCCTGGTTAGAGGAGTTTGGCTTCACCTCGCCCGGATTCGATCCGCTGGCGCTGGCGGTAGAGGAGGCGCATCGCCGCGGGCTGCGGATTGAGGCTTGGGTCAACATTCTGCCGGGCTGGAGGGGCCCCAAGCCGCCGCCGCTGCGCGACCAGCTCTGGAACGCCCGGCCGGAGTGGTTTCTACAGGACTCGCGTGGGCAGCGGCAGCCGCTGGGCGATTTTTACCTGATCCTTAACCCGTGCTTGCCGGAGGTGCGGCAGCATATTGGGGCAATCATCGACGAGATCGTCTCCAACTACGACGTGGATGGCATCCACATGGACTACGTGCGCTACGCCTGGGACACCACACCGGGGGCGGAGAAACGCTACCCACGCGATGAGCGGACGCTGTCGATCTATTGGAACGAGACCGGCAAACGCCCCGAGGACGACTCGGCGAGCTGGAAGCACTGGCGCGCCAACCAGCTCACACGGCTGGTGGCCGACATTCGCAACATCGTCAACTGCCGCCGGCCCGGGGCCACGCTGACGGCGGCCGTCTTCAGCGACCCGCACGACGCCTACAACCAGTTTTTCCAGAATGGGGTGGGCTGGCTACGGGCAGGCATGGTGGACGCCTTAATGCCGATGGCCTACACGGACAAGCTGGGCGAATTCGAGAAGGACGTCGAGGCCTACCGGCAACTTGGCGGGCGCGGGCGAATCATTCCGGGCCTGGGCATTTACAAGCACGCGACTGCGGCGCCGATGCGACAGCAGCTCGCGTACTGCGTGGATTGCGGCGGTGACTGGGCGCTGTTCTCCTACGGATCGCTATGGCCGACGCACGAGGACCGCTTGCTGAAGAAAGGGCCAAGCGCGAAGGAGCAGGCGGCCCGGGCCATTCACCGGGACGTGCTGGGCGAGTTCACGGGGCGCGATTTTCAATAAGCATACGGCACGCGACGGGGCGCGCACGGCACGCGATGTGGACGGGCACGGCACGCGATGGGGAGCGTGGCACCCAATGTAGATGCGCACGGGCATAGTCCGGGCCGGCACGGCCCGGCTCTGCTCGATTACAAGCGCCGCGCACTCTTGATGACCGGCGCATCAATCGGCTGCGAGGCTTCCCCCATGGCCGGGTTATTCCGCGTCTTAACGTCCTTGATTCGATCCACGACGTCCATGCCTTCAGTCACGCGGCCGAACACGCAGTAACCCCACCCGTCGTGTCCTGGATAGTCCAGGAATGGATTGTCAGTCACGGAGATGAAGAACTGCGAGGTTGCCGAATGCGGGTCGTCCGTCCGGGCCATCGCGATTGCCCCGCGTACGTTGGAGCCACCGCTGGCCGCCTCGTTCTGGATGGGCTTACGAAGGCCCTTGCGGACCGGTCTGTAATCCGGTCCGTATCCACCGCCCTGGATCATAAAGGTCGGAATCACGCGATGGAAAACTGTGCCGTCATAGAAGCCCTCGTCCACGTAGGCGAGGAAGTTCTGGACGGTTTGCGGCGTCTTCTCGACGTCCAATTCCAGGACGACACGGCCCCAGTCGTCGCCTTGGCAGGTGATTTCCAGTTCAACGCGTGGGTTAGTCGACGTATTTGGCATGATGCTCCAGTCTGTGGACTGAAAGAGGTAGGGGTTCCAATTGTCAAGATTTTGAGCCCAGGGCGCGCTTCGGAATCGCCCGCTTCATGCGGGCCGCGCCGCCGCGATTCTCATCCGTAGACTCGTCCTGCTCCGCCTCCGACTCGCCGCCGTCGATTGCCGGTGCAGACTCGGGTGCGGGCACGGATTCATCGCCCGGTTCAACTTCCGCCGGCTCGAGCGCAGGCTCCTCAATGCCGCTCTCTTCAGTCGCTTGTTCCTCGTCCTCCGCGGCCGGGCGGGTCTGCGGACGCGGCTCCACCGCGGGCTGCGCACGCCGGTTGGCGGGGCTGGCGAGGACGGATGCCGGTAGTTCAGATTGTTCGAGTAGCCGGGCGCGCTTGAGGATCGGAGGGCTCAGCGGCTCCGACTGCTCAGCCTTCTCGACCGGGCGCCCCTCCTGCATGTAGCGCTCGTAGCGTCGCTGCGCCGCGTCGCTGACTCGGGTCTCAACCTCGGCGATGCGGTCCACTACGTCCATGCCTTCAATAACTTTGCCAAAGACGCAGTAGCCGTACGCCCCCGCGCGCGGATAGTCGAGTTGTTCGTTGTCGCCCAGGTTTATGAAGAACTGCGATACCGCGCTATGCGGGTCCTGTTTGCGGGCCATTGCAACCATGCCGCGCGAGTTCCGCAGCGTGCCGCGCCGGCTTTCGTTGCGAATTGCGTCGCCCAGCCCCTCCGTTTTCTTCTCCGTCAAACTGGTATAGCCGCCGCCCTGAACGATGAAGCCGGGGATGATGCGGTGGAAAATCGTCCCGTCATAAAACCCGCTATTGACGTACTGAACGAAAGTCCGGGCCGTGACCGGCGTACGCTCAGGATACAACTCGATCAGTATCCGGCCCCATGGTTCATCCTCTGACGAGGTAATCTCAAACTCGACTACCTGGGGCTCGCGCGCCGGACGCGATGCAAGTTCCGGGCGGCGCGGAGCTTCCTGGCTGGCCGGGGCGGACTCATTGTCGGCTTTGGCGGGGGCGGACTCATTATTGGCTGGTTGTGAAGCGGCCGCTTCGGAAACGGAGGGCATCGGACGGCGGCCTACCTGAGGGGGACGCTTTGGCCGGTTGTTGGCAGGGCCCTCATGCACTGTCGTCATGGCCGGCTCAGAAGCCTGTGGCGGCGTGTTCGGTTTTCGTGGCCCCGCTTTCGTGGGACGCTGCGACGCCGAGTGGGCCGCCACCAAACCACCCATAGCAACGAACACGCAAACCGCGATTACCCGAAAACGTAGCATTTCAGAACTCCGCTGCCGCCGACGGTCGAAACCGGCCGCAGGCAGGCAATTTATTCGACCCGCTCCGCGGGTGCCAGCCCGTCCCGGTCAGTTGCCTGCGACCCGGTCAAGGCGGCGTAGATGTCGTCCGGCAGCCCCGTGGGCCGCCCATCAGGTCCGACGAGCGCCAACGTGGAATGCGCTTCGGCCAGCAATGACTCACCGCGCCGCAGCCGATAACTATGGTCGACGCGGACCGGGGACAGCCGCTCGGTGGAGGTCGTCAGCGTGAGCAGGTCGTCGTACCGCGCCGGGGCCTTGAAGCGGCATTCCAGCCGCGCCACAACGTAGTACAACTGGCGGGCTTCCAGGTCGCGATAGCGGATGCCGTTAAGGCGCAGCAGCTCGGTCCGCCCGATCTCGAAGTACACGAAATAGCGGGCATGATGGACGTAGCCCATCGCGTCCACCTCGGCGTACCGAACGCGAATTTCGACATCACAAGTGCGGATGGGGTCTGGCACGAGGCTCTCCTTTCGGCACAGCAGAGGCGCGAACGCCCCAACGTCGGACAGGTCCGGCGGGCGTTTGGCGCCGCGCGCGTCATTGTAGCCACAGCGACGCAGGGCAGCGCTGTCCGCTCGCGCTCCCGCATCCAAGGATTTGCGCTGCATAGCCGCGAAGAGTTCAACGCTGTTCGGCCGGCTGTGCCGGATTTGATTCCACAATGATTGCCCCCGGGCGCAGCGGCGCGGCCAGCGAACATTCCAGGACCAGTCCGCAAATGCGCTGTCCATCTGAGGCCAGAACCAGCGCTACTCCGCCACCGCCGTCAAAGTTACGAACCAGCAGCGGCGTGAGAGCGGTTACCTGGACATGCGCCAGCGCGCGGGCGGAAAACAGATTCCCGTCCACCACGTTCTCGATTTCGGCCAGATGCACTGCCGGCGCGGGCGGGTCGCTGAACCGCACTACGTCGCCAATCGCCGGCAAGACCGCCGGTTGTATGGCGGATGTCGCTCCGGACGATGGCTGCTGGCTGGCCGGGCGCGTCGCTGTGGGCTCGGGCGGCGTTTCTGCCGGCTGTATTACCGCATAGCTGCGCTGCAGGCGGGTGATCCGGACTTCGCCGATCTTCTCCCCGCCGCGATAGAGGCCGCCCGTTTGCCCGACGCTGAGTTCGTCGGATTCGCCGGCGTTTATCAGGGCGCCGTCGGCCGAAATTTCAAACACGCGGGCGGGGAAACGGCGCGCGGCGATGTCGGCCCGCGTACGGATGATCGCCGAATCGCCGACCGCGATCGACGGCGGCTGCTCGGCGCGATCGCCTCCACCGTTTGCACCGCCTTCGATCAGCCGCGCGTACCAGAACAGATTGTCCGCCGACTCGACGACGCCGTGGGCGACGTAGTGCGCGTTGTGAAAGAAATCAACGTGCGGCTCGGGCGGAACTTCCACTCCGCGCGGGCCGGCCACCCAGACGATCGTTCGCTCTTCACTGCGTTCGATGTAGCTGACCGCGCTGGCCGCAGTCCCATTGCGGCGCCGGCCGGGGGAAGGCCAGAGCGCGACGCGATCGTGGCGGCGGATCGGCGCATCGGCCGCCAGGCGCGCCACCGAGCAGTAACAGGCATCGGCTTCGACTGAGAGCACGTCGAAGCGAGCCACCGGCTGGCCGTCGATGCGTTGCCACCAGCTCATGCCGGGCTGAATGCCGCTGGTCGCGCCGGCGTCGATCCAGACGCCGCGCATCCCCGGCCCCACGCGCTCAATCCGCGCCATGAAGTCCGCCTCAGGCGGCCATTTCTCCCACAATTGAGGCGATGGGCGGGGCGAAACGAACCACGCTCGCAGACGCCCGGCGCCGGCATGGAGCGTTGGTTCCGCCCGCGCGAACGTGGCGTGATCGGCGCCTTGTTCGGTCAACCGAAAGCGGCCGATCGGCACCACTTCGGCCGCCAGGACGAGTTCAGTATCGTTCGGGAGCGTCGTGCCCTCGGTTTTGGCCACCTTGACCCAACCGGCGTTGAGATCGACGGCTTTCAGCTCTGCCGGCGAAACCGTCGGCCATTGTGCGCTATGCAGAATCAGGAGAATAAGGCTGCTGAGGGGCATTTATGACACAAAAGTCGAGTCCGCCGACACGGCAGCGGCGCAACCAGGCAACTCGCCACGGTCAAATAATAACGCTCGCCGACGTGCCGTCGAGACGTGCCGACCCCAAGGCGGGTCAGGCGTGCGGAGCCGCTGCCGGCAGGCTCAACCCATAAACGACTGCGGCCGCCACACGGCGGCCGCATTCGGGTCTCATTGGAGAAGGAGGCTAGGAGGAGAACTTCTCGTTTTCTAACTTCCTTACGAATGATCGGCGGGTCGGTTCGCGCTTCATCAGAAAAAAAAGCAGGCGGGCCCCCGTTCTCCAAGGCAGCCGCCGAGCGACCCTCAGCGCTCGCCCGGTGCGTTTTCGATCACCCGGCCGGAAACTCGGTCGGTGCCGCGACTTAGCCTCGCTAAAATCCCCGATGAGCGGGGAAAGGATGTACGCGAGGCCGTGTCCGAACGTGGCCCGCGCGTTCGCGAAGCAGGAAGGAAGCCTCATGAGATTGAAGGTCGTCGCGGCGACGTTCGGAGTCTGCTTGGCAGGATTGTTGGCGCCTCCGGTGCGCGTCTGCGCCGGGGACATGGGGGAGCCCGACGGCATGGTCCTTATCCCGGCCGGCGAGTTCCAGATGGGCGACACGTTCGGCGATGGCCACACCGACGAGCGGCCCAGGCATCCAGTGTACGTCGACGCCTTCTACATCGACACATACGAGGTGACGAACCAGCAGTACTGCGATGGGCTGAACTGGGCCTGGGCTCAGGGCGGCCTGATCACGGTGACCGACGGCGTGGTTTACCAGCACGGGAGCGGCACGAGTTACCCGTATTGCGACACGACTACCAGCACCCCGATCAGCCGCATTACCTGGGATGGCAGCACCTTCGGCGTGACGCCCGGCAAGGAGGACCATCCCATGGTGAGGGTGAGCTGGTACGGCGCGGCCGCGTACTGCAACTGGCGCGGCGCGCAGGAGGGCCGGCCGCTGTGCTACGACCTATCGACCTGGACGTGCAACTTCGTGCACGGAGGTTACCGGCTGCCGGCCGAGGCCGAGTGGGAGAAAGCGGCGCGGGGCGGCAGCGCGGGACACCGTTTCCCCTGGTCCGACCAGGAGACAATTCAGCACGCCCGGAGCAACTACTTCAGTTCACCCGTGTTTGCATACGACACCAGTCCGACGCGGGACTCACACCCGTGTTGGGGCAGCGGAAGCATACCCTTTACCAGTCCGGTCGGCTTCTTCACCGGCGCGCTGCAGTACCAGGCGGATTGGGACTGGCCCGGCAGTTTGACCAGCTTTCAGACCGCGAGCGGCATCAACGGCTACGGTCTGCATGACATGGCGGGCAATGTATGGGAATGGTGCAATGACTGGTATAGCGCGGCTTACTACAGCAGCAGTCCGTACGACAACCCGCGTGGGCCAGCGTCGGGGATCCACCGTCTGATTCGCGGCGGCAGTTGGGACGGGCACGCGAACCTCTGCCGCGTTGCGGATCGCGGCGACTATCCGCCAAGCTATTGCTACAACTACTTCGGGTTCCGGTGTGCCTTGGGAATTGTGGACTACAGCGCCGACTTGAACGGCGACGGGTACGTGGATGCCCACGACTTCGCAGTCTTCACGACCTGCATGGCTGGCCCGGACGTCACCACGCCGCCCCCCGGCGCGACGCTCGAGCAGTTCGCGCGAGCGGATTTTAACGGCGATCTGGACGTCGATCTGTCCGACTTGGCCGTGTTCCAGGTTGCCTTCTCGGGCTCCGAAAACTGAAGGAATCCGTTTCCCGTCCGTGAGCAGAGCCGGCTCGTGCCGAGCCGGAATGTGACCAGAGACTGCCCAGCGGGCTGGATATTGACGTCGGCCACGGGGGGCCGACGCTACGCGTGTGCCGGCTACGGGGGCCGACGCTACGGGTGCGGGGTCGTAAGCTCCATTGTTTTCCGCGCGCGTTAGGGCTTAGAATTCGGCCTGGCAGGCAGCGTGGGCTACGAGCAGCGTGCCCGCGGGCCGCACCGGCACGAGAGTCCGCAGAGGAGCAACGTTCGCACCGGGCTGCACCGGCCGCAAATTCGCATCGGTCTGCACCGGCAGCAAAGAGGAGAACACCGGCATATGGCCCGCCCGACGGAACAGTGGGGGACGCGCATCGGCGTGATTATGGCGGTGGCCGGCTCGGCGGTCGGCCTGGGGAACTTTCTGCGTTTTCCGGCCACGGCAGCGGCCAACGGGGGCGGGGTGTTCATGATCCCGTATTTCTGCGCCCTGTTGCTGCTGGGCATCCCGATCTGCTGGGCCGAATGGACCATGGGCAAGGCGGGCGGCCGCCTGGGGCTGCACTCGTGTTCGGCGATTCTCGGTCACCTGGGCGGGCACCGCGCCTGGCGCTACGCCGGCGCGTTGGGGCTGCTGATGCCCACGGTCGTGTACCTGTACTACGTCGTCATCGAATCCTGGTGCCTGGGATATGCCTGGTCATACCTGTGCGGGACGATCGATTTGGGTAGCGACCCGGCCGAGTATGCCAAGAGAAGCGCGGAAGTCTTCAGCGGCTTCGCGGGCGATAATTTTGACGGCGTCATGTTCAATGGCACCGTGCACACCAGCGTGTACTTCTGGCTGATCGTAGTTGCGGCGAACTTCTGGCTGATTTACCGCGGCATCTCGAAGGGCATCGAAAAGTTCTGCAACCTGGCCATGCCGATCATGGCCGTGTGCGCGATCTTTGTGCTGATCCGCGTGCTGACTTTGCCGGCGGTTCACGAGGCGGGCGAGACGCGTACCGTGCTGGATGGGCTCGGTTTCATGTGGAATCCCAAGCCGGTACATGAAGGCCAGTCGGCGCTGCAGGCTTTGGCAGACCCGAAGGTGTGGCTGGCCGCCGCGGGGCAGGTGTTTTTCACGTTGTCGGTCGGGTTCGGTGTGATCGTCACCTACGCCAGTTATATCAGGCCGAAAGAGGATATCGTGCTTACGTCCACGACGGCCATCTCGACGAACGAGTTCTTCGAGGTCTGCTTGGGCGGACTAATCACCCTTCCGGCCGCGTTCATATTCCTGGGGGTCGTCGGAGCGTCAAAGGGGACCTTCGGCCTGGCGTTCAATACGCTGCCGATCGTGTTTCAGAATATGCCGGGCGGCCGGCTGTTCGGCTTTTTATGGTTTTTCATGCTGTTCCTGGCGGCGATCACCAGTTCGGTATCGCTGCTGCAGCCGGTGATCGCCTTTCTCGAGGAAGCGCTGAACGTGACCCGGCGCACGTCGGTTACGATCCTGGCCGTCGTGACTTTGCTGGGGAACCTGTTCGTCATCTGGTTCAGCAAGAATTTGGCGGCCTTGAGCACGCTCGACTTCTGGTCGGCGGAAGTGGGCATCCTGGTGTTGGGCACGCTGGAGGTGATCGTTCTGGCGTGGGTGTTCGGGGCGCGGCGCGGCTACCAGGTAGCGCTGGACGGGGCTGCAATGCGACCTCCGGCCTGGATGTATAAGTACGTTATGCGTTTTGTCACGCCGGCGCTCTTGCTGATCGTGTTAGGCATGTGGTGCTACTTCTACATGGGGGGCCATTTGCGCTCCATCGGCCAGGGTGGCGTACCCGCGCTGGCCGTGGGCCTCATAGGGTTGTTGTTGGCTTTCTATCTCTTTATGGCACACTTGGCGGACCGGCGCTGGGGGCCGAATCGAGTTGCCATTGAGGTGTGCGCAGACGTCGCCGCGGAGGGCAAGAAATGATTCTCGCGGGCAGTGGCCTGACGGCCGGCGGGTGGGTATTCATGCTGTCCTCGTTGGGCGTCGTGGTGGCGGTGGTAGTGTTCTTTTATTCGCGTTTGCTGCGCAAGCCCATGGACAAATAGTCACGCAGCCGGCCACACGAACAGGGGCGTGGGCCGGCTGCCAATGTTACACCCGGCGACGGCCGCTACGCTTAGCGGCCGGCCGGCGTCGACAGTGAAAACGAATGCCGAAACGCCGGCCTCGAGCCGGTGCTACTCATCCAGCGGGTTGATAACCAAGCCGCTGGCCAGCTTTGGATAAAAGTACGTGCTCTTGTGCGGCATCAGATCGCCCGCACTGCACACGTTGCGCAGCTCTTCCATGGTGTTCGGCTGCAGCAGGAAGACGGTGCCCTGGCTCTGATCGGCCGCGGCGACCGCCTCATCCGCCGACTTGATGTACTGCACGGCCGGCTCGCTTCCGCCGCAGAGCTGCGGTGTAATCACCTTGTTCAGCAGGTACGCGTGCAGGAACGCCAGCCCGAGGCGCCGCCACGCCGGACTATGGTCCGGCTCCAGTTTGTCGAGAAGGTCCGGGTTCTTCGGGCGCACCACGAAGTAGCCGTTTTCCGCGGGATTGTGGAAGGCCACGGCCTGGGGGCCTGAGTTGCGCAACGCGGTAATCACGGACTCGGCGCCCGACACGTTCAGTTGGCGCACT